>Ga0315284_10000406_pt1 | contig 59086 bp, 64 predicted proteins | sample YL17G09_16_MG_FD_203696 | JGI IMG/M metagenome (GOLD analysis project Ga0315284, IMG submission 203696) | Sediment microbial communities from Yellowstone Lake, YNP, Wyoming, USA - YL17G09_16 | ecosystem: Environmental > Aquatic > Freshwater > Lake > Sediment | place: USA: Wyoming | collected...
CAAACGAACAAAACTTGAAGACATAAATTCTAAAACTTAAAGACATAAATTCTAAAACTTGAAGACATATATTCTAAAACTTGAAGACATATATTCTAAAACTTGATCGTTTGGCTCCACCTTTTTAAAGGTGGAATTAGTAGTGAAATAAGTTTTATTATATTTTAAAAAAAAATTGAATTGCTAAAGACTGTGGTAGATTATTTTATAAAATTATTCCAAACCTAGTTCAAAACTTTTAAAACGCTAATTCAATTCAATAAGATGTCCAGACAATTTAACAACAAGAAGTCCAATAACTCCGTCGTCGTCAATAGTAGAAAGCCTTTCTGTAAGGTTTGTGCTGATGCTGGAAAGACCGACACTGCTCACTTTCCCAGAAAGACTGCCGATCCCAACTCTGAAGTCGTTTGTCCTACTCTGTTGTCTCTTGAGTGCCGATACTGCTTCAAGAATGGTCATACTGTCAAGTACTGTACTGTTCTCAAGGAGAGAAACGCAAGAGATGAACAAGATAGACGCGAACACGAGAGACACCAGCGCCACTTGGAGCGCCAGATGGAGCAAGAGAGACAAGCGCGTGCTCCAGTCGTAGAGAAGAAAGCTAACGGCAAGTTTGCTGTCTTCCTTGACGAAGACGAGGAGGAAGAGAGACGTGAACGTGATGAGGAAGAGATGCGCCTCAAGGTTGAGGAAGCAGCCGCTGCTCTTGTCGCCAAGCGTGAAGCTGAGTTCCCCACCTTTGGCCTAAAGGCTGTCGCTACGACTGCTCCTACTACCAACTGGGCAGCAATGGCTCAAAATGCCGCAGCATTGCCTCTTCCTAAGCCAAAGGCTAAGGCAGTTGTAATCGTAGAGGAAAAGCCCAAGACCAATGTTCGCTGGGCTGACGACAGCGATGATGAGCACAACGAAGAGATGTATGATTCTCTTCTTAACGACGATGAGCCATCATCTCCAAGACCCTACGAGTACCCCTCTATCTCTAGTAGTGTGCCTTGCTACGCCAGAGCAACTGCCGATGACGACGACTGGTAAGTTAAACCCAAATAAAAAGTTCTGTTGTTACATTAAAAAAATGAATTAAAAAATTAGCAAAGTAGTGACAATCGGTCTCATATATTATCATTATCATTATTATTATCATATCATTATTATTATCATATCATTATAAAAACTATAAAAAAATATAAAAATCAAAATAAATAAAACAATAAGAACAACCAATAAAACAAAATAAATAAAACAAACCAAAAAAACAGGGAGCCAAAATTGGTTTCTTGTTTTTTCCCTTTTATTCAAAAAAATTGAATTCTTAATTATATTTTTATAAAAAAGTTATAAAGATATAAACAAAACCACTAATAATATAAAATGTCAATAGAACAAGATAATGTTAAATATTTCAATGAAGTCCACAAGACAACATATACGAAGGCCGATATAGATGGAGTATATTGGCTGTGTGATATATACAAGTTGAAAACCGCGGACGGTATCAGTTACGCGCATAACTGCCATACTTGCGGTAAAATAATAGACACAATTGGCAACGAATTTTGTTGTCCGGATTGTAAAATGATGAACAATATCCGACATCATTTTCCAAATTATGTGTGCTATTGGGGCGTAGAGTGTAAAATGTGTACAAAAGCATACAAAACAAATGGGTCAAATTACAATGATTATGAATTAGCTGAAGAAGAAGAAGAATATCAACTAGAATATAGTGATGATTTAGAAGAGGAAGAAGAACCATTGCTGTCATTAAAAAAACCGGAATTAGAAATGACAATGTTAGAACGCAGCAGCAACTACATCAGTTCTGACGAGGATGATTCGTTATTGTGTCCAAAACAAAAATCAGAACCTATCAATTCATTAGACGATAAAAATCCTAATGTGTTTCAAGAAAATATCATAGAACTTATGATGCGGCTGTACGGCCAAGAAAAAAATAAACAATAAAATAATAATATTTAAGGAGCAGGAGCAGGATAACCCCAATCATTTGGAGGGGGCAGACACTCTTTTTCTAACGAAGGTGTTGAACCAGGAGGGTAATATATTGTTTTACTACAAGTACTTGATGGTTGAAATAAACCAATTTTTAGTTGACAATTAGCATAACAAGTTAAACAATTAAAATATTGTTCATTTATAAATGTAAAATCAAAATTAGTGTTATTAGCATTAGATGTAAAACAAAACATATTATCAAAATTATTGGTATTCCAAAACGGATAAACAACAGTTGCTGGGTCATGGGAAATGTAATCATAAACGGGAGGGGGGCCGGGTGAAGTTTCAACTTTTACATTGAATGGTGCGTTTGCCTCACCCGGAGGTGCTAGATATGTTCCGTTAACACAAGTCTGACTAGTTACACTTGTTTGAGAAAAAAACTCATCAGCAGTCATTGTAGATCTATTTACACCAGGAGTACTATTACATGTATTTATTATTTTTAAACAAAGGTCTTGAATACAAGTATGTTCCCAACAAATTACTACATTTAATCCGTTATATGGATTTGTAGGAGATATATCAAATAATGCATCAGCTACTGCTTGAGTATCACTAATACTCCCAAAAACGAACAATGGAATATTTAATAAAAATGACGCCATAGTAATCGTTTGTTGATTACGCATTGATGGATCTGCTGAATTTGAAGGACATGGGTTACTAGACATCAAGTAAGATATAGGGTATCCAATTGCGGCCAATTGATTAATAATAGTTGGTATTTGACAGGCACGATATATACCATTTTGATTTAAGTGGTATTGTCTATTGGTAGCAGTAGATGATATTTTTTCTCCGTGTCTTATAATGAATATATTTTTTGGTCCTACCATTATTGTAGGATCAGAAGGTGCGCCAATATCAGACTGACTCTGTGAAAACTGTGCGCCAATAGTAGATTGATAAGAATTCCAAATGCTATACAAAACTTCTAAAGAATTTTCGCCATAATTGGCATACTTATTAACAGGAACCCCACCTGAACACTCTGATGTAGGTAAAGTATTACTAAATTGCGCTGTAGATGAAATAGGTTGTGTTGGTTTTGGCAGTTTTGAAAAACTTGACAAAAATTGGTCAGACATATATAAATAAATAATATTATTTATTTAATTAATTAATAAAATTATCTTATTAAGGAGGAAGATAAACCCAATCAGTTGGAGGTAGACATTTTGGTTCTATTTCATCATTTTCATCATAGTAATAGGTTGAATGAGTACAATTATTAATAGGTTGAAATAAACCAATTTTTAATTCACAACTAGGATAACAAGTTAAGCAATTAAAATATTGTTGATTTGTTAATACAAAATCAAAAACGGTGTTATCAACATTAGCAAAAAAGCAAAACATATTATCATAATTATGAGTATTCCAATACGGGTAAAAAGCTGTCGCGGGCTTTTCAGGCGGTCCTGTTGAAAATGGAGGGTTTCCATCGGGAGATAAATATGTTCCTCCAACACAAGTCTGGTCAGATACGGTTGTTTGAGCAAAAAACACGTCAGGACCCATTATAGATCTTTTATTTGGTGGAGCTAGTTCATAACTTTTTTCTATTATTTTTAAACAAAGGTCTTGAATTGCTGTATGTTCCCAGCAAATCAATACATTTAGTCCGTTAAATGGATTTGTAGAAGATGTATCAAAAAGCGCATCAACTACTGCTTGAGTGTCAGCGTTACCTCCAAAGATAAACATTGGGATATTCAATAAAAATGACGCAATTTGAACTGTTTGTTGTTGCCGCATTGAACCATCTGCTGAATTCCAAGGACACGGGTTTGCTGTTACTAAATAAGATATAGGGTATCCATTTGTTGCTAATTGATTAATTAATGTTGGCATTTGGCAAGCACGGTATATACCATTTTGATTCAAGTGATATTCCACATCATATCGTGAACTAGAAGTTTTTTCTCCGTGTCGTATAATAAATATATTTTTTGGACCTACCATTACATTTTCAGCAGGTGTTGGAGCTGTATTATTAGATTGACTTTGTGTAAACTGTGCTCCAATGGTGGATTGATAAGCATTCCAAACACTATACAAAACTTCCCAGGAATTTACGCCAGTTCCGGCATAATTATCTACAGGAAATCCACCTGGGCATTGTGATGTAGGTAAAGTATTACTATATTGAGCCGTAGTTGAAACTGGTTGCGTTGTTTGTGTCAATTTTGAAAATTTTGACAAAAAACTATCAGACATTTATAAAATATAAAAATATTATTGTTTTTGTTTTTATAGTGAAAAAAAAAATTGAATTGCTAAAAGTATGTAAAATCATTGTATAAATTATAAAACCCTAAACGTTCAGTTATATTAAATTCAAATTCAAAACTTTAAACTAAGAATAATGTCTTCCGTACAGCAATCCTTAGAACAAGTCAACTACAGTATCTATATCCCAACTATCAATAAGAAGTATGGAGCCGATTACATCGTCTATCTCTTTTGGAAGGCCTATTTGGGTAACATAGATCGCATTGATTTCGTTCCTATTGTAGGCAAAATGAAAGACGACTCCTTGGCCGAAGACCCTCACTTCTGGCAAGCATTTATTTACGTGAGACCAAAGACCCTGTGGGGCAAGTTTATGACCGACGCAATTGAGAAGGACGGCTCGTATCGTTTCTACCCGAATCAGCAATTAAACTTGGACTTGCAATCGCAATGTAACCCAAATGAATATTGGGTCATTCTCAAGAACAAGACTCCTGTGCCCTATGCGCAAACGCATCTCAATATTCACCAACTTGTACATAACAATTCTCTTTTGGAGGCCAAGGTCTCTGAAATGGAAGAAGAGATGTTAAAGATGAAGGAGGAAATTGAGAGGTTAAAGGAAGAGAATGATACGCTATTGTGTGAAACGAAAGATAGCATTGACAGACGCCGATGCAATTCTCACTCTACCACTGAATCCGAGGCTGAGAGCTTTGTCAACTCTTGGGAAAATATCTTGCGAATGATGGAGGAGCAACAAACCATTAACAAGAAAGACTATGATGATCTTAGAGAGCAAGAGGAGGACTTAGTATACGACGACAGCGGCGAGATGACGCCAAGAGGTAGAACAATTGTTAGAACCGAAAATGGAACTTACTATCAATATGAGATGCTAGATGTAGACGGCTACAATAACGGCGATGTCGCGCCAAGAGGTGAATTTCAATATATAGCATCCGACGACGACGAGGACAAGATTGAACATATTGACCTTGAAATGTGTAGCGAATGCGGATTTAAAGGAGAATTGGCCGCATATGGCTGGCGCCACGCAGATGACAATTTGTGCCGAAATTGTGTTAACTTACCAGGTATGGAAAAATATGAATGTTAAATAACCCTGTATATAATGTATAATTTATAACTGTATAATTTGTAACTGTATAATTTGTAACTGTATAATTTGTAACTGTATAATTTGTAACCCTGTATAATTTATATTTAAACTTAATTAATTAACTTAATAATGATCAAGGGTTAAAACCCTTTTTTATTTTGTTAGTTTGTTTAGATGAAAGAGATAAAATATTTACATAATTTATGATTGATTTATGTAAATATAAGGATTTGTTTGGTATTCCAGGACAAGGAATACACGCATTTAAGATATACGGTATATCAGTGTGGGATACATTGATCACTATTGCCTGCGCATTAGTTATTGCTTGGACAACCGGTTGGGGGTATTGGCAAACAATAATAGGAGTTTTTTTATTAGGAATTGTAGTCCATAAGCTCTTCTGTGTTAGAACAACAGTAGACAAGTTGTTATTTCCAGGCAAACGTGTGACTTTTGATTTAAGTTAATTTTTATACAGTAGTAGTATCAGTGGTATCAGTATCGGTTGTAGTATCTGTAGTAGTATCAGTATCTGTTGTAGTATCTGTTGTATCAGTATCAGTGGTATTGGTCACACGTTTCTTCAATATAAGATACCATTTTAAAATAGGATGAGTACTATTAGAATCTGGTTTTATATTTCCGCAACCAGCAGCAGTACAATCATTAGAATCAGTGCTACAATTACAACGTTCTTGATTTGCCATATAATATTTTTGCTGCGTACTCATACACGTTCCAGTTGTTTTACACCATCCACAAATGCCACCATAGCTATTTGGGCTACTGCCGCTGACATTTGCTCCACTACATTCCCTACAATCAGTATATTTATTACAAGTATCTGTATTATTAAACCCTTCAAACAAGTTCATACTGCTAAAACTTTGAAAAGGGAAAAAATTAAACAATATGACGACTATGATTAGTCCAATAATAATCCAAGTTTTATAATTGCTTTTTTTAGCCATTTATTTATATTATATGCTAACATTTTTATTGTTTTAATTTGGTTAAGTTGAATTATTATTAAGTTTAGTGTCATCATTATATTTCTTAACGATTGACGCGATTGTGCTAAGTGCTAAAATGCCGGTTACTATTGCCACATAATAATATATTCTGTTGCTACACAATCCCCTGTATGTGATAAATATAAATAGAATAATGCCGACGAACACCCAGGCCAGGGAAAATACGCGGTAGCAGAGAATATAATTGTTGTAAAATGTCCTGAAAATAGAGCCGTCTTTGGAATCAATAAATTCATCCAATATGAATAGTCCTAGTGTAAACGTCATCGTATAAGCTTGAATGGTTAAATAATCGTATAAATTTAAACCAATAATTGGGTTTAGTTTATAAATACACGAACTATTGTTGGTAAAGGCAAAGTATAAATTGAACGCAATGATAGGAGTATAGACAACAACGAATGTTCCAATAGCAAGCATTTTGGCAATCCTATTTAGGTGTTGTTGTTGTCTTAATTTATCCATATTGGTTAAAGGGTGCTTCAAAATGCTCTTAATATTTGATGAAGTATTAGAGCTGCTGTCAGAAAGCGATTCTTCAACCAGGGGATCATTTAATTGGTTATTTGACATAGTCTAAGTTTACGAGTCTTAAGTTTACGAGTCTTAAGTTTACGAGTCTTAAGTTTACGAGTCTTAAGTTTTAACTGTTGTTTTAAAATATTATAATGTAAAAAATGAAATAAAAAAGAATTTTCAATTTTATTTTATTTAGGTTCTTGAATAAATGTATTAATTAAATATTAAACTCGGGGATCGCATATTTGTCGCCAGTTTTGACATACTTAGCGATTACCTTGGGATTCACCTTGTTCGCAATAATGTCTTCTACTTGATAAACATTGCAAGTCTTATCAATATAATAAATAATTCCGTGGATCTCTTGAGCCCATACTTCAACTTTCTGTCCAACGGGCTTATCGTCATCGTCATTGTCGCAAATACCGTGCGGTGTACCCTTCATATGAGTCCCACAGTATTCACATTCGGTCTTTTTTCTGCGAGTACATTGTTCGCCGCTAGCGCGTTTTGCGCAGCATCGGTCGGATAAGTGAACGACATTCTTGACGCGCTTTCGCTTGAGAAAGTCTTCTTTTCCTAGGACGAGGCGATCATAGTCGTAAATATACTGGACTAGTTGGCTCAATTTTGGGTCCGTAGCTAGGCCAAGTTGGTCGGCTTTGGTTCGGACACTGTCTTTCAAGTCGGTGATATATGATTCTATTTTCTTGTTGATTCTGCGCTCCATTTGTCTTTATATTGGTTATAATAATAATATATGATGGAAGCTTTAAATCAATTTTTTATATATTTTGTAAAAGGGCTTAAAGCGGTTAAAGCGAAGCGAATTGTTACTTCTTCTTGCCTCTCTTCTTATTTAATTTTTGTTCTGGTACTGCTGGTGTATTAACGATTTCTACGTCGTCTTCGTCTTGCTTTTCTTTTGCGTTGTTTTCTTCCTCTTCCTTTGTCTTGTCGCCTATAGTTTCTTTTTTTTTCTCTATAACTTCATAATTAATATCAATTTCAGCGACATTTTCAAGACCAAATTCATCATCATCAATATCAATAGCATTTAACTCGTACTTTCCTTCAGGTTCTTCAGAATCATCAAATGTTTTTGTTAGTTGATCAAACATCTTATTCATCAAATCTGGATCATTATTTAATTGCTCAGTGATTGTTTCTTTTCTCTCCCTAGTTAAATTAAATTCCGGTATGGAATTATTTAAAGTGACAATTTCATATTCTTTTTCATCAATACGTAGACTCAAATTAGGCGTATTAGGTGGTGTTTTAGTAATACTAACACTACTGTTACTGCTAATAATAGGAGTAGTCGCAGGATTTGATTTTGATCCAAATACTCTAAATGAGTTAATCACAGAATCAACACCTTTCTTTAAAAAAGTACTATTGGTTTCACTCTTTCTAGGAAGAGCTTTGGGTTTAACATCTTCAATTTTATCAATAGGAATTCCTATTCCTACATCACTATTTGAACTAGTGCTAGTGCTACTACTACTAATACTACTAACCATTGACGACGTTTCATCAAAATCCCTAGAATTTTTGCGTCTAGGACTATCATCAAATGTAATATCTTCATTCAAATAATCATCCATAGACTTCATTTTCTTAGAAAATCGTTTAAAATGCTTCATATGAATGTTATGAAAGAAGTCCAAATAAGAAATAAATAGTCCAAGATTGTGCTTGATCATTGTTATATTAAATAAAAAGGTATTTACAAAATTGTTAATATTTAGGCCAGAGTGTTGTTTAACCCTGTAATTTTCCAATTCAACCTCCTTTGCTACAATATGCTCCTGAATTCCATTTAGTAAAAGAATAATAGTCTTATGTACCTCTTCAATTGTTTCAAAGTTGTATTGTTTATGTGGTTCTAAATCTTTGTAAATAGGAAACACACTATTCGTTTTTATCATCTCAAATGTCTTGTTAGTGCCAATAGTTTTATCAACATATTCTGAAACAATTTTGAACAATTTATAATACTCACAATACATTCGGTTGTTTAGAGCGTAAAAATATTTTTGCATATCTGCGTACTCAAAATCAATCAATCTGCTTTGGAATTTAAACGAATCTAGACCAAATACAAACGTTGCGTCGTGATTTCCTTTAATAAAGTCGCCGGTCATTAACTTAAGTTTATTTAACTTAACTTCAAGAATACTAAACACAGTCATCACTTGAATCCGTGTATCCTTTATTTTATTAAAAATGACCTTTATTTTTTGTAATTTAGCTTCCATATATATAAATAATATATATATTTAAAAAAATCAAAAATATATTATTGTTATATTTTAATATGAGCAATACTACGAATACTAACAATTCGGCGCCTAATGGAAATTCAAACGCAAAACCGGACGGTTCTAATGACGCTAATGCTGTTTTACCAGAGATTAATTGGACTATTGAACACGAAGATATTCTAATTGAATGGGCTGATAAAGCTATGTGTTTCCGTTGGTTGCATTCTAGAGCCCACGCGTTATATAGTAAGTTGAATTATAATTATACAATTCCTGTGATTGTGATCTCTACTTTAACAGGAACAGCTAACTTTGCGCAAGACCGTGTGCCCGTCGCTTATCAAGGCTATTTTGTGATGATTGTTGGTGGTTTCAATATTTTAGCCGGTATTATTACAACTATCCAGCAATTCTTGAAGATTACTCAATTAAATGAAGCACACCGTGTCTCTGGCATTGCTTGGGATAAATTTTACAGAAACATCAAAATAGAGTTGACTAGACATCCCGATGAAAGACTGAATGTGAACCAATTGCTGAAAATGTGTAAAGAGGAATTTGATCGTTTGATGGAAACTAGTCCAGATATTCCAGATGAAATTATTGATGAATTCAAAAAAAAATTTAAAAATACTATTGAATTTGATGAAATTATTAAACCAGAAATATGCGATAAGCTCAATTCTACAGAACTGTTTAGAAACCAATGGTCAAGCCAGGAGAACTTAGCAAAGAAGAAGAATTTAAAAACACAACGTGAGACAAAACTAAAACACGTTGTTACTAACTTTATCTCTGAGTTTAGGACAGTTCAAGGTCGTGACCCTATTTCTAGCGAAATCATTGACAATTTAAAAGACAAGATAGACTCCAAAATACTGACAAATATTATTGAAGAAATTCAATCAGAAGAACGAGCTTATAATGCTACTAACTCTAATGCGATGTCAGTTGTACATTTGCCCGTTTAGAGTCACTGGCAGTTTAATCTAGATCAGTTGTAACATTACGAGGTAATATAAATAATGTAATTAATATAAAAACTATAAAGGCCAGATATGGACCATACATATCAATAGTAATGTCGTAAAAATTTAATATTTTTGGAATACAAAATAATAATAATAATGCTAAGCCAATTCCAGTTATTAATGATGATGCCATTATATAATTATTTAAGAATAAATAATTATAATATTATCTTACACTTTGACAATTTTAAAAATATAGAAGAAAAAGGATGACATAGTTCCTAAGCTATCATATATTTATCCTGGTTATCTATTTCATATTTTTCTCCTAATATACTCTTATTTAGCATATGATATGAAATCGGAAAAGCCAATTCATATTCTTTAACCAATATATCTGGAAACATATTATCTAAGTTATCTTCCATATAAATGATAACAATAGAAGTATTTTTTTCAAGTTTAGCAGATACTTCTGCGTCTGTTAATGAAAACATATTACTAGATTCTGTATGAATTGTGTAATTTCCAGTAAAAAAAGCATACCTATTAATCCCACCTTGAATATACCGACCATACTCATTATCAACCAGTTTTTTACCCGAAACACTATGCGTTAGACTCATATCATTCAAATCTATCGTTTTATGCCCACCTTCTCTTAACCATCCACCTTCCTTCACAGCATCTTCAAATAATCTAAAATAATAGTAATACTCACCACACGATGAATAAACAGAATCCTTTGACATTCCAAAAATAGATCGGAATTCGGTTTGTCTTAAATGAGAACCGCTGTAAATCGCATCAGGTAGTGGAAACGCATTACCCACAGGAAACACATTTTCAACATCAAGTTTACGAAGGACACCTAACTCCGGCATATGTAAAAACAATTCACTAACACTCTCATCTATCGGAATATTACATATGCTTCTAACATTCATTATTTCAGTAGGTAATCCAAACCATATCGGAGTATTTCTTGTAAAGGCGATTCTAAAAATATCAACATCACTAATATCAACCAAAGCATATATGCGTTCATTATAATCACTAATTAGACCCTTGAATGCGTCGCACGTTAACTTGGAACCATCACATCCGATTGCCAATAATAAACCCTTTATTTTTTCTATAATTGTCACGTCATAATTCATATCAGAATCCGCATTAGAAATAGTAACCATTGGTAATTCCAATTTCTCTGGAATTAAAGTGGTTAAGAATGGCTTCTTCTCCAATAAAAACTGTATAAAAGGATATTTGCTGTTTTGAGTTACGTGATAACAAAGAATATTTAAAATGCCTTTGCCAAAAATATTGGAATTGTTATTTAATATATCTAAATTTGTTAAAGATTTGGTTGTATGTTGCTCAATTGAATATGTGTATTTTTTGGTATTTTTGTTTGTATATGTATCGTCTATTTCAGAATTAGTGTCTATTGTTAGATTATTCATTGTAAAATACGTTATACGTATATACATATTTTTTGTTTAAATTATTTATTATAAACTATCTATTTTATAATAAACTATTTATTTATAATATTTACATTGTAAATTCTTCTATTTTTTAACCTTGCGTTTAATATCCTCTTTTATATTTTCCTCTCTGTTATCCAGCAAATGCTGTGTTAAATCCTTTGCTATATCAGGCTGATCTTTATAATACTTTTCTAATTGAAGCAATAAATACTTACCAGAGATTGCCTTCTTTGTTTTGCGCTGACTGTAAACTAATGCGCCACCATTAATATCAAAACAATCAATGGAATTGATCTTCATTACATTAACCAAATTATCTGTTAACATCTTCTTCTGTAAAGTCTTGTTTTTAATTTCCTTTTTTAAGTTGTTAAGGTCATTATCTATTTTAATCCATTCACGTATGTTACCAATAAGCTCTTCCTTGGTATTTGTCTTTTTTTTTGAACCTCCTTCTAAATTAGATTCTACTTTTTCTATTTGTTCAGATGCTTCCATTCTAAATTAAATACTATAGTTATTTTAAAATTGTTTATTTATATATTATTATTTTCTTCTAAAACTAATTCTTTATGTCTTGAACAACTGGACCCATTTTTTAATGCTTTATTGCCACACACCTGACCCTTTCTGGGTCCAGACTTTAAAACAGTTTGACAAGAGTAGATTTCATTTGCAGTCGCATTGCTTTCAGTCGCATTGCTTTCAGTCGCGTTGCTTTCAGTCGCGTTGCTTTCAGTCGCGTTGCTTTCAGTCGCGTTGCTTTCAGTCGCGTTGCTTTCAGTCGCGTTGCTTTCAGTCGCGTTGCTTTCAGGTTGAAATGTCTGAATTTCTATGGTCTGTGCCGTTACCACATTTTTTACTTTTTTTACCTTCTTTAAAGCTTCTTTTATTTTTAAAAATTCTTTCGCTTCTTCTTTTTGCTTTTTTAAAGCCTCTTTTGCTTCTTCTTTTTGTTTCTTAAGTGTCTCCTTTTCATCCTCCTTCTGTTTCTTAAGATCTGCTTTTTCCTTCTGTTTCTTATCTAACTTATATTCCCTAACCGCAACACGAATGTGTTGGTAACAAAACGATTTGTTCATTTCTATTACGTGTGATGACATTTTTGATGTACACATAATATCCTTGCCATCTACATTACCCAAGACCTTACAACAGCTTCCATTGATAAATGTGTAGCCATATGATGTATAACTGTAATTACCTATTATATTTGGATTAATTAAAAACTGTGAATCGTTATTTGTCTTCTCCAATGAATTAATACCGTAACGCTTATCAAGCGCAGAATCATCGTAATAAGGCAACAATGTAAACTGTATAGACCGGCAATAAGGACATTTAATAAAGTAATCCTTTTTAGCATCTTTAAACTTTATTTGATCAGAATTGGTCAATGACGAAAATTTATAAGTTTGAAATATAAACTTCTGTTTATAAATTTCAGTATACAATGCCACATAATTGAACTTGTGATTACATTCCATTGTGACAAATCGCTCTTCCAATGGTAAACTAGTTATTTGACACGTCTCAATATCATTATTATTATCTGGTTCATCCAATGACTTGTACAATTCTTCATAAAAATCAATTCCGCCTTCAATTATGTATTTTACCATTTTATATTCTTTACAATTAATCTTTAAATTTATTTTGTATTATTTAGTTATAAGTATGTCACCAAGTCAATGGGGTCCACCTACGTGGGTTTTTTTTCATACATTAGCAGCAAAGCTCATTCCTGAGCAATTTCCTACCATTGGCCCACAAGTATTACGCAATATTATAGCAATATGTGGATTATTACCTTGTCCGGAATGCGCAACTCATGCAAAACAGTTCTGGTCTAAGGTAACTATTAATAAAGTCAATACAAAGGATGACCTGATTAATGTATTATATGTATTCCACAATAGTGTGGATAAGAGACGAAGAGTCCAACCTTTCAGATACACAGATTTACAATATTATAAAACACTTAACGTAATTGATACATTTAACAATTTTACTCGCAATTTTCACACAAAGGGAAATATGAACTTATTAACCGAATCATTTCATAGAGGACGTTTATTGACATCATTAAAGCAGTGGTTAATGAGCAATATCCAATACTTTGAACGATAATAAATTTATATCGTTGTGAAATTTATACCGTTGTGAAATTTATACCGTTGTGAAATTTATACCGTTGTGAAATTTATACCGTTGTGAAATTTATACCGTTGTGAAATTTATACCGTTGTACTACTAACAAGTTCACCATTTTGCGTAACAGTACATTTAAACTTTTGCTTACTTGGCATTGAACATACTTCAGCATTACTGGATGTTTCATTAATGAATAACAAATTACGTCTTAAATAATACATTGCTGTTGAGGCTCCAATACCTAAAGAAATACCACCAATTAGATCGCCAAATATAGTAGTTGGACTCATATTCATTGTACATCTCCTTGAGCGTTTAATTAATAAATCAAATACAAGATAGAAGCTAAAGAATAATACAACACGGTAATTAAACATATTGCTCTTATTATCAAGGTTGACCAATATCATAGGGAATATAAAATAAAACATAGCAAATGCTAAAGCAAATGTACTATAGGTTAGATTTGTATTGGTAATAAATGGTTCAAACACGCCTATACTACATACAGCATCACCTTTAATATCTGTTGGTGATCCACCTGAGCTATATTTTTTAACTAAAGATCGTACACCGGTTGCTACAAAAAACCAAAACATAAATACAAAGGTTTTTCCTACAGATGCTGAAAACACTGATAATATAAAAATACCCACAATAATGATAATTGGCGCGTAAAATGATAAAACATTGAATGTAGATGTTAGAAATGACCCTTGCCCGGGTGCTGATAAAAATATTGGAAAAATGGTTGGTTGTTTTGGTGCTCCTCCTGATCCTGATCCTGCTCCTGGTGCTCCTGCTGATCCTGACATTTAATATTAATATATACTAATAATTTAAAATAAATTGATTATCCAAATTATTTAAAACCAAATGATTATAAATATAAAATGTCATATAACGAAAACATAATAGATATTATAAATGCTGTTAGTATCTCATTTATTTTTACAATAATACTCTTGGTTCGCCGAGATTTTTTAAAAATAAATAGAGAAATTGAAAGGTTAAACTTTATCATTGACCACAATAACAAGATACACACTTATCATTTGAAGGAAATAGAAGCTAGTTATAAGAGCAAAATTGAAGATTTTGAGGTAAAATATAATACAGATATCTTGGCTGTAAACGCAAATATAGATAGACAAATCGTTATTATAATCAGTCGCCAAGATGAAAAAATAAAGGAAATATTGAAAAATATTTGTTATGTAAATGATGTAATTAATAGAATATCGCCAGACAAAGAGCAAGAATTATAATAATTATAACAAATATTTTGTAGTGTCTCTCATTTTTTAATCTTTATAAAAAAATTGAATTACTTTTATTTCAACAAAGGGAATTTATAAATATTTAGTAAACCCGCGAATCAATTTGTAAACTCTTTTTAAAAAATGAACACTGACTTTAGACCCCAGGCCGCCGACTTTATGTCCGACGATAACCTTTCGGACTATGATTCTGACCTAGATTTGGATTTTGACTCAGAAGAGTCATACGACTCATTTAACTCAACAAAAATATTTGATATGAAGGAACATTGTCGCTCCTTAGAAGTCAATCGTCTCCGTCTATACATACAAGGTAAGTATGAGCTGGAAGAGGGTGAGATCCTTATGGCATTTGAACTTTGCTCTGATGAGGAGAAGGTTGCTTGTGAACTAGCCATCGCTTACATTAGGATACTTGATGGATATCAAAATGCCTACGATTTAGATGACGTCAGCAATTTTATTTTAGACACTGTTGACAACCTTAAACTTAACTCAGCACAGGCGCTGGAAATTCACGCTGTATTGATGAGCCAAGTAATTTTAAATTCTACCTTTGAAAAGGTAGAGCCAAACACGTATATTTGTATTTTATAATTTGTATTTGTATTTGTATTTGTATATATTTGTCTCTTAGCGTAGCAGAACCTTTCATAAGCTTAGCGGAAAAGGTGTAATTTAATTTAATTTAATTTAATTTAATTTAATTTAATTTAATTTAATTTAGTTGTTTTTTATTTTTTTGCGTTTTTTATAAAAAATAGAAAGCGTATTTTATATTAATGACAGAAAAAGGCAAGAAAGAGAGGAAAGAGAAGAAGGACAAGAAAGAGAGGAAAGAGAAGAAGGAGAAGGGTAAAAAAGAGAAGAAAAAAGACCCAATATTTCCTATTAAGGATGGACGTATGTTTGAAAACGAATTGCTATATTGTGAAGGCAGAAAAAAACCTTTACTTAGAGGCTTTATTCATTTATTTGGTCTATGCTCTGGAATTATACCTATTGGCTTATTTGAATTAGTTAATATATCAAATACTCAGAAAATAATGATAGCATTATCTTGTTTTTATTTTATATCAAACTTCATTTGTTATTTTATTAGTGCTTTATTTCATATTTTAAATTGGCCGCCAAAAGTTGAGATATTTTTACAAAAAATAGATCATATAATGGTTTGTGTATTTTGTGTAGCAGCTATAATATTATTGTCATATTCATTATTCCCTTTAAAAATACAATTACCATTATCACTCGCATCATTTATTTTATTACTTGTAAATGTATATAAAATATACAATTGTGAGCCATCTCTGCTTATTCAGTCACTTACTGGTCTTATTAGTTTATTATATATACCATTTTTTTATATGTATACAACCAAAAAAGAATTTGCTTTTTGCGGAATTATGGTTTTTTTATCTTTAATCGCTACTATCATTTTTATACAAGAAATAGATTTACCATTTATAGACAATACTATTTTTGGATATCACGAAATATTTCACTTACTTCTTGCGGTAGTAGGTATTATTAGTTACTTTTTGTTTCATAGTATAATTAGTAGAAATTGTAGAAATTGTAGTAGTATTATAAGTGAAGTATAATTTATGTCGGTAATTTTATGTCGGTAATTTTATGTCGGTAATTTTATGTCGGTAATTTTATGTCGGTAATTTTATGTCGGTAATTTTATGTCGGTAATTTTATGTCGGTAATTTTATGTCGGTAATATTTGTTTTAATTAAATAAATTTTAATTATTTAATTAAATGTGTATATTTCTTAGGTTTATTCAAAGACCTTATCAAATACCTCGTCAATATGTTCTACACTATGAAACTTAATGCCTTTTGTTAGTTCATCATCCTTATACTTCTCCATAAAACCATCAAAATCCTTCATATTCTCCTTAGGGAATATAAATTCCTTGACTCCTGCTTTGATACCACCAAGAATCTTTAAATCCAGACCTCCAATTGCCGTAACATTGCCATCCAATGTGATTTCACCAGTAATCGCAATTGTATTCTTTATTTTCCTATTATTGAACAAACTGTATAGTGTAGTAGTGATTGCCGTTCCAGCGCTGGGACCATCTTTTGGTGTGCTGCCATCTGGGCAATGTATATGGATTCCAGAACCAGACTGATTTGTTGTAATAGCAACTTTGACTGATTCCGGTGACAAATTGTAAGCCAATGTTAACGCAACATTCATTGATTCCTTCATCACATCACCTTGTGTGCCTGTTAGTTTCAAATCCATTGGTTTTTCACTCGGCCGCCATTTGGCTTGAATTGGAATCACACCTCCCATACCAAGCGAATTTGCCCATAGTCCATTAATAATACCCACCTTGTTATCACTATGAATCTTCTGAATCTTCATTTCTTGTTTGTCCTTGAAAAACTTGGTCTTAATATCATTAATATTAATTTTAATGGGTATATCATATTGCGTATTAAAATTCTTCAATATATCCAAATTAATTTCCGCAACAATTTCAAACAAGATTTCCTTCAATTTACGCACACCCGGCTCCAAGGTATAATTCTCTATTACATATTTTAACGCATCATTCTCCAGTTCAATCATATCTATTAGACCCATTTTCTTATACACATCCGGTAATATATGGATTCTACTAATTGTTATTTTTTCATCCAAAGTCAAATTCTTAAACTTAACACGATGAATACGATCTAACAAGATTTTATCAATTAAATCAGCGTCATTGTATGACAATATAAAAAGCGCCTTGGACAAATCTAGGTCTATTCCTGAAAAATACTTGTCTTGGAAACAATCGTTCTGTGCTGGGTCTAACAAGTGTGTTAAAATACCGATGATTTCTTTACCGTGCTCCGTCTTTGAAATCTTGTCAATTTCATCAATAAAAATAATCGGATTCATACACTTCTTATCCATTAAGATTTGAACAATTTGCCCCCAAGTTGACCCTACATACGTGTAGTTGTGTCCGTGTAGACTTGAACCATTCGCATCGCCGCCCATTTGTATCATAGCAAAAGGTCGCGATTGACCGTTCTCGTCTTTCAAACACTGAGATAGACCGCGCTTTGCAAGACTTGTTTTTCCTGTACCCGGAGGCCCTTCAAACCCAAAACAGTAGCCATCTTGTTGCCCATTAATCCACTGCCCAATAATGCGCTCCACTTGCTTCTTGGCCTTGTCGTGTCCGTGAACCGCGTTATCCAATGTAACCTTTACATCTGCCATATAAGTGTTAATCTCGTTGTATTTTGCTTCTATTTCATTGATAGAAGGAATAATGGATATGGTTTTAACATCCTTTTCAGCCTTTGAACTAACAAACACTTCATTTAAAATATTGCTATTGCTATTTAAAGTCTTCATTTTTTCCACAAAGACCATAATAGAATCAATCAATTCATTCTTCTTTTTGTTAGATGGTTTGATTTTTGGGCAAGCAATTTTATGTTTCACAATTAGTTCATTGATCTTTAAAATATAAGTAACCAACCCACTCTTATCGCAGTCATTTAAAATGGCTGTTATATCAAGACCCGGTACTTGTTTCTCTTTAAGCTGTTTCAAGCATTTAAGTATTTCAATGCTAGTATACCGGTCTTTAAGTTCAAATTTACATATATTATTTTCCGGCACTCTGATTATATTAAGAAACTTGTCACGAATAGTGTCCATAATATTCAAAATTGGCTCCTTCTTATAGATGTTAAAAGGTATTTTAAGAAGACCATCTAGAAATTGACGCGCTTTAGACCCAGAATCCTCGGATTTTGCTTTGACTTCCTTCAACTTCTGCATTGCCTTCTCCTTCACTAGATCAGGTGCCTTTAAAAGGCAAATTTGCTGCTCCAACGGAATCTTCTGTATGTCAAAATTCGCTAAATCATTGGTGTACTGTATGGTCTTCTTCATCGCATCTTTGAAACACTGCTTAATAGACCAGGGGAAACTGTCAAAAATAGTCATTTGCTCCTGCGAATCAACAATTCCATTGGCATCATTGGACATCAAATCATAAAGCAAATAGGCTAAATATTGGTTATCATATTTATCCGATTTGACTAACAATTGGATCAGTGTCAACCGCTTTAAAAACAAGTCACTTGAAATGAATTCCTTCACTGTCTGCGCAATTGTCTTCTGTTTAATCGTGTTCAGGTTACTTAAATAACCAGCATATTTAAGATATATGTCACTGGCCTCGTAAATTAAATAGTCCTTTATTCCTAATGATTTTATAAAGCACGCATATGCGTCATTTTTAAATTCTGCCGTGTTTGGCGTTGTATCCTTTATCGCTTTCATTTTCTGGGTTACAAATTTGTTATTCAAAAGATCAATTAAAATGTCGTCCAAAACACCCGAAATAATTAGACTCTTTTTATGCTGCGGATTATGAATAATCACTTGAATACCGTACACTTTCAAATAAAATGGCTTCACTTTAATTCCTAAATCAACACAATCCAAATTCTTGGACTTTTCTGTTAGTTGTACATCATCCGATTTGCTTGAATTATCGTCTGTCTTTTTTGAATTCATTATTCGGTAACTTGTCGGATGGAAATACTTCTTCAGAAGCTCAAATTTATGCTTTTCTGTATCGGAAATCGCATATGTATTCACTGAATTGTTGCCAAAACATACCCATAAGAAGTCCTCAAATAGCTCCGTACCATATACCTTGAAAATAGATGACAATTCGTTATTGATATGCTGTAACAAGTTAATAACAATATCAGTGTCATTGTTAATTGTATGTTCATTGATTTCCTTTATAGATTTACTCAGTTCAAACAGCATATTAATACAGTTATTTTGATCACTAAGACCAATTACGTCTAGCAATTTGTTTCTCTGTACGTGTAATATGGTTCTTTGAATGGTGTCTTGAAAAAATGTCATTTTGCGCTCTATTAACACTACAATATCCTGACTAGGCTTTTTATTTTCTTTTTTTTGTAATGCTTGCTTTTCTGACATTTTGAATTATATAAGTATATAATTATTATATATTATTAAAAAACCCTTATTTTCACTAAAGATTATCCTATGTTTGATTTTCCTGGGTTTGTTATTATTATTCCCGAGGTGTTATATTATATTCTGAATTATATTAGACACATAGTATCATAATAATGTATAGATTATAAACATGGGTGTGCCTAGTTATTTTGCTTATATTGTTAAAAATTATCCTAATATTATCAAACGTTACCATAAATCGTGTCTAAGTGTAGACAACTTGTATTTGGATTGTAATTCCATCATATACGATGTCTATGCTAAGATGAACACTGACAACTTGACTGAGTCTATTGTGTCTGCTATTATCAAGGGCGTTATTGCCAAAATTGAGTATTATATTGCGACAATTGATCCTAAGAAGCAGGTTATTATTGCGTTTGACGGCGTCGCACCTGTCGCCAAGTTGGAGCAGCAGCGAATCCGTCGTTACAAATCCTGGTACCAGAATGAAATCAGTCGCGAGATATTCAAAAAGGACAAACCCGATGTGTGGAACACGACTGCTATTACACCAGGCACCAAATTTATGGCTGAGTTGAATGCTGCTATTACTGCGCACTTTAGTCCTACATCGGTGAAGGGACCAAATATCACGGTCTCAGGCAGTAATTTCGTCGGTGAAGGCGAGCACAAATTGTTTGATTATATCCGGCAAAATCCTTTAAAGCATGCCGACGAAGTGTCTGTCATCTATGGTTTAGACGCTGACCTTATTATGCTCTCAATCAATCACCTACCAGTAAGTCCCAAGACATATTTGTTCAGAGAGACGCCGCAATTCATCGGCTCAATTGACAGCGAATTGGAGCCAGACGCGGACTATTTCCTAGACATTCCACAGCTAACCGAAGCCATTGTTTCGTTTATGAATAATGATGTTAAAATGACGGAAGAACAGAAGCTCAGTGAAAGCCAGAGGAATAAGGTCTATGATTACATCTTTCTTGGCTTCTTCTTGGGCAACGATTTTATGCCTCATTTTCCCGCTATAAACATTCGTACTGGCGGCGTTGATAAGATGATGAATGCCTATAAGGCCACAATTGGACCTGGTGAGAACCTAACTAATGGCAAGGTCATTTATTGGAACAATGTCAGGAAGATGATCCAGTTCCTCGTAAATCTGGAGGAGCAATACATTGTTGTAGAGCATAAATCGCGTAATTCCAAGGAGCGCCACTTGATGCCACAAACGACGCCCGAGGAGAAATTCAAACGCTTTGAAGCCACTCCAGTATTTGACAGGGATATGGAGAAGTACATTAATCCAGTGAAACCTTATTGGCAATCACGTTATTATCGCGGCCTATTTGGCATCAAATCTGACACCAATGATGAGCAGAAGAAGGACATTGCTGTCAACTATTTACAAGGTCTAGAATGGACTATGAAATATTACACGTCAGGCTGTGTCGATTGGCGCTGGAGATATAAGTACAATTATCCTCCTTTGCTCCAAGATTTGATTAAATATATTCCAGTATTTAATACTGAGTTCGTTGTTGAAAAATTAATGAATCCGGTTACTGAAATTGTTCAATTGTGCTACGTGTTGCCGCGTTCTCAGCTAACTTTGTTGCCATCAAGACTCGTGAGTGAATTACTGAGACAGAAGGATCGCTGGTATAAGGGCAACTGTGACTTCGTCTGGGCTTATTGTAGGTATTTCTGGGAATCTCACGTGGAGATGAATGAAATTGATATTAATGAATTGGAACAATTTATCACCGATAACAAGCATCTTTTGCTAGAGAAATAATCGGTTTTTAATTAAGGGAAAAGGGTGACAAAAAAGGGAAAAAGGTGACAGAAAAGGGAAAAGGGTGACAGAAAAAGGAAAAGGGTGACAGAAAAAGGAGAAAGGTGACAGAAAAATCCCAAAAGGTGACAACGGTTTGACAACAAATTTTAGTAAAAACTAGCATAATATTTTGTTGTAAAATTTGTTATTATAATACATTACAAAATATAAATATGATAATATAATTAAGATCATAAATAAACAACAACGGTTTAACAACGTTTTTTTAGTAAAACTAGTAAAAATATCGCATTTTTACAATTAAATATTTTGTGACCATATTACGTCACAAAATATTCAGCATATTTCGTCCCTATTTCTCAGTAACAATTTTTTTCTGAAAAGTAAAAAGGGAAATGGAATTTGGACATTTATAAATGTCCAGAAATGAAAACCCAAATAAAGTCTTGAAAAAGGGGTATTTTTTCACTTTTGTACCATAATGGTCTGAGTTTTATTTTTAAGATTTAAAATTTTGTGATGATAAAATTTTGTATTTTTGCGGCTATTGTTTAGGCGTTTTTTTCTATATCTATTATATGATACATAAAGATACAGAAAATGCGAAAAAAAACGCCACAAATTTTGTTTGTAAAAGTTGTGACTTTGAATGCTCTAAAAAAAGCGATTGGGATAGACATATAATGAGACCAAAACACTTAAAACACTTGGAAATGATACAAAATGATACACCAAAAGACATAAAAGATATAAAAAACATCAATCAATATGATTGTGAATGCGGTAATACATATAAACATCATTCAGGATTATGGAGACATAAAAAGACTTGTGAAGATAAAAAAGAGAAGTCAAAAAAAGATGATCTAATAGACTATTTAATTAAAGAGAACCAAGAATTTAAAAACTTAATATTAGAGTTAGTCAAGAAAGATAATAGTGTTATTAATAATAATAATAATACCAATTGTCATAATACCAACAACAATACATTCAACTTAAATATGTTTCTGAATGAGAAATGTAAAGACGCAATTAATATTGATGAATTTATTAACAATATAAAAATACAATTAACCGATTTGGAGAACTTTGGTGACTTTGGTTACATTGAGGGTGTTTCTAGGGTTCTTATTAAGAATTTGAAGGATTTGGATACTTATTCAAGACCAATTCATTGTAGTGATTTGAAGCGTGAAGTGCTATATATCAAGGATAATAATGAATGGACAAAAGAAACGGATGATAAACCATTACTTAAAAATGTGATTAAACAAGTTGCAAACAAAAATATTAAACAGATACAAACTTGGAAAACCGAGTATCCTGATTGTATTTATTCAGATTCCAAGAAAAATGATCAATATTTGAAAATAATAATGAACTCAATGTCTGGTGGTACAAGTGAAGAACAACAAAACAATATATCACAAATAATGAAAAATGTATCAAAGGTAGTTACAATTGATAAGCACACTGAAAAAAACTAAAAACAATTAAATATTCTGTTACCATATACAGTAACAAAATATTCAGTATATTTCATCTCTATTTCTCAGTAACACATTTTTTCTGAAAAGTAAAAAGGGAAATGAAATTTGGACATTTTTAAAAATGTCCAGAAATGAAAACCCAAAAAAAGTCTTGAAAAAGGGGTGTTTTTTCACTTTTGTACCATAATGGTAACAATTATTTTTCTGGTTTTGAAATTTTGTGACGCTATTTTTTCAACAAACAATCTTATATCTTTAGGCATTTTTTTATTCATAAAAATTCAAATAAATTTTGAATAAGATAATTATAAGATAATTATAAGATAATATAATATTTTGTAAATATATATGCCAAAGGTTGACATTGATTATTCTAATACTATTATTTACAAAATTACTTGTAATGATGAAACTGTAACTGATTCATATGTTGGTCACACAACCAATTTTGTACAAAGAAAACATGCTCATAAAAATAGTTGTATAAATGAAAAATCACCAAATTATAACTTAAAATTGTATAAAACAATCCGACAATATGGTGGATGGTGTAATTGGAAAATGGAGATTATTCATTTTTGTAAATGTAATGATCAATCTGAAGCAAGACAAAAAGAACAAGAGTATTTTAAATTACTTAATGCTAATTTGAACTGTATAGAGCCATTTCAATTACATAAAAAAATATCAACAACACAGCCAATTTATGTAACAGAAACAACGAATATTCAAAAATATAAAAAAAATACCTTAAAATATGTCTGCGAATATTGTGACTTTAAATGTGCTAAATTGTCAAATTATAATACACATTTAACAACACCTAAACACTCACAGAAAGTGTTTTTGAACCAACAAGAAGACAAAAATTTAAAAAAAAATGATTACAAATGTGAATATTGTCAAAAAAAATATAAATCCAAAAGTGGATTATGGTATCATAGTAGAGTATGTGAAGCTAATATGACTGAATGTGAAAGCGATAATGATCAAGAAATACATTCTCAACCTATAACAATAACCCCACAAATTGATCCCAATATTTTATTGGATATTATAAAACAAAATCAAGAGCTTCAAAAACAAATGATTGAATTTATGAAAACAAATACATCAATAAATACCAACAATACCAATTGCCATAATACCAACAACAATACATTCAACTTAAATATGTTTCTGAATGAGAAATGTAAAGATGCCATTAATATTAATGATTTCGTAGACAATATCAAAATGCAATTAACCGATTTGGAGAATTTCGGCGACTTCGGGTACGTAGAGGGTGTTTCTAGGGTTCTTATTAAGAACTTGAAGGAACTAGATATGTATTCCAGACCAATCCATTGCAGCGATTTGAAACGAGAAGTGCTTTATATTAAAGACAACAATGAATGGACGAAGGAGTCCGATGATAAACCAGTGCTTAAAAATATGATCAAACAAGTCGCGAATAAGAATATTAAACAGATCCAGACTTGGAAAGCTGAGTATCCAGATTGTATTTATTCAGATTCCAAGAAGAACGACCAATATATGAATATTGTGATGAACTCAATGTCCGGCGGAACAAGTGAAGAACAACAAAACAACCTTTCCCAAATTGTCAAGAACATAACAAAAGCAGTTGTGATTGAGAAAAAGACAATCCTGTAATAGTTAAGTTAAAATATAAACTTAACTATTTAATTATTAATAACACATAAGCTTTCCCAGTTTATTGTCGCAAAACGGCTCTATATATCCTGAATTAAGACCCGCAATTGACAAATTTGCGATTATATGTAAGCTGCTATGTAAAAGTGCTGATAGCATAATCATATTACGATTATATGTTAGACTACTAATTTTGTATAAGAATGAACAAAATGCTAAGCCTAAGATGAAATGTAATATATATTCAGAATTATAACACCTTATAAATTGGTACAAAAATGAAAAATAAATATAATACACATCAACAGTTCGTTGCCAAGAATTGAAACGAGGTTCTTTCCAGTAATTAATAGACGTCAAAAAGAGACCACCCGGGACAATTATCAAGTCACAATGCTGGTTATATATAGTATATGCTGAAGTGCCTAAAAATAGCCACGAGCTGGTCCAAAGGATCCGACTACACTCGGGAAGATACACTAAATCCTTGTCAATTTCTTCTACATTTTTATCATTATCATTTTTATCATTATCATTTTTATCATTTTTATCATTATCATTTTTATCATTTTTATCATTATCATTTTTATCATTTTTATCATTGTCATTCTTATTATTTATATTTATGCGCTTCATACTAAAGTATTATTAAAATACAATCATTATTATTTTACACTTTCTCGGTATTCCAAAACAATTTAATAAATCTTCTTATAAACAATTTGACAAAGAACAGTGTCATAAGGCCAACAATGACGACACCAGCAACCAATATGAGCAGTTTACCGATCTCCGACACCTGTGTTGAAGCAAAATTAATGACAACATTTGTAGGTATGCTAAATGTAGAATGGATTAACTGTCCGACACCACCTAGAACCGAATCATAAATATTGACACCCTTTGTTAGTTGATGTGAAAACCACATATTGAATTGAGCCCATTCTTGGTTGCTAAAGTTCTGCTGTCGTTCCTTAAATAGAAGTTCACCTTGTCTTACAAAATCACGAGCCTCTTCAATAAGCGCCTTCTTCTTGTATTCGTCTTTAATGCGCTGTGCTTCTTGTTCTGCTTTTAACATCTTTTCCTTTTCTGCTTTCTCAGTCTCCAAACGTTTTTGTATTTCAGTTGCTTCTTTCAATCTTAAAACTTCTAGATCTTGTTTAAATGTTAGAGGCGAGTCGTGCGCTGCAATAACTGAATCGTCTAAAATATCTGTCCAAAACTGTTTCAAATTCTGGAAATATTCATCTATAGTTAAAGATCGTTTGGCAATATCTATAAAATAGGTCGGCAGCCTCTGTTCCAACCTCTGTAAAATGGGTAAAATATACTTGGCCTTTTCCACGAGCATTTCCTTCTTGTCCTTGTCAATATCAAACTCCACGTCAAAATTGAAGTCATCTTTTTTATCCTTTTTTTTCCCTTTTTGTTGGTCCTTGAATCCCCGGTTCAGATTCCGTATAAAGCTGTTGTCAACAATGTTCTGAACAATTATCGTGTAATAGCGGATTGGCTCTGGGTTATAAATGACTGAAAGTGTGTTATTAACGGAATCATAATATAGCGTATATGGGTCACTGAAAGTGTTGAAACACAGACCATTTAGAAACGTTTGCCGGTTGTTAAGAGCAAGTCGGTAGACTTGATAGTCATACATATGCTGGAACACTTCGTCTTTAGATGTGTCTTTAGCTTTTACAACTGCTTTTGAAGATGAAAATAAACCGAATAAACTACTACTAGAACTATCAGAGTCGTCAACATTATCTTTGCCTTTGGTACGCATTTCAGTCTCAAATTTTGAATAAGAAGAGTAAGATAGTGGCAAAGAACTGGTTGTTTTTTCAATCATTTTGTCGCACATAGTAAGAAGACCGTCGCTGGCATTAATAATGACACGATTTAGCAAGTCCACGTGAATGTGGACCCGTTGCTCAAATGGATCTAAATCCAAATCAAAATCTGAACCAAAATACGAAAACCAATCATTTACAATATTTAGCACATTTTTTTTATTGGTTTGCTTTTTTTCGTTGTTTTTTATTTCTCTTTCCTTGAACCAATTCAGACTAAATGTAGTAGTTTCTGTATTGATATTTAGAAACGGTTCCGAAACTTTATTTACTAGCGTATAGTCGTTGACCATTGACACAATATTTAGACTATTTTTGTCTGCTATTGTAACAGAATTTGAACTGGTTGTTGTGATTAACAACGGCAAAAGGAATAATATAAAAAAAAATGCCTTGTACATTTATTATCTTATTTAGGTTATATGTTTTTATATATATTTAATTTATTATCTAGAAATAGTATATATAAGAAAATGGCAGGTACTATTAAATTATATTATGATAGTTTAATCAAGGAAGTTAGAGATAGTTCAGATAATCGGGGGGCGATGGAAGATCTTCTTTCAAATCTTAACAATGAAACCTTAGATTTGACATACGCAACCAAACTAAGTCCTGTTTTAGAAACTTTACGGATGAAACGAATGTACACTGAAGATGAAAAAATTAAGAATATAACTGATAGTCTTTTAGCTAAGGTTCAAAATATTATTAGTCAACCACACAGTTTAACAGCTGCTGGTGAAAATTTACAAAGTTCAATGAGTGAATCTGGTAGCTTGTTACAGAATTATGGAGAACAAATTACAGGTGGTCCTAACGTAGGACTAAGACTTATTTCAGATACAACTATTGGATTAAAACTTTTGCAAGAAAAACTTAACATAGCAATGAAAACAATAATAGATACACAAAGCAAGTTTGAAATAGACTCTAAGAATGCGAATGCTGCTGAACTGGCTAGATTATCAGCAGAAGCAGATGCTATTACGGACGAACAGACGCAACAAATTATGGGAATATATAATGAAATGGGAAAAGCAGCAGCTAGATTAGCAAGGCAAAGAAATGTAATGGTTCCAGATATTCTCGCAATACAAACAAAGGCCGCCGCAGAACTTAATGAAATTAGAAAAATTAAACCATCAAGTGCTGCAAAACTTCAAGTATGGTATAACAAATTTTGTCGGCCATATTTAAGAGCTGTTTATGGAGAATTACCAGATCCCATTGATGCTGCCACAACTACTATGTTTGCGACAGCTCTTATTGGTAGCGGTATAGCCGCGACTACTGCTATTGGTGGACCTACGCTTACAGCAGCAACCACAACATCATTGATTAATTGGCTTGCACCAGTGCCTCTAGCAAATCCGGCTTGGTTTTTTCCTACGTGTAATGTATTAACTAGTGGATTATTCGGTGGTATAAGTTTAGCTTGTCTTGTTGCATTACTTAGTAATCCTACAACAAGTGATGCCGTAAAAAGAATGATTAGAGGGACTAAGACAAATTTTATACGTTTAAAATGTGCTGCTGAAGATGCTGTTGTAAGCCTTAAAAATAGTGTTGAACGAAAAGTGATAGAAGGTGGGTATTATGATTATGGTCAAGGAGATGATTATGCAATAGACATAAAAGAAGTACAAGATCAATTAAATAAAACATCAGATGCTAGCAATAAGCTAAAAAAATTAGCCAAACAAAATGGAATTCCTTGTGGCGATGGTGGTTGTAATATTAATGATAATTCTCAATTACAATTGGTTGGACAAGCAATTTCAGCAGCAAGCACGGCACAAAATACTCGAACATCTCCTTCACCTCATAGAAATAATAAAGGAGCAGGTCCGGGTACTTATCCAAGTACTGAAACAGGTATGGCAAATGTTGTTCAGCGATTAGAAGAAGAAGCATTTGAACAAGCAATTCGTGACGTTTTAGGAGACCAAGAATTTGATGATCCATTAAAAGCAAGAAATGCCGCAATAAATGCCGTTAGAACAGCAGGAGTCGGCATTTATGGAAAATATAATATAGATGAAGCAAGAGTTATTTTTAATTCTCCTCAAACTAGCAGTAGCAGCAGTAGCAGCAGTAGTAGTGCAGCTAGCGGTAGCGCGGGAGAATGGGATCAAGCACTAATTGACGCCGTAACTGACGGTGCATCAAGTGATGACGGTTTATATGTGCCCCCTACTGAATTAGTACTTCGGGCACTTGATGAAACTGGAGGAGACGTTGACAAGGCAATCATCATAGCATCTGGTCCAAGAAACAACAATATGATATCAAGCAAAGGCGGTCGCCGCAAATCCAAGCAAAGAAAAACAAAGCAAAGAAAGACTAAGCAACGCAAGACTAAGCGTCAAGTAAAAAGACGAAGCCAAACCAAGAAGGGTAAGAAACGTTCTCAAACAAAGAAAGTTGTTAAAAGAAGAACTTTACTAAGGCAAAATCAAAATTATAGTCAGAATCAAGGGATGTCTAAACAGCAAATGCAAAAGCTGATGATGCAACAACAATTGATGAAATACAATCAACAAAATGTGCAACAATATTAAATACCCTAATAAGTTATAACTAAAAAATAATAGTCTTTTAGTTATAATATACTAACAATGAATCAGCAACCTGTAAGACAACAAGAACCGCCTCAAAGGCAACAAGAACCGCCTCAAAGGCAAGAAAGAGAAAAACTAATAGTATCCTCATTCAGTAGTCGTCAGGACTTCATCAAGTTATTAGAGAAGAATCCGGGACTCGTCATTTTAAAGCTAGGCGCCACTTGGTGCGGGCCTTGTAAGAGGATTAAGCCAGTTGTAGACGCTTTTTATGCTTCTAGCCCTGACAACGTAATATGCTGCGACGTTGATGTGGATGAATCGTTTGATTTATACGCTTATTTGAAAAGCAAGAAGATGGTCAATGGAGTGCCGGTGATAATGTGCTACAAAAAAGGCAACACAAGCTTCATTCCGGATGACTCCATTACGGGTGCGGATCCTGTAGAATTGGACAAATTTTTCAAGAGATGCGGATTACACCTTACTTCAGTTCTACCTTTGAAAAGGTAGAGCCAAACCTTCCACCTTTGAGAAAGGTGGAGCCAAACGAGTTACGAGGATTCAAAATGTTTATTAAGTATATTATAACTATCTGGATTATTTGATTTACATATTCTAATGGTAGTTTTACCCTCTACATTACAACCGTCTGTTCTGAGACAAACTTCTAAACAATCAGACATTTTTTGTACCCATCTTATCGCATTTTCATTAATAACTCGGTTATCGTCTGTTTTAAGAAATGTTGGCTTATTATTTTCCATTATAATATAATAACTTTTTATGTTTTTATATTGTTTTCCAATTTCATTTTTTAAAGTAAAAAATAAGGAGTTTTGGCTCCACCTTTTAAAAGGTTATAACGAAGTAAGGAAAAAGAATTGAAACTCAAAATACCATTTTATAATTAGTTATAAAATAGTTAGAACAAAATGTCACAAGAACAAGCAGTAGTACAAGAACAAACGTCAGTAAGAGCGTCAGATTTAGAAGAAGCCTCTCAAATATTTGGAAGGCTTCAAGACGATATTCAATTACACCTAATAGAAGAATATATCAAGCCGCAGCTAAGAGGCGACGATTTGGTAAGAGAATTTGAGAAGCAGCTCAATTCGGAGGAATGTAGCAACCTAGATTGGCAAGTATTGGTTGATGTGGTTGGTAAAATAATCCAAAATAAAGAAGCACTGGCGCAGATGTTTGAAAAGTATGAGGAGATTGGGTTCAAGACGTATTATGAACAACATTTTATTGAAAAGAAAAATCATTTTACACAGCCGTCGTGGGACGCATTGTCAAGTTTCTGCGCCACAATAACAATGTGTAAGTGGCATTAATTAAAGAAAAAATTGAATTAAGTAATTAATAAATAGTTGTTGTTATAAAACTTATAAATTATTACGTTTAAAACTTATTACTTCGTTTAAAAAATCTGTCGTATAAATACTTATTACTTCGTTTAAAAAAATGATGTCCGAACATACTGTATCAAGAGATTCCACCAATAGTCTGGATGTAATTACTGACGCAATCATCAAGGAGACGTTTCTAAGCTACGCAGAAAGCGGAGCGACTGTAAAAGGAGCCGGAAATGAAAACTCACTAAGCATTAATAAAAGACAAGAGAGTAAAGAAGACGACGATGAATGGTGCTGTACAAATAACTGTTTCAAGTGGTGGTTCTTTCACAGTTCATTCCAGATCCCGACAAAAGGCGATATTACAACTGATTTGCTAAATCAGCGCAAACAATTCTATTGCTGTGACGTGTGTAGCGATTGCGTCGAACTTAAAATAAAGAATTGCTGTATAACAACGAGCGACTGTATGAAAGAGCATTGCTCAGACTGCTTCTATAACGGCTGCCAATTGTCGTGCTGTTGTTTCACATTTATTTTAAATTCTAAATAAAATGACTAAATAAATGACTAAATAAATGACTAAATAAATGACTAAATTAATAATATATTCTTCTGGATTTCATAGGTCTTCTCCTACGTAAAGTTCTTCTTCTCATTCTTGTATTACCGCTTCTTTTAGCAGAATGCCTTTTTTTATAACGTCTAGTGCCCATTGCTTCTCCTACTTCGTTTTTGCTTGCGACTGTTTTATTCTTACTTCCCGTTTTTTCCTTACTAGAACTTTTTTCCAAGCTCGCGACCGTTTTGCTTAACGACGAACCTAAGCTTGCGACTGTTTCTACAATATCAAGTCGTTTTAGTTTAAGTATTTTTGCCTCCTTACCTTCTTGGCAATGATTCGCACTAACCGCATTCCTCCTTGATGTAAACATTTGTGCTGACGCGGTTGCCGGAACATGTTGGACCTCAGAATTTGCCAAAATTTCAAAATATTTATGTTCAGAATCCAACATTGCCATCACTTCACTCAATAAAACAAAGTCGGACAAAACGCCCACAAGGTAACTAGCTGAAAACAGTGGTTTATCCATATGGACGTCATCTTTACTCACACCAAGAGCAGGAGGTGGTAGTGCTCGTTTACAAGGGTAGTATACATAATTATTCTTTTCTGTTTTACTCAAAAAATGACCTTTAACGTCTTCGCCATTAAGTGCGTAAAAAGAATTGTGAACCTTGATGATTCTATTTTTATCACTTTCCGCCAAAAAATTGGCTATATTTACATCTTCCATATTTATAAAATCTTCGGCTGTCTCTGGTAATTTACTTTGTTTTATTGTGACAACGTCAAGCGCAGTGGGTTCCACGCTGCCAACAGAAAAACTCTTGCTTTTACTTCTGCTACTAGAACTAGTGCTTGGACTAGGAGTAGGAGTATAACTACGACTACGACTAGAAATAGTGCTGCTACTACGACTAGTGCTACGACTAGTGCTACGACTAGTGCTAGAATTAGATGGACTTGGAGCATATTGAATTAATAAACGAATAACATCATCATCGTCGTTTTGTTGCGCCCAATCTAACGCAGTGTGTCCAGTATTATCTGTGTATAACAAATCAGCACCGGCTTTCAAAAGAGTTTCAATTACTTCTAAATGACTTTTTTCTTGATTTTCTTGTATCGCAATCATTAAGGCTGTTTGTCTTTGTTCATTCTTTTCTTCAAGATTTGCGCCTTTTTCTAACAATAGTTCAACAATATCATTGTCACCATTCTTACAAGCAACATATAAAGGAAAATAACCGTGTTCCTCCTTTTTATTGATATATTCAGCTAATACTCCAAGTTCTTCTGCTGCTAAAATTAAATCGTAAATTATATCAATTGACATCTCATTATGACTTCCGTGTTCACATACTAAATATAATGGGGTTGCTCCAGTATTGCTTGTTACTTCAATATCCACGTTATTATCTAACAAAATGTTAATAATTTCCGCATTTTTTAGGAAACACGCTATATGTAAAACAGTCCAACCGTCTTTTGTGCTTTTATGATTAACATCTCCTCCGTTTTCTATTAAATATGTAACAATTTCTGGATGTTCTTCGTGGACAGCTACAAACAAGGGAGTTTCGCCGTCACTGTTTTGAATATTGACAATTGCGGGGTCTGCTTCTACTAGTTTTTTAACAGCTTTTAATTTGTCTGTTTTAATTGCTTTTTTAATATCTTGAAAACTCATCGTCTATTTCTTAATATATATTTTTATTTTAAAAAAAAATTGAAATGCTTTTTTCCAAGAAAAGAAAATGTATAAATAAAATATTCAACCCGGTGTAACCTTACTATTACTATTACTATTACTATTATAAAATGAACTCAGACGAGCAAACTGAAATGCCTATTATATTAGCAACTTCCTGTTTGGTGGAAGAATGCGAGATCACGTATACGTCATACGAAGATATTAAAAGAAAAGTCAACGAATACATTGGCGGACAAGTCGTGAGCCAAGAGTTGCCAGACTCATACGTTGTTAACGGCCGTCTGAATTTGTATATGATTAAACCGTCATTAAAAGACCCGACGCAGTTCATTGTATCGGCGTATACGTATGATAAAGTCAGATATGGTTGCAGTTTTTGGAACTATATAGAGTCCGAATTTGAACTGCTTTGTGAATATTTGGATAAAGAATACGCGCACGCGGTTGCCAGCTTAGAAAAAGATTCTGTATTAATAGGTGAGGAAACCCTAACTGGATTTAGTTCATACGAAGACTTTAAAGACGCTCTGAGACACGCTATTCACTGTTGTAACAAGGATCCTTACGATATCAAAGAAAAAGAACTGCAGGAATCATGGTTTATAATTAAATGGTTTGTAAATTACCCAACGGTTTACAAGATGTATTTGTTCATACCAAAAGATAGGGTACGCTATGTAAAGTACCCCCAAAATTTAGTATACTATATGAAAAGTTACCGAGATTGCGTAGAAAAACATAGAGCAGAAGAAGAGGCGTATTACAATAAACAATACGAAGAATATTTACGACTGAACCCGGAAGAAGAGACAGTCGCAAGCTTAGAAGACTTAGAAGACTTAGAAGACAATTGCCCGCCGCTGGGTATAGCAACCGCTGAAAACTTCGCAAGAGCAAATGAAATACTATTTGCGTACAAAGACGAATACACGGTCGCAAGCTCAAACGAAGTAGTGGAAGAAGACGACGACATTGACGCTTGGATCACCAAATATATAGAGGCCAACCGAATCCGAAGCAGCGACCCAAAACCTCCTCTAATAAACGACGACGAAGACATCTACGTGTACGATGGAGTAAACATTTATGAATAAAAAACAAAAATATACTGTATAAGGGCTAAAACCCGACTATAAGGACTTTGTCCGACTATAAGGACTTTGTCCGACTATAAGGACTTTGTCCGACTATAAGGACTTTGTCCGACTGTATTTGATTTGATTTAATTTAATTTAATTTTAAAAATAACTAATAGGAATTCCTATTTTTTCATACAGTTCAAAATAACAGTAGGAATTCCTATTTTTCATAGCGTTCAAAATAACAAATAAGATACAGCAAGTGAAATAAGAATCAAAGCAATTATGTAATGGATGAGTTGTGGTTCTCTCTCTTTTTCCTTCTCTTTTTCTTTATAAAGGTTACAAATCAGGCTGCCTAGGCCGCAACTAGGACAAGTGGGCTTGTAAATGGACAATTTGGTTTTAAGAATACACGCAATATGGTAGCAGTGGCCACAACTGTAGCCGACGGTGTCGCTTTGACACAAGATGATAGATTGGCATTTGACACAGGACATTTTATAAACGAAGTATTTAATATTTTATAAAAGTATTACAATTATAAAACATTGATTCAATTTTTTTATTTTTTACTACGTTTAGTGCTGCGTCTAGTGCGTCTAGACCTTTTAGATTTCCTAGATTTAGATTTCTTAGACTTTTTAGAACTTCTTCGCTTCCTCTTTTTGCCACGAGCCATAAAATTGTTGTTTTCTATTTTGTCAATTTCGTGGTCTACATTAAGTTCAAGGTCTTGTTGGTTTCTTTGAAAAAACGCAAGCACATAATTTGATGCTTCATCTTCATTTCCACTTGCTCTAAATTTCAAATAAAGGTCATAATATTGATTCAACTTGTCGTGTAAATCGGGGTCCTGACTATCAATAAATTCTTTAAGTTCAACTTTCATTATACATTATGTTTTTATTTTTATTTTTATTTTTTATTTTTTGTAGTGAAATAAAAATAATAGAATCTCAAAAAAAATTGAAATACTTAAAATGCGGATAGAGTAAGGTATAAATTAAAACCATATTGTATTTCAAATACTATTTCACAATACTATTTGACAAACAATATATCTTAAAAACTTTTCAAAAGCTTTTATTAACAATTACTTATAAGAATGGAGTTCATTAACGCTAACTTAATTAACTTGGAGTTGGAACTTAACTTGAACAACAAGACGGTGTTTAGCGCAGCGGCAGAAGTAAAATCAGTCGCATCTAATGCAGTAGATGAAGCAAAAGCAGAAGAAGTAATTCAACCCCTAGCCCACTTACAAGAGTCCAGAGGTTGGATCACCGAGGAAAAATTTGTGCCAAGAGTTGGACACAATTCGCATCCTCTTAACGGCCCGACACACGAGAGCAATTGGCTTATTCCGAAGACACCTGGATCAAGTTTCGGGTCTCTTTGTGTTGGTTCCTATCCCGAGAGTTGGCACGGATACTTGGCGCGAATACTTGCCGCTGGTTGTAACACGTTTGTGTGTTTGAACGACGAGTACGGAACAAAGGATTATAGAGGAGATTACTTTGAGCCGTATGCTAGAAACAATAAGCAAATTCCTCCTGACCGTTTCATTTGGAAGAAGATCAAGGATATGAAAACAGGCGACGATGGTGACCTTTTAGAGGTTGCTGACGAAGTCGTAAAGCGTATCAAGAACGGCGAGCACGTCTACTTACACTGCGCTGGAGGACACGGCAGAACGGGTGGCTATGCAGCAATCATACTTCACAAGTTGTATCCCGAGTTAACTTCATCAGAGATCTTTGAGTACATCCAATTCGCACACGATCAGAGAGACGGACATATGTGTGGCACAAGTAAATGGAACAAACAGATGCTAATGGACCCCTGGGCACATCATTTCAGAGTAGGTCAAGTCCCTAGTCCACAGACGCTAGACCAGCGCAATCAGGTAAGATCTCTTATGAGAGAACAACTATTTAGATAAATTATATTTTGTAGTGAATCCAAAAAAATATAAAAAAATAAAAAATTGAAATACTTAAAAAACAGTTGGATCACTATATAAATTAAATCATTTACAATACATCATATTATTATTATTATTATTATTTACAATGGACCGTGAATACGACTGCGAACCAGAGTACGAGCGGGAGTGTGACGATTGTGAGGAGATATTTACACATCCATATTTTGCGTACGATTACAATACTATGTACGACTCTAGAATACATCGTGTTTGCAACACTTGTTTTTGTGAAAATTCACAATTTTGGTTGCCAGGAGAAGTAAGATGCGTTCCAAACAAAGACCGCGGCTACCATAATCCTTTTGTATCCGCAATTTATTGCTTTGAGGAATTGGAACTCTACAACTTAGTTGATGATTTAGAGGTTTGGGCGGATTTGGCGCAATATATGACAAAATATCCATATTATTAAAAAATAAAAAACATATAACAGTCAGCGATTGTAAACGCTAGCAGCAATAAAAAAAATTGAATTGAAAACAAATACTAAAAAGTAATTCATAAATATAAACAACATAATCAATTATATAAAAATGAGAGGAGGATTCGCGTCTTACACAAAGACGGGCAGAAATATAGCAATTGGACGCAGAGTTGGTGAATCTTTAGCGCGAGGCACAAGCGGTAGCAAAGAAGTCGGCACTTGCGGTTATATATTATGCATTGTGCTTACAATTATATTAATAAATCAAATCATTAAAGCCGCTAATAAATACCAGGCACAATAAACAGTCAGCGATTATAATCGCTAGCAGAAGCAGTCAGCGATTATAATCGCTTCGGACGCACCAAAAAAAACAAATTGGTAGGGTGCGACGGATATGTGCGTATAAGCCGAAGGCTATAAAAAGCCGACGGTGATAGGAGGGGCACATATCAGGAGACAATGGGCGACTATTATTAAATTCAAATAGGCGCTGCTATCTAAACGATGGTGGTGTTTGACTATTGAATAAAAAACGGGGACAAGCGAAGCGATCGCACAAGCGAAGCGATCGCACAAGCGAAGCGGGGACAATGGGCGACTATTATTAAAATTATTGTAATAAATTTTAATGATAATTAACATAATGCTTCATTTAAACTTATGAAAATAAACAAATGATAATTAAAATAATGCTTCATTAAAATTTATGAAAATAATTACCAAACTATGACAATACCAACGGGTTCCGTTTGAGTCAGAGCCAAGGACGGTCTGCTTAAGGCAAAAAGCACACTTGAGGTTTAAATGCTAACCAGTACGGGTTAAAAAACGGTACATTGATGGAGTGTTATAAAAAAGTGGAAAATCAAGTCCAATCGTTTATAACACCAAACCCCTTAAAATTTCTAATCTTTTAATAATCGAATAACCTTCGGGAAAATATACGATAATAACGTATTTTTTCCCGAAGGGGCATATTTTTTTCTATTTTACATTTCAAACGCTGATTATTTTATCAAATAATATGTTAATAACATTTGCCCAATTACCGTATAACACCATATAGCAGGCTGTTCGTGTATATTATTTGTTAATAAAAATCCTAAATAAGGTCCAGTTAATAACATTGCCAAAATAGGTTTTATTTGAAATATTGTTAATACTGGTATAACCCACATAAAAAAATGTAATCCTATGCTTGGTGTGAACCAATATTTTCCAGCAGCACGCAATCTGATATTCCAAGCAATATGTTTATTTCCTGAAAATGAACACGTATTTTTACCGCATAATGGTTCGTTTTTGGTGTCACATAGTTCTTCATCATTAACAAAAAATAACCGACTAGCTAATAATAAACCAGCAAAAAACGACATATACAAAAATATGAAATTCGGTTTATTTGTAAACGCAAATAACCATAAATTGAAAAACAGAGGTTGAAAACATATATGAATATATCCAAGGTTTGTCAAAAATTTATTATAATCATTATTGCATTGGTTAATTACTTTATATTGAAAATATTGTAGTATTTCCATAAGAGAAAAATATCCTATTCCAATAGAAGCATATATGTTTTTTTTATAAAAATATAAACTGGATAAAAGTCCAGTAATACCAATTGTTAATGAAATATTTTTAGAAAAGCACATATATTATACAATTATAAAATTATAAAATAATGAAAGTTAAGTTTAAATATTTTATCTTAAGTATGGGTTTTGAAGAACCTTTATAAGCGCAGTAAAAAATAAAAAAAAATTGTAGTGACATCAAAAAATAGATTTTTATAAAAAAATTGAATTACTTATTTTGTTATAAAATATTTAGTGGAGGACGTACCAGCTTGATCCAGGGTACGACAGGTGTGTGCGAGTAATTAAAAAGGGGCATATACCAAACAAATTCGTGAAAATATGGGTTATCTGTGTGATGTTTAGACTACTATTCCTCAGAGTTTGTGAGCCAATGGCCACACAGATGGGTTTATGACGGATGATTACGGCGGGCCAGATAATGCTGGTGCTTACTAAAAAGAAAACGTAAAGACTACTTACCCCGGTCCGAAAGGAAGGAGCATATACCGTGTTTGGGTGACGTTCGCTGTTAAAGGCGAGTTACAACCCCAACAAAAATTATCCCCGTGGCACAAGACGCGGCCGAGTGATGTACGTGACTATCACAACTGATACATTCTGGATTAATCCTCTGTGTGTATCTTATAGTTAAAAAAGGATTAGTATTCAATCAACAAACCAAAAGGCTACGGTCCGAGATCCTATAAATGCGGACCAAATAATTATGACAAACAGTCAATCAGAAGACCCCTTCGCTCAGCCCAGCTTGGAAGACAGTCGGGAAAGATATGAAGAAGCCGCAGTCGCAGAAGAAGAAGACAACGAATATGATACTTACTATACAAACAAGGCTCTCTGCGTTACGTGCGGTGAGATCAATTATGCCGAACCAGTATGTGAAGTTGAAGGTCGTTCAAGAATGGTATGCTGTGACTGTATTGAAATAGTCAACTGTTGCCAAGAATGTAACAATCTTACACTAGATTATGTTTACGAGAGTACAAATGATTGTGTTAGCAAAGATTTGTGCTTCAACTGTAAGTTCAATAAGCCATTGAAAGAACAGATGCCTTTAGCAGTCCACTTGGCAATCAGAAGTGACATACAGTTTCTAACACGTCAACAGTTTGACATTCTGGAAGATTACGCTGAACTAGCACAATTGACTATATTTGATGCTTATCGTTACAAATCGCGGTGTCACTTTTATGATTGTGACCGAATGGTAGCACCAAGCGTGTGGAATGCCGAAGAAGCGGTACAGTTTTGTTGTAAGAGACACGATGACCTTGCTGATATTGTTGGTTGCCACTGTCAAAATGTATATGACGGGTCCGACTACGATGATGAATATGAAGATGCAACGTGTAAGATGTGTAATAATTATAATTACGACACGAACGTGATATCACGTATAGCTCTTAACAACAGCGACCTAGACGTTAAGCCAATTGTCTCAGCAATCTGCGTCTTTGAAGAAGGAATCAAAATGGCTAATGTCTTGGCTGAATCGTTAGTAGACCTCTGTGAGTATTTCAATTAAAAAAAAATAAAAATTATATTTGTATATATTTTAAACTTAATTAATTAAACTTAATAAAATGTGTTTTAAATAACACATTTTTTATTTTCAACTTCACGTTATAACATAGTAAATCATTTTTTAAGTTTGTAAGAACTTTTTTAAGTTTGACACCACCTTTTAAAAGGTGGCAAAGGTGGATTTTATAGTGATTTCAAAAAAATAGTATTTCAAAAAAAATTGAATTACTTATTATTACTATACAACATTTTATAAATTTATTCAATTCAAGTTTCAAACTTATACTATTACGATTACTAACAACTTAATAAAATGTCGTCCGAATTAACTTACATTTCTGCTATTCAAGTTAAGACCTACACCAGTATTGATGCGGTAAAAGTTGACGTTATTAAAACACTTGCTAGATGGTTTCCTAATACTTATGTCTTTGGAGAACACGCTGTTGAAAGCTGGGTACAAAAAGAGGAAACAGAGGTATACGTGCTATACAATAGTACTTTTCAATTTGAACTTTCTCACATTGGCGCAAACGTATACGAGCTCACGATGTATGCTGTTGGTCGTTTCAGACGCCACGGGTCCAGTTGCGACTACTTTGAAAGGGTATTTGATGGCTTAGAACACCAACTTGAGCATCCTAATCCATATTTCGCCACGATGACAGAAGCAGTCTCTAGTAAAGCAGCAGAAGAATGCATAGACGTTGATCAATACACGCCTTCAAATAATGTCTTGCCTGTCGCAAGCTTAGACGAAGACTCTGTCGCAAGCTTAGACTTAGACGAAGACTCCGAGTCAGAAGCGGAAAGCGAAGACGAAGACTTAGACGCTGATGAAGAGTCTGATGCCGAAGACGAAGACGAGCTCCTTATGTCAATGCCATTGCGTGATATGACTGACAATCAGGTTGAAGAATATACTGAAATGATTGGAAGAGAGCCGCGTGATGAGATTAACGAATGGTCAATGGACTATGAAGGTGGTCCAATTCTCCGATACTCATACGTCAACTTTGCCGATGAAACTGTCTCTAATCAAACCGTCTCTGATCGCACCATTACTCGCGCCAGATTTGCCGGAGCTACGCTAAGAAACTGCGTCTTTGAACAAGTCCAATTCTTTGAATGCGACTTCAAGAGTGTCGTCCTAGAGAACGTTACCTTTACAAACTCGTCATTTATTGACTGCGAATTGGAGTCTTATATCGTCCTACATAATTCGTGCACTGTAGAAAACTACGATTATGAGGAAGACATGGCTCGTGAAAGATTGGAAGACAACGTAACATATCGTTTCTGTTAAGCTTAAAATTGTTATCGTATATATGCTGTTACTATTATTATTATTATTATTATTATTATTATTATTATTATAAAATTCAAAAAAAATCAAAATAAATAAAATCAACAAAAACATATCAAAAAATATAAAAATGTGTATATTACTTATATAATTCTCAAAAAATCACAAAAAATCACAAAATAAATAAAATCAAAAACATAAAGAATCACAAAAAAATAAAAACAAAAAATGAAAGAGGCTTAGGCCTTTTTTCACGAATAAAAAATTGAATTTTTATTTTTTACTAGGAGTTAAGTTATTCAATTTAAACCCTCCCCGTTCTAAAACCAATGTCGCAATTTAATATTAACTCAGAAGAAAAAGAAGAAGTAGAGATGCTTCACGAATATCCAATTGACTCGTTGCCCGAGTTCATCACCAACTCCAGTCTATTCATTATGACAATGGACTTGTGTCCCGGCGAAACCGTCTTTCCGTTTTTAAAAAGCAAGATGCCAGACACTCTTGAAGTTCATTCACTCAAGGATTTTCAAAGGCTTGTAGAAGCCGACGCAATGTTTAGTTTTGTTCCAAAGACCCAAATACAAATCCTTGAAAGTATGTATGATTTCTGGTTACATAATCCAGATTCTTGTCAACTGCCGCTACCAGTGAAAGACTTGTCTCATTTTGGCAACCAAGTGATAACGCTATTTTCGGAATCCAATAGTATTCTACCGGTTCGATGTTTTCAAGGTAATTACGTAGAGCTATTTGACTATTTATTGAAGCGAGATGGTCTACAAAAAGTTGATAGCGGCCGATTTCCAGACTATTCGTTGCCGTATTATGGCGTGGTATGTAATCACGTTGAGATTGTAAAGCGTGGTCTTGAGGCCGGTGTTACGATAGCCAAGGATTGCTTTGATCAAGCTATTAAAAAGCAAAACCTTATGATGTTTAATTTATTGCGCGAGCATAAAGTTAAGTTTACAGCCAAAACGATTGAACTTGCCGCCGAATTAGGGTTACCAGAAATGTACGAATACTTCTTGAAAGGAGCAATACACAATAATATGTTGAAAAATTTTGTTGTAAAAACGCTTGGAAACAAGGACAATCTTGAATTCTTGTTACAAAGGAGTGGCACTGATCTAACCAGTATAAATGGTGCCGAATTGTTAGAAGAGTGTTTGAATGAGGTCTACAACGTAGAAATATTTCAAATGGTTGACGCGTATTTTACAAAGCCAGAAGACGCAATTAGTGGAAGAACCTTGATGAAAAAGATCACCGAATTCAGGCCAGGGTTCCGATATATACCGGAAAAGGTTATTTATAAGGACAACTACGAATTATTTATATATTTACAAAGCAAGGGAATGTTAATGAACTTCACATTAATTGATTATGCGATAGAAAATAAGACGCGTAAGCTCACGCCGGGCTTCCTAAAGAGGAAATATTCGGAGCAGCTAGCAGCAACAATGGAAAGTAAATAATTTGTCAGCTTGATTCAGTATAAATTTTGTGTTAATATTGTATATTTTGTATTGTATATATAATTTAAGTAATCAAAAAAATTGAAATGATTTTTTCTTGTAAGAATGTTAGTATAAAATATATTAACAATGTTTAACTTTAATAAATCATCACCGGAAAACAAAGACCCAAAGGTAAGCGCGTTAGAAGAACGTGTCAATGCTCTTGAGCAGCAAAATACAGCCATTATGCGAGAAATACACAATATGACTTTACATTATTTCCAGCAACTTGAACGCCTAGAACGCCGAATAACTGATTTCACTGATGTTTGGCATCCTATGATGACGTCCAATATGGTTCGCATTAAAGATGAAGTGGTTGCTGAGGTGCGAAAAGATTCTCAATCGTATATTGACCAAAATATAAAAACATTATTACCACCTCCTTGTGAGAAAAAACAGGAAATTTCTATGGATCCAATGTCGGGTTGTGTCGTTATTGGGTCTCAAATACATCAATTTATAAGAGAACCAGGGTGTCAGCGTATAATTTCTCCTGTGTTTTTAGAAAGAAATGCGTCGTATGAAGATTTACTTAGTGCTATGAGAACTTGTTCACGGCATTTTATAGTGGATAGTATAACAGCATTCCCAAAAATTAAAAAAATTGACCTAGCCGATTTAATAAACAAAAATATAAACCAAATTGTGCCTACAAATATGGTAGACATTGATGGAAATGTTATATGTAGCAGTCCTATGTGGGGCGGCAAAATTGAGTATTCTCGCGTAGAAAAACTTGACAAGGCATTTGCGAAATACGGAGTTGAACTTCTATACGAAGGAAAACCAATCCGGCTCGCAACATAATAACGGTTTGACAATTTTATTAAGTATTAATTTTATGTAGGTATAATTTTATATATATTTTAAGTAATTCAAAAAAAATTGAAATGATTTTTTCTTGTAAATTTGTTAGTATAAAATATTTCAAACCAAATAATTTTAAGATTACTATTGTTTATAATTAATAATTAAGATAAGAATGCCGCTAGTAACCAGAACTGTTATAGTCTATATAGACGACGAGCTCGTTGAAGTTGATATTGAGGTAGAAGAGCCACTTCAAGGAAATATATGTCGGATTTGTGAAAAGGTTGAATTGGAAAGAGCAAAAGAAAATGATATTATATGTCCCGAGTGTTGGTTATCCGTGGGACCAGCAGATCCTTCAATTGAAGACGAAGTGTCAAATGAAAACATTGACGTTGTTAGTGACGTTTTAAGTAGTGAAGTTATAGAAGACGACGACATGTCGTATCGCAGTTTTAAAGAAATGAACAAAAAAGAAAGAAGTCAAAGCGATGACTCAAGTGAAGGAGGAAACATATAAAAGAATATAAAATTGTATTATATATTTGTATTTGTATATTTGTATAAATTTAATTAATAATTGCCTGTTAATATGATGTAACTTAAAAATAAACCAAAAAAATTCTTAGCAAATAGGTCTAATATGTTGTATAAGGCATTTTTTATATAATACGGCAAAACTGCCACAGCTCCATAAAGCGACCAAAATGTAAAGAAATACCAAAATATCTTCCACCCTGTTTTGCTTTTACTCGCATAATTTACATAAATTATAAAATAATATATTAAAAATGGTACAAATCCTAGTAGCACGCCAGTTAATGTGTCAATTATGTTTATTTCTCCTAAGTAGCCAAAAATTAACATCAACCAATTTAAAAATATTACATACGATATATTGCTGGAATTTTCTAATAATAATTTGAAGAAGTTTAATTTTGTTACATCTGATCTGTTATCTTTACTTTGTAGATAAATTAAATATAAAATCAACTCTATTAACATTGTTGGGGTTGTTATTGCCCAATCAATATAACGTTTAGGTGTCACATTGGTTACTTGGTTAAACTTCATAAATAGCCAAACGTAAAAGAAACCTTCTATTGCTTGAACGGATACCTCTAAAACCAACAACTGTTTGAGTAAAGGGATTTTAATAGTTGCAAAAAGAGAGTATATTTCTATTATTCCAGTTATAATTTGAACAATAACTGATAAAACTAATGTATTATAAAATGTGATTTTTGTATTCATATTATTATTTAATAATATTTTATTAATTTAATTAAATATGTTAAAAAGATTTAAACACTTTTTTGTAAATAATACACAATATAATGACAAGCATTTTTGATATAAGTGATTTTCATAAGAAATTAAATGAATATATTATTGAGTCGCCGGGGCGAATGTATATATTTGAAATAAGCAAGTTTTGCGGATATAGTACTTTTATTTTTATGTACAAAGATGAGACTATGTTGGACCTATATAATCGCATTTCGCATCATTTTGGATGTAATGACATTAAAGGACTTTATATTAACAATCATTTGAATAAGGATAAAAAAAATCAAGACACTAATAATAATTCCAATTCCAATAACAACGTATGTAAATGCTCGTGCTGTAATGACAAATTGGAAAAATACGTACAAGTACCCATTTCTAGTCTTAAACGAGTGCGTGAATTTATCTTTGAAAATACCGCAAAGGAGCCGCGAAATTTGGAACCGGTATATCCGATGCCCTTTCCAGTCGTATATAAGATTTATTTAGATGATGGACATTGCCACGGACATAGTTGTTAAAGCTTATAGCTTATAAAATAACTATTTTGACAATACATTAAGTTAAAGGTAATTTATTTATTTTGTATAATAATCTTATATAAAATGAATTATACAAATAAAAAACTAGGGATGATAACAAAAACACCAGGATGCGGACCATCCGGATGTCCAAAAGCTGGCATAAAAATACACGAGACGCCGACTAATACAAATTCTTATAATAATAATACAAATACTAATTCCAGACAAAATTATAGACAACAACCAATAGATATAGTTACAAAAAAATCAAATGTTCAGACACCCGTAAGTTTCCATCAAACCACATTAAGTAACCTGGACCTAAATATAGACAATTATTCGCTAGAAGATATATATAATTTGTTTAACATTTCTGGTGGCATTTTGAATGAAACAAGTTTGAAAACCGCCAAGCAAATTGTCTACAAAATGCATCCCGACAAATCCCATCTGGATCCCAAATATTTCCTATTTTTTTCCAAAGCATACAAATGTATATTTAACATTTACGAGTTTCAAAACAAATCAGAAAAGAAGACAGAGGAAAGTCTTAAAGCTGATTTTTACAATGACAGCAATGTATCTATATTAAACAATATGTTTGAGACCAAGAAAGAACTAAAAGATCCAAAGAATTTCAATAGTTGGTTTAATGAGAAGTTTGAAAAGCACAAATTGGAAGATGACGATTGTAACAAAGGTTATGGAGACTGGTTAAAGTCGGATGAAGGATTATATGAACAGCACGAAAATGTAACGCAAAACAATATGAATGAGGCCTTTGAAAAACAAAAGAAGCAAATTCAGGCGCTAACTACATATACGGGTATAAATGATACGTATGCGTCTTTTAGCGCCGGCGGTTCACTGCTTGGCGGACAAGGTGATAACTTTAGTGGTTCTTTATCGGGTTTAGGTTACACTGATTTACGTCAGGCACATATTGAGACAATCATTCCTGTAACGCAAGATGACTATGAACAAATACCCAAATACAAAAATGTGAATGAATACAAGTCGCAGCGGGATCGCGTGGATGTTAGTCCGTTAACAAAAGCAGAGTCGGAGCGCATATTGCTACAAAACAAGAACAGTTTGGACCAGGAATCGGCGGCAATGGCTTATAAATATGCGAAGCAGGCCGAGAAAGCAAAGGCACAACAGAGGTCATTTTGGAGTGATATTAAACAGCTACTTTAAAGCAACTTGTTGCGACTGAAAAGTTTACATTGCTGATATAGATCATATATTTATTTATGTTTTTTTGTTATAAATTATTTTATATAATTATGTTAATTATATAAAATGATAGTTTTGCCAATATTTGCTCTTACTAATTTTTCACAATTATCTATTAACGATATTGTAACAATAGAAATTATAAATACAACTTATAAATTTTCATATGATGCTAGTAGTAGTGGTACCAATGAACGAAATCAACCTATTTTTGCTAGTAATGTATATATCAATGGTACATTAGAACATCATATTCCATTTGGACTCCCACCGTTATTATTTCCACAAGGAAAGGCTCCTAAAATTAATTTTGTAAATAACACTAAATTTACGACAAATTTACATTTTCATGGTTTAGTTAATACAGGTTTGGTAGATGGAGCTTCTTCATTTGGAGTATTTGGTCCAAGTACGTCTTTAGGTACTAATATTAATATTCAATTTCCTGTAATTAAAAATAATTCTGCTTTAACTTGGTATCACTCTCACGCTATGTTTCGTTCAGTTCAACTAGCATTAGCTGGACTAGTAGGATCAATAATTATTACAGATGATATATCAAAACCATTAAATAATTTATTTACCTATGGAAATAACCATGTAGTTCTTAATTGTATAGATATGGATTTAGATGACAATGGCTGTCAAACGTTCGCAAATATACCATTTACATACTTTAATAGATCGTGTTTTACAATTATTAATGGAATTTCATCGGTTCAATGGTATACAGATCCAAATACAATTCAACCTTATACAAATATGCTTAGCCATAATACTGATCAAAATATTGTTAAGTTTGATATTTTAAATCCAAATGGAAATTGGCGTGTATTTTATTTGGGTGTATGTGATAGTAATAAAAATATTCTACCTTTTTATGTTATTCAGACAGACCAAGGTCTTTGTGCTCCAGTATATACAACTATGCAATTTTTACCAGTAGCTGGTCGTGTATCAATTCTTGTAGACTTAACAAACATAACAAGTGCGTATTTGTTTTTTTATGATTATGATTTAACTGAGAATTTGGGACATAATGTTGATGCTAACGGAAATTTTGATGGAACATATATATTTCCCGATTTTACACAATCATCTGCGACACCATTTCCTAGTCCAATTCCTGATCCAAATTCGTTGAATCAAGAAGGTATCTATACAAATCTTACTTATCCTGTTATACCTATAATTCCACAAGTTAATAAAATATTGGTTAATGGACATGATTCTATTCCAAATACAAGTGTAATACGACCTTTCTTATATGTTACAAATACTTCTGGTAATAATAATATTTCTATGACAGATACTATATTACCTATTATTAATAATATTATTTATAAAAATGGAATTCCACCGTCCGATGATAATACTTATGTTAATAATTTAAATTCAAATTATTACTACAACATACCCAATGTAAATTCAAAAACTCCATCACGAAATATTTGCCTTTGGGGAGAAAATAATATAAACTACATAAATGGAGGGTCTGGTAATTCTTATATAGTAAATAGTAGTGGTAGTAATGTATATGGTGTAACAGAATGTTGTAATGAGATAAAACGTATTTATACTGATTTATGGAATTCAACAGAGCTTGATATAAATGAGGCGCTTATTGAATATAGTAAGTCGCCAAATAATTATAAACCAAATGTGCTTCCAACATCAGATTTTAGAATTACTAAAACAAACGACGAATATATCAATATTGCAATGATATCCAATGATAATTTTACAATCCAAGCATTTCAAAATACTGTATCGTATGGTGATTTTACAACATTACCCGTATTTAGTGTTTTAGTAAACCTTCCTCCAACACCGCAGTTATATAACTTAAATATCCAAGAATGGGTTAATTTATTAAACAAAACTTTAGCAGAACAAAATATTACATTAAATGGAAAAACGTTTAAGGCTTCTAGTATATTGAAATTTGATTGGTCATTTTTTCCATATGGAGTCAACTTACTTAATGGAACGACGACATATATTAAATCTGCTGTTATTAAAACAAGAAATAATTCAAATTATTGTATACGGTTACTTGGTAGGTGGCCTATTTTACAAATGATAGGTAAATCTATGGCAGGTAATAAAAATACAACTCCGCCATTAGCCGGTTCTGGACCTTGTTGTACGTTGAATGCTCCTTGTGATGAGGAATATTTATATGGAGTTTATGATAACTATATTCAAACTTGGTATCCTTATTATGCCACTAATGATGAAAATACACAAACTCCAATTTTATGTCCTAGAAGAAATGCTGAAATGATTATTGCGTCAAAACAAACATATATTGGTCTATATGATGGTTTTGCTAATGATAATTTAAGATCATTTTCTACAAAATTAAAATCAACAGAAATTTGGACATATTTAAATGCTGACGTAGGAGACTCACATCCTCTTCATTTTCATCTTACATCAGGATTTTCTTACAAATCTTTATCAAGTGTAAATAGTATTCTTAATTCTCCAGGTTCAGACAAAACATTAGGTTTATCACAAACATATAGTCGTGATATTTATCAAATAGGTCCTCAAACATCATTGTCTTTTGCTCTTACTTGGCCATATTATTCTAGTGAAGACACTACAAGTTCTCCATATATTCCAAATATAGGTGCTGTTATTCATTGTCATTTTTCACCACATAAAGTTGCAAATTCAATGATGATAACATATTCTGTTAAACCAACAAGTAATATTATATCTAATACTTGTTTTCCTTCCGGAACGCTTATTAAAACTGATCAAGGAGAAATTCCAATTGAAACAATTATTCCTAATATTAATACTATTTGTAATAAAAAAATAATTGACATTACAAAAACTGTTTCACTAGACAAATATTTAGTTTGTTTCAGAACAAATTCTTTAGGTTTTAATGTTCCTTCAAGAGATACAAATTTAAGTAAAAATCATAAAATATTTTATGATGGTAAATTGATGGAAGCACATTTATTTATTGGATATGTTAATGATGTACATAAGGTTAATTATAACGGAGAAATACTATATAATGTATTATTAGAAAATTATGATAAAATGATGGTAAGTAATATGATATGTGAAACTTTACATCCGGAAAATAGTGTAACAAAAATATATAAATATCTTAAAGATTTGAATTACAGTGAAAGTGAAAACATAATAAATATACATAATCAACTATATATGATTTCAAAAAATAACACTCCAAAGGTATCAATGCAAATTATTTAAGCCTCTCAAATATAATATATTGTAAACCTACTTAAAGAGAAGACCATACTACATTTATTAAAAATAATGACTACTACTATGACGGTAAATCCTGTTATTAAAACAAGAGAAAATGATTACTTTGGAATAGACGAATGTGCTTTTAATGGCGGCTTTGAGTTTGCTGATGATTGGAGCAGACCTTATTTGAAGAGCGCACACCAGGCAATCAGTCGTTGCGAACTATGGAACTGGTTCAAAAATTATGAACCAGATGAAGGGCTTGGATTTATGTTTACACGAAATGTTCCTCAACTAGAAAGACTGAGTAAAGAGATGCTCAAAGATCCAGTGAATGACGGGCATTCGGGTGCGTCTTATGGTTGTACAATGCGAAATATGGAGTTCATTGCGAAACACGGATACCAAGCATTTAAAGCCGGTTACAACAAATAAAGCTTAAAAGAGAATCATAAAATGAAAAATATAAATTATATAAAATATATATAATATATAATGTTAACAACTGGATACATAATTGCTATTTTTATTCTTATAACAATGGGAATACTTTATCGGAGATATCTAGAAAAGCAGGCAAAAAACGCAAAATATGATAATTATACGGAAATAAAGAAATACTTATTAAAGGATTCATCTTTAGCCAAGAGTAAGAAGCCGATTATGTGGATTCATACACCTTATGAATACAATTCACGTGACTGGCTCAGCTTCGGGTCTCGTAGTTCACACGATTTGAATCAGCCTTATCTTAATTTGTGCGTCCGCAGTATCATTCAATGTTGCGATGATTCTTTCACTATTTGTATCATAGACGACAATTCGTTTGCGAAATTGATCCCTGGCTGGAGTATTGATCTAGGTAAAATTTCTGATCCTTTATTGTGTTATGTTAGACAATTAGCAATCGGCAAGTTGATTTATAATTATGGTGGTATGGTTACACCCATTTCGTTTCTATGCTTCAAAGATCTAATTGATTTGTATCAAAAAGGTACAAAGGGTGATTGTATGTTTGTTTGTGAAAATGTTAGTACAAATATAAGCGCAACTAACAATTTATTTTACCCGGATACCAGTTTTATGGGAGCTCCTAAAAAGAATGATCAAATGAATGAATATGTTGAATTTATGCAGCGACTCATATCACAGGATTATACAGCACAATCGGAATTCCTTGGTAATTATGACAAATGGGCGAATAATATGGTTAAAAAGAATAAAATACGTCTTATTGCTGGAACTGATGTGGGTGTAAAAACAATGGATGACGAATCTGTCATTGTTGATACCCTTTTAGGTGATGACTATATAGAATTTTATCCTAAGATGTATGGTATTTGGATTCCTGCCGCTAGCATATTGAAACGCACAAATTATGAATGGTTTGCTAGAATGAGTCCCGAACAAATATTCCAGAGTCATTTTATTTTAGCAAAATATTTCGTTCTTGCGTTGGCGCCAGATAGTAAAATGGGAATTATAGAGCCTATGGAGAATAAACCAGACTGGATCTCATTTTGGCAAGTCCCTATTTCAAGTACGTTGCCAGTGTTTGGACCAAAACCTATAAGTATTGGAAATGATGTACCAAGATTCCACCTTTGAAAAGGTTATGCGTGAAAAAGAGCCAAACTTTAAAATAAATATAAATATATATTCATTTTATATAAATGCCAAATAAAAAATCAATTATAAATGACTTATGTCATTATGGAGACATTTTAGCAATACCTTTTTTTGCCTGGTTGTCCATTTATTTTTATAATATTGAAAATAAGTCTATTGTAGAATACATATTATTTTTGTTTTCTATTGGTGGATTTATAATGGATTTGATTTATACGTTTATATATTGCTTTCCCATATTTTTCAACCGTTTATAAGCAAAGCAAAAAAGCTTCTGCTTCGCTAAGAGCCAAACTGTTCAACATTTTTCGCATTGCTTATAAACTGTGGAAATTTTTGGCTCCACCTTTATTAAAGGTGGAAATGGTTATTTTGAATCCAATTCCTTATAAAATTGCCAGTAAAATTATTCGTGTTAGACAGGAGTTTAATATACCAATTGGCTCATTTATATACGTCTACAAAGTAGATCATACTAACAAAATTGTTTGTTTTATGGAGAACCGAAATATTACCGGAATAATTATTATTGTTTGGAATAATGAAAATGATAATTTACCAAAAGAACAACTGGTTGTTCTTAAATTTTATCAAAAACCAGGTCAAATAATTAATTCAGATGAATTCGCATCACTTATTATAATACAGCAATTAGACAAAGATAATTATGAAATTAAAACTGCTCACAGCACAAATGTATATATATATAATTTAAATGTACATACAATTAGAGAATATACTGTATTTAAAGGACAATTATATTCTTTGAAAAAGAATTATACTACAGAGTTGTCATATCATCTTTCAAATTATGAATTGTAAATTATATAGGCATTCAACTGTTCAATATTTTCTATATAACTTGCTACAATTCTATGTGCTCCATCCAGTAATATATATTTGTTATTTTGTTGTATCATCCATATGGGAGTAATATCTTTTTGTTGTTGTATTTGATTTTGATAGAACTTTACACTACTTATATCTTGAGAACCACGTGGTCTACCATTAGGTAAAGGATATGCGTCTTCTGCTGTTAGTTGTAATCTATTTGGATCAAAATTATCAACCTTATTAATATCTTTAAATAATGATAAAGGTATTTTATCCAATTTAGATTGAAAAATATGTGCCAATAAAGCGTGTTCTCTATTTTTAAATATTTTCATAGAAATAGCCGTGTCAATTGAATCTTGTAAAACAGATACATAATCCATATTTTAAATAATATAATTATTATTTAAAACAATTTAAATGATAATTGAGCTTATATTATATAACATAAAATGTCTTACGAAGAACAAACCTATGACGATGCTATTTACTTAAATGAAGAGAGGGAAATTGACAGTTGTCTTGTTGTCTGTTTTGAGGAGAACGATAGCAGTAAAGATCAGCTTGGTGGAATTGATACTCGTTTATTTGTTACTTACGATCATACTACAAAGACGTATATTGTGAATGGTAAGCGTCAAGATATTTTTTCAAAGAAGGGGCGAAATAAGACTAATCTGAAGCCCTTTGTATTTTGCGCAGCAGAGTCAAGTGATATTGTTGAATTTGTTCTCCTAACATTTGGCCAAGACAAATCAATGAATTACATATTGTACAACTACAATAATTTACCTGAGGATGCTTGTGAGATGACATATGAGTTTATGGAGAGCAACATTGATCGCAGATATGAGATTGCCGCATATGATGATGTGTTTGTTAAAAGGAATTTGGTTAAACGCTTGGTTCGTTTGACAAAGAATTTGTATAACTAATTCCACCTTTTTTACGAAGTTATAAAAGGTTCTGCTACGCTAAGAGCCAAAACCACTGAATAGTATTCAAATGTTGTGCCAAAGGAGTTGGCTGTTCAGGTAAAATACGTAATATGATATTCTATATCATATATGGACATGATGTATTTAATTTTTGATGTATATGTAATCTTATTGAAATTACATATTTGTCGCAAAACAGTGATGAAAGAGTTATATGTCAATTTCCGATCAAGGTATTTTCGCTTTGATAAGAAGTAATATTGCCTACATTCTTCAATAAATTTTGGAATACTTTCATTGTATATACCTTTTTTATAAGACGAATTGTTTACAATATAGCACTTATCTGATTTGAACGCATTTTCTTCTAATAAATTATTCAGTAGTTCATTCGGAAATTGTGTTTTAAATATTTGGGATGTCATTTCTTATAATAAACAAGAAATAATAAATAAATTTATGGATATTATGAATGAAAACATATTAAATGCCTATACTATCAAACTTAGAAATTTCTCTTTGATAGTATGTTCTACTAAAATCTTGTGTAAATTATTGGAAAATAGCGCCAACTCTATTTCATCCTCGTGAATATTATGAAATACTGTAATTGACTTACAAATAAACGGAATTATATTATATTTCTGCTCCTCAGTCAAATGGGTTGTTATTTTAATAAACACAAAATAATTATCCAATATATCCATTACCGAGTAGCCTTTATCATAAATTGAATATAGTAAATTTATCGCACCAGGTAGCTCTCCATTTTTCAACAGTTGTGTATATTCCTCAAAAGTAAAGAAACTGATGTTAGTACATACATTGGTTGCTAGTTCCAAAGTGATCGGTTCATTAAGCAGTTTGAACTTTTCCATATAATTGATGAGAATCTTGGCAGTATTATTACATACATTCAATATAAAATCCTCAGCATCATCTGTGATATCAATAGATTCTAGTTCTTTTATTTTATGCATAATCTTTACAAGATTTTCCCGTTGAAGGGGCTTGATTTTGATAATAATGAGACGCGATTGAAGTGATTCAATTACCTTCTGTGAGTTGCTACACGACGAAATAAAATGTACATTGTGACTGTATTTATCAATACAGTTGCGAAATACTTGCTGACTCTGTTCATTAATAAAATCAATATCATCTAACACAATAATTTTCTTTTTACTCTTAACCGATGAACACGTTTGGCAGAAAGTTTTGACGTCAGTTCTATAATAATTGATACCTTGCTCTTTCAAGCTATTAATGTGTAATATGTTTTCTTCATATTGTACTGGTTCTAAACCAGTATAGTACTCCTTGATGACAGCATTTAGGAAGGCCGTTTTGCCACTGCCAATGTCACCAATAAAAAGAATGTTCAGGTTATTCATACTGATTAGCGTGTTTAAAATACTAACCATTTCGGGGTCAGTTTCAAAATCTTTGAAGAAAAATGGCTGATATCTGTTTAAAAAGAGAGGCTGATTTGGGTCCATAATTTATTATTAATATTATACGTTGATAACTATTTAAGTTTATCTTGAATTATAATATTATAATTACAATTCAAATGGGTGATAATTTTTATAATATATTAGAAGTACCTGAGACTGCCAGTGCTGACGAAATTAAGAAGGCTTATCGTCGCTTATCACTCATACATCATCCCGATAAAAATAATAATTCGCCTGAATCGGCAACAAAGTTCCAGAAAATAAGTGAAGCATATGAGACGATTGGTGACGTTGAGAAGAAAAGAGAATATGATCTAACTCGCAATAATCCATTTATAAAGATGATGGGAGGTAATCACGGAATGCCTATGGACGCAAATGCTATGGGTCATATGGGATCTATGGACGATTTATTATCCAGTCTATTTGGGTTTCCTATGCAAGGACAAGGTCAAAGTTTTCATATGCAAGGAATGCCTTCGGCATTTAATATGCAAGGGTTCCCTCCCGGTTTTCCAGGAGGTCAAAATGTTCGTGTATTTCATAATGGCCGTCCTGTAAATATGGCTCATCAGCAGCAAAAACCGGCGCCAATTATTATGAGCATATCAGTGCCAATTGATAAGATTTTATCAGGCACCACTGTCCCGATTGATGTTGAGCGCTGGATTCTTGAACACGGTAACAAAGTACACGAGCACGAGACAATTTATGTTACTGTACCAAAAGGCATTGATGAGGGCGAAATTATTGTATTAAAAGACAAGGGCAACACAATTAGTGATGACTTGAAGGGCGATGTAAAAGTCGTTATAAAGATAGAAAATAACACCAATTTCCTGCGTTCAGGACTAGACCTCATTTTAGCCAAGTCTATTTCTATTAAGGAGGCGCTATGTGGTTTCACTTTTGAAGTAAAATACATTACAGGTCGTACCTATACGATCAACAATAATGCCGGTAATATTATTCCTAATGGTTACAAGAAAATCATACCAAGTATGGGGTTTAGTCGCGATGGACACACTGGCAATTTAATTATTATATTTGATGTCAAGTTCCCTGAGAAGTTGTCTGAGGCCGCATTGGAGGCTTTGAAAAAGATTGATTTTTAAGAAATAATATATATTATTGAAAAATCAACTTAAAGAGATTTTATTATAAGTATTTGAGGAGTATAGCATAATATATGAATCAAAGTTTCGGTAGCTTAGTGGTAGAGCATTCGCTTTGTAAGCGAAAGGCCGCGAGTTCAATCCTCGTCCGAAGCTCGTAATACATTTTATCTTTTTTTCAAAGAAATATAAAATACTTTCAATAATTTACAATTATTAAAAATGTAAAAAAAGAAATATATAGTAATATATTATAATGGGATCATCGCGTATTTTTACAAATTCATTTTCCGCCCAAAATGGTGCGGCATATTATCCGTTTTATGTCAGACAACAAGGCAATTCGTTTTATGGTCTTAGTATGTTTCAATATTATACTCAAACTCATTACCAATTAGCTAACAATGGAGCAGGTGGTGCGAGTAGCGGCAGAGCCGCACGTTGGACAAGAGCATATGCCCAATAAAAAATTGAAATTCTTATTTTTATTACTAATAATAATAAAAATAAAAAATGCCAATCTTACACATAATTAAAACTCTTATATTTCCACTAGCACTTTTGTTAGTATTTATACATATTCTTTTCAAGGCTTTACATTTTATTGAATGGCAGACAGATCAGATCCTGTATATTATCAAAACTAACAGAGCAGAAAGACATTATCAGTGAACATCGGCTTTGTACTATTTCATATATGTAATGATGTAAACGATTTAAAAATAATTATTATTATTTTATTATATAATGTTTTTATCTTTCTTGTTTTTATCTTTTTTTGGTATTTATATAGTAAATAGTAATATTTTACCCGCTACTGTAAATGAATTAAACGTAAATAGCTATTTAGGGCACTGGATTCAGATTTATGGCGCGCCAACCAATTATATTTTTCAAGGATACGGCACTTGTCTAACAGCGGATTACGGTTTGTTAGATAATGGACAAATAAGTGTATTAAATGCGCAATTAAATAAAAATAAAGAACTTGAAACAATCGGTGGATATGGTTACTACAAAAATGTTTCTGAACCTGGTAAATTAACAGTTCATCTTGATGGGGTCCCTGTTGACGCGCCGTATTGGGTAGTTAAACTAGGAGAGATAGTTGACGATCAATACCAATATAGCATTATCACTACTCCATCAGGAGTATCATTATGGGTAATAGCAAGAAACGTAGAACAATTCAATGAATTATACTCGAGCGAAGTGAAAGAATTTCTTGATAAAAACTATTTTAACTATATTTCAATAAAGCAAAACGATTGTTAAATAATTGTATTCTTATTTTAATTTACACTAATTAAAATAACAAAATAATACTATTTAGAACCTTTATGAAATGTTGTTGGAAGGGCACGGTATAAATCCATTCGGATTATGCGTATAATTGCTGTATTGCCCTAAAGTATTAAAACAAGGAAAACACTGTTGACTATTACATACAGTTGCTAACCGATTCTTCGCGCGACGATTAGATGTGGAAGAAGCACCTACACCTCCAGAACCGGGTTTATACTTGTTGTACAAATAAGTCGGACTATTACAAGTAATATTTCCACCAGGGTTAAATTTGGTACTGCGCCTACCAGCAACACCTACATTCTTCTTGTATAAAAATCCCGGAAAGCTTGATCCACCGAACCAGAATTGACCATTTGAATTAGAACCTGTTCCAAAGGCTGACATATATATTATCCACCTTTAAAAAAAGGTGGAGCCAAAATAATTAATAAAATCCGGAACTAAAAAGGTTCAATAAAGTAATATCCAAAATAATTAACAGAATCATCTTTTAACCTAGTTTTTATTTTTACATCTTAATATTTCTTATTTATCATATAAATTATAGTTAATGTACATAATATCACATTAAAGAATTGCTCATAAATACCAGCATCCACTAGTGTAGAATCTTTTGCCTTAATAACTATCAAATGATGGACAAATGCTAAACTTCCTAGACCATACAATACGAAAAACATAATTGGAATTTTATAATTACTAATAAAAACCATATAGCACAAATATGACAAGGCTAAACCTTTGAGACAAGGACCATAACCGTAAAAAAGATCATTCATCATTTCTTTATAATATATTCTAATATTTTATCAAATTATTCAATAAAATATTAACGCAACTTTTTAACTTTTATTTTGTTGAACATTTTGCTCTTAGCGTAGCAGAACTGTTTGGCTCCACCTTTTAAAGGTGGAAATTAGGATATCTTTCTCGTAGGAATATCGCTAGATACAATGTAAATAGAATTCTCAGTAATGATAATGTACTCGGTCGCCGACTTGTAAAACTTAGCGATCGGACTTGTGTACTCCTCAGCAGACTTCACAAGCAACTTCTCACCTGACTCTCGCACACCAACAAGCGCCTTCTTGTCAACTGAAGCAGTCCAGTAATCCAACATAATAGGCTTGTCTTCAACGATTGCCAACTTGGACGCGTGTTGAAGAGTTACATCGGATGGCAGACGGTAACTGGAGTTGTTAGCGGCGACAAGACTGGAACCAGGAGCAGCAACAGAAGCAGTAGAAGCGGCAGAAGCGGCAGAAGCGGCAGAAGCGGCAGAAGCGCCATTAAAAACAGAAACAGGGGTAGAAGCAGAATTAGTAGTTACTGATTTATCAGACATTTATATAAGTTTTTGATTTAAAGTCTTTAAATACTTATTAACAATAATTATTTAGAAATAAATCAAAATTTATATAATAATAAATTTTATTTTTATATGATTGTATACTAAATAATGGGTAAAAAATCTGATTTAGTAGCAACAAATCATCACGTGAAACGGAGAGTAAATTTTAGATGTGGAACAACCAGCAATCCTCAGTGTACTAATGAAACATTGTATGGGGCACCTTTAACAGCAACAACAACAGCAACAACAGCAACAGTAACAACAACAACTGTTACACCTGTAAAACCAAGTGTTGAAACTGCTGTTACACCTGCGGAAAACACGACAACAACAAATGTACAAATAGGTGTACTAATAACCAATATTGCTAATAATATAATAACTTATACAATTAATACAATTAGTGTTACTACAACTGTAACTAATAATTCTACTAGCCCTCCTATTATTAGTTCTAATACTGTTGATGTTAGTCCATACTCATTTCCGAGTGGAACTGAAACTTTAAATTTGTGGTATTCATTTATAAATACAGATACAAACCAGATATTTATTAATAACCCTGACGCTTCTATGGAGATTGGGTCATCATCAACTGTTAGTATTGGAGACACATTTACACAAGCCTTTACTGGATCAATTTCGGGAATAAATTATCAATGTTATTTTCCATATTGGAATAATTCTTATACCGGTGGCACATATAATCTTTTCTCAAATAATCAATACGTGTATCCTCCATCAAACACTACAAATGTATAAATAGAGGTAGTAATAAACAATATTG
>Ga0315284_10000407_pt1 | contig 59053 bp, 45 predicted proteins | sample YL17G09_16_MG_FD_203696 | JGI IMG/M metagenome (GOLD analysis project Ga0315284, IMG submission 203696) | Sediment microbial communities from Yellowstone Lake, YNP, Wyoming, USA - YL17G09_16 | ecosystem: Environmental > Aquatic > Freshwater > Lake > Sediment | place: USA: Wyoming | collected...
GATAGTATTAATGGGATTTAATGGGATGCAATCAGATTTAAGGCAACCCAATTTGCATCCCGTAACTTTTCTCCCAAGTACGGCTCCCCAGGCGAACGCATCCCCGCCAGGGGGCCATTTTTTTTGCCCCGATAAAGCTAGATAAATAACACTTTGCGACAAATCGCTAATATTAATAATGGAGGTTGATACTGAAGGAGTATAAATCGTCCTGTTTTAGTCCAGGCATTGTTTCCATCATTGTTGTTAAAATGCAAATTCAATGCCTGCATGATGCCTTGTCGCGGATGCAAATAATATAAATGCGTGCGGTTATTGAACATACTGCCCCGAACCTTTCGGGTGTGAAGATAAAAGACCGTTATGTTCTCCTTGAAGAGATAGGTTGCGGTCTGATGGCACGCGCGTACCTCGCTTATGATGAACTCCTTGAAGGAGAAGTTGTTGTCAAAGTCCTTAACACAGAGATAGGCGGAGTGGGGCTTCCTCTTGGTCCGGATTGGGTTCAGGAGGCGAAACGAGCCATGAAGGTTCGCGGATGCCCGTTCATCGCATCGGTCACTGATTTCGGGGAGGAGGTCTGCGAAGTCAACGGCGAAAAACAGATTGTTCCTTTTATTGTCTGGGAGAGGGTCCACGGACGAACCCTCATGGAATATATCGATGAGAATCGCCAGATCGACACAAGGATGATCATCGAAACCACGCTTCAGCTCCTGCAGGTTCTTATCGCGCTCAAGCACAACGACCTTGTTCATGGAGATCTTCACCTGAAGAATGTGATGTACGACAATGTTTCAGCATCACGACACTTCGTGAAGGTTATCGATTTCGGTCTCGCGATAAGGCAAAGAGCTGAGGTCGATTTCAAACGGGACAGGTTGAGCGTTGGAAAAGTCATTGGTCAGCTCATTGACGCTTACCGCAGCCAGAATATAGAGAAGAACTCTCAATTCACAACTGAAATCGAGAGGCTCACAAATGATATTTCATCAGCGAATTCGACTACCCTTGCGAATCTGACTGATTTACTCGCAAGGGCTGAGGAGATGGAACGAAAATTCGTGCTCGGTTTTGAATGGTTTCAGACGAGACGGAAACGCAAACCGGCAGGGCTGGAACCGTCATCATACCTGAGCACACAGAACGGCGAGGATTCATCGCTCGTGGCGAGTGTCGGCGGATTCGATGGTATCTATCAGTGGTTGAAGGGCGGTCTTGAAAGTGGTGTTGGACGGATACTTGCGATAAAAGGTGACACCGGACTTGGGAAATCGAGCTGGAGTCTTGAGCTTGTTCGGAGTTTATTAACCGCGAATCTGGGAGTTCATGTCATGTACTCCGGGGCGTATCCGGGCGATGCGGGACGTCCTATGGAGCCGATAAGGCGAATCTGGCGTACTTTCCTCGGAGAGGGTGAATCGGAAAACTACCGCGAATTCCTCACGCAGATGTTTCCGGAGATTCCTCTGCTTGTTGATCCGCTCGTAGAATTTCTCGAACCCGTTCCAATGAATTATTCTGAAAAACTGCTGGCATCGGATGATGCTCACCTTTTGAAACTAATCGCGACAGCGTTGAAACATATAGCGCTGAAACATGGACTTGTATTCTGCATCGATGATTTCAACAATGTCGATGAGCACACGCTCGGACTCGTTGGTGAACTCGCAATGGCGGCTAGCCGCTATCCCCTTCTGCTGATAATAACTTTCAGCTCGCTTGCCGGCGCGAAAGTTGGAAAATTAATCGGTGAGCTGGGGTATCGCGATAATTTCAAGCTTCATGAGCTAAGAGAGTTAAGCAGGGATGAGTCAAGGCAGTTCGTGGTCAACCGGTACAAGTGGGGGAACAACGACGATGCGATCAAGCTCGGAGACCTGCTTTATTCACAGGTTGGAGGAAATCCAAGGTTCCTCTCTGAGATGCTTAAATTCCTTGAGAACCGCAATTTCATTATTAACATGGAGAAAGGGACCTGTCTTGATTCGAGGATAGAGGTAAGCGAGAATCCGCAATCGATTCAATCGCTGATGCTCGAACGCGTTGTCGCGCTCCCGGAGCCATCCTACGAAATGGTCAAATGGGCATCAATTCTCGGAAGCAATTTCAATATCGAGCATCTGGCATCCTTGACAGGTGCCTCTCCAACTGAAATGAACCGATTGACATCGAGCCTTATTGATGAACATCGCATTTGGGTCAGACGGGGAGAGGTGTATTCGTTCAATCCTCTGAAATTATCGGAGGTAGTTTACGCGGGGATTCCGGATGATGAAAAAAGCGCTAAGCATTTAACCATTGCTGAATTTCTCCGCGAAAGGGTTCAACTTGATCCCAAGCTGAATGCACTTGTCGCATATCATCTCGTTAAAGCGAATAGGAAGGATCAGGCGCCGGCGTATTTCCTCAAAGCCGCTCAATTCGCGTTCAGAAGGAATCTTAAATCGCAAGCCGAGGAGTGGTCAGGAGCCGGGATACAGATTCTTGAATCCATGACCGAACCTGACGATGCTCTTCTCGGACAGTTCTATCTCCTTAAAGGACAGGCGGCAAGACAGATCGGCGATGGAAAAGCGTATAAAGAAAATGTATTTATGGCTTATAACTGCGCCATTGTCAACCGCGATCGGAAACTGGAAGGCACCGCATTAAAGGCTCTTGGTGAGTATTACAGGTCGCTCGCGGATTACGCCACGAGCGTGGATTATTACAAGAACGGTCTCGATGTTTTCCATAGTCTCAACGATCCGCGAGAAGTCGCGCTCATTCTCAAGGAACTCAGCACCAATTATTGCTTCATGGGTAATTTCGAAAAAGCAATAGAGGAGCTCGAACAATCGAGGGAGATTAGCGAGGAGATTGATGATCGCGAGGGCATGGCGCGTATATATAACAATCTTGGTTTGATATACAAAATCCTCGGGAATACATCGCTCGCAAAAGAATGGCTTGACAGGAGTATCCACCTGTTCCGTGAGATAGGGGATATCAACGGTGAGGTTCTCCCGATTGGCAATATGGCGATTATCTATACCGAGGAGGGTGAATATGAACGCGCGATGATTCTTCTGAGAGATATAACATCCTCGGAGGAACGGATTTCCGACATGCGCATAAAAGCAAAAGTGCATCTCACAATCGGGGATGCTTTGTTTGAGCTGGGTGAATTCGAAGAGACACTTGAGTATTATGAGCGCGCCTTAATGGTTTTCCGCGCTGTAGGCGACAGACAGGGCGAGTGCGAAACTCTTACCAACCTTGCTTTCCTGTACCTCGAACTCGATAAAACAACTCTCGCTGAGAATTATTCTCGACTCGCTTTGGAAATCAAGAAAGATATCGGGTACGAACGAGGTATTGCATATAACCGTTTGATAGAAGCTCGAATTGCTCTTCGCGCAGGTAAAGTGGATTTGTGCCGCAATGCTCTTGACGCCGGTTTGAAATCATTCGAATCGTTCAAAAATCCTCAGCTCAAAGTCAGGTTCCTTTATGAGGATTTCGAACTCGCAAGAACAACAGGCAATATAAGGGAAGCGCGCAAACGCCTTGATTTACTTGATAATTTGGTGAAAAGCTCTGATAGTAAGATTTCTCCCGCTTTCCTGATGCTTTATTATCATAAGCGAGGGATTTTCCTTAATGAGTATTACAAGCTGGAAAATGGCGATGATGATATAAAGCGAAGCAAGGACCTTTTGAATTCGCTTGAAAGGAAAATCCTCAACAAGCAATGGCGCGAAAAATTCAAACGAAAGTATGAACATCTGCTCAACGCCGTTTAAATTCCCCTTTTTTTGGAATGAAAATCTCAAATACGCTCCTTTTTAAAATGCGCTATAATCATTGGTGCAAACTAATACTGGAGGGATGAAGATGGAAAAAAGCCATAGACTCATTGCGATGGATGTATTCATCGCATTCATTGTAATAATCGGATTCAGTTTCATGTTCGGCATGATGGATGGCAAAGCTCGCGCGGCTGATGATATCGATTCAGTGAATAAGGTAATAGATGAATTCCAGGAGGCGTATAGCTCGAAGAAAATCCAGGATGTCCAGAATTTATTCCACTTTAAAGCAATAGTGGGTATCGATTTCTATATCAATAAAGACCAGAAAATCATGACTTTGCTTGAATGGCTCGATGGTACTAAGGAAATATTCAAAGAACGGGGTACTATCTCCGACAAGCTGACCGACCGGGAGATAAATGTGCATCGAGGTTCGCTTGCTACTGTTGTATGCGATTATGATTATCGCGATGGCGTTTCGCATCAATCAGGAGTTGATATTTTCACGCTAATGAAAATCAAAGGAACCTGGAAGATTGTTTCTCTTGTTTTTAGCGGTGATGATGTCAAGAAGAAATAAAATTGGTACCGTGTACCGTACCGTGTACCATGTCGGGTGTAATGTTCAAAATTCATACTTTACCATGTACCGTACCAAGTACAGTACCGTGTACCAATTACCAATTGAATATAGGATATAATTTTGATTAGGTGTTTTGTGCAATAAATATTAATATTTAAGATGTTTTGGATTTATTTGGTTATCTTTAATAGGTGTTAATTTTCAATAAATCCTATTAAATCATATTAATTGCACAAAGTACAATCTAATTGCTGGATAATAAGTATCTCCAAAATAAGAATTCATTACAAATGGAACAAAAACAAAAATGAGTAAGTATCCTTTAAGTTTATATCTTCTTCCCTTTATTCTCCTTTTAATAATTATCGTTTTTATCAGAAGTAGTGGTGATTCAGGGGTAAAAAAGGTCGAAAAGCCAGCTATAGATGAAAAAAAAGCTTCGGATGTTATAAAAAACGAGGAAAAAACGGAATCGGGCTTGCCTTTTGAAAGCAGAATCCCTATTTATCCAAACTCCGAAAAAGTAGCTCTTCAGGAAGGTGCGGATGTCAAAGAAGCAGCGTTTTTCGCTACAACCGACCCCATCGACATGGTCAAAGACTGGTATGTCGATAAACTCGGCGGCTATAATAAAGTCAACCTGATTGATATTGTCAACAAGGATAAGCTTCGGGTTATCACAGTTTCTTTGCCGGATCCACCAAAGGAGCTTGTCGAGATAAAAGAGAAGTTCAAAGGCGCAAAGGATTTGCTTATCACTATCACAACAGTCAGTTTTTACACTCGAAACCAGCCTCGTCCGATTGAATATGAACCCACAGATAGGGAGAAAAGCGGGAAAGAGGAGACGGAAGATAATCGAGAACAGCAGGATAGCGGAGATGAGTCCAATGACTAATGCGTTTCCTCTTTATTACTGCGAGGAATTTTTGAATCACAACACGGGAGGACATCCAGAAAACGCAAACAGGTTAATCGCAATTCTGAATATGCTTGAAAAGGATTTTCTGCTTGGCAAAATCGAACTCCGCGAACCTCCGAGCGCATCAAAAGACGATATCTGCCTGAACCATGATGATAGATATTTTGAGATGATAAAGGAATCGATCGAAGCACTTGAACCCGGCGAAATGGACCATCTTGATCCGGATACTGTGATTTCCAGTGGAAGTTTCACCGCCGCTCTGAAAGCTGCCGGTACCGGTATTGCGATGCTTGAAAATTATTACAAAAGAGATAATACCGGGAAAGAGAATCGCGGGATGAGTATCGGACGCCCCCCCGGACATCATTGTCTCCATAATCGCGCCATGGGATTCTGCCTGTTCAACAATATCGCAATCGCATCACATCTTGCCAAGCGGGATTACGGATTGAAACGAATCGCGATTGTCGATTGGGATGTTCATCACGGCAACGGTACGGAAAACTCGTTTTATTCGGATAATGATGTGCTCTATTTATCAATCCACCAGTATCCATGCTATCCGGGAACAGGACATTCCAACGATATCGGAATGGGCAAGGGCGAGGGCTATAATGTGAATCTACCGATTCCTCCGGGTTCAGGCGATACTGAAATGAAATACTGTTTCGTTAAAGTAATCATGCCGGTTCTGGAGCAGTATAATCCGGAAATTCTCCTCGTGAGCGCCGGATATGATGCGCACAAGCGAGACCCTCTCGCCTGGCTCAACTGGACAACAGCATCATACACATGGATGTCCGCGCTTCTTGATAAATTCTGTCGCGAGCGGGATATCCCGATGTTCGCGTTTCTTGAGGGTGGTTACGATTTCCAAGCGCTCTCGGAAAGCGTGAAGGAGACTATTCAAGGGTTTATCGGCGAGGGTGTGGCGGAGGAGCCGGACTTGTCCTACACAAGTCAGGGTGTCCGTATGGTTACAGATATGACAATCAAAGCGTTAGGTTCAAGATGGAATCTATGAGCATAAAATGGGGACTAAAATGCGAACTGTCCCTACTTCTAATCATGATTCTGATTTTCCTTCCCCTCTTTGGATGCCAGAATCACAAAATTAATACTGTCTCTCTGAAAAAGACACCTCCGAACAAAGAGGAAAGAATCACGCTGGCGGGGAATCGCCAGATACCATACAAGCTCGACAAGGAATATATCTATGTGTTCAAGACCGATAAAGGCGATGTGGGTCGTGGCACTTTCAAGATTCAAAAAAAAGATTACACATACGACAGCGGAGAAATTGTTACTCTAATATCATCAAATGTGGATATAAACGACAAGTCAAACGATACAATTACAAAGGGTAATAGCGTCCTTACATTCGATCGGAATTGGTATTTATCAGGTTACGAAAGGCGGTCGTACGGAGAATACAAGAAGAATCCGAAGACTAACGGGACAGAGAAAGTCATTCTGGATATAAGGCGGGAATGGTTTCAAAGCCTCGATAAATACCGAATTTTCACAAAGCTGAAAATCACCGATCCAAAAGAAGGAAAGACCGATGAATTCGATATCGAGCTCCCCGATGGCGGATTCATATTCGATAACAATTTCCTCGGGCTCATGGCGTATATATGTTCGCAGCCTGAGCTAAAAGCCGGACGAACCGAGATTCTAAAAGTGCTTAGCATTAACCTTCACCGGGTGATTACGATTAAGATGACTCCGAAAATCAAAGTTGAGCTTAACTACAAGGGAAAAAAGATAATCTCTTATGAGGTTGACATGAAAGCTGACGACGCCACATTCGGACGCTATTTCATCACCCCGAATGGAGTTTTATTAAAAGCCGAGGAAATGAGCGGTTTGATGCTGATTGAGCTAACGAATCCGGATATATAATCGTATACATTTTCTAACCGGTTATAGCGTTTAAACTTGTCTGTTTTTCAATGAATTCAGAAGGTTTTCAGGGTTATCGACATTAAAAATCTTTCCGTGACCGGGAATCACCACATCGCTCTTCTCAAATACTGTCCTCACGCTATCCCAATACTCATCAGACAGATAATCCGGTTTAAATTTGCCATCCAGAATATCCTCTCTCACAGCATCTCCAGCGCAAACATAGCGAACATTGTCAATCACAATTTTTACCGAGATATGGTTTTTCACGTGACCCGGAGTCGCAAAAATTTCAATATCAGGCGGACGATGAATCGTTGAAGTATCGGTGTAGGAGGTCATGATTCCATCAGGAGTGACTCGTCCGTAATCGAGGATTCTATCAGCGTTCGGGAAGAGGTCGGAGTTGTCGAGGTGGTCGTGATGGTAATGCGTTGCGATGAAGAGCTTGATTTTTGCAGGATCGATGAATCCTTCGATTTTTTCTTTTATCTCATCGCGATAAATTCGCGCACCTGAGTCGATGACTATGGTTTCGATTCCGAAATAGAGGATTACGGATGATGTGACATGGCGATAAATATGACGGATGCCGTCGCGGTTGACCTGTTCGAAATTATGGATTCCTTCTTTTATGAGTATAAGTCCCGGGGCGATAAAAAATGGGTCAGAGCCTTTTTTAATTTGTGTGTTCATAGCTTATCCTTACAAAAAATGGGTCAGAGCCTTTTTTCCTGTTCATTTCTTGCTATTTCAACTTAACAACTGGAAAAAAGGCTCTGACCCATTTTTTATTTTTTTCTGGGTCGGCCTTTACCACGATCAAAGATTTTGTAACCTACTTTAAGTGATAAATTCTCAACAAATTCCTCGCTCCCACATGGGATCCCTTTAAAAGTATTATGTCTTATTTTCTTTATGAATTCATCATCCGATACATCGTGGAGGATATCAATCCAATTATCAAAGAATCCTGGTAAATTGATTGTTTTTGAAATCAAAATATCATCCCGCAATCCGCAATGAAAAGCAGCACTGCTCCAGAGATAATCCTCGGCGTTTCTAACTATCCCAGCTCTTACAGGATTATGCTCTACATATCTGATTGCATGCCATAGATGCTTATCATCAAGAGGGGTTGAATAATAACGACTATGCCACAAGTGTCCGGTTCTGTTTTTTTGATTATTGACAGATTGGGTATGTCTCATATGAACTGTTTGTATTGTTTTTAACATGCTTTCGATATCGCGGGGTATTCCAATGAAATGAACATGGTTAGACATAAGACAATACGCGATTATGTCAAATTTGAATTGCTTTGAATAATATAAAAGCCAACTTAGATAATATTTTCTATCGGTGTTGCTGAAGAATACATCCTGGCCATTATTACCTCGTTGAGTAATATGATAGGGGATATCTGGTATTACTATTCGCGGTATTCTGGGCACGAGGAAATTATAACAGAAAAATGGGTCAGAGCCTTTTTTCCAGTTAGTATGGTTGAAATAACAAGTAATGAGCAGGAAAAAAGGCTCTGACCCATTTTTCACCCTACTTTTTTCCCGCCGAGATAATATAAATATCCTGTTCGATATCGAAAGGGCAAACCTCGCGGAGGAGCCCCTCTGTGCGGTCGAGGAGGGCATCGATGTATTTCCGCAGTTTCTCATCGGTGATTAGCTCGAGGAATATCCGAGAACGGTTCTCCTCATCGGGATCGACATCAACCTCGATTATCCGAGTCGCAAGCTGAGGATTGACATTCCTGAACCCGATACCGATGAGCCATTTTTCAACCCAGTCACCCGGGATTTTCATGAATCCCTCAACGCCTCTATTTAGAGCCATTTCATAGAGGAACCGACGAGCCATCGAATAAAAACGGTAACGAGTGATATTGTCCGATGAAGCAATTTTTATATTATCAAGGTCCAATTCAAGTCCGCGAGGGAAGGTAGAGAAGGTTGATGGCGGGTGGTCCGGTTCTGTGTCAATTATCACGAGATTTCCTCCCGGCGCAAGATAATTGTAAAGAGCGTGAAGGACATCGATATGTTTCCCCGGCGCGAAGATGTCTATTTCGCTTACGAGATGGTCAGCGAGGATGAAGTCAAAGCTCGCGTTCGGGAAGAGTTTTGGTTCGCTGAGATCGATGCCAAGGACCTCAGCATCATCGCGCTTACCCCCGAGTTCATTGAAAGTGGCATCGATCTTGTATCGGTCCTGCGGCGCGCAGACACAGGTAAGATGTTTCGGGGAGCGTTGGATTAGGGCACGAGCGCTTATTGGTCCGGAACCAGCATCAAGGATTCGCAAACCGGAAAGGTCAAATTCCTCGAGTGCTGTTTCGATTATTTCCTCGTACAATGACATCGGACAATGATTATACTTCAAAAAATGGGTCAGAGCCTTTTTCTCCAGCTAATTATTCAGGAACAGCATATAATACGCGGGGAAAAAGGCTCTGACCCATTTTTTCAAAATAAAAAAACCAGGATTTGTTCTATCCCGGTTTTATTTTGTCAAACGGTACGTGACAAGTCGTTTTGCGTATTGGATCAAAAACGGACTTCACCTCCCCACGGATTTTCATCAGTCAGGAAAAAACAAGGCTGATCTACAGCCTCTGCCATAAGAGCGATTGCATAACGAATTACAAAGCGCCTATTTGGCCGGTTATGTTTGTAAAATACGCCGACAGGCTTGTACCGAAAGCAGTCACGGCAGCGACACAAGCAATCGCGATTAGCGCAAGAATCAAGGCGTACTCACTCAATCCCTGACCGGATTCTCCTTTTAAAATTGACCACTTGTTGAAAGCAATCGCCTCCCTTTTTATATCTACCCCCCACTAGGGGGGATAATAAAGTAATCTCTTTTAGTTCAATAAATAGACCATAAAAACCATTAAAAGCATCCCAAAATGACGAAAAAGGCATTTACGCCTTTTCCAGTTTCCCCAATTATACAATGTAAATTATACCACATTTTACAGGTTTTCTCAAGTAGTGGCGCTGCTTGCTGCGCCTTTTTCCGGGTTGTTGAATACGAAGCGAATACAGGGCGAATACAAGATTCGCCCCTGCGGGAGGACGAGCCATAAATGTTTTGTTATAATGTCACAAATCCTGATTAAGTACTATTTGGAGGCGATATGAGATTTGAGCTGAGAGAGATGGATTTCGGGATGATTATCGACAGGGGGTTGAAACTGTTCAAGGACAATTTCGTACCGCTGATTATAATAATCGCCTTGTTCTACGGACCATTTATCTTCATGATGAATTACAGCCAGCTTACCTTGTTCCAATCATTCTCAGGATCGAATTTCATAACCGATATCCTTGATCATCTGATGAAAGGCGAACAACCGACTCCTGAGGATTTTAACTTCGATGATTTAATGAACCAGGTTGGATCATCGAAGTTAATCGGTGTATATATGGCAGTTGCGTTTCTCCTTCTTTTTCTCGCACCGCTTGCCTATCTGAGTGTTTACAGAGTACTCTCGGAATACCTGGTTGGGAAAACTATAACTATTGGTGAAGCGATACGATTTGCCGGTTCGAAATATAAGATACTTCTTTTGGCGATAATATTAGCTGTCCTACTATTCATGGCTTTCATGTGCGTATCAAGCATAGCGGTGTGCGGCGTTAGTTTGCTTATCCCGTGCCTCGGAGCGTTCATAGCATCAATTTTTATTGTTACGGTTTCATTTTTCGCGAGCCTGTATATGGCGTTTCTTCCTTGTGTTGTAGCTAATGAAAATGTCAGTTCATATGAGAGTCTTGGGAGAAGCTGGAGACTCCTTAAAGGTTTCTGGTGGCGCTCACTCAGCATTTACCTTCTGACATCGGTTATATTTGGTGTTATTGTTTGGATATTCTCAGCCATAGGTCAGGCTGTAGGGACATTTTTACCGGATAATCTTGAAATCCCTTACAATTCCGCAATATCAACGCTTTTCACAGTTATCTTTCAACCCATCATGTGGACTGTGATATTTCTGTTATATATCGATATCCGGATAAGGAAAGAGGGTTTTGATCTGAATATACTCGCGCAGTATATTTCAGGACCGGAGCAGCCTTTAATCGGAGAGGAAAAGCCATCGGAAGAGATAAACAAAGATGATACCTGGACTTGATGAAACTTCAAATAAACCTGTCACGCGATTCGTATCAAAAGGCGGAGTTCTATTAAACGCCTTTGTCATTTTCGCGATGCTGAATCTGTTCCTTTCAGGCGTAATTGATTATGAAACTGTTTTCAAGTGGCCGCGCATTCTTTTGATCGCCGGAGTTAATTATATCCCTCTTATCCTCGTACCAATTATCCTATGGCGAAGCAAAAACAGCACTGGATTGGGTTTTCTCGGATTGGACTTTGGTAATTTCAAAAAGACATTTTTAATCAGCATTTTTGCCTTTATCATAGCGGGAGCATCGCAACCCGGTCTTTTGTTAACCCGGGACATCGCGCAAAGTCCGAATTGGGATATATATTTGCTTATTATAACAATCCCGGTACTCGCCATTGTTGTGCCTTTCGTTGATATGATAATCTGCCATGGAATCAATATCCCGGCGGGTTTGATAACACTCGCGGTATGGGGAATTCACGGATTTTTCTTTCCCCTTGGCGATGAGAGCATGTCCAAAGCGATGTCTCAGGCGACAGTATCATCGCTTGATATTATTGTCTTAGCATCGCTGATTGGGATCTATGTTCCTTTTGTCGAGGAGTTCTTTTTTAGAGGATTCGTCCTGAAATATTTTTTCGACAGGTTTGGCTCGAGACCGTTTATTGCGATTTTCATTACATCGATGCTGTTCGGATTCGCGCATTTTGGGATTCCGGGAGTGCCATCTCTTGCGTTATTTGCGATTCCACTTGGGATGCTGGTATATTTTTGCGACTCGATATATCCGGCAATATTCGCCCACGCGGGGTTGAATCTGGCTGGTGTTGCTGTTGTCTGGATATCAAACCATTCCACATAGTTTATAGGGATTAGATTCACACTTGCTAAGATTTCCTCTGACTAACAATAGCAGAAACTTTTATCTTTCCACCATTGACAAAGCTCGATGATATGTAATAACATTATTTGTAAGTGATTAATTCTTTCCAAGAGGGGAAGGAGGAACATAAATGAAATCATCAAGCTGCTTTCTAAGATTATCAGCTCTGGTAGGATTATTTTTATTTTCAGTCGGATGTTCGGGGAGAGACATTTCGCCTGTACTTCCACCCCCACCCCAGAAGATTCCATTAAATCCACATGAAGAAAATCGTTCAACAAGATTCTCACCAAACGAAGGAAATTACATTGAGCGAACAGGTCCCTATGATCTTCTAAATCCGAATTTAAAATTGCCCTACACATTGAATACAAAACCAACTTTCACAGGGATACTTCATACAAAGGAAACGGTTCCTATTAAGCAAGTTGGTGCGACGATTAATAGCAAGTTCTGTGACAATGTAAAATTGGATGGTGCAAATATATCTTTCACACCTGAATTTGACCTTGCTTACGGTTGTTATAAGGTTTACATATCAGTAGTTTTTGAAAATAGTCATGTGGCATGCGCATGGTGGCGATTTGAAGTATTAAAAGAACCGCCAAGCATTTCAGGGTTTCTGGGTGATTTCGAGGGAAGAAAATATTATGTATGCTTCAGCCGTGAGATTGACAAGGAGAGATTGATTGATGTTTCAAACTGGTCGTTAAATGGGGATTCATCATTGATTGAAAAAGTTGAACCTTGGAACATAGGAAATTGGGCGATTGTTCAGATTGTATCCGAAGAGCAGAAAGCCAAATTACGGGATCAAGACTACTATCTATGTTTCGATACCGGTGATGGCATTACCGAAACGCTTCTTATACCAGAAGAAATTAAAGGAGATAATGGGGGTCCCGGACTGGAAACGGGATGTGGCCAGATAGAGCATTTCCCGCCTCAGGATGTTCATTATTCATTTGAGAGCGAATTTCACGCTTTAACATATAACGTGATAATGCGTCCTAACTGTGAACTCAATGCTCAATGGATAATGGATTCGGAATTTAATTTTGATATTAGTAATTCACAATACACTCCTTTATCAGAAGCTACAAGTACAGTATTAGGATGGAACCTTCAGCATGTAGATCATCGGTTTCCACTATCCGGAGGACATCATTCTTTGTTTTACTCACCAGATGTAAGATCTCATTTTGAAGTTCATGTTTGGGATAATCGTAATCCACCAAATTTCATATGGCAGTGTCTCCAGGATTTTCCTGCCGATCTTACGCCACCGGAATTCACACTTGATCCGATTTTCATGACTGGTGAGGAAGCTGCGGGATTTCTCGAAGAGCATTATTGGGTTAAAAAACAAGAACCTCCCGGTGAGCTTCCCTTGTATATTCAAAACATGATTGATCTCTTAAGAACCGATGATTTCAAGTGCCGGAAGCTTGTATTATGGGGAGCGGAGGATAAAGGACCAAGGGGTTTTCACCATGGGTACATGTGGGAATATGGTTATCTTGACTGGGGATGGGATGAGAATTCGCCACCTTATGATACGTGGATTCAGAATGATCAAGATACATTAGGTGCTTTTGTTGTGGACCTTCCACCAGAAGCTCCACTTGAAACACGACCATGGAACGATCCTCCATATAATCCCTTGTGGGTTGATGGCGAGTGGCAGGGTGAATACAAGGTTTGGATTTTTGATTATGAACTCTTTATAAACGCCAATTTGACTGATGTGTCAGAGCATCATGATACTTTTATCATGAAACCGATGGTTGTGGATTTTAATGGCAATTGGAAAAGAGCAGAAAATATTTTTGTGGATTTTTACCATGAACCTAATAGTTTTCAGCTTAATTTTATCTACCCTAATGGTGTTAGTGGCATAAAAAGAAGGCAATATATTAATCTAACACCTGGAGAAGATCTACCTGAACCTATTCCTGATGAATCCAGGGGAGAGACAATTGATGTCAAAGTAGAAATCGTCACTCCCCCAAATATTGTTATTCCACAAGGCTCTTTGGTATGTTTTTCCTGGGATGATCCTGCAATTGACGATTACCCTTCTTCAACAACCAATCCACCTGGCAATGTCAGCCGTCCACCATTTCCCTGGGTAAATATGAGCCAGGATGATAGACAAGCTTGTATTGATGATCCAAATAAGCAAATAAGTAATTGTTATCCGGACCCGGATCCTGAAGAAAATTGCCCTTTACCCGATCCTACAGGTAATGTTAATGAACCATTATATCCACACAGTGATAACTCATTTCCCGTTCAATACGGGGAGAAAGGTTTTCCAAGCAGCTTAGATGCATATTGTAAGGATATTCATTACCATAAACCTGGCTACGGAGTTGATCGAAAATATTTTCAATGTGTTGAAATAGAGCCAAACAATGCTGAAAACTGTCAGACAATAGTGGAAACAGAATTTCATACATCGAATTTCGGTGGTGATAATTACACATTAACAGCTTGTATATGCATTCCAATTTGGGATAGCGAAGACTATGAATGGGAATGGATTTATTACCCATGGATTTCATCTGGAACGACCATAAATGTATGGCGAAAAATATGGGCTGAGGTTGCTTTTATGGAGGTAGCTGCTCGAGAACCCGGTACGACAGGTGAATATAGAGCTTCATGGCAGCAACCCAATGATGATCCCATAACCTATACACATTTCGATGGTCCTTTCAGGGCTTACTGCCTTGAGTACATCCGGAATGCTTTTGATGATTGCTTCATTGAGGTTACGCAAGGACCCGCGATGGATTTTGACACTGATTGGGAGGATACGCTTGGACACAGCGGGTTAGTTCCTTATGCTCACAATAAAACGAGTTTTCATATTCGCGGAACTCCTCATTGTTTTCAATTACTATATGTCGATCATTTAACTAGTCCACCTGAATATTGGTTAACTTTAGAACGAGGTGCGACACCAGACCCGAATGAAAATCATCATTCTTTTGGAGCCTCGGGGTCAATAAGAGAGATTTATAAACAGGACATAGATTTTTTATATATCGATAAACAAGAAACAAGAAAATATTATGAAATAATTAGCAATACATCAGCGCATGAATTAGGGCATGCTTTGGGTTTTAGAGGTGGGGGTATAATATGTAATGGGCATGTATCTGGTCCAGGTTTGATGTGGGCTGCGCATGATTTCTGCAACAATGCGCCAATAACTAAATCTCGAAGGATGAGCTATTTCTGGGGTGACCATGTTTTTGTTTTGCGGGCAGCCCCCGATATTTAATTAAGATATAAATTCGATTTGAGGTGAATTATGAAATACTTGAATATTATATTTCTATTAATCTTAATGATATCATTAGCCATATGCTGTCAAAAAGACGTTAATGATAATCAAAATAATCAAGAGCGCAAAGAAACGGGATTTCAAAAAGAAGCTCCAATACCAGCTGATTTGAATACTTATGAACCTATGACTCAGGAGTACTTTGATGGATTCATGAGTTCTACAAATGAATTTTCAATAATATATTTTTATTATTATACGGGGCTTGATAGAAACCACCTTGATGCCAAAGAACAGAGTTTTGGATTTAATATACAGGGGGAACAGATTCATAATGGCACAAAGTATCGGTTTGTAAACAAGAAACTAAATGAGATTGATTATTATATATCAGATTATACATATGTTGACATTAACTCGACTCCAAATTATAAATCATATAGCTATGATTTAACTCCGGACTTAATAATTCCTCTTTTTCAAATAATTCAACAAAATGGAGATTATCTGTTTAATGGTACGGAATATAATGGTGCTGAGAGAGTTGAATACCGCCACGAGATGCAATTTGGTCATAGAAATAATGTTGTGATGAAAATACAACAGCCAGACCAACCTGAAGACAATGAGAGAGTATTCAAAGCATTCTGCAAGGGATGGAATCCTGGTGAGGAGCCACCAGCTGAACTTATGCCGGTCATTAATTATCTCGAAAACACGATTATCCCGATACTGCTACAACATCCGGAGCCTTGGTAATCATAGAGCTATTGCCTAACAGGGCCGTTTTTCAATTAATGTACTTCCGACTGTTTGCCACTTTTCCCCCTTGAATCATTCGGTGATGGTGATTATACTTTCTCCGTTTTGTAATCGGGTTTTCACGAATCTGATTAAGGATGCATGCTGAATGCCTGTAAACTACAAGATGCTTGATGATATCTGCTCGGGGTTCGGAATCGGGAACGGACCCAACTGAGCGGAATGCGTGTTCATGTACGGGGTCAAAGGTTTTGACTCCGGTATGCAGTCTGAGATGCTGAAGCTGGCTACTCCGTTCGGCGGTGGAATTGCGACCTGCGAGGATACCTGCGGCGCGCTTATCGGCGGTATGATGATTATCGGAATGAAATATGGACGCGAAAATTTTGATGGCGACAAGCGATTTACATATGGCATCGCAAAAAGGTTCTACGAGTGGTTCAAAAATGAATTCGGCTCGACTAACTGCTTTCAATTGAACCATGGCGAGTACAACACTGTGCAACACAGGGAAAGATGCTGCGGATACATAAGAAAATCTCTGGAATTTATCGATAAGCTTTTCGAAGAAGTCGAATCATAAAAGGAAACAGGTGGTTGAAATGCGTCTCGAAGGCAAAGTGGCATTGATAACAGGGGCAGGGAGCGGGATAGGACGAGCTATCGCGGTGAAATTCGCCAAGGAGGGCGCGACTGTGGCTATCATGGGGAGGAAAGAGAAAATCCTCGAAAGCCTGATAAGCGAAATAATTTCTCATGGCGGCGATGGTCTTGTCGTATCCGGGGATGTGTCTAAGGTCGAGGATTGCAACAAAGTCGCGGAAAAGACATTCAAGGCTTACGGTGCCCTGCATATTCTTGTCAACAACGCAGGGATTTTGAGAAGGACCGTTTGCGTTCAAACCAGCGATGAAGACTGGTGGGCGTTGATAAACACAAACCTTGCGGGACCATTTTTCATGTGCCGCGCCAGTATACCATACATGATTCGAAGTCGGGTTGGCTCGATCATTAATATAGTATCGGCGGTGGGTTTAGTCGCGCATCCGAACCTGAGCGCCTATTGCGCATCGAAATCGGGACTCATCACTTTCACAAAGAGTATCGCCATCGATTATGGCAAGCAGGGGATACGGGCAAATACAATCTGCCCGGCGTATATCGAGACCGATTTGAACAGGGATTATCTGAATAAGCTCCGCGAGGATCCGGAGACATGGAAAAAAGTTATCGAGGCGCATCCGATTGGAAGGATTGGAACGCCTGAGGATGTCGCCAACGCAGCTTTGTTCCTCGCCAGCGATGAGGCATCGTGGATAACCGGGATAGACCTTCCAGTTGATGGAGGCTATCTCGCGCAATAAAAAAATTGGGACAGTTCCGAGTAAACAGAAAAATTGAGTGTGTGTGGACTGTCCCCAAATATTTGAACCTATTTGATGTTTCCATATTCTATAATTGTTTAATCCTTATTCTGAAAAGCAAGGAGATTAACATGAAAAAACTGAGAGTCTTTATTATTCCAACCATCATTCTGATTGCAATCTATGGTTTTGCGCTTAGCGGATGCACAGTCGACCCGATAAAATCGGTCAAGAACAATCCCGATCGCATGGAAATACTCATGAACCATATCGCAAACGATGATTCATTCCGCGCGAAGATGGTTGAGAGGCTCACTAAAACGGGGGACAAGCAGAAGCTCGCTGAGAATCTCTGCAAGGATGAGGATTTCAACAAAACTATTCTCAGCGAAATCATGAAAGCCCCGAACGGTGAAACCGATGTTATTCAGAGGGTCGCAAATAGAAGGGAACTCATCTCAAAAGTTATCGAGAGAGCTATGCAGATGCCCGAGTACAGGGAGGCAATACTTGATGTGCTTCTCGCGAACCCGGAGATGGTGGAGTTCATGAAGACAAGCGAAAAGCTGAAAACAGCTCTTGAAAGCAAACCTGCGGAAACGAGCACTGAGGCTGCCCCAAAAACTCCAACCAAGAAATAGAATATTTCATTTGAAATCCAATGGTGTGCGAGTGTGCGCACCTTTTTTTTGTTTTATAATCAAAAACATATTTATCGCACCTATTCAGAAACAATTTGATTTCTGGTAAAATAATGGTAACAAGTTGAATATTCATAAGAGGATTTTGATGTTTCAATGTTCTTTTATCATTCCATTTGGAAGAGGTGATCAACCATGATGTCGCTGAGGGGAAATGTTCTTTTTGTGATTACGCGAAAGAGTGTTTTCACGATTTCAGCGCTTGCGATTATTGTAGCATGCGGAGTCGTGTTTTCACAGACAATGCGTTTGCCTAGTAAAAGCATGGAACAATTCCTTCGAGAGGTAATCAACAAACCCGAAGGAGAGCTAACTTCAGGCGATTTCAAGGACTTGACCGAACTTGATGCGAGCAATCAGGATATAACTGAACTTGATGGAATCGAGCTCTGTACCAACCTGACCGGTCTCAATCTCAGGTATAACCACACCCATGATATAGGTCACTTAAGATCACTTGCGAAACTCAAGTGGATTAATCTGCAGAACAATTCGATAGACAGTCTTGAGCCTTTGAAAGATTTGAAAAATCTTGAACACCTGACTCTCTCTGGCAATTGGCTCAATGACATATATCCGCTTCAGGATTTGAACAACCTGCAGGAGCTTGCATTAGATTCCAATCGCATATCCGACTTGAGACCCATCGCTGGTTTGACCAAATTGAAAAGTTTATCGCTTAAATATAATAATATCACCGACCTTACGCCTCTGAGCGATTTGCAGAACCTGTGGGAGTTAAATTTGGATTCCAATGTCATTTCAAACATCGAACCCTTGAGAAATCTCAAGTCTCTTGAAATACTCAGTTTAAAAAATAATTATATAAGAGATCCAGAACCGCTTTCAGGTTTGGGAAAATCTCTTGAAGTGTTGTATCTGGATGGGAATCGAATCAGAGATATAAGCACTCTCAGGGATTTAAATAAACTTAATTATTTAAGCCTTGATGAAAATCCAATTCAGAACCTTGAATTCTCGAATACTCTGGAGGACATTACCGAGATTTCACTGGTAAGAGCGAAAGTGAAAGATATCGGTTTTATTGACGATTTACCCCGCTTGATGAGCTTGAATCTCGCGCATAATAAAATCGTCGATATAGAACCCATACTGAATCACAAATTCCTGCTTGACATCAATCTTCATGATAATCCGTTAAGCGAGAAGGCGAGAAAAGAAGTTATCCCTGCTTTTCGAAACAAGGGGAAACGAGTTGTGCTTGATATGCCAAGGGAGGAGCTTGAGAATCGATGCAAATTGACACTCCGGGCGTTGGGTTCCACTGAGTTAGCGTATCAGGACCAGAATCTCGCGGGAAACTATGGGACATGGGCTGCTTTGACTAATCCTGATCCTAAATTGAGATATATTCAGGAGGGTTACACTCGCTCGAATATCATTGAGTTTTATTCGATCGTCGTTTTTAATGTAACATCATCGAGCGTACGACCCGATGGCAGATCCAATAACGATTCCACTTTCTCCATTGTGGCATTTCCATATACAGCGTCATACCCTTTACGGACATTCGCGATTGATAATACTCAGACACCATTCGTATGGATCGGTCACGAATCGGAATGGAGCTTTACAAATATAAACTTGCGGGATCCAAAGCTGTGGGAAGCGATGAGGTAGGATTGCTGAAAAGATGAAACATAATTGATGTTAATCTGTCGATTATCTGTCCACTTATGCTTTAATCTCCGCTTTAAATGTGCTAATTTAATGCCTCGGTGAAAGATTCGCAAGATGGGGTAGCAAAATGGCTCAGAGAATAATAGAAGGCGTAAGGCTGAAAAGCCTTCAGGTGATTCCGGATGAGCGCGGACGATTGATGGAAATCCTTCGCGCGGATGAGGAAATCTTCGAGAAGTTCGGACAGGTTTATTTGACCACGGCGTATCCGGGAGTGGTCAAGGCATGGCATTATCACAAGAAGCAGAATGATCACTTCGCTGTGATAAGGGGCATGATGAAGGTCGCGCTGTATGATCCTCGAAAGGGAAGCCCGACCAAAGGCGAGGTGAATGTGTTTTTCATCGGTGAGCACAATCCGATGCTCATAAAAATCCCGAGGCTCGTTTATCACGGGTTCAAGTGCATCTCGGAGTATGAAGCAATCGTGATTAATATTCCGACCGAGGTTTACAACTACTCGGAGCCGGATGAATATCGCGCTGATCCAAATTCAAAGGAAATACCCTACGATTGGTCACGGAAGGATGGATAACAGGTTTTCGATTTCCATAATAAGGACACTAATCATTTCATTTTCATTTATTATTCGATTTTTTTCCCCTTTAACAAAAAGTATTCCTTTTCCATCACCGGAGCCGGCGATGCCGATGTCGGCGTGCTTTGCCTCGCCGGGACCGTTAACGATACATCCCATTATCGCAACGGTCATCTCTTTTTTGATTCCCATAACACGCTTTTCAACTTCGTTAGCGATTTTTTGCACATCGATCCCCATCCTCGCACAGGTTGGACAGGCAATAACTCGCACGCCGCCTTTTCGAAGTCCGAGGGAACGTAAAATCTCAATTCCCGCTCGAATCTCCTCGATTGGATCTGCGCAAAGGCTGATTCGTATCGTGTCGCCAATTCCCTCAGATAGAAGAATACCCAATGCGACGGAGCTTCGAATCGCACCGGTTTGAAGAGTTCCCGCCTCGGTGACTCCCAGATGCAGTGGATAATTGGTCGCTTCGGAAATCAAACGATAAGCCTTGATAGTTTCTATCACCGATGCCGATTTCGTGGCGATTACGATATCATCGAACCCGGTTTCCTCTAGAATCCGGACATGCCTGAGAGCGGCCTCCCTGAGCACCATCGGGATATTATTGGGATATAGCTTCTCCAGGTCTTCAGGAAGGCTTCCGGAATTGACTCCCACACGAATTGGAATCCCTCTCGCTTTGGCTTCGCGTGCGATAGATTTGACATCCTCGGATTTGCCGATGTTTCCAGGGTTTATACGAAGTTTATCAATGCCCAGCTCGATCGCTCTCAGAGCGATTTTCGGATTGAAATGGATATCCGCAACAATCGGGATTGAGAGTTCTTTTTTCAGATTAGGGATAATCGCTGTTGATTCTATTGTGGGAAAGCTGACACGTACGATATCGCATGATGCATTCTGAAGTTCCGCAGCCTGTTTGAGTGTTTTTTCAAGGTCGCCTGCGGGAGCGTTGGTCATCGATTGGACCGTGATTGGCGAGTCGCCACCTATTGGCACGTTGCCCACCATAATTTTTTTAGTCTTTTTACGGTTGATAATCATTCAGCTTTCACCTCGATTTTACCGCGATGGGAAGACAATTGGAAGAAGCAGTATTAACCTCACCCCCAGCCCCTCTCCGTGAACGGAGAGGGGAGAAGGAGTGGGATTTGGATTCAAAAACGATCTCAGGATGTCCGCGCTCTTTATGGAGAGAAATATTTTTATTGAACCTAAGAAATCCGCCAATAATAGCCTCTAAACAATCAGGGAGGCTTCCTTTATGGATAGAGTTAGAAGCCTCCCCTATTTGAGAAAATTCTTAAGGTGTATATAGATATTAACGGAGGTTCGCAGCTCCCCCCAAAAATATTATCGACCACCACCATGCAGCCCGGGTAAATCCCCGGGTTTTTTTATTCAATGTGCGATTTATGTCGAGGATTACTCATTAGGCAGCTTTGTCGAGAGTTTTATGCTATAATTTCATACGTAAACTATTTCCTTGTTTGCTTGCGACCTAATTTAATGTTATCTGGATTAAACCTTGCCTGGGAAGGAGCATTTGCGATTTCTTGCAAACAGGGATAACAACATTTATTTAATGAAATATGAAGAAAGGAGTTTAGAAATGAAGATATATCGTTATGCTATTCTGCTTATCGCCTTTATTGTATTAATATCTGGATGCTCGGGGATAAATAATCCTTTGTCTATCATGGAGGATTCGAGTTCAATATCGATATCTGATAAAGGCGATAATTTAGGGTTACTCGGCGCATATCAACTGGTGATATCGCCAGATGGCCAGAATGTCGAGCTTACACCGATGCGTTTATCAGCGATCGGTGAATCATACATAGTAAGCGGATTGAGCTTTTTCACTGACACCCCATGCCCTGATTGCCTGAAGCTTCGCGGATTCGCATATGAACCTCCATTGGTGAAAATAATATTTGAAATCAGCCATCCATTTCAGGCTGGTAATACCTCGCTGCCGCCATCCGCAAAGAATAGACTTGATCTTGATGTGTTCGATCCCGCTCTTGTCGTCAGACCCCTTGACACCAGTACAACATCATATTCTCTTGGTGAAATATACCTTGGTGCTTGTGGAAATCAAGATGGTTATACTACTGAGCTTGCTGATCTAATTGGAACAAACACATCATGCCCATATTTCCTTGTGGTAGATAATTCTGAAACCGGAAGCTCCACATATAACGAATTCGCGATGGGAACCCCAAGTTTTTTATTTGATACATGGTTCGCCAACATCGGCGCGTTTGATTTATATTTAACAATGGCTTATGGATTCAGCGCTAAAAAACCACAACGTTTGAATCCGAAATATTACAATCCTGAATTCAACCGAAAAGCCGCATGGAAAGTTAATGTGCTGCCACCTGACCCTTCCGATACATGGAGCGCATCTGATACAACAACACCCCACAATGTGATGGTAGAAGTTTATGACTGGCAGATCGGAGCGAATGTAAACCCATCTCTTGTGAACACGACAGATGTGTATGCTGCATCCGAAGTTGCCAAAGTCTCTATTGAAATCCCCGGAATGACAGGAGCTCCGGTTGAGGTTCTCGCCGAGACAAGCGGCACGGGAAAGCCAAATGACCCGTTAATCTTCACCGTTCCAATAGCTAACGAAAATGGACTCCCAGCAGGTGAATATACCGGACTCGTAAAGGTGACAGATACACGAGTTCCTCCCAATCCTTATACTGACAGGGATTTCCTGATTCATCAGGCATCGGAAACGATACCCGTTGATCTGACACCAGCTGAGCTGAGCTTTCAATCCAAGGATGTTGTTGTCGTTGGTAATTACGCTTACTTTGCCGGTTATGAAGATAATTTTATGATTTTCGATGTCTCGGATATTTATAATCCCAGACTTCTTAAGAAAGTTGAAAACACTGAGTATTCCAAAAAAATTCATATAAGCAATGATTACGCTTATGTTGCAGGTTCTAATTGCGTTTACATCATTGATATATCCCTACCGGAATCAGCGTATGTTGCATGGTGTCTCCAGGATATTTGGAACCCCGATTCAGTTTTTGAGTCAAATGGTTATGCCTATATCGCAGGTAGTGTTGGTCTGTTAATTTACGATGTTGATCCGTTATCCGAATCTCATTTGGTCTCAACCGTACCGGGAGTTCCAAGCCCAAGCGATGTCAAAGTAGTTGGGAACTATGCTTATGCATCAAGCGGAAATGGTTTGGATATTATCGATGTTCAAAATCCTCAGGCTCCTTTCATAGTTAAATCCATATCTTTAATGGGCGGTCATGGTGGTCTTGATGTCGCTGGAGGGTATGCGTATGTGACCGCATCTGATACCTGTCTCAAAATAGTGGATATTGAACCGCCATCAACCGCATCGGTTGTTAGAACAGTTACCACCCCTGATGTTGCCTGGGATGTTCGCGCGGTTGGAGATTACGCTTATGTAGCTATGAACGAAGCGGGTGTAGCTATTGTGAACATTCAAACGCCGGCATCAGCAACCATAGTTGGGACTTTCGATTCAAACAATGTAGCTGAAAATCTGGATATTCAAGGTGATTATGCTTTTATGGCTGGTGAAAGATCCGGTTTAATGGTAGCAGATGTCAATCCCCCGAGTTCACCATCATTTGTTTCCCAGATTGGATATATTGGATACCCTTACGATGTAAGAGTAAACGGAGATTATGCTTATGTTGCAGGAGACAGTAGTAATTCATATATGTATGCAGGTCTGACTATTCTTGATATATCGGACCCATCTAAAACTCACCCGGTTAAATACGTTCCGATACTTGAGACAAATCCGGAAGGTGTAGCAGTTGATGGTGATTACGCTTATGTTGCGGCGGGGGATTTCTATATCATTGATATTAACCCTCCAGCATCAGCTCAAATAATTAAGACTTTACCAACAGTGGGAAAAGCTGAGGATGTTGAATACAGCAACGGTTACGCATATGTAACCGATTCTCAATGCGGATTAAAAATATTCGATGTTGATCCCCCATCAACGGCATCAATGGTTTACGCAATGGGTACCGGCGATGAAGCTAATGATGTGTGTGTAGCTGGGAATTACGCTTATGTTGCTGAGGAATCATATAAGCTTGTGATATTTGACGTTCACGATCCAGGCTCAGCATTTATTACGAAAACACTTCCAATGTCTTATCATCCTCAATGTATTGATGTTTCGGGTAATTACGCATTCGTAGCTGATACGGATTACTTAGGGCCGAAATATATGCGTATTGTCAATGTGAATCCACCCGAGTCAGCGTATATCATGAAATCAATAACTCTACAAAGGAGTCCATCGAAACTTGATATCGTGGGCGGTCTCGCATATCTTTCCTGTGATTCCGAAGTAATGATATATGACATTAATCCTGTGATTTCAGCAAGATATGTGTATTCTATCACCAACCTTATCAATGGTGTGATAGGGATGGATTTTACCTCATGTAACATGTTTTTTTGTTGCGGCAATGGAGGCTTGAAAATTTTTACTCGTTATATCTCTCCCGAAGGGGAATTGGTCAATATCACTATTCCCGAGTATGCGACATACCAGACATTTGCAGCTTCTGTTGTTGAATAAAGCTGCGACCGTTCACTGAAAAGCCAAATTGTCATTCCCCAACGGGAAAAGCAGGGATAGTCGCTATTTTTAAGTAAATTCAAGATAGCTTATATAAAAGAAGTAGGTGGAAGCCATGAAGCTATATTTAGAGGAAATTAGAGCTCTGAAAAAGTCAGATAAAAAGAGATTCCTCAGCAAAATTCAGGATTTGACATTTCAAAAATCCTGTAATAATGGGAGTTCCCAGATGTCAAATCCTGAATTTTGCCTCGGAATGACATCGATATGGCTATTTTTCAGAGGTCTCGAAATTATAATTATCGGATTGATGCTTACCATCTGGTTTTCCAGTCCCGGTGAAATTTCGTATGGCATGGCGCCCAAGGAGGAACGTTATGTCCCGTTCAAGGAATCGCCGTCGACAAAGCTGGATAATCTTCCAATTCCCGAACACGCGAAGCTCGCCTTGAATTATTTCTGCAATGTCGGGATAGCGGCATATTTCGATCTTAATAAAAAAGTGCCGAAATGGTTTGAAGAGGACTATCTGAAATCCGGCATGCCAATGATTATGCCAGTTGATTATATCTCGGGAAAACCGTATCACTTTGTGAAAAAGCTTGATCAGAATGACACATCCGGATTTACATACGACTATAAGAATCCGCAGCAATGCCAGTTTGAGTTTATCTTGAAGAACACAAAGACCGGTGAGCTTTTCAATCATGTGATTTTCATAGGGCAGAAACCTCGTCGGGACAAGCTATACGTTTTCAACGAATGTAAACGTGATTACTGTATCAACTTTTTCACGACATACGCCAAAATATATGCTTTGAAACACGATGGGAAAGCGCCAAAAAATCTGAAACAGATGCTTTCGGGGGAGGGGAAACTGATTGAAGGGGGATGGAAATGGAGCGCGAAACCGGGCGGGAATACATTCTTCGAGTGGGGCATGGATACCAGCAAATGCCGAATATATTACGTAGCGCAGAGAGTGCAGAAGAAAGAGACACATGTATTGCAAATTGCCGTGTCCGCATCGGGCACTTTAAAACCGGATTCCGGAAGCTGGACATTTAAAGCTGATGAGAAAGTTCCAACGGATGTCTGCACTAAAACCAAGTTCATCTCAGCCGATGGCTTATACGCGTTTTATAAGAGCTTTGGTAAGTGAGAAAGAGCAATCTATCCTCAAAGATATTAATATGTGCGGGAAAATGTACCTTGCGAATGGGTATTTTCGGTTTTAGACTGAATGAGATTTAATATAGAGTCCGCCAGCGCAAATGCCGATGATTGGTTCGGATTCCCGAATGACAATGCGCATTTGAATCGGCGGATATACTGAGGATTATCGAAAAATTGCTTTTTGCAAGATATGTGATACTCGGTGCGGGATTAGCGGGACTCAGCGCGGCTTATCATCTCGAGAAAGATAATTTGATTTTCGAGAGGAACGACCATGTAGGGGGACTTTGCTATTCCGAGGAAATCCAGGGATTCCTTCTCGATTACTGTGTTCATGTGCTTTATCACAAAGACCCTCAAATCCGAAAACTATGCGAGGATTTACTCGGTGACAATTTCAAAGACCATGTTCGCAGCACATGGATTTACTCGAAAGGGGTTTTCACGCAGTATCCGTTCCAGGCGAATCTATATGGACTTCCGCTTGATGTGGTTGAGGAATGTATTGTCGGATTTATAGATGCGAAGTTCTCGAACGGGCGACAGGTCGATAATAAGAATTTCGCTGATTGGATTCTCAACACATTCGGTGAGGGAATCGCGAAGCATTTCATGTTCCCGTTCAATGAGAAGCTCTGGACAGTGCATCCGCGTAAGATGAGCACGGAGTGGGTCGAGGGTTTCGTGCCTCAGCCGGAGATTGAGGACATCCTCGATGGAGCTTTGCCGGGTCAGAAAAGGCTTTTCGGGTATAACGCATATTTTAGATATCCAATCCATGGAGGCATAAAAGAGCTGGCGTTAGCTCTTTCGAAAAAGCTTGCAAATATTCATCTTGAACGTGAGGCAGTATCAATTGATCCAAAAAAGAAAATAGTGTATTTCGCGGATTGCAGTGAACCGGCTCACTATGATGTGCTCATCTCAACGCTTCCATTGAAATATTTCCCGAGGATGATTGAGGGGGTTCCCAAGGATTTACTCGGGCTCTGCGATAAACTGATTCACAATTCCGTTGAATGCATTAATGTCGCGATAAATAGACCCGTTGAGATGACCCGTCATTGGATTTATTATCCCGAAGCCGGATTTCCTTTCTATCGTATTATGCTACCGCACACAATGAGCGAGGGCATGGTGCCGGCTGGAAAAGGCGCGTTCAGTGTTGAGGTCAGCCATGGTAACGACAGTTCCGTGAATCTTGCCCAAATCGAAGAGGATGTTATTGATGGTTTGAGACAGGCGGAGCTTCTCGCAAGGAACGAGAATCCGATTTTTATAAAACGTCTCAGTGTACCGGTGGCATACCCGATATATACAGAAGAACGTCCGGATGCAATAAAGACAATAAAGAAATACCTGAAAGAAAATGATATTTATTCGATCGGACGATTCGGGAACTGGGAGTATTCGAACATGGAGAAAGCGCTGAAAGACGGTCGAGACCTGGCAAGATCCATCAGAGGTGAATCATAGATTGAATCAGGTAATTTATCCCAGCGAACTTGTGGAAATAGTCAGCTGGTTCTGCCTTATATGGATTTTGTTTATCTACTTCTTCTATCCCGGAATCCTTTGTTTGGTTTATTTATTTTACTGGAATCCTGTCCGGAAAGGCGCATATGAACCGACCGTTGCGATTCTCGTCAGCGCATGGAACGAAGAATCGATAATCGCGGAGAAACTCGAAAATATTCTCTCGCTCGATTACCCTAAGGAGAAGCTTGAGATTATCGTCGTGTCGGATGCATCCACGGATCGCACCGATGAGATTGTCAGATCATTCGCGGAACGGGGAGTTAAGCTGCACCGGATGTCCGAGCATGAGGGGAAAATCCCGGGACTTAATGATGCTATCCCCAAAGTGAATGCCGAAATAATCGTGCTCACGGATGCAAATGTAATGTACAACTGTGAAGCGTTAAAAGAGCTTATGAGCAATTTCGCAGATCCGAAAGTCGGTGCTGTGAATGGCGAGCATATTTTCCTGAACCGGCGGGAATCAACGGTTGAACGCGGTGTCGGATTCTACTGGAAATATGAAACATTGCTTAAACGCATTGAAAGCGGGATTTTTTCGAATGTCTTTATCACCGGAGCAATGATAGCTCTAAGACGGGGATTATATCCGCAAAACGTCGGTGGTGAGCTAAATCTTGATAATATACTTCCTCTCGTAGTTATAAATAAGGGCTTGAGAGTTGTTTACGAGCAGAAAGCTGTTGTTACCGAAGAAACGGCGAGAAATCCAAAAGAGGAGTTCAGGGGAAAAGTAAGAACCACAATCAGGGGATTCTGGATGCTCAAGGAAATCCGTGATTTCATTTCGATAAGACGGCATCCGATTTTTATATTCCATCTCATGTGCAGAAAAGTCTTCCGGTGGCTTGTCGCGCCATTCCTCATCGTGCTTTTCTTCGGCAACTTGATGCTTTTTTGGTCGCCTCGTTACAGATTGTGTTTTTTCATCCAGATACTCTTCTACCTGTCGGCATTAATCGGATGGGTATTCGATAAAACAGGGATTCGCTTTAAATTTTTCAATATCATCTATTATTTCTGCCTGATAAACACAGCGGCTCTTGTCGGCTTTTTGAAATTCATAGCTGGTCGGAAAGTCTCCACATGGATACCTCCAACGAGGGAACAATGATATATAGAAAAAATGGGGACAGTCCACACAAATTCATTTCCTATGTTCGTTCAACAAGGCATGTTTTACTTATAGTCTTGACACATGCGATTTATTGAGTTGGGACAGTCCCCATTTTTTGCATGATATAAACAAATATATTTTTTCTTTACGCTGATCAAGCTCCTCGTAGTTATCGTCAAATGCCATACATACGTTTGCCAATCAAAATTTTTCATTTTTTTTCTTACGCCCGTAAGCTGTATAACCATGCGGTTTCAAGGCTTATCGCATAGCATTTAAACAGACCCAATGATGTTGAAAAATTAAAAGAGTTATGATACTATAAAGCTCGAACGACATTTCGCGGGAACTTTTTGCGAACGAGAGGTGTTGGTTTTAGAAAAGAAGGGAATCGCGTGATTGCCTTCAATGGCTGAGTGTTTTCCCTGACATGGACTACATCAGTTTAGGAGATCTAAATGACAGATAAGAAACGAAAGAAAAAAAACAAGCCCGGAGCTAAGGATATCCCTGAGCCCGGCAAAATACCGAGAGGTAAATTGAAAGGCGCATCGAGAAAGAAGAAGGATAAGTCGGAAAAAAATTTGTGGGTGGAATTCAGCAGGAGTCTGTTTGATCCGCAAAACGAGAATTGGCTTCCATTCGATGAAAAGAAAATTCTCGAGGATATTGAGAAGATCAAGCAATCGGATGAGGAAAGGCTGATTATCGAGGATCAGACTCGCAATCTGGAAAAGGGCAAAAAGTCTATCAGTGATGATTATTTGTTCCTTGAGCCCAAGTATGAAATTCACAATGCGGGTAATGATTTTTATAAGAAAGGGGATTTCATCAATGCTATAAAATGCTACTTTACCGCATTACGAATCGATCCCAATATGCTGGAAACCAGATTCAATCTCTCGCTTGCGTTCACCCGTAAAGGCGCTTACCCATACGCGCTTGAGCAGATTAATCGCTACATTGAGGTGAATCCCAAACACGAGGAAGCGTTTTACACCAAAGGGCTCATACTGGAGTACATGTATGATTACCCGCAGTCGGCAATGTGCTACCTTGAATCGTACAGGTTAAATCCATCATACTTGAAGGCAAAGAGCCAATTGGAAATTCTGATTCAGAAATGCCTGCAAAACTCATCCAATTCCAATCAGCCGAAAACTTTCGGACGTACATATTCGAGCGATGAAACTCTTTCCGACTTCGAATATCTCAAGGAGAAAACCGACCTCACCCTGGATGATTATGCTGATGACACGCCGGCAAAGTATAAGCTTCAGGATTATACCCAGATGATCAAATCGAGAAAAATATTTTACAAGTACAACCAAATGATCCCCAGGGGATTACTTCTTTTCGGACCTCCGGGTTCCGGCAAATCCTACTTCGCGCGCATCTTCGCGAATGAGTGTGGCGCAACGTTCTACAATGTAAACCTTGCGCAAATTCTCAATATGTGGCTTGGCAATTCCGAGAAGAATATGGCGAAACTTCTCGACATCGCGGCAAAAAACGATTTCTCGGTTATCTTTTTTGATGAGTTCGATTCAATCGCAGCCAAGCGAATCGATTCGCCGGAAATCTGCCGCGCTGAAAGAAATATTCTTAATGTCCTTTTGCAGGCGATGGATGGTTTCGAAAAGGAAAAATACAAGAATATATTTTTCCTTGCCGCAACAAACAAGCTCGACCTTATCGACACCGCTTTGATTAACAGGCCCGGACGATTCGCGGAAATCATCGAGATCGGTTTCCCGGAACCGGAGGCCAGAGCAAGTATGTTCAGGATTCATGTGGAGCGAATCGCAAGAAATACCAATGAACCTCTCTTCGTGGATCATATCGACTACACCGAACTCGCGAAACATTCCGATGGTTTTGTCGGCGATGAAATTCGCCACGTCGTTGAACATACATTAACGCAGAAAATTCTTTCACATATCAATCTGCACATCGATATTGAAATCACAACCGGTGATTTAATCGAGACTATTCACGATTACAGGGAGAACAGGTCTGTTTTGGATGACTTAACTTAATCCTTTTACCGGTCAACAATTCAAACACCCGCTTTCAAAGGCGGGTGTTTTTGTTTCATATACTTAAAGGATATTTCCAGAAAAATCGATCTTCATGGATAATGCTTCGAAGCTCGAACCAATCATCATCAGTTAGCTTGTAACTTGATTCGATAATAAGATGATTCACTTTTCTTATAGAATCAGGCAATTTTGCAAGCTCGACATATCGAAATGTTTTTATTGCCAGATCGAATCTTTTAACACTCGCGAATTTTTCCGGGAAATCATTGAACCAGTAAACCTTATCAACTATCAAGTTGGGATAAGGATCGCCCATATAAAACTTTGGTGTCCAGTCGGTTGCATTGGTTTTCTTTATTTGATTGAAACACTCATCGTATTTTCCGGCATCGAATAGTTTGGTTGCCTTATGTAATTCTCTTTCGGGGACTAAATTTGCTACTTGCGATTTCATCTGTAGATCCTTAATGTCTTTCGACGCCAATATATAATCGCCGAAGCCATCGAGGCTAATCTCTGCTTTCTGAGCGAGTTCAAAATCCTTCACACCGGCAAGGCTTCGAATGTATTCCATCCTTCTCATTCTGATATAAATTCGATTCTGAAGGCTGTTCATTTCATGCAAGGGAAGCGTATTGTATTTCAGATAACCGATTATGCATGATGATAATCGTTGCGGTTCAATGACAATCTCGTTTTCAGGCCATATAAGGGAATACGCATAATCGAAGTTTCCTTTCTCGGAGGCTTTAGCGCATGCTTTTTCTATCAACTGATTTTTCTCATCCTGCTGATAGCTCTCTTTGAGTATATTTGCTAATTCAATCACCTTTTCATAATTGCCAGTATTTAAATAACTATCCGCAAGTTTGAATATAACAGTCTGTTTCCTTGAAGTCTCACCTATTTGAGAAACTATTTCGAATGCCTTTTCCAGGTTATTTTTTCTGATAAACAAATCGATAATCTCAGCTGTATACATGTAGTTGACGTCTCTGGTATCCAGATATCTGATTATCTCTTGTATTTTTTTATTATCAGAGAGTTTATTTAATGCGAAATAGAACTCATCGCTGATTCTGATGACATCCTCTCTTTGAGGATTTCGTGCTTTCAGCATTTCGAAAGCTTTATCGAGGATTTCCTCAGCTTTTGTTTTGTTTCCCGATATCGAATAACACGCGGCAAGCATCATATAACCGGACCACAGGTTGTTAGCATCATAGCTGGCTTTTTTAGCATAGATGAGAACATCATTCAGCGATCTTTCAACATTTGCTTCATCGTTTAGAATAGCATAACAGGATGGAACTTTCAGGTAATCAATTGCAAGGCCTCCATGGATATTGCTGGTTGTTATTATTTTTTCATTTTCCTTTTTAATAAGTTTCAAAGCCTTTTCTTTATGTCCTGATTCGATAAGTGACTTTGTTACCTCAATAGGATAGAAATAAAACACGTTAACGGTGATTCCGGATTTCTTCGAGTCAAAAACAAAATCGACAATTGAATTTGCTTTTTCTATCTGACCGTTGCGATGATATTCCGATGCAAGTTCAAGGAGAAGCACTGCGTTTTCGTGAGTGACGATTTTCTTTTTTGCAATTCGCGTTATTTCATCAATATAGGTCATAAGATTCGGTTCAACGGTTCGTTCTTTGAGATTGTCATAAAATGCTCTGAGAATCATGTAACGAGCATCAAGCTCCTCAATCTCGTCAGACGCAGAAATAATCAGATCAAACTCACTTTTCGATTTCAGCTTTGCGAACAATTCGATGAAGGGATTTTCATGTTTCTTATATCGAAATTGCTCAAATAGAAGACTAAAGGCTTTTAATGCAAGTTCTTTATCTCCGGTTACTACAGCTAGATATGTAGCATCGCAAACACATTCCGGTTTCAAGTACGTGTGATCGGCTTTGCTTATAAGCTTAATCCCATCTTGGAGAAAGCTTATAGTACGGCTCAAATCGCCCTTTTGATAATAATATTTAGCTAATCTGATGCATCCACTCGCTTTGGCATGAGCGTGTTCTGAACCATCATTCCATTTTATGAAATGCTCAATGAATTTATCAGCAATATCTTTTTTATCCTGATTCTCATACGCTATGGCGATATCGATTAGCATCTCGGGATTGGCATTTATGTCGTACTCATATCCCTTTCCATACATGTAAATAGCGAGGCTGAGAAGATCGTTTGCCGATTCATCAATCGCTTTTGCTCTTGCAGGATAAATTATTTCATCCTCCATTTTGTAAAGCTTTGATACAAAAGCTTCAGCATCCTTAATTGAATCAGTAGGGCGCTTGTCGGATGTGTCATAAATTATTGAATAGCGTCTTGCGAGCATGTAATGGATATACGCAAGCGATTTACTGAATTCATCGGCTTTTGATGCAAGCTCGAGATTAAGTTCATATTGCTTTTTAAAGGATGCAGGATTTTCGCGATATAGATCATGACGCGATCCAGGTCTCAGAAAAGGATCGATACAACCGCAGAATAAAACGAGAAAAATCAAGAGTACATGGATCAACATCGGTTTATTCATCTTTTCTCCTGCTGTTCGACGATTAAGGTTTAATTATACGTTTTCAGAACCTCTTTATATAATTATTTAGCGATTAGGTCGCTAAATTGTTCAAAGAGGAAATGTCTCCTCGGATGTGTTTTTGGAATCACGCTTGTTTTAATGGAACTCGCTTTACGGAATGTCTATTTTCCTGTCAAAAGGCGCTTGCCGAGGGACTCCGGGAGAAAAGCTTTGCGGATAGCTCTCGATGCCGCGAGGTTATCGTATTTAACCCGTATCAAATCAACTTTGAAGGTTTCTGTATCGTAAATGACATACGCTGCGCGCGTATCGCCATCACGAGGTTGACCGACCGAGCCTGCATTTATCAGGTACTTCATGTTACCGGATAAATCAACCGACCCCTCAATAGCTAAATCGATAGCATGAGTTTCTGTCGAGTCGATATCAAACGAATAGCCCTCGGGGATATGGGTGTGACCGACAAAAAGTACTTTTGTGGTGAGTCTCGCGAGGCTGTAACCGGCGATATCGCAATCGCGGACATATTCGTTGTAGTCTCTCAACGATCCGTGCGCGATTGTTAAACCATCGAGAACAAGATGCGGTTCGAGCGTTTTGATAAATTCCTTATCCGGTTTGTCGAGAGCGCTATCGGTGTATTTGATAGCTGATTGCGCGGCAGGGCTGAAATTACCGGCGACTCCGGGGTAGGTAATCGCCTGTTCGTGATTGCCGTAGACGATTTTCTCAAATGTGGCTTTTGCTATTTCGAGACACTTCCTCGGGAATGCGCCGTAGCCGACAATATCGCCAAGGCAATAATATGTATCGGGTGCTTTTTCCTTGGCATCCGCCAGCACCGCCTCAAATGCGTGCTGGTTTGAATGTATATCTGAAAGAATTGCGATTCTCATAGTCTATTTCAGGGATGCGATTATATCATTTTTCACCGGGGACTATTCCGGTTGATCTTATTGTTCTATGTCAAGACAGGTTATTTATAAATAAAAAACCCGACCATTGCTGGTCGGGTGGAACATCTCAAAATAAAATGGAAGGTTACGGATCAACCTCGATAAATGTTAATTGCACAACACCAGCAGGATAGGTAGATCTGTAAGGATGATAACAGATTAGAGCCATGTTCTGACCTTCAGTGGGGAACCATCCATCACCATTGGCATTAGCGTCATCTACCATTGCCTGTCCAGTTGCTGTAGGTGGAGTGATGCCATTTGTAAAATACCAGAGAGCATCCTGAACCTCATTACCCGTTCCCTGTTTATGATTAATGATGTAATTGATTTTATCCCATTCAAGGTCGAGACGTGGGTCCGCAAGCGCGTCAGCCGGCCATGAAGCCATATCGTAACTTGAGAGCAGATGAACCTCGCTATAGTAAATGCCCAGATAAACATAATTCAATTTATCTGCACACCATCCAGTCCATGCTCCATTGTAAACAACATAAGGTTCCTCTTCGGGAGGCGCTACCGGTACGTTACTAAGAGTAGTAGTGATGGGGTAAACATCTACTGATCCAGTGACTGTCATGCCTACATGAGCATCTGGAGATGGGAGAGGAGGATCCTTAAAGTATATATCCTCATGACAAACCACAGCGTGTGCTACCACATAGATATCGCCGCTTAATCCATCGATAACGAATTGATCATATGTGGCGCCATCCAAATCATGGATGTGACCAAACTGACCGGGAGCGACTGTGTATTCACCATTTTTTCTTGGCAGAATTTCATTGCCAACATAGAGATGAGTTTCATCCATGTAGAAGCTATAATGCATATCATATGTAACTGTGGCGGTAGCACCGTCATAATCAACATAAAGTGTGCCTACATGGGTACCCTTTGTAAGATCACACTGTCCAGCAGCCGCCCAGATCTCAAACTCATAATTGCAAGCTGCAAGGGGACCATTTGTCCATCCCCATCGGTTAAAATCACCTTGACCATCATTGTCTAAATCCAAATCAAGGAAACATGTTGCATAATCGCCACCATATGCAAAAGCTGTTTCACATCCAGGGGGGGATGGGGGTTCTTCATTAGTGCAGGTTATCCAAATCGCGAACCAAGTCGCCCAATTCCCCTTTGTCACTATACGCTGTCCCTCGCCCCATCCTGTCTCGGTCAGATAACCGCCAGTGCCATTGGGTTTTCGAATAGCTGCGTGAGCTGCGACAAAAAAGTACTCTGGTCCAGGGCATTCCATCCCAAATGCTGAGAATGGGATATCAAAATAATATTCCGTTTGGCCGGTAATATCCCCTGAACCATAAGGGAACTGTCCCGGAATAGGATTTCCCTTATTAGTCATAGGCATATCCGCCAAGCGCGTACCAAGCCAGAAATGGGTTTCAACCAATTCCCAGCCGTCTTTTGTGGCATAGGTCACTCTAAGAGTGTCAGCCCAGCCATCTTCGTTTGTGTCGATGTCCTCGAAACAGACTGTTCCTGCGTCAATTGTCTGCCCTGCAAATAATTTGACACAGCTGCCACCGATTTTGTCGATGGTTACCTGCTGGGTCTTTCTTTCGAGCCCAGCGGAGATGGGATCAGCAGATTTATCCGTTCCAACGGTGCTGCATCCCAGGAAACCCGTAATCAGCATTATGCTAATTACTAAATACAGAGCGCAAAAAACCCTCTGTCTCATTTATGCGCCTCCTGTGAAAGGGGAAATGAAAACAATAATGGGGTGAATATTAATTTACTATCAAGAATTGTCAATATTTTTATAGGAAATATTTATGAAAAAAATAACCATTAGATAGTGCTGTTGGTATAGTGGCTATGGTTTGTTGATAAAAGCTAATATCATTAAAGATGGATGACAAGGGGCTTTTGAGAAAATGCTATCATTTATTCAATGCATAAAACTGATTACTTTGGCATACACGAAAATCGATATCGGAAACTCAAAGCGGAGGGCGCATTGGGATGGAGCTCGGGTATAGATAATCAGATTTTGCTCGAAACAATTGAGAGAACATTCAAATCGGAAAAAATTAATATAAGTCATAGAATTCTCGATCTCGGATGTGGCAATGGGTTTCTCACTATTTCTCTCGCTAAAGTGGGATATCAAATAACCGGTATCGATATCTCCTCGACGGCAATACAATGGGCGAAGGAGAAGGCTCAGGAGCAGAATCTTGATATTGATTTTGTCGAAGGCGATGTGTGCAATCTTCCGTTTCCGGATAATTCGTTCGATGTAGTAATTGATGATCGATGTCTTCACTGCATCATTGGCGATGATAGAAGGCTTTTTCTCAGCAATGCGAATCGTGTGCTTAAGAAAGGCGGATTATTAACAATCATGTCGATGTGCAACGATCCGATTGAGGAGCCGGTGCTGAAGTTTTACGATCCTGAATCGAGATGCATGGTTGTTAATGGAATTGCCGGACGCTATTTCGGCCTGCCGGAGGATATAATCGCAGAGGTTGTTAAAGCGGATTTCAAAGTCCGGCATTGGGAGATTATTCCACCTACGGGAGAGGGTCAGGATGATTTATATCTGGTAGCTGTAAAGCCGTGATTGGTCGATGAGGAGCATGTCAGTTCCACCCACAAGCGCGATATTACTAATTTATGATTTCCCGAGGGGTAGTCAAATGTTATTTAATAATTATGTCTCAGGCGCTTGTGGGCGGCACCCTTGGATAGTACTGTATAATTGCTTCGAATTATTTTAGACATATAAACCAAATGAGGTGTACTCATGAAAACAGGTGCGAGAAATGATTTTGTCGGGGAGGTTATCGAAATCAAGAAAGGAACGATTATGGGCCTGGCGAAAGTCAAGATTCAAGCTGATTCAGTTGTTTCTTCCGTGATGACTCTGGATTCAATCAGCGACCTTAAGCTCAAGAAGGGCGATAAGGTGAGAGTAGTAGTAAAAGCGATAAATGTCCTTCTGATCAAGGAGAAATAGCACCGAACGAGGAGCGTTAGCGACCCGCCCATAACAACGACGGTGAGGGAGTTGAACAGCAAGTATCAGCGTACTGCCACTATCCCCGACCATTAGGGAGCTTTGTTGAAATCCGGGGTCAGTCCCCTGTAAAATTTCATCGCAAAGCCAGTATTAATGGGGATTTGCGGAGGTTAAAGTTGGGGTCAGTCCCCATAAAATAAAAAAAACCTCCGGAGGGTGTACTGCTCCGGAGGCTCACCAAGCTCCCCCTGGTGATTTCAGGCTACCGGCACGGTATCGCATCGGACCGGCTCCTTTCCAAGTTACTGCCCGCTTTTGAAAAACTTTAGCGGGTGTGCCCAAACTCCCCTTTCTACAAATCCGTATCTACCTAAACTACCTCCTTTGTACTTATCAAAACCTCCTTTTAAATCCCTCCCGTTTAAAGTATCAAAACTCGATATACAAAACCTCCATTTATATCAATCATGAACTATTTTTTCACCGGGATCGTGGACATCCTTGTCCGCATGAATAATGGCTTTCTGTAAATAGCGGACAGGGATGTCCGCGCTCCCAGTGGGTTTTAAAATTCAAAAACATGCGCATTTATAGGTATCCGCTTGATTCCCACATTGCATAGGAACATGGTGTCGTAATAATCCAGTTTGTCTACCTGTATCCACTTGCCGTTCGGGTCTATCATGATTTCATACGGTTCAAGTGCGAGCCCCTGCGAGTTTGCCACGTTCAGTGTAAGATGTCTTGCGAGGGGTACGTTTGGAAGACCCATTACACCGGTAAGCACGGACGCCTCAAGCCCCTTCTGTATGTTGTACTTTTTCGCGTTGTAGTAACCGACATCAAGACATGCAGCTATAATAAACAGCATGCACACGAATGCTATTAACGCTCTAAGTGCTTCAAAATTCCTGTATTCTCTTTTGGTTAGGTTCGTCATAGTGACACCTCCTTGTTTGGATTGAAGAAAAAAAACTCATCCATGAGTTTGTTGTATATCCGACGATAAAACTATCGATGATTTCAGGTTGAGCTATCTACCGAAGAAAAAAAATCGGGAAGGGAGACCGGCGAAACCCCACGATATATTCATGATCTCCCTTCCCCAGCTCGACGGTCGCATATACGCGACCGAGAGCATAATCTCATGGCAAAACCTCTCGTACCGTCCCCCTGACACGGCGATTAAATCGCGACAGACTACGCACCGCCAAGATCGCCATTGATGTCGTTGAAGATTGCGCTAATCTGTCCACCAAGCAGTGTTAATGCGGCAACAGCGACAATAGCAACCAACGCTATGATCAGGGCGTACTCGGTAAGACCCTGTCCTGACTCGTTTCTGAGAATGTTAAATACCGTCATAGTGATGCTCCTTTTATTTCTAAAGAAATACGGAAAAAAATTTACTTTCAAAATCAAGCCCCCTCATAAATCACTCCCCCATTAAAATAATTTGGAACCAGGACGGGTGAGACCATAATTGAACAGAACCGTTCCCCGTGTGGGTGCCGCCCGGCTCGCCGGCGGTACAACCCTCTTATTTTAGCCTCACTCCGACCTGGTCCCGTGCCTGTGTAAAGTACCTGTACATATCATCTAAATAAAAAACCTCCAACAACAACGCGGATAAACCGCACAGACTACGCGCCACCAAGATCGCCATTAATGTCGTTGAAAATCGCGCTGATCTGCCCGCCAAGCAATGTAAGAGCAGCAACCGCCACGATTGCGACTAAAGCGATAATCAGGGCGTACTCGGTAAGACCCTGTCCACTTTCATTGCGAATGATATCGAACGTCATAGAAGTCACCTCCGTTTGGAGTAGGAAAAATTTATTTAATTAAAAAAACATACTCAAAAAAAAACTCTTCCGATAATTTCGCTACTTCTTGGCAAAACCATCGGAAGAGTCCAAAAAAAATCGTTCTTCCTTCGGCGGCCTGGCTGTCTTCTGACTGGAAGACCCTTGGCTTTGCGCCACCATGTCACCATGGTTTTGCCTTTATCGGGAAAAACTCTCGCTTACGATGGAAATTATACCACATCGTGGGGATTCCCGCAAGTCTGTCTCCTGGAGAAATTCCCTGAGTAATCTCAGTATTAATGAGGATTTAGGCGATTTGATGAGTTTTGATATATGAGTCTTTGGTATATTTTATAAGAATTAAATACCATTAATCGGGGTCAGACCCCGGTAAAATTTCATCGCAATCCCAGTATTGGTGAGGATTTCAGAGGGGTGGAGTTGGGGTCAATCCCCGGTTTCGGTTTGCGGTTTGAGATATATCACCAGAGCTTGATTATTCGCAAACCGCCTGGCCAATCGGCAACATAAGCATAATTGCGTGAAACGCTTACGTTGATTGCATCTCGTGGTGTGTCAATTTGGGACTCAATGTGAGCCGAATCGATTGGAAAAATATCTATTATCTGTAAGCCGGATACGCCATCCGCGATAAAAGCATAACCACCTGAAAAATAAACCCCTTTCGCAAGTCCCGGCGTATCAACAATTTTCTCGATGTTGGCTGAATCGATTGGATCAATGTCAACTATTAGTAAGCCGTCCCATTGATCCGAAACATATGCGTAACCATTGAAAACGCAGATACCTGTAGCGCAATCTGATGTCCCAATCGATTTTACGATTATTGATGATTCAGGAGGATCGACGTCGATTATCTTAATGCCGTCATATCCATCCGCCACGTATGCATACCCATCTGTGACATAGACATCCCGAACATCACCCAGCGTGTTGATTTCATTTACGATATGCGCCGATTCGGGGGGATCAATATCTACAATGGTCATACTATTAGGATATTGCGCAATATAGGCATAACCATTTGAAATACAAAGGTCGTTAGATTCTCCTAAAATGTCAATTGAATTGACTATATGCGCCTTTTCAGGAGGCTGGATGTCAATTATCTGCAAGCCGGATTCATAGTCAGCCACGCAAGCGTAATCGCCTGAGACATCAACATCGTAAGCATCGCCAAGTGTGGGAATCGTGTTAATAAACCAAACCGATTCGGGTGGTTCGATATCCATAATCCTTAATCCTGCATACAAGCATGCGGCATATGCATATCCATCTGAAACGAATATGTTCCCAGCCCATCCGGGGGTGTCGATGATCTTTATGATTTGCGGTGATTCTGGTGGTTCAATCGTCATGATATCAAGGCTGAAGCCGCCATCCGCAAGGAAGGCGTAACCTCCGGTAACAAAAACGTTCGTAGCAAATCCCGCGGTATCTATTGTCTTAGTGATGCATGCGGATTCAGGTGGCTCGATGTCTACAACCTGAAGACCTTCAAGGCCATCGCAAACATAAGCATAGCCATTTGAAACATAAACGCCAGTCCCGAAGCCGGGCGTATCGACAGTCTTTACAATATAAGCTGATTCGGGTGAGCTAATATCTATGATATGCAGACCCGATTCAGTATTCACATAATAAGCGTACCCATCTGAAACGAATAAACCCCATGCTTCTCCGGGAATATCCACCATTTTCACCATATATGATGAACTCAATGGGTCTATGTCAATTATCTGCATGCCCTCATATACATCAATTACATATGCATAACCGTCTGCAACGGAAACATCGAGTGCGCCATTAATCCCAATCGTTTTTTCTATATATGCGGATTCCGGTGGATCGATGTTAATTACATGTAATCCTCCCGGACCACCCGCAACATAAGCGTATTTGTCTGAGACAAAAATATTCCAGGCGTCATAAGGTATTGAAACAGTTTTTGCAATATACGGCGATTCCGGCCGATCGATATTGATTATCCGTAAACCATAGTTCATATTGGCAACATAAGCATATCCATTTGAAACATAAATACCGCGAGAAATTGATGGCAGGTCAACCATGCTAATCCAAACTGGTGTGCATGGATTGGAAATATTGAAAATATGCAAACCGCTAAACTGTCCAGCAATATAGGCATAGTTATTACATATAAATACATCATATGGAGAAAAATTAAGCCATGGTGGTGTGATATCAACGGGATTATCCGGCATTCCGTTTACATATACTTCGGCTTCGCTAAATACATGAACATCAGTTGGGATATCCCATGCTGCGATAAGGATATTGTGCTCTCCCGCTGGCGCCAAAAGGCTATTTGAAATTGTTCCCTCAAAAACGTATTCATCCATATTCGGACCCGCATGTGAATAAAACAGTTGCACAGCGCCTGTGAATAAGTCAGGCGCTTCGACTTTGCATTTTATTTGTAACGGTCCCTGCCAGTCGAGGAAGGTAACTTCTATACTCGCACTTCCACCATTCTGTTTAAGCCCGGGCCCGATGTCAGCCTTGATTTGAACAGGTTCAGGGGCATTATCAACAACTGGTTGAGGAGGGTTGGGGTAATTTGTTGAAACATCAACAATGAGTTTGTAAACCATAGGTCCGTCAAAACCAGCAAGGTTAAGATTCCATCGTCTTGTGTCCGATGTCATCCCGGTGCCGCTCGAAAACCACCTACGATATTCCACATGTTTGAAATAAGCCAAAAACGGGTTTGTATTGCCGGGAATCGAACCACCGAGATAATCATGTAGTTTCGTGTATCCGTCAGGTTCAAGAACAACCTTGTTGTTGCCAACCGCATTGAAGATTGGGTAATAGAACCTGTTGCCGGTATTCGCTGGCAGGATCGCAATCACTCGCGGATCGAATCCATCAATTCCACTGTACGGAAGCGGGTGCGTTATTTTTATATCCACCCAGAAATTGGGAGTCCATCCGTAACCCACGATTTGAAGCACGTTCGGATATAGTTGTGTCAACGGAAAATAATAATCGGCAATTCGTTGGGATGGCGTAGCGGTGAAGGTTTTAGCGATGGGGTTGATTACAGCATCATAAACTGCGAGCACGGTGCGGTTAGATGCATTATCGGATTCACTGATAGTTATGGAATCCATGGGATTGACAGATGGTGATGTCCCGGAGGCAACCGGATTCTTACCACTGGAACAGGAAATCAGAATTGCACATATTAAAGGTAGAAACATTACCCCCCAGAATCTGAAACAATGCATAGCAATATCCTCCCAATCCTTCCAAGCAGGCAAATAGATTTGTTTATAATAATTTAACCATTATGGGAGTTCTTTAACAAGTGGATGTTTAGGAATTGTTATTATAAATGCAGGAGATTCAATTTGGAAACTTGGAAAAAAATCAGGATTTGGAGGATTGAATGCGCAATGCTCAAAGGAACTATCCTGAATGTAATACTATCAAAGATGTATAACAGGTAGCGCTAACGCTTATGGCTCTGAGCTGCACCCTAACGGTCATGGTACTGCAGCTTCTCCCGAACGGTCGTAGCGCTGCGGTTGCTCCCTAATGGTCGCGGCAGCGGGCTGTTCCCTTACGGTCAGCTGTTCGTCGATTCCGCTCTTTAAGCGTTTGACTTTTTTTTGCCCATATTACACAATATCTGTGCTTTTGCAGAGGGGATATATCTAATCCAGTGTAATGCAAAATTCTTATTCTTGTGCACCCAATAATATCCCTGAGGCTTTTGGCAGTTTTCTTAAATATAAATTAAATGCTTCAAATCAATTTCCTTCGGAGGGTAATCCATGAATAAAACAATTTCATCCCTGCTACTATCCATTGTTTTTATTTCAATGGTTGTTGTAGGTTGCTCAGGTGGAAAGGGAAATCCGATCATACCTGAAAAAGAGGTGGGACAACTTGACAGCCTCCCAATAATCAACCTGACCGATGCTGGGGATGCATCAAACGCCCTGGGAATTTTGGGGGCTTATGAGCTAACGATAAATCCTGAAAAGATGAGTGCGGAGCTCATATCAATGCGAACACCGACAGTCGGTGAGAGCTTCATTGTTAGCGGAATAGCATTTTTCACTATAACCCCATGCGTGGATTGCCTGGAGATTACCGGAATCGGATATGACATGGGCAACGTTGAGCTGAAATTCAGGATCAAGCATCCGTTTGAGCCGGGAGTTCTCTCAGATCCACCCTCCGCTTCCAACCGTCGCGATCTTGATGTGTTCGACCTTGCGATAGTCATTAAAGCTGAAAATGTGCCAACAACTAATTATCCGCTTATGGGAATAAGTGCTTATACTAACCTTGTCGCGAACGCCAATGGCTATACGAGGGAGCTTTCGAATGTCATAAGTAACCAGTTAGCGCTTCCGTATGTGCTTGTTATCGATGACAGCATTGGTGGAACAAGCACATGGAATAAGTTCGCGATGGGAGCGTCGGAGGAATTCGATGTTGACTTTATAGTGACACTCGGAATCCCTCTGCACTTTGATATGTACCTAACCATGGGCTATGGTGCGAGCGCGAAGAAAGCGGATCGCCTGAATCCGAAATACTACAATCCGGAATTCAACCGGAAAGCCGCGTGGAAGGTTCTAGCGAATCCTCTCGGAATGTGGGTTGACAATGACGCTGTAATGCCGGTTAATGTTGAAGCAAGAGTTTTTGATTGGCAAATCGGGGCGACTGTTTATGCTACACCGGATGATTTCGCCAATGCACCATCCGATAATATTTACGCGTTAAGCAATGTTGAGAGCGTATCGGTTGAAATACCCGGAATGAATGATACATTACCAAGCGTAACCACTCCCGTTACCGGTATTGGTTCTCCATCTGCCCCTTTTATCTTTCACGTTCCGGTTGCGAATGAGAATCTTCTTGCAGCTGGTCAATACATAGGCATTGTAAAAGTGAAAGATACGCGTCCGGTTTTAACTGTCGCTGATGGGCGCGACATTATCATCGATACTCCTGATGGCATTGATCTAAATCGTTATGAAATGCCGGAATATGCCACATATCAGACATTCAAAGCTACTGTTATGGAAGGATGCGAAGGATTATGCTGGGCTAAAAGCGCCGGTGGTGAAATGATCGATAGAAGTTATGGAATAACAACTCTCTCGGATAATTCAACAGTCGTAACTGGACAATTTGATGGTGATGCAACATTTGGCGAGGGAGAGCCGAACGAAACAACTCTGATTTGTTATAATCTCTCTTTCTCGGATATCTTTATTGCAAGATACAATCCTGATGGAACTCTAATGTGGGCTAAACGTGCCGGATCCACTGGGCAGGATATTAGTCTTGCCATTGCTGCATTTTCGGATAATTCAACAGTTATAACAGGAGTTTTCGAAGGTTCTGCCACATTCGGCGAAGACGAAACGAACGAGACTATTCTTACATCATCTGGGGATATGGATATATTTATCGCGAAATACGATCCGAATGGATCTCTTGTCTGGGCAAAAAGAGCTGGGGGAACCTGGGTTGACAGCGGTTTTGGGATAACGACACTATCAACCGGCTCATCCATCATAACCGGACGTTTCAGATATATGGCAACATTCGGGGAGGAAGAACTGAACGAGACTATTCTTACAAGTCTTGGCTTGGAGGATATTTTTATTGCCAATTATAATCCTGATGGTACTCTTTCACGGGCTAAAAGAGTTGGAATTACGGAAGAAAACGCAGGATATGCATTAACCACGCTTTCGGACAATTCAGTGGCCATAACCGGAAAATTCGTTGGATCTCCCGTGTTTGGTCAGGGGGAATCGACTGAGACAACCCTGAATTCCGCTGGAGAAGATGATATCTTCATCGCTCGATATAACTCTAATTTAACTCTTGTATGGGCTAAACGCGCGGGAGGAATAAATTCCGAATACGCTTATGGAATTACAAATCTTATTGACAATTCGACTGTTATTTCAGGAACTTTCGAGGGACCAACCACGTTCGGTCCCGGAGAGGCAGGTCAGACGATCCTTACATCATCTGGGGGTTATGATATTTTCATAGCCAGGTATAACTCGAACGGAACATTGGCATGGGCTAAAGGTGTCGGTGATACAATGCAAGATGATCGAAGTATCTCTGTAACAACGCTTTCCGGGGATACTACAGTCATGACAGGGAGCTTTCATAATTCCGTAATCTTCGGAGAATCAGAGCCGAATGAGACAACTCTTACCTCCTCTGGATCGAGCGAAACTTTTATTGCAGCGTATAATCCTGATGGGACACTTGCCTGGGCTAAAAGTGAAGGTGGTCCAAGCATTGATGAGGGCTTGGGGATCACTTCACTTACGGATGATTCAATAGTCGTGACAGGAGAATACTGGGTTTCCTCGACATTCGGCGATGGCGAACCGAACGAAACAACCCTGTATACTGCTGGAGCCATTGATGTATTTGTAGCGCGATTTTTATATTGATCCGCAATTTCTGGATTATGCTGATTGAACCATTTACAGATGTGGATTAAGTTAATCAATACAGACCGGCTAATCGCCGGTCTTTTTTTTAGCATTTGGGTCATCTGCAAATTTGACAATAAAAGCATTATATGTAAAATCTCATTGTTGAGGGGAAGGATTTTAGATTTAACAATTCTCAGGTTAATTATTGATTCACCTATTTCTACTTTCGCAGGTATTTAATGTACACTGCACGACCAATTTTGTTATCACTTTTTTTCACGCTGGTGATGATTCTGGGTTGCTCGGGTGGGGGAAATCCTACTGCACCAGAGAAACCATTGGGGACACTCGATGGCGCTCCGATTATCGGTTTGACCGAAGCCGGTGATGGCTTCAATGCTCTTGGAGTGTTAGGAGCATATGAGCTTATAGTCAATTCGGAAAAGATGACAGCAGAGCTCATCTCGAAACGAGTATTAACAATCGGAGAAAGTTATATCGTTAGTGGTATAGCATTTTTCACTATAACGCCATGCGTTGATTGCCTGAAGATTGTTGGATTTAACCTTGATATGGGCAATATCGCATTGAAGTTCAGTATCAGTCATCCTTTTTAGGCGGGAGACCTTGGTTTACCGCCAACGGCGAAGAACCGTCGAGACTTGGATGTTTTCGACCTTGCGATGGTTATAAAACCTGATGCGGTGACACCTACGAATTATCCACTTATGGGGGCAAGTATTTATTCCGGAGTTGTGGCAAACGCTAATGGCTACACAAAGGAACTTTCAAATGTAATAACCGACACCGCAGCGCTTCCGTTTGTGCTCGTAGTTGATGACAGCTTAGGTGATACAAGCACATGGAACAAATTCGCAATGGGAGCAACCAATGAATTCGAAGTAGCTTTCAAACTAATCCCCGGAACGCCACTGAGATTCGACATGTATCTCACGATGGGTTACGGTGCGAGCGCAAAGCGACCTGATCGCCTTACACCGAAATACTACAATCCGGAATTCAATCGAAAAGCCGCATGGAAAGTAGAAGCAGCGCCACAAGGGGAGTGGCTTGATAACGATAACACAACGCCGGTGGATCTTGAAGTCAAGGTTTACGATTGGCAAATTGGTGCAACCGTTTATGGTACACCAACTGATTTCGCTAATGCGCCAGCGAATAATGTTTATGCTGCAAGCGAGGTTGCAAGCGTATCAATCGAGATACCCGGAATGAATTCAGCATTGCCAAGCAAAACCACTGCTGATAGCGGTGCCGGTACACCATCTGATCCACTAATCTTTACTGTACCAGTTGTAAACCAGAACTTGCTTGACGCTGGTGAATATACGGGCATTGTAAAAGTGCTTGATGAACGTCCAGTTCTAACGATAACTGATGGACGAGACATAATCATTGATACCCCTGATGGAATGGCACTTAACTATTACGCAATGCCTGAATATGCAACATATCAGACATTCCAAGCAATTGTTATGCTGGGGTGTAATGGCTTATGCTGGGCTAAACGCGCAGGAGGGACAAATGTACAAGAAGGCTTGGGAATCACAACACTTTCTGACAATTCGACAGTCGTGACCGGATATTTTTATGGCTCAGCCACATTCGGTCCGGGAGAGCCGAACCAGACAATTCTGACTTCTGCTGGACAATATGATATCTTCATCGCGCGGTACAATCCCGATGGAACACTCGCATGGGCTAAACGCGCTGGAGGCGCAGGTTTTGAAAGAGGCTATGGAATCACAACGCTTTCGGACAATTCGACAGTCGTGACTGGTTATTTCGATGGCTCATCTACTTTCGGGCAGGGAGACCCAAACCAGACAATCCTGACCCCTGTTGGATATAATGATACATTCATCGCGCGATACAATCCTGATGGAACACTTGAATGGGCTAAACGCGCGGGAGGGTCATCTATGGATTCAGGCCATGGAATCACTACACTTTCGGACAATTCGACAGTCGTGACTGGACGATTTGGAGGATCAGCCACATTCGGTCCGGGTGAGGCTAACCAGACTGTCCTGACTACCGCTGGAGGTGAGGATATATTCCTTGCGCGGTACAATCCCGATGGAACACTATCATGGGCTAAACGCGCTGGAGGGACATCTTGGGATGAAGGCTATGGAATCACTACGCTTTCGGACAATTCGACAGTCGTGACGGGATATTACGAAAGCTCGGCCACATTCGGACCGGGAGAACCGAACCAGACAGTCCTGACTTCCGCTGGAGATTACGATATCTTCATCGCGCGTTACAATCCCGATGGAACACTTGCATGGGCGAAACGCGCCGGAGGGTCAGATTATGATCACAGCAATGAAATCACAACGCTTTCTGACAATTCGACAGTCGTGACCGGATTATTTAATGACTCAGCTACATTCGGTCCAAGCGAGATAAACCAGACTATCCTGAATTCCACTGGAAGTGCTGATATCTTCATCGCGCGGTACAATCCCGATGGAACACTCTCATGGGCTAAACCCGCCGGAGGGTCAGATGCGGAGGAAGGCATTGGAATCACAACGCTTTCTGGCAATTCGACAGTCATGACAGGTTATTTTTATGGCTCAGCCACATTCGGTCCGGGAGAACCCAACCAGACAATCCTGACTTCAGCTGGAAGTGATGATATTTTTATCGCACGTTACAATCCCGATGGAACTCTTTCGTTGGCTAAACGCGCCGGAGGGTCAGATGTTGACATGGGCAATGAAATCACAACGCTTTCTGACAATTCCACTGTCGTGACGGGATATTACGAAAGCTCGGCCACATTCGGACCGGGCGAACCAAACGAGACAACCTTGATATCCGCTGGATATACTGATATTTTCGTCGCGCGATATAGATATTAACGATTATTTCAAGCTATAGTTAAGTTCAACGATGCTTGCAGTTGCACATATACAGTACATAATTTTTCTGATGCATTACTCTCCAAAATGCATTATTGATTTAAGCATTTAGCGGCATGATTTAAATAACCGCACAAAGACCGGCTAACAACCGGTCTTTTTGTTAATAATAATTTTTATTTTGCATGAGGATCAATTTTCGATTAACTGATTTCGCCAATAACATAGGCTTTGGTTCGAGGGTCTTTCGGGTCCTTAAAAATATTTTCAGCTGGACCATGCTCGACGAGCTCGCCCATGTACATGAAGAGGACATAATCAGCGATTCGTCGCGCCTGGCGGAGAATATGTGTAACTATGACAATCGAGTAAACGGATTTCAGTTCTGTGAAAAGCTCCTCAATTTTCTTCGATGAAAGTGGATCGAGAGCGCTCGTTGCCTCGTCAGCGAGGATTATTTCAGGCTCCACAGCAAGACCGCGCGCGAGCGCCAGACGCTGCTGCTGACCCTTCGAAAGCGTCGATGCGGGACGATGCAGACGGTCTTTTACCTCCTCCCAGAGGCCAGCTCTGCGCAAATAATATTCAACCTTCTCTTTGAGCTCCCTCCTTTTGCCCACATGATGTATTCTCAATCCATAGGCTACATTTTCGAAAATAGACATCGGAAGGGGCCAGGGTGTCTGCAGCAGAAGTCCCATTTTCTTGCGGATAGCTGCTAGATCAAGTCCGGTTTCATATATGTTCTGACCATCGAGAAGGACTTTGCCAGTGACATGAGTGTTATCCGTAAGATCGATTAACCGGTTAAATGATTTTAACAGCGAACTTTTCCCGCATCCTGATGGCCCTATTATCGCGGTAATCTGGTGGTCGGGAATCGCTACGGTGATATCCTTGAGGGCATGCATTTTCCCGTAATACAAATTCAGATTCTCTACCATTAGATGTGACATATTAAATCAACCCCCGACATGTTTACTTTCGAATCGCCTCATTAAATATCTTGTGCTTATACTGATGATTAAAATTATTATGGTCAGGACCAAAGCCGAGGCATAAGCGCGCACCTGGACTTCCGGGTATGGCGAACCCAGCTGCTGGAATATAGCAAGAGGAAGAGTTGCTACCGGGTCCGTGAATGATGTGGGTAGATCTTCAGAATATCCGGTAGTGAGAAGAACCGATGCAGCATCCCCGACACCTCGTCCGAACGCTATTAGAAGCGCTGTGAGAATCCCCGGTAACGCCTGCTTCAGTATCACTTTCATTGTCGTTTCGGCGCGGGTCGAGCCAATCGCGAATGCAGTCTCTTTCAGCGCTTTCGGAACAAGACGAATTACCTCATCCATGCCTCTTGCCGCAATCGGGAACTCTAAAAGCGCCACGGTTATCATGCCGGCAAGAAGTGATGCTTTCAGGCGGAAAAACAGCATAACCATGAATCCAAGAACGCCATATACGATTGATGGGATCCCCCACAAGAGGTCAAGAGCGAATCTCACTATGGATACCCAGGTTTTTCTGTGTGCGTATCCATGTATGAAGATGATAACGGGAAGCGATGCGAGGGTCGCAAGGAAAGTAGCACCGAATCCGATTATAAGAGTTCCCGTTATGGCATTCAGTATTCCCGGCTTGGCGCCCATCAAATCGCCTCCGCTCGGGCAATGGCTGATCATTTCCCAACTCATAACCGGAACGCCTTTTATCATAACAATGAAAAGAAGCCCCGCTACACCAAGGAAAACGATTAGCGTGGAAATTAACATCAGGAATTTGAAAACATTTTCCTCGATTTGTCTTATCATGGAGCCTCCCTGCCATACATCATGCGCCTTACGACGAGTCTTGCGGCAAGCTGAGTGATAAACACAACCCCCATCAAAATCAGTGCGGCTGTCATTATCGCGGCATCGTAAAGCCGTATTGACATCATCTCACCGTAGTTATTAGCGATAAGCGCCGGTATCGGATATCCCGGATCAAACAAAGATCGAGGCATAATAACCTGATTTCCGACAACCATAAGAACCGCTATCGTCTCACCGAACGCACGCGAAAGTCCCATGATTCCTGCCGCAATAACTCCGCCGAGAGCATGACGGCATACGATATATCGCGTGGTTTCCCATTTAGTAGCGCCGACTGAAAGGGATACCTCCCTTAATCCAAGAGGAGTTGAGCGAAGAACCTCCTGCATTACCGATGTCATTATCGGGACAATCATGAGGGCAAGGACAATCCCGCCCGAAAGGACAGAATAACCGGTTGAGGTATAACCAAGTCGATCTCCCAACTCTCTCACAAAAGGTACGATTACAACAACCCCCCAGACTCCATAGACAACCGATGGAATCCCTGCGAGAAGGTCTATAGCAGGGTCCATCACGATTTTAACCCATTTAGGGGCGTATTCCACAAGGTACAGAGCGGTTAAGATTGATAACGGGGTTGCGATAATCATGGAAAGAGCGGTTACCCATAATGTGCCAAGTATAAAATCAAAAAAACCAAATGAGCCCTTCATGGGCGCCCATTTGGATGAAAAAATCAAGTTGCCGAGCGAATTCTCCATGAAAATGGGGTACGCTTTCAAAAACAGCATTAAAGCGAAAACGATAACCAGGATTACTGTGGATACGCTTGCAAATAAAGCGATGTTCCCGGTTCCGATATCCACCCAGCGACGAAAAAGCGTTCTCATCTTTATCTCTTAGCCTATTTTGACTCCCTCGTTGCTTTACCGTAAAGGATATCAAGATTTTTCTTTAGAACATCGTCGGGAACCTTCATGAAACCCGCATCATCAACCAGTTTCTGACCATCAGTGAGAATCCAGAGGATGAAATCCTTCGCCGGACCCTTCGGTTCGCCTTTAGTCATGAGGTAAAGCAGTCTTGCCGGAGGATGCGGATATAACCCGGTCTTTATGGCAGTTTGAAGATCATCGCGGGTTACAATCTTCTCATTCTTATCAATGACACCATTCCCATTGACATCGATGCTGATTACCGAGATACCGGGGTTCATATTGCCGGTTTTGCGGTCGAAGACATAAGAATAGTTGTTGTAACCGATTGCAAGGTGGTCATCCTGAACAGCCTTGAGGAGTCCCGGATCACCGTAAACGCCTGTTCCTTTGAGATCCTCTTGGGCGGCACCAAGGTATTTCGCCCAGCTTTCAGCCGCACCGCATGAATCAGACCTTGTATAGACATGCATGGGATTATTCGCTGAGGTACCCACAGCGGCTCCCCATGTCTTAATATCGCCCTTGAGATAAAGCCGCTGGAAAACTTCTTTAGTCATGCCTTTCTTGTTTAACTGTTCGAGAACTGGATTCTTTGCGTTTATAGTCGCAACAACAGCGTCTTTTGCCGCAGGGATAAAAACGCCACCTTTGTCGAGCTCATCCTTATGAGCCTCCCGGGATATCATCGCGATATCTACAATACCCGCGAGTGCATCAGTAGAACCTTTTCCAGCACCGCCCGCGAAGACTGAAATCGAGATATCCTTGTGGATTTTCTCGTATTCCTCAGCCCATACAGTCATCATGGGATAAAGCGCCCATGCCCCGGAAACCGAGAGTTTCGTTTTCGCACTTGCCGGTTTTGGTGTCAAAGCAAATGCCATAATCAATGGTATGATTACGATGATTGGAAGAATAATGAAGAATTTTTTGGATTTGAACATTTTAGTGTTGCTCCTTATTTAAAAAATATGATTGGTTTCCTAAATGTAATACATCGAGACATGTTTTCCTTCGAGTTCGATAGCACGATTGACAACATCCTGAAGGGTTATGTTCTCGAGTACTTCTACAAACTTGTCACGAGCCTCCTGCCAGACTGTCCTGAGCGCACACTTTGTCTCATCCGTGCATGAACAAGGTATATACGATGTAATACTGACGCAAAGCATCGGCGCGAGAGGACCATCGATGGTTCTTATAACATCAGCCATGGTGATTTCACTCGGGTGATGGGCAAGAGTATATCCGCCGTTTAATCCCGGTTTACTGGTCACAAGTGCTTTATTTTTGAACAGTAAAAGGATTTGTTCGAGGTATTTTTTGGGGATACATTGCTCACGGGCGATATCCTCGGCTTTGACAAGGTGTCCGTTGCCATATTTGATAGCCAGATGCATCATGGCTCGAGCTGCGTATTCGCCTTTTGTGGAAATTGCCATTGTCCTAAACCTCTACGGATTTACAGGATAATTATAACCATATGATGAATCCCCTGTCAATACCCTGGAAATGGATTTTTTTTCAATTTTTTCAGGAAATATTACACCCATGAGTAAAAGAGGAGAATTTAATAGATTGAACCTATAATTGATATAGGTTATCATTATTGCAGTATTTGCTAACCATCATACAAGAGGTTCGAAATGAAACACACGGCATACTATCCGATTTACATTTTGTTATTTCTATTGATACTCATTCCCGCGACAAATGCCGGACAGCAGGAGAAAAGCAATAACGCATCGCAAGTGAACGGTCAGTGTGCTCATGGCGATCAGGAGGCATGTGTAAGCAAAATCGGCTGTTGTTGGGTGAAAGCACATTTCCCAAACGATTTGGAAAATCTGAGAAAACATCTGAAAGGCAGAGAATCCGAATGTTGCTGGGGACCCGGACATGATGTTCAAAAATGGGGGAAACACAATTGTTCATTCTGCTCACACGGCTTGCATCAGGAATCATGGCATGAGACACAAAAAGGACGGACATCATATTGTTGCGGTGCTGATGAAATGCACCACTGGAGCTGGCATATTCATAGTTTGTGGGATAAATCCGACTGCCCCTTGTGTAAATCCAAAAAACACGGTAAATCATGGCATGACTCTCTGGATTGGAAATGCGATAAATGGGGATGGCAGGAGGATGGAACGTTCCATTGCTGTTGGGATCAGCACAAATTATGGGATCCGGAAAATTGCGAGCTATGCAAAAATAAAGTTCATGAGCCATCATGGCATAAATCGCTTAATCTGCATTGCAAATGGGTGGGGGATTATACCGGCAAACCATCTGACGATGCAAAATCCGTGGAATGCCCTTATGCTAAAGGGGATGGGAAAGGCAAGTCCGGAGATCATAAATGCAGCGGTTGCGGTAAATAGAGATTCAATCGATAGTCTCTTCAACGCTGTACTACGACTGTCAAGGAGTAGCTCAGAACTATAAGCGTCAGCGCCCTCCTTCCAGGCAGATGGCTATCAGGAAACCGCTCGTAATCCTCCATGTAACCAAGTTGGGGAGAGCCTCTATAAGCCATAAGCTGCAATGGATTGGATAATAAAGGGGGACGCTAACGCTTGTAGTTCTGAGCTACTCTCTTATGATCGCAGTACTGAGCTGGGTGATGATCCATCATAATTCAACCTTACAAATCAAAATACAGTTCGAACTCATATGGATGCGGCTTTCCCCAGATTTCGAGGATTTCGTTCTTCCATTTGTAATCAATATACGACTTAAGGAAGTTTTGTGTGAATACACCATCATCGCATAGAAATCCCATGTCATCGTTGATAGCATAAAGGGCTTCCTCGAAATTGTGGGGGATAAATAATCGTTTGTTCTCAGTTCCGAATTTCAATTCAGGACCTCTGCCATCAAAAGGACCGAATCCCCTTTCGGTCGGGTCGATTTTACGCTTTATGCCATCGATGCCAGCCATAATGATTGCAGAAACAGTGAGATAAATATTGCCTGTTGCATCAGCGAGTCTGAATTCTATCCTCTTATCCTCAGGGCTTGTCGCGTAACCTGGAATTCGAATTGCAGCTTCGCGATTCGCCTCGGAGAAGAAGAAGGCTGTCGGGGTTTCGAATCCGGGTTTAAGCCGCCGGTATGAATTAGTCGATGCGCAGCTTAAAGCCATAATCGCCCTTGAATGCTCGAAAATCCCTGCGATGAAATAAAGCGCCAGTTTACTCAAATCAGCATATCCTCCCTTTTCATAGAACACGGGTTTCCCATTTTTTCGTAAATACATGTGGATATGCAATCCTGAACCGGTCTGATTTGCAATCGGTTTCGGCATGAAGGTGGCTATCATCCCATGCTCGATTGCGGAGTTCTTGATAAAGTATTTTGAAACCAGGGCGGAATCGCATCCTCGCAGAAATGGCAGAAACTCAAACTCGATTTCCTCTTGTCCGAGGCTGCCCACCTCGTGATGATGATACTTAATTGGAATCCCAATCTCTTCAAGCAGGAAACAAATTTCCTGTCTTACGATGAAATTAGAATCTTGAGGAGGAGCGACAAGATAACCGGTCTGGCGTTTTATCCTCGGTCGCGTGAAATGCTCCGGATCATCCTCCATTGTTGGAGGCGAGCTTTGATGCGAGCCGACTCTCGAGAAAGCTGCATTATCGGTGTTCCGCCACTCGACCTCATCAAGGAGATAACATTCAAGTTCCGGTGCTATGTGAATCTCATCAGCGAAATTCTGCTTTGCGAGATGAGCCTCAGCTCGTCGTGCTACACAGCGAGTATCAAGCTCGCTATCCTCCTTCGTTTTAGCATCGACGATATTGCAAATAAAACTGAGGCAAGGGTCGCCCCAGAAGGGGTCCATAAATGCGGCTTTTATATCCGGGATAATCGACATGTCACCTCGCGTTACTTTTTTAGCGCTGAATACCGAAGAACCATCGATACCATAACCTTCCCGTATCGTATTCTCGCTGAAGGTGCGAGCGGGAATTGTCACATGTCTCCATGCTCCGAGGAGGTCTATAAATTTCAAATCTATTATTTCTACATCCTCCCGCTGGATCAGGTCTTTTATTTCATCGTAATTTTGGAAGTTGAGCATACTATTTCCTCATGTAAAGGATTTCATTAAGAAATTTGACAATTATAAAGCTTGATTGTGGATTTTTCGCCATAAATGACAACTTTTAGTATAATCTTTATCCTGAATCTAAACAATATTTCACAAAGGGAAAACGAAAATGGAATTTTTTGAATTGATAAAGAGACGACGCTCAATACGGATGTATAAGGACACACCTGTTGATGACGCGACCATTAAAAAAATCCTCGAAGCCGCTCAGACAGCACCATCAGCGGGGAATCTTCAGCCTTTTGAATTACGAGTGATAAAGGATGTGAACATCAGGCGAGAACTCGCGCAAGCGGCATACGGACAGGGTTTCATAACACGTGCTCCCGTAGCGATTGTTTTTATCGAGGATTCCCGCAGGTCGGAGATACAATACGGTAAACGCGGCACAAATCTTTATGTTCATCAGGATACGGCGATCGCGGCGACATTCGCTCATCTCGCAGCAGCTGATCTTGGTCTCGGTTCCTGCTGGGTCGGGGCTTTTGATACTCATGCTGTGGCTCGAATCCTCGATTTGAAACCGGGATTCGTTCCCGTTGCAATTCTTCCAATTGGTTATCCTGCTGAGAATCCACCTGCAAATCCGAGACGAAGCATAGCTCAACTCGTTCCGGGATTTGAAAAATAAAAAATCGATGTAATGCCAAAAAAATAAAAAATTATCGGTTGCAATTCAAAAAGAATTCTGCTATTTTTAATTCGAATGGGGGAGTCATTCTGTTTCCCTGAATCTTTTCCTAATTAAAATCGATTTGTGTTTATGTCTTCAAGCAGTAAAAAGTTTTTTTACTTGTGTCTTAAATTCACTCAAATCTTTAGGAGGTATGCAATGCGTATCTTTTGCGTGTTAATAATGGTGTCTGCTTTTCTCTTTACAGGATGTTCAGGGGGAGTAAATCCAATATCACCAACTGCCAAAGAAAAACCAAATCAGACTAATGAGATATTGGATAATTTACCCATCATCGCCATGGAATCATCGGAAGATGGCTCTTTCAATGCTATTGGCATGATGGGAGCATACGAGCTTAACATTGACACAACTGATCTTACTGCTGACCTTGTCTCCAAACGAATTTCATCGCTGGGCGAAAGCTGGATCGTGAGTGGAATTGGATTCTTCACGGTATCGCCTTGCGCTGATTGCTTGAAGGTTAACAAGATAGCTCTAACTGCCGATAACAACCTTCAGCTGACCTTCGCGATTAGCCATCCGTTCGATCCGGGCGTTTCAACCAAACCTCCGAATTGGCTAAATCGTCTCGACCTCGATGTTTTCGATGTTGCGCTCGTCATTGTGCCAGTTGGTGCAACTGCAACGAATTACCCGCTTACCGGTGCAAAAACATATACCGGTATTCTTACAAATAATGCGGGTTATACGACAGAATTAGCTAATCTGGTCAGGGATACAGCTGCCATGCCTTATGCGCTTGTTATGGATGACAACGCTGTTGGTGCCAACACTTATAATGAATTCCCTATGGGCGCTGATGCCGCTTTCGATGTCTTCTTCGACATAACACATATGACGTCGGTCACTTTCAATACGTATTTGACTATGGGATATGGCTGGAGCGCGAAAAAGCCTGCGAGATTGAGTCCGAGATACTGTAATCCGGAATTTAACCGCAAACCCGCATGGAAAGTGAAAGTGACACCGCCAAATGGAAGCGATCCTCCGAGCATGTCAAACACGTGGAACGATATTGACATCACCACTCTATGGGATGTCACAGTGGAAGTATTCGACTGGCAGATTGGAGCGCATGTCGATCCCAATTTTACGAACACGACAGATATATATGCGGCATCCGATGTATCCAGGGTAACCATTGAGATTCCGGGCATGAAGACAACATTGCCAAGCGCCACAACACCGACAAGCGGAACCGGCGCCCCAAATGCTCCGCTTGTTTACATCATACCGATTGCAAACCAGAACCTTCTCGCTGAAGGCGAGTATTTGGGACTTGTGAAAGTAAGCGACAAAAGGGTTCCGCCGACTCCAATTGCGGATAGAGACTATCTGATCGATGTACCTGACGGTGTTGCGATGACCAACTTTGCGATACCGGAATACGCGACGTACCAGACTTTCATAGCGACGGTCGTAAGCACCAATGCCAAGCCGGTAGCGATTGCTGAAGCCACAACGCCAACAACTATTCTCATGGGTGAATCTGTTACGTTTGATGCATCAGCATCATACGATCCGGATGGAATGGTCACATTGTATGAATGGGATTTCAATGAGGATGGTGTTTTCGGAGGCACGGGAGATGAGTACACCGGGGCTTCATGGAATCCCGCGCATGTTTTTCCCGTTCTTGATCCATCCATTGCAGTGCAACTGCGAGTAACCGATAATCTCGGCAAAACTGACAAACTCGATAGTCCAATAATAGTTTCAGTCTCCCAGCCCAAGGGCAGGATACTTCGACCTGGGGTTGATATCCGAGATCTTACTGTGATAAAAGATACCACCGAAGTGTTGGTTATGTTTGCGGATAGTCAGGTTTGGAAATACGACGGAAGGTTATTTAATGGCGCATGGCTTTATACGATGCCGGGTACGGGCACACAACAATCGAATCAACGAGTTGAAGCTAATAATAATGGCGATTCAATATGCGCATGGTGGTCATCAACTGAACGCAATTCATATAGTTATCTTTACGATGGAACGCTTGCCACAACTCACGGTTATACAACGCTTGAACCTCGGAATTCTGAGCAGCTTATAATTGGGGCAGGTTCTTATGCCGATTGTCAAGCTGATTTAACGGGATATTATCCCGGCATACCATGGGTGTGGATGAACAGGTTTGCTCCACCGGATTACGCCAATGGCACCGGGTCGTGGTATTGGGATTATGACTTTGATCCCGGGCCTAGTGCAAAACATCTTGACATGGATTACGTGAAGGGGTCTACCGGATCGGATTCATCGCCGCAAGTCGTAGTTCTCGAGGGTGATCCGGAGTGGCGAGTTGAAAAGATTAACACCCAACCTTTCGGTTTTCTTGGAGGTTGGTGGGGCGGAACACAAACCGACGCGGATACCGGATTCTGGAATCCGCAGGATATAACAAGCAACGCACTCGACAACGTATTCGTGCTCGATATTCTTTCGACCGGATTGCCGAAGGTAAAGAAATTCACGTGGGAGGGTGCATCTTTAGGCTCATTTGGCACTGTCGCGTCGATTCCGGTAACACCTACAAGGATTGAGGCATCCTGGAGTAACAACTGGGTTTATGTGGTAATGGCGGACAGGATATCAATTTTCCTGCCAGGCGAGCAACCGTAGAGTTCATTAGAAATTCTTAAAAAAAACTTGACTTTTTTTAAATTTGTATTATTATATTGAGT
>Ga0315284_10000408_pt1 | contig 59015 bp, 100 predicted proteins | sample YL17G09_16_MG_FD_203696 | JGI IMG/M metagenome (GOLD analysis project Ga0315284, IMG submission 203696) | Sediment microbial communities from Yellowstone Lake, YNP, Wyoming, USA - YL17G09_16 | ecosystem: Environmental > Aquatic > Freshwater > Lake > Sediment | place: USA: Wyoming | collected...
CCAGAATGACCTGATGATCCAGAGCATCCTGATAAATTATTATTATGGCATATGAATACCAGATGATCCAGAACATCCAGAATGACCTGATGATCCAGAACAACCAGATAACGATCCTGATCATCCAGATCATCCAGAACATCCAGAACATCCAGATAACCCAGATGATCCTGATTGGTCCGACCAATACATTGTATATCGGATAATAATATTTTATATAATCGGATTGGTCGGACCAATTTATATAAATAGAATTATGAATATGAAGCAATGCCGTACATGTAATCAAAATAAACCTTTATCTGATTTCCCAAAAAATCCAGATAGTAAAGATGGATTTCGTTCTGAATGTAAATTATGTAGAAAACAAAAGAATAATATTGGTCATGACCAAGAGGACAGGATAAATAAAGTAAAAGAATGGGCACAATCTATACTGGACAATAAAAATAAAGAAATTGATATTAAGGATAAGGAATTAGATAATAAGAATAAAGAAATAAAGAAATTAGAATATGAAAATACTATGCTGAGAGAAGTAATAGAGGATATGAAGCATGGTGATAAATGGAGTAATATATAATGAAAGCGTTAATAAGCGGGGTTACTGGTCAGGATGGTTCTTATCTATTAGAATTTCTAATCAATAAAGGGTATGAAGTTCACGGTATAATACGCAGAGCATCAACATTCAATTTAGAAAGATTATATAATGTCAAGAGTAGCAATGTAAATTTACATTTTGCTGATCTGAGTGTAGGTACTCATTTGCTCAATATAATAAATGAAATTCATCCAGATGAAATATATAATTTAGCAGCACAATCTCATGTGAGAATAAGTTTTGACATACCAGAATATACAAGCGATATAACAGGCCTTGGATGTTTAAGGTTCCTGGAAGCAATTCACAAATCAAAAACACACCCTCGTTTTTATCAAGCATCATCATCAGAAATGTATGGGACTACTTTACCCCCTCAATCAGAAACTTCTCCCTTTGATCCTAATTCTCCATACGCATGTTCTAAACTCTATGCGTATAATATGACAAGAAATTATCGCAGAGCATACAATCTTCACGCATCCAACGGCATATTATATAACCACGAGTCCTGTATAGCCGGCTTACCTTTTTTCATGCGTACTAATAAAGGGTTCGTTGATATTTTACCTATACGGGATATAGTATCACTTGTTTCATCCGTAAAAGAAGATAGGAATATCAAACAAACCGATCTTATTCCTTTACATATACATATATGGGATGGTTCTGATTGGACTCGTATAAAATCTGTCACGGTTTATCCGAATAAAGATATTGTTAATCAATTAGATATAAAAAGCAATAATTCTGCGGGATTTAAAATTGGTAATTCTGGTAGTATTTTAGATAATAAAGTAAAGAAAATAAAATTAGTAAATGCACGGGGGGGTACTTATACTGTTACAGGGGAGCATAAATGTATACTGGAAGATGGGGTTTCAACAAATGCTGAAAATCTTATAGGTAGAAAATTTTTTACTACTCGCTCTAAAAGAATTAATAATATGATTGGCAGTTGGCTTAAATTTGGTTCTTATCCTATAATAAAAGCATTAGATTTTGGTATCACTGAAAATGAGGCTATGTTTGCTGGTTATCTTTGTGGGGATGGTTCTATTGATGATAATGGTAACATATGTCTAAAGAGTTTTGATATTGATACCTTGAAAAAATATAGTTCAATGATTTATGCGGGGGTGGGTTGGGGGCCTTCTAAAGAAAAGGATTGGATAAATGCTCGCACTATTTCTATTGTAAATATGAATCCTAATATGGAATGGAGGGGGAAGTTTAGGAAATCAGATTTCTTTTGTAATAATGGAGATAGGCGGGTTCCTTGGAAGATATTAAACTCTAACAATAAAATTAAGATGGCGTTTTTACATGGATACTATGAAGCGGATGGGTTACAGGGTGGATTAGATAGATTGAATGAATTTAAGAATATTAAATCTTCTTCTATGACTTTAACTGCGGGGATGGTATACTTGATCAATACTGTAGTAGGGCAAGAATATAATATCAACGTGGATATTGCTAAATGGAAAGGTAAGGAAACTTATTATTATTCAGTGAATTTTTTATCTACATCTAAAACATATCAGAATAGAAGAAATTTGAAAGCAAAATATGATGCTGTAAAACTAATGATTGATCAGCAAAGTAGAAATGCTGAGATAACACGTAAAACAGGTGCTACAAGTCCATTCATAAGAAAAATACGGGGTGGATATATACCGAAATTTGAACATCATTTTTATCAGAAACGAAATGAAGTAAAGAGGGTTATTACTTATCCTGTATATGATGGATACTTGTATGATTTGGAAACGGACAGTGGGAAGTATATGTGCGGGATCGGAGTTGGGGTTGTTCATAACAGTCCTCGGCGTGGTATAAATTTTGTTACTCGAAAGATTACACAGGCTGCTACTCGAATCAAATTAGGATTACAGGATAAATTGATATTGGGGAATCTGGACGCTAAAAGAGACTGGGGTTATGCGGGGGATTTTGTAGAGGCAATGTGGCTCATACTACAGCAGGATAATCCAGATGATTATGTTATTGCTACGGGAGAATCGCATACGGTTAGAGAATTTGTTGAAGAAACTTTCAGGGTATTAGATTTAGATTATGATAAATATATAAGTATAGATAAACGGTTGTTCCGCCCATCGGAAGTAGATAATTTATGCGGAGATGCTTCCAAAGCCAAGAGAGTATTAGGATGGGAACCGAAGGTAAAATTTAAAGAGTTGATCAAAATGATGGTTGCCAGTGATATGATTTTGGCACGCCAGGAAAAATTATTACGGGACAATGGATTGTATATTGAAAATCATTATGGGGGAGAATAATGCTATTAGTCAAAACAAAAGTAAAGAAAAGCGATATACATGGGGTTGGATTATTTGCGGATGAATTTATTCCAAAGGGAACAAGAGTATGGGAATTTACCCCCAAATTTGATATAGAATTTAATATGCGGGAAGCGTTTAGTTTTTCTACCTTTGCGATGAAATACTTGATGAAGTATTCTTATAAAAGTTATAAGAACGGGAAGTATATTTTATGTTTTGATGATACTAAATATATAAATCATTCTAATAATCCTAATATGGCAGAGATGATAGATTTTGAAGGAGAGGCGCCGGATTATGCGCTAAGAGATATAGAGTTAGGTGAAGAATTAACATTGGATTATACAATAATTGATTCTGATTATAGAAGTAAATTGGAGGATGATATATGGTTAAAAAAGATATCTTGATAAAAAAAGGGGTTGTTGGATATGGTAAGGGGATTAAAATTAAAGACGGCGTTCAAACGTGGAAATGTGTAACGGTATTGGTTGAAAAGAAATTGCCTAAAAATCAAATTGCTGCCATAGATTTAGTTCCTGATACAATCGGAGGAGAAGTAACCGATGTTATTGAAGTAGGTAAAATTAGAGCATTGTCAGTAACAGGAAAATATCGACCAGCCCTTGGAGGATGTAGTATAGGCCATTATCAATCAACAGCGGGAACCCTGGGATGTATAGTCAAGGATGTTTTAGGAAAGAAATATATCTTATCAAACAATCATGTATTAGCAAATGAAAATAACGCATTAGTCGGAGATGCTATTCTACAACCAGGACCGTATGATGGAGGAAAAAATCCTGCTGATCAAATCGGTATATTACATAAATTCGTTCCTATTAATTTTGGAAATACAGGCCAACCACCCCCTCCACCTGTAGATCCACCACCAGCTAAACCACCATCGTCACCATCATGCTCGATTGCTTCATTTACCAGATCGTTTGTGAATTTTCTTGCGGTTGCGGTAGGATCATCATGGAGAGTGAAAGAGTATAACACTATTGAAGAGATAAAGAAAACAATTGTGTGGGACACTACACCTATTATGAAAATCGGAGAGGAAAATAAAGTTGATGCTGCTCTTGCTATACCATTATCGGAAGACCTCATATCAACAGATATTCTCGATATAGGTTCTATAACAGGTATCAATGAAATTCCTGATATTGGAATGGGTATAAAAAAATCTGGTAGAACTACAGGAATGAATAAAAGTAATATATTAGTAACGGATGCGACAATCAATGTAGGATATACTGGAATATCAACTGCCCTATTTGTTGGACAAATTATTGCGGGTGCTCTAAGTCAGGGTGGGGATTCTGGTTCTCTTGTAGTTGATGATACGAATAGGGCGGTTGGTTTATTGTTTGCGGGTTCTGATACAACGACAATCATCAACCCAATAAGTGATGTAATGAAAGAATTGGAAATAACGATATAAGAGGTGGATTATGGATAATGATGTAAAAGTTAAAATTGAAAAAGTTTTATCCGATGGTACATGGGTAATATGTGAAATGAGTGAATTGAAAAGAGGAGATATGTTTAGAACATATTTTCCCGATGAAGAAGAAAAGAAAAAAATATTTATTGCTGAATCAGATTCGAAAGAAAAAGATGGTTTGTGGTCAATAATGGCAAGACAAACAGCAAGTGATTGGGAATGTTCATCATGCGGGGATTGTAAAGTTTGTGGTATTGATGAATAAGGAGATTGAATAAAATGAAAAAAATTACAATAGCACTATTAGTCATATTGTTTATGTTGATTGGTTGTTCTAAAGATACTGTAAAGAAAGATACTCTCTCACAAAAAATTATGGATTTTGGAACATTCAAGGTGATTGTTCCCGCAGAACTTCCAGATTTTATGAAATGGGCTGGTAAAACAGCAATTGTTTATCCAGGTGAAGAATTTTTTGGAGTTATGGGATATAGAGGGGAAAATCCAGAAGATACTACTGAATTTATTTGGTTGTATATTGCCGTTGAACGGAAAAAAGTTAGAGATGGTTATGATGTAAAATCATATCTTATTGCCTTGAAGCATGGGTTTACAGATAAGGACGGGAAAGAAAAGAACAGTATATCATATATTGATAAAGAGTATTGGACAACCGGGGTATGGTCAGGAACATTATATAAAGTTGATGATATACCAGATTTGAAAATTTTATCTGATATGAAAGAAAAACAATTGTCAGAATTAGGTAAAAATTTAGGAGAAAAAAAATTTTAAATAAGGAATAGGTTATGAATAAACTACCAAAAGAAGAAATAATTATAAACCCTTTGAAAGAATTTAAAAGAAAAATAAATATTGGGCTGGGTGATTTGATTTTTGCTAAAAAAATGCTTGATAATGTAAGAGATAAATATAAAAAAATAATAATTGTTCCTAATCATAGTAATAAATGGAGACAATCAAGGGGTACTAAGAATGTAGATAATCTTTGGGAGTATACAAAAAAAGTAATAAAATTATTATTTGATAATGATCCATTATATGAAATTGATTGGGAAACTGGTAGGGGTATTGTAAGAGCAACATGGGATTTTTGGACGGAAGACGGTATTTTACCTATTGTTCCATATCTTCCCCAATATTTTTGTAAACCTGAAATGACATTTGATTTTAATCCAGAAGAATATATTGTGTTACATACCAGAGCAAGGAATGTTGATCATTCAGATATTGATATTACCAAAACATTTGAACTTTTAAAAGGTAAAAAATTAATTGTCATGGGGGAAACTAAATTCTGGCCAGCGATTGGAGTAAAAGGTTTTTGTATATATGATGAATTAATTCATTTCTTCGGAAGACCTGGAACAAAAGGAATAAAAAACATTCGTTTTATGTTGACGAATTTGGATAAACCAGATATAGATATTTTATTCAGAGATTCAACAATAATGAGTAGAGCAAAAGCAACAATAGCAATAGGTAATGGAGGTAATCATGTTTTGACTACTGCTGTTACAAAAAATTGTATATGTTATAGAGGAAATTCATGGAAAAAAGATGTTTCTACAAGACATCTTGAAAATTTTTTATGGGGAGATCATCATGATGATAAACAAGGACTACTGGTTACTACCAATTATGATGCTTTTCTTGCGAGAATAAAAACCTTATGAATAAAATATCTAAAAGAAAAATAATTATAAACTCTTTACCAAAAGTAATTACACCACCCGCAACCATACAATTAAAAGAATTTAAAAAATTAAGTGGGAGAATAAATTGTGGATTAGGTCATATGATTTTTTGTAAGGCACAACTTGATTCTGTAAAAGATCAGTATGAAGAAATAAAACTTGCGCCAGATTTAAAATGGCTTAGAATTAGTAGGCAAGAAGCATATGATGATCAACATAAATTTATCTTTAAATTTATGAAACTTCTTTTTGATAAACCGCCTTATATAATATCCGATGATCAAAACCTACCAGTAAAATATGGTGTTCCGTTTATGAGAGATGATGGAATTATGCCAGTGGTTCCTGATTTAGTAAAATATCTTTGTCGTGGAAAACCTCTTCCTACTAAACAAAAATATATTGTTCTTACAACAAAGGTAAGGGGTGTTGATATTATACAAACATTTCAAAGAAATCAAGATGAATTTTTTAGTATCCTACAGCAATTAGCAAGAAAATATCGTTTGATTATTTTAGGTGATAGGATAATTTGGCCAAATTTACTAAAATATACTTGTATATATACTGATTACATTAAAAATTTAAAAAAATATAATCTTACTGATTTAAGTATGGATGATAGAAGAATATCAAGTCCTGATTTAAAAATGATTCAACATGATTGTATGATTATGAATGGTGCTGAAGCGGTAGTTACTTTTGGGAACGGTGGTAATTTTAGTTTAGCAATAGCGTCAAGTAAAATTTTAGATTATAAAAATGATGGTGGACAAATGGAACCAGTTGAAACATATATGTTTGGTGAGCATTATGATAAAGACGGTAAATTTGTAACAAGAAATTATAAAAAATTTCTTGGAAAATTGGCTTCATTGTGAGGGATAAATGATTCGTGAAAGAATAGCAGAAAAAATTATGGTTCCTGTTTATAAACCATATCTTCCAGTATTAGTAAAGAATTATGCGAGAGATGCTATCAATAGCGGATGGATTTCAAGCAAAGGAATATATGTTCAACTTGCAGAAAAGAAATTACGGGAATTGTTTGGATACAAATATGTTATATTGACAAGTAATGGAACTACCGCAATGCACTTGGTAGCAAAAGCATTAAAATATAAGCATCCAAATATAAATTCATTGTATGTTCCAAACAATGTTTATGTTGCGGCATGGAATGCGTTCTTGTATGATAAAGATCATTACACCCTAATTCCTTTTGATGCTAATCTTGATACTTGGTGTTTTGATATAAATAGTTATAAAGAATATATTGAGAATTTTGGCTTACAATCCAAAACCCATGCGATGTTGGTTGTTCATAATATAAGCGGAATTGTGAACATACCAAAATTGAAAAGAGATTATCCTGAATTAATAATTGCGGAAGATAATTGTGAAGGATTTTTAGGTAAGCATGAAGGAAAATATACAGGAACAGAATCTTTATGTTCTGCTATATCTTTTTTTGGTAATAAATCAGTAACCGCAGGAGAAGGCGGGGCATTCATAACGAATGATGAAGATATTTATTTATATATAGATCGTCTTCATAATCAAGGGTTATCTCAAAAGAGATTTATTCATAATGTTTTGGGATATAATTATAGAATGACCAATTTACAAGCAGCAATTCTTTTTGGGCAATTGATGTGTATAAAAGATATTGTGAAGAAAAAGAAATCGTTGTTTGATTATTATAGATCGGAATTAAAATCAGAAGATATTGAATTTCAAATTCCAGAGGAAGGATGTGATCTTTCAAATTGGATGTTTGGATTTAGAATACATAAACAAATAAGTTATGATAAAGCAGAATTATTTTTTAATGATAGAGGAATAGAAATAAGACCGATGTTCTACCCTATCAATAAACATGAATATCTTAAAAATATTACAGGGATAATGGATATTGCTACCAGATTAAATAAGGAGTGTATCTTGTTACCAAGTTATCCAGATATATCAGAAAAGGATAGAGAAAAAGTAGTAAGTGTGACTAAAAAATATATTGAGGAGATAAAAAAATAATGTCATTTATAAGAAGATATACCGTAGGAACCAATGTTACTATAACAGCGCCAGTAACGGCAGGCGGAACATATCAGTTTTATGATTGGGAATATGATAACACACACCTTTCATATGATTTGGGTGCATTAATAACTACTGGGGTATTAAATAAATCATTAGATGCAAAATATTGGGGATTTGAGATATTAAAAATTGGTGATTATGGATGGTATCCAAGACTCTCAGTGTATAATAATACAATATATATTATAGGAGAAGATTGGGTAGACGGTAATAGTTGTCAGTTTGTTTTATATAAAAGTACGGATAATGGAGATCATTGGACCAATTCTTTTGTAAATCCAGATAATAGTGATGTAATAACCGAACAACAAGAAATGACAAGTGGTTCAATAAAAACCATTAGTGATGATATAATTTATTTATCGTATAATCATAAAGACATGTTATCAATAGTTAATCGTATGATATTGTTTACTAAATCAATAAATGGTGGATCAACATGGTCAACACCAGTAATAGTAGAAGAAATGTCCCATCCTCAGGCAGTGAATTATGGATATACAAATATGTGTTGTCCAGATGCAAATAATATTTTTATTTTTTATAATTATATTATGTATATAGTACCCTATTATTATTTTAAATTTGCTAAATCAATAGATGGTGGTGCTACTTGGGTAACATCAACCATTTATAATCCATCGTTTCTTGATAACGCATATATGGATAGTGATGCATATGATTCAAATCGTGTTGCGTGTGTTTTTCGTGAAGCCGTAGATAATTATACTGAACAATTAGTTGTAGAAATTACTACAGATGGGGGTTCTAATTTTACCAAAAAAATTATAGAAACAAGTCCATATGCATATATTGAAACAGCACTTAGTTCAAGAATAAAATGGGTTGATTCAACCACGATATATATTGTGTCTAAAATGAACTCAGATCCATTATCTGAAATTGCATTTTATAAATCTACAAATAGCGGAGTAAATTGGACAAAAACAGTTATTTATTCATTTGATGAAAGTCTTGATAATAGTGATGATTGTATAGGACTTCATGTTGTTGATGCCAATACAATTTATGTTTTAAACAGTCTTGATCAATATGATGATAGTAGCAATAGTGGATTTGCAATTTATAAATCAATTAATGCAGGAGCAACATGGTCTAAGATTTATGAATATTATTTTTATGGTACTGAATATATGAGAAATAGAAGTGTTTCTGCTTGTGCTTTACATATTTCAGGAGATAAAATAATGTCATTTTTTTATGATTATAATTATAATACTGAGGGATATGATGCTATTTTATGGAAAAATTTTTATGTAGAACCATAAGTTCGGAGGGATGAAACTTATGCAAGTGTTAGTTAAACTTAAAGACGGAAGAGAAAAAAGATTAGATGTGAAATGGCCGGAAAAATTTGAAGAAGAATTACAATCCGTATATAATAGTCAATGGGAAAAAGAAATATCACGGATTCTTTGTGGTAGAATAATAGAAGAATTGTTATGGTGTAATATAACCTTTAAAAAAATAGAGTCAATAAATTTCGAGGAGGATTAATGGACAAAATTGTTTTAGTCGGTGAGATAGGTATTAACGCAAACGGTGATGTGGAAATTGCTAAAAAATTAATAGATGTAGCAAAAATAGCAGACTTTGATTATGTGAAATTTCAGAAAAGATCCATTGATCTTGTTTATACAGAAGAAGAATTGAATGCCCCAAGGGAATCAAAATGGGGTACTACATTCAGAGAACAAAAGGATGGCCTGGAATTTGATCATGGTCAATATAATGAAATAAGTAGACATTGTATGAGGAATAAAATGAAATGGTTCGCAAGCCCGTGGGATGTTGAATCAGTAAGATTCCTTGAAAATTTTGACCCGCCTTATATAAAGATACCTTCCCCTCTTATTACTAAAATGGAATTACTGGAAGAAATAAAAAATACAGGAATGTCAGTTATCGTATCTACTGGAATGTCAACAAAAAATGAAGTTGATAAATGTGTTGACTATCTTGGAGATCAGGTTGAATACATTCTTGCGTGTACAAGCACTTACCCCACACCTATTCAAGAAATGAATATGAATTTTATTAAAACCCTTAAAGAAGAATATCCAGAATATAAAATCGGATTTAGTAATCACAATCCAGGTCTTACATTTTGTATTATCGCAGGTGCGCTTGGTGCTGAAATGATAGAACTTCATATAACACTTGATCGTGCTATGTATGGATCAGATCAGGCTGCGAGTGTAGAGCCCGAAGGTGTTATGAAAATTGCTAAATATGCGAGAAGTATTCAAGCAGGCATGGGGGATGGAAAATGGACAATATTTCCAGGAGAAATTTCTATACGAAAAAAACTCCGAAGATAATATGAGTAGAAAAATTTTAAGTGGACCGTCAAGCTGTATTTCAGGTCTTGTTTTGAAAGCAAAATTGAATTTAGGAATAGGCTCTCTTATTCTAATGAAGGCACAGTTAGATGAAGTAAGAGATAAATTAAAGTTATATGTATCCCCTAATTGGGAATTGATAAACAAGTATCGTAATGGAAGTGAAGATTATAAAAATTTCATACGAGAATTCTTTAAAATTTTATTCCCACCACCTTATATTATAACCGAAGATCAAGATTATCATGAAAGAGATTATTGGTTATTTACTCATTTTGACAACATTCCTTTTATAATTCCAAAATGGAAAATCTTCACTAAAATATTCTGTAATCCAAAAATGCATATTGATATAGATGAAAAATTTATAGTTATAACAACTAAAGTTAGATTATTCAAACAATCTAATTATAATAAAATAAAACCCATTATACAAGATGTAATAAAGGAATTAAGTAATAAATATAAGATTGTAGTGATGGGTGAAAAGGTTGTAGAAATGAATGCTGAATATTTACAATTACAAAAAAAAGATCAAATATTTTCTATATATAATGATATTATTGAGTGTGTACCGAAAAATAGAATAATAGATACAACATATGATGGTCTTGGTATTACATCTCCTATTTTAAGCAGACTGAAAGAAGACTGTACAATTATGAAAAATGCTGTTCGAACAATATGTATCGGTACGGGAGGGAATTTCATATTAGCGTTATCTTGTGGTTCTCCATTTATTTTAAGGCAACCAAATATAAAAGAACCTTTTACTGAAATAACATTTAAAAATGATAATGATTATGTTATGAGCAATATAGAAAGATTTATTCAGGTTGGTAAAAGATTGTGAATAAAATACCTAAAATAAAAGATTCTAACCAAAAATTTATTACTCCAAGAGAAGTTAAAAGAGAAATTACAATATATCCTCATTCTTTAAATATAAAACCTTGGTATAAAAAAGCTCTTCCGCAACCTGATTATGATTATGGTATTATACAGGCAAAATTAAATGCGGGGATTGGTGATCTTATTTACACTAAAGCAACACTCGATTCAATAAAACATAGGTTCAAAAGAATTATAGTTTCTGCTGATATGCATATGATTAGATTATATAGATCAAAAGAGTATGAGGATTTTGTATGGTATTTGTGTGAGCTTATGTTTTCGAAACCACCATACGAACTTACGAGAAATCAAAATCTCATAAATCGAAGTCAACATTCTTTATGGGAAGAAGATGGATTTTATCCTGTAAGACCGAATAGAGAATATTTTTCAAAATTATTTTGTAGACCACTGAATGAAACATTTAGAAGAGATTATGTAGTAGTAACAACGAAAGTTAGATGGTTCTCAAAAGTTAAATGGGAAGATACAAGAAATATTTTTTTCAATGCATTGAATACTATTTCATCAAAGTATGATATAATGATAATGGGTGAACAAAAGATAGAAGATACTTTAGAGTATAGGAAGATAAACAATAAAAGAAATGATGGTGGTGGTATATATACAATATATAAAGATTTGATAAAATATATAAACCCTGATGCCCTTATTGATAGAACAACACCATATATTTTGGTCAATCCCAGTATAAAACAATTTCATTATGATTGTTCTATTATGAATAAAGCACAAAAAGTAATTTGTGTTGGTCATGGGGGAAATCATTGCCTTGCGCAATCCATATCAAACTGTATAACATTTCTTGATGATTTTAATAATTATACATTTATAGTAGAACAAATGGTATATCCCAAAAACGATGATGATGCTGTAAGAGATATATATCTCTTAGATAAAATAATCAGAAAAATAAGATAGGAAATTATGATAAAAGAAATTGATAAATGTAGAATTTGTGGTAACACTGAATTGGTTCCGGTATTAGATATAGGAGAACATACAATATCCGCAGTTTTTCCTAAAACAAAAGATGAAAAGGTTATTTGTGGGCCATTAAGACTTGTTAGATGTAAAGGAGATAAGAAGAATACTTGCGGTCTTGTTCAACTAAAACATATTTTTGATCCAATGGATGTATTTGGATGTAATTATGGTTATAGATCAAAATTGAATAGGCCAGCGGTTTCTCATTTATATGATATAGTTTCTAAAATATATGAGACAATAGATATAAAAAATAGAGATATTATTGTTGATTTAGGTAGCAATGACGGAACAATGCTCGGAGCATATAAAACTAATGGTAATATTCTTGTAGGTATTGATCCTATTGGAAAAAGATTGAAAGAAAATTATCCTACTGGTTCAGTAATTATCCCCGAATACTTTTCAGAAAAGGGCTTCATAAATCATTTTGGTAATAAAAAAGCAAAAGTTATAACTTCTATTTCCATGTTCTCAAATATAAACAATCCAATGGAGACAGCACAACAAATTTATAATATCCTTGCCGATGATGGTATATGGGTTTTAGAAGATAATTCAATAATGGATATGATATTTTCTAATTCATATGATAATGTCTGTCACGAACATACAGTATATTATAGTATAAGTCAAATCAATTGGATTGCGAATAAAATTGGATTTAAAATTATTGATGTAACAGAAAGTAAGGCAAGTGGTGGATGTTTTTTAATTACTCTTTCTAAAAAGAATGGAAATGGAATGGATTTATCCAAATTATTGAATTATTTTGAAAGACATTTATATTCTGATAAAATATATAGAGATTTTGAATGTAATGTAATAACTCAGAGAAAAATTCTGGTTGATCTTATAGTAAATAAAATAAATGATAAAGGAAAAATTGTTATAGGTTATGGAGCATCATCAAGAGGAAATACAATTCTTCAATATTGTAATTTTACTGAAAAAGATATACCTTTTATTGTAGAAATAAATGAGGAGAAAATTGGTTCTTTTATGCCACAAACACTTATTCCTATAATATCAGAAAAAGAAGTTGAAAATATTAATCCAGATTATTTTTTAATTTTACCTTGGTATTTCAAGGATAATATAATTGAGAAAGAAAAAAAATCAGGTAGAGGACTAATAATTCCTTTACCAATTGTAAGTGTTATAGGGGGATAATATGGCAGAAACATTGGGTATGTTGATGGATCGTTTAGGTGTCGCAAATTTAAAAATGTGGCAGTGTCAAGAAGTCTTATATGAAATTCGAAGATTTACATTTGAAGAGTTTATGACAAAGTATTATTCAGAAGATGGTATGAAAATCCTTTTTGATATATTCAAGAAAGCGTGTGATCTGAATTATCAGCGCAATCAATTGATTGATGAAATAGATAAAACCGTTGTTACTATGATAAAAGATGGAGTAGATAAAAAAGACTTGGATAAATATATTCAATTGAAACATAAAACCTATTAGGAGAAAATGTTATGTGTGGATATGATGAATGGAAGAAAGAAAATAAAACTAAACTCAAAAGGAAAATGGTTATTTATGTAGATGTGGATGAAACGGTAGCAATCACCCCTGAAAATAGAGATTATAATCAATCTATACCAAATAAAGAAATGATTTCAAACATCAATAGATTGGCTCATATGGGCCATGAAATTCACTATTATACCGCAAGGGGATCAGGGTCCGGTAAGGATTGGTTCAATGTTACATATGATCAATTGGTTTATTGGGGTTGTAAATTTTTTGGCTTAACAATGGGAAAACCGATGTATGATTTTATTATAGATGATCGTTCTTTACGACCAGAAGAAACAGAATGGTTGATCAAAACAACACAAAAAATGATGTGCGATGAAATTGATGCGGATATTGATGCGGAGATTATATAATGAAAATTGTTCCAAAAGTAATAAATGGGATGAAATTGTTTTTAGTTGAAGGCTGGCCCGGTATTCATTCTGAACTTATACAATGGAATGGTAAGGATGGGGAAGAGCCTCGCGAGCCGGAATTCATGTATGTTTTCAAGAAAGAACTTCCGGTAGATGGTATCATTATAGACCTTGGAGCAAACATTGGATACAATACCCTTTCAGCATCAAAACTTATAAAAGAAAAAAATGGTAAGGGAAGAATATATTCTATTGAACCGGATTCACGAAATATAGAACTTCTCGAAAGGGCTGTCAAGGAAAATAAGTGTGAGGATATAGTTTCTATACATCGTTGTGCTATCTATAACAAAACTGGAAGAAAAGCGTTACATTTATCCAATCAAACAAATTTGAATAGTCTTATAAAAACAGAAAATACTATACAAACAATTGAAGTAGAAACATTTACCTTAGAAGATTTTATGAGCGGAAAAGGATATCCGAATTTTATCAAAATGGATGTTGAAGGAGCAGAAGTAGAAGTCCTGGAAGGCGGTATGAAATTATTTGAGAATAATTTTCCGTGTGGTATATTGATGGAAACACACCAAAAGATGTATACACCACAAAGAAACTTATCAAAACAATTGAAAAAATTGGTAGAAAATGGGTTCAATATAAAAACAGTTATGAGCGCAGGGGTAGCAATACCCGATGTATTCAAAAAATATAAATATTATCCATCAATGATTTTTAATTCTGGTATATTCAGCAGAGGATTATATAATGATATATCAAATGAACACGCTATTGAATTTGCTTCTAATATAATATATCAAAAAACTTCAACAGGTCATATTTCCCCGAAAGTGGTAAGAAGTATTTTGATTGAGAGAAAATAAATGCCAGAAAATTTTGATGATATACTTGAACCTGATATTCCAGAAACCGATGATGATTCTGAAATTGAATTTGATGATGATATATCGTTAGAAGAGATTATCAAAGAAGTTATAGAACTTTTAGAAGAATATAAAAATGATAATGATGCTTGGGAAATTGTTGATGACGAAGATGAAGACGAAGATGAGGATGAGGATGAGGATGAGGATGATAAAAAATGGGACTCTAAAGAAGTAGAAGATTATTTATGGAAACGGAAAGAAAGATGGAAAAAAGAAGATGAAGATGAAGCAAACGGATGCTAAAAAGGAGAAAATATAATGTTTGATGATATAATTAGTAAATCAGTAAAAGTTTGTGATATTCTTCAAGAAGGAATGTATATCATCTATGTTGATAAAGATATTAGTATTCACCATAGAATGATTTTTGATGAAATCAAAAAAATAATTCTTGATACTGAATGGTGGTTAGACCTAATTAATAAAGATACAATTATTCATACAAGAGTTTGGAAATATTATAAAGATGGTCAACATTTTATATATCCATTTTATAGGGGGTTATAATGCTTTGTATTGATATCGGTGGAGCTAAAAGATTTACAGAAACAATAATTCCCTGGAAAGTATTAGATTTGAAAGGAGAAGATTATAAATATGATCTCAATTCAGGACAACCTTTTCCTCTTGAAGATAATAGTGTTGATAATTATTATACTTCTCATACTCTCGAACATATAGATATAAAAAATTTATTATTTGTATTCAAGGAAATTTGTAGAACATTGAAACAAAAAGGCTTGGTTCGTATAGTAGTGCCTAATTTTGAAATAGGTATGTTATGGTATCAGAATAGAAATAAATTATTGTTTGATAAACTGGCACCGGGGGTTCCACATCATTATCCACCAACATATCTTGGTAGACTTACAGCGTGGATACTTACCCCTAACGATCACAAAGGGGCATTTGATAAAGAAACTCTTGAATGGTATTTGAATACAGCAGGATTTGTAAATATAAAGAAAATGAAATATGATTCTCATTCTGCTATATTTGAAGGAAAGGATTTTATCAGATATTCTATGTATTCTCTTTATTATGAAGCACAAAAATAGCGTTGTTATGATGTATTCCCGCTAATATATAAGAATAGGGTATAATTTTTTCTTCAATATTATTCAATCCAATCCAAGGATATTCTATACATAATATCTTTGGTTTTGTAGGTAAAATTCCTTCTAACGCTTGTAATTCATGCCCCTCAACATCTAACACAAAAAGATCAATTCCTTTTCTTCTTATATCTTTACCTATAGATTTCCATAATGATGAAAATTTTATACATTGAACATCATATGTTTCAAATTTATAATTCAATCTTTTCAAATCAGCCAAATGTTCTTTTGTATGGGTCAAAGAACCATTTCCAAAAAATTCTAATTTATGATGTATTGGATATAAAAATGATGCTTTTTCTTCTTTATCTGAAAGAGCAAAATTAGAATTGAAACATTTAGGTCTATTTTCTACAAGGCGAGTATACATTTTTGGGACAGGTTCAATATTGATACCTGTCCATCCAAGAGTTTCTTCAAAAAATTTACAGGAAGAATCAATAACACCTTCCCCCGCACCACATTCAACAAAAAAACCGTCTCGTTTATTATTGATAAAATTATCGTTCAAATAACTATCAATCCCTTTTTGTCCGTAGTATTTGTGTTTTTCCATTTCTTTTTCCCAAACATTACCAATCCAACCAAACCGCTTCCCAATAGCAACATTGTAGATGGTTCAGGTACAGGAGAAGTGTTACAATGCGTTCCTTCATAACTAAAAACATGATTGAAAGCAAAAGAATAATCTATACTATTACCCGTATAAACATTTTCTCCAAAAGAAGGAAAAGTATTTGGAAAATTATTTATTTCGTTATGAATGGAAAACATCCACGGATCTAAATAATTATTTAGAAATTCTGACCCAAAACTTTCCCAACAATTTTCCGTTGTAGTGGGTATAGTTATAGCATAAGATAACGATACACTGAATAACAAAATTACAATCACCAAAAACATTTTCTTCAACATATTTACTCCTTTTCTTTTTCCTTGAATTTTTCCAAGTCAATGATTCCACAAATCAAATTATTATGTGGAATATAAACAACCCCCTGCTTCGGAAATTGTAATATCTTCTTGTCCTCTTTTTTCTTACGGTTTCCTATAAAGAAATTGATAATCCCTGTAACAATTTTCATAACCAATTATTTCCATATAAGGAATAACTTCTTTTCCCTTACCTATAAGAGTTTGTGTATCTAATATATCATCAATCAAAACAAGTGATCCGCTTTTCAACATTGGTTCGCATTTCAGAAATGCTTGAAGATGCATTTTAGAACTTTTATCTAATTCTTCTTGATTTCCCAAATAATCCCAAGCATCCAAATATAAAAGATCAATCTTTTTCAATTCAAAACTATCTAAAAAAGACATAGCATCAGCACAAACAAGAAAAATATTATTAGTTGATATTTCATAGAATTTTATCAATGCAGACGAAACATTGATTGTTTGAGGATCAATATCAATAGAAATCAATGATCCGCCGTATTGTGCTATTTGATATGCCCAATGAATTGTAGAATAACCATCACCTTCACATCCATCAAGAACTCTCGTCATCCCAAATTCTAAAATTATTGGTTTATCTTTATTCAACAATTCAAAACATTTTTCCATAGAATTTTTTCTACGGCTTGAAAACGGTGGTTGTATCATAAATCCTTTCGGGGCGCCTCGGAGTGGTGGTTTTCCACAGGATACTTTTGTTTTCTCCCTAAACCATTTTTGTCCGATATTGGTAAGAAGATAAAGTATTTACACGGCGCACAATATATTAGGGATGACCCTTTCCTGCATGTCCAGTGTTGTTACTTGCCGGGTTGCCCGTTGAGGGTGGAGGGGGATTGTTATTCCAAACATTCGGATTTGGTGCTGTCCAAAATTGTTGCGGTTGTCCAGAATCCCATCCTTCAGCCTCCGTATTTCGTGGAGCATTCCTTCTTTGATTTTCTCTCAAAAATGGATCATTATTCGGGCTCAAAAGATCATCAAACATTTCATTTTCCCCTTATTATTATTTTCAACTCTATATATATTATAACACATTTCAACTATATTGTAAACTATGGTTTACAGCCTTTACAGTTACCGCAAGAAACATCTTCATCATCAGCGTCATCTTCAAATTTCCAATTTGTAGTCCCTAAAGTTTTACTGATTGATTTTTTCATTGCGTCAAGAGTTTCATCATCATCTGTTATTTTTGGTTTTGGTGGTTCTGGAAATAATCCACTATTTCCGATTATATCATCAAACATTTTTTTCTCCTTCTAACCATTTTATCGTTTCAGGGGCTACATTTGCGGGGGATTTACCAAACCAATAACCTTCCCAATGTATAAGTCTTCCAATACGATCTAATTGTTTTTTATTTGTTGTTTTCAATAAAATACCAAAATAAATAAAACCTTTATCTGCGGGTTCAAAATCTATTACCTCCGCAAGATAATATGGGGATTGTTCTTTATATCTTCTTTCACAAAGGACAATTTGTTCACCTATTTTATATTTAGGTGCGGGAATTTGTTTATTTCTTTTTGCTTTTATATGACGATCAATATAATCTTCACGTGCTTTAGGTCTTACACCCGCCCATTTATCATCCCCAACATGAGTAATTCCAAGGCTCCTATCTGTCAATTTTGATTGATCCATTATGTTCTCCAAATATTAGCAGTAGATGGATAATCTGGCGAATCGTCTTCTTCCTCTTCCTCTTCCTTTTCTTCTTTGAAGTATTCATTTATTTCATCTTCTTCCGCATTCCAATCAATAATTCTTCCAGTTTCAGTGTCAATTGACAATTGAACATAATCACCACCACCAAAAAATTCTGGAACATAACCCTGAAATTCTCTTCCATTTTCATCCCACATACTAAAACAATCAGAACATTTTGCTGAAATATTGATAATCATTTTATTCTCCTAACATTTTTTATTTCCGTGTCGATATGGTCTTTCAAGATTTACTTTATGTTTTTTCAATACTTCGGATACAATATCAATTCCTAACTTTTCACTCATATCCCAAATCCTAATAACACAATCTGCTAATTCCTCACCAACCCATCCTTTTTCTCCAGGCTGTAAATGATTACGGTATGCTTCTAATGCTTCTGATATTTCACTATGACATAAACATAATAATTCCGGTATTCCTCTTTCTTCTTCCCACCAACCATGTTCTACAGCACATTTATGAATTTCTTTTGGTGAAATAATTTCTACTATTCTCTTATTACGAAGAATTTCTATAATTTCTGCTTCCAGTCCTTCTATTTTTTTTGTAAATTTTTCAGTGTTTATTACTTCTTTTTCTTCTATTATTGATTCTGGTTTTTCTGTCAACATTCCCATTCCTCTTATGAAAAATACTTCTTTATAATTTGAACATATTATCTGAAAATAGTTTTACTTCATATTTTGGGCATTCTTTTATATTAGCGCAACCCATTTTATATTTATTAGACTCATAACATATACATAAATCTCCACCAAGAGCATATATTTTACAAGACGGATGTTTTTTTTGAAACATACTTGTTCTTATTCTTTTTTTATCTAAATGAATACAATTATTCATGAAAGGCATTTTTTATCTCCTTCCATGATGTTACTCTTTTTATATTATTATTGAATTTCATATTACTAAAAACATCGAATTGATCAAATAAAAACATTTTGATCCCTGCTTGACTTCCATCGGATAATTCTTTTGCTACATGAGGGCTATCATCAATAAAATATTTTACCTCATTTTCTAATAGAGCAGAAAGTTTTTCATATTTTACAAAGATAACTTTATACGGTATCCCATTCAATAATATGTTTAGTAATTTGAAAGTGTTGTCATAATCCCATCTACGGGTGACAAAGACAATTTCCTCTTTTGTATATTTATGGTATTTCCGTATAAAGTCTATCGCTCCTTCAATCTCTTTTTGCGCTTCAAGATTTGCTGTAGCAAGATTGACGCATTTCAACGCATCACCGTATTTCAATTTTGTTACTTCTTCAATACTCCTACATTGTAACCAAACTTCTTTTTCTACTCTTATCCCATATATTTTTTCAATATAATTCAAGACAGGTGTAGATAAATCAATGATCGTATCATCAATATCGAATGCTATTTTACCGTTGAACTTCATTTTATAAAGCCTTTTCCAATTCTTGAATAACTACTTTACCTATCAATATGTCTTCAAACACAATCGGTAATTTATTATAGAATTCCTGTAAGATTGAAAGAAATAATTCTCTACATTGTGGATGAACATCTTTTGCGGTTCGCAGTTTCAGAATATGTCTCCATTCAGTGAGATTTGCTGTCATAACTAATTCAGTTTTCAAATCAAGAGGTAATATACCTCTTGCTTGTTCTGGGTGTTGCCCTAATTTTAGCAAATCATAATAAGTATATTCTGTTTGTCTTATTGCCCATATCCACCTTTCAAATTGTTTTTCAAGATTTGATAAAAATCTCCCCGCCGGATTTCTCCGTTCTGGTAAATCATCAATAGTTTTGATTGTTTCCTCTATTGGTTCAAGAGAATAAAACCAAGATGGAAGAATGACTGTAATTTCATTTCCAAATTTTTCATTTGAATAATTACAATAACGAGTAGATTCTTGGGTATAACTCACCAACCGATGGCGAACTATTTCATTTGCGATTGCTCTATTCGTGATTATGCGAATGGAAAGTGATCCATGTTCCAGAACTGAAAAATGGCCACTTTTGACAAGCCCACGGATAAATTTTTCATAAGATTCATCGGTAATTTTCTCTTCAGTTTTATATGCGGTTCTCCCCGTTTCTTCTATACGGGAAAGAATTTTATCTATATCAAAATCATCAAAGTCATTTAGAAATGACCAAGATTGTTTTATAATTTTCATTTATTCTTCTCTTTTTTTATCAAACAATTTTTACAAAAACATTCCCCAATTGATTGTCTTCCGCCAAGAGCCCAACTTCCCATTTCCGGCTCTTCATGTTCACATTTTGAACAAGACCATCCATTACAAACACCTGATGAATGTCCCGATGGGCACATTTCAATTTTACAATATGGACAAGATATAATAAACATTTATCTACTCCACCCCATAATAAGAAAAAGGAATATCAATATAAATACTATAATTACAAAATAAGAAAGATATATTATCATTTTTTATATTTTCCAAAATCAGTGATAGACATTTTTATTTGAGCACCAGAGCCGAGCATTGTTACTTTGAATTGTAATTCTCTTCCAGAATTTGCGACAATACGAAATAAGGATCGTGCCTTATATTCCTCAAATGTAAACATTTTATCCAGATTGATTTCTGGTCTTTTTTTCTTTTTGTTCTCCCGTAGTATGTTTATCATAAGAACTCCTAACCTACGACCTTACAGTAAAAAAACATAAAATTCCTATTATTCTCACTTTATTATACCAAATTCGTATTGTATTGTAAACACAAAAAGAGCACGATTTTCAATGCTCTTTTCGTTCCCAAATTCAGATTATCCCCTTCCTTGCGCTTCACGTTTTGAAGCCTTCAAGGGGTTTACGAATTTCTGCTCTTTGACTTCCCGTACAAGGTGAGTGGCCATAGGGCAATTCTTTCCAGATTCCCATTTCCCCAAGGGGGAAATATAAACACCACAGAAAAGAGTATCAACCACTTTTCCACATCCCGCACATTCTTTTACAACAGTTTCTTTTTCCATTTTACTTACCTTCCAATTTATATTTTACCCATCTATCTGCTATTTTTCCATTTATAATCATATTCCAACATACCGGAAATTCAGTATCCTTTGGAATAAATTCTTCTGGCCAAAATCCTGTATTTTGCATATGGGCATATGCTTTGATATGATTCATATTATCAGGATCAAAATATTCTGTAATTTTCATTTATACTTCTCTTTTACAAAATAAACAATATCTATATTTCCCCAGTAAATCATCAATAAAACTATTTTTTTTGATAAAAGCAGAATGGTCCACACCATCATGACCACACTCATTTGATGGACAAACATGAATGGACAACGACTTTCCTGTTTTGGCGTCAAACTTGTTTATTTTCTTTTGCAGTAATTTTTTTCCACATGTAATACAAAACATTTTATTCTCCTATTTCATCAATTTCAAATGTCTAAATCTTCTTCTGTTATTATCAAAAACAGCCAAAGCCGTCATTTCATAATTTTTATCGGGTTCATAAAAAGCAAAACGATAAAAATTTCCTAATTTTTCATGATACCCTTTGAGAGATTTTTCATTTGCTACATTCAAGTAAATCAAAGTTTCATTTCTCCAAAAAGGATAACGGAGAACAAATCCTGCTACAGCATGTCCCGCTTGAACCGCTTGATATGCTTTTTTCATATCTTTTCGAATCAGAACATAAAGTCTGTTTTTTTTCATACAAAAAAACCATCCTGACATTTTTGGCAAATCCCCGAAATACGAAATTCTTTTCGAGAAATATCATTTTGAAAATCCTCTACCTTTACAGGTAAATTACAAAAAGGACAAACCCCCGCTTCAACTTTTTTTACTTCATTCCCAAAACCTAATTGTTCCATAATTTTCTTATTCATTTTATCCTTCCTGAAAAGTTAGTCTTCGAAGAATTTTTTGTAATTCTCGAATGCTATCTTGAATTTTTCCGTTTACATTCCAAAGAGCAATTTTTTCTGATCCATCGGTAGCAAAAATAGTATGTTCAACTTCTTCGCTTATCACCTGTAAACGAATGATAATATCAGATACCCTCATTTCTGTCAATGCTTTTGATTCATCAAGTATTTTCATTTTTACCCCAATATCATTTTCAAAAGGCCGGGACGAGAAATACCCCGTTTTCGCAATACCTTTTTTATTTCACTTCTAATAACATAATCAGGAGCAATATTGATATCAATATATTTTGCTTGATAAATGAACATATTCGACACTTTTTCATGCGAAACTTTGCGTCTAATCACTCGACCAGTTTTTGATACAGTAAAAAAACGATATGGTTCAACATTATATCTCCCATATTTTAGCATTGGGAACATTGTTTCCAGTTTTTCGGATGGTAACGAATAAATTATATCTCTTTGACTTATTGATAACCAACTTCTCATTTTATAATCCTTTCCTTATTTCATTTATACAATAATTTGCAAGACATTTTGAATTTGGTTCTTCATATAAAATACAATCAGGACATTTTGATAAAGTTCCATCAAGAAGATCGACCATTTCCAATAATTCCCTGCGAGTAAGATAAACCTTTGATTGATTTGCTTCAATCATTTTCGGATTCAAATGAATAACCACTTCATTTCCATCATAAATTTCTACCCCATGATTATTGACTTTTAGCATAATACCCTTTCTAATACTCTTTCTATTGAAATACTACCCTTATTTTTCAAAATCCATTGTCACCCATAATAAAAATACAACAACCCCCACTATTAGTAATCTCCATAAATCATTCTCCATTCCAAACCCAATTTGAAGAAAACCATGAGAGAATGTGGCAACAACTAAGCATACAATAATTTTGAATATAAAAATTATCATTCCAATACAACCTTTATTTGATGATTTTGAATTTGCTCGACCAAAGTTTTATAAGCAATATTCAATTCTCCTAATCGGTTTTTTGTTACCAGAACACAAATATCGTCTTCAACTCTAATAACATCATAAATTCTGTTATAAAGTTCTAAACGATCACCAACCTTGATTTCTACCATTTCTATGATCTCCATAATGCTCGTTTCCAAACAGACTGTTCATTTCCATTTTGATCTTCAATCCAGGTGAATGCTTTTCCAATTCGTTTTGTAACACGAACCTTTTCACCCGCTTTGATCGGTTGACCTTTGATTATCATAGGGTCAACAACATCCATAATTCCAGGTCTGTAAACCCAAGAAAAAGTTTTCATTTTATTCTACCTTTCAATGTATTCAATAAATACTAATTTGTGACATTCATATCCTGTAAAACCACAATCATCACAATCCACTTCATATAACATTTCATCATCTTGAGGATGGGCCATAGAATAATCTAAATTTGTACTTCCGCATTTCGGGCATTTTCCTAATTCTTGATTTTCTACTTTGAGTTCACTCATTTTTTTTCCTTATTTTTTGATAGGTGAAGAATAAACCAAATAAGAATCCATAATTCTGATGATTTCTTCAATAGTAACCATAAAATCACCTTCCGTCATACCCATTTCTCCCGCATCATTCAAAAGAATCATCAATGATGCTTGTACCTTTTGAGCAAAACGATTTTGAATTTTTTTATTTTCATCGGCTCCTAACGATTCCCTTTTAATGGTTTCTTGAATGGCGCGTTTCATTTCTTTCTTCGTTGAATACTTCATTTTCATTTACCTTTCTTTTTTATTTTGGTTCTTTGAGAAATTCAATCAGTTTATCATTATCCATTATTGTTTTTCTTTTTCAATATAAATTACTCTACCATTACAATAAGGGCATTTTTCTGGTCTTCCATGTTTATAAAGTGATAATATACTAATCAAAGTTACTTTTTCATATTGAATACAAATTATCTTTCGTTCCATTTTTTTATTCTCTTGGAAGAATTTTATTTACAAACATATTTTCTTGAATTGTGATATAACAATTTCTTCCACCAGTATAATCGCTATAACTTTTTGCAGTTCGAATGAGCATTTTTTCATTTGCAAAATAACGAAAATCAGAAGTCATAAAATAATAAATCTTATTGTCAAGGGTGGTGAAAAAACCCGAAAAATAGAAATGACCTTTATGAAATTCGTATTTTTTGATTCCAATATTTTTTTGTAGTTCTTTCTCCAATTCCCTTTTTGCGGTTCTACAAAAATAACTCCATTGCGGTGTATTTCTTGAAGATGATTCAAAATCGTTCTGCATAAGTTCAAGCGTTCTGTTCATTTTTCCTCACTTTCTATATCTATTATATCAAAAAACAGGTAACTTGTCAAGGAAAAAGAAGAAAAAATAAATGCTATGATTACATAAGGTTATCATAGCATCATTGAAATCATTGAATATTTTATAAGGTATTGAAATCTATAGGGATTTTATTTTCTTATCCAAACTGGAAATCCTTTTTCATCTCTTATTCTCAAAATTTTTCCCTCACCTAAAATTTCAATATCTTTTGCAATAGCAAATTTTAGACCATTTTGTGTAATTCTAAAAACCGATAATTTTACATTATCTCTGATATGGAATGAAAGATTTTTATCAATAAACCATGCAGGCCCCATTGAAACATTTTCTTCTGTTGTCTTTGTTTTTACTATGATATGAATCCCTTGAGAAAATTGTCTTCCACCTGGATGCATATATCTATCAATACGAATAATTGACCCTGAAATAATTTCTATATGCTCCCATATCATACTTGGAACCGGAACATATTCTTTTTGGGCTTCACTTTGATTGACAAAAATAAAAAATAACGATAACAAAAATACAACCAACAATATTTTTTTCATTTTTTTACCTCCAACAATATTTTTTTCATTTTTTTACCTCCAACAATATTTTTTTCATTTTTTTACCTCCAACAATATTTTTTTCATTTTTTTACCTCCTACGGTGTGATATTTATTACCATTGGATCAACTTGCATTTCTACAATATCAACACCCAATCCTTTCAATAAACAAACATGACAAATATGAATCATAACTAATTCTCCAAAATTAGGATCTTTGTATCCAGATATTCCTTTGAACTCTGGATATACATCAAGAAATCCAGGAGCATCTTTTTGAATGGACATAGTATTAGCAGAATAAACTACACCTTTTCTTATCATACTTCTTCCACACGATGAACAATATTCACTATCTTTATACATATATGTTCCTTTTAGTTCTGTTATACCTATTGCTTTCAATACGCATATAACACATACATTATAATTTCTAATTCCATATTTATCAAAGATTTTTCCTGTAAATTCAGGGTAAATTTCAAAAAAATCACCTTTTTTTGTTTGTATTCTTTGTTCTAAAGATACTTTATGCTCCATTCCAATATGATTACTTACTTTACTCATATTCCTTGAACAAACTGAACATTCCATAAAATTTCCTTTTTATCTTGCAGATGCTAATAAAACAGCACCAAAAATTATTATTCCAATACCTACCAATTCAATAAATACAGGAATTTCTTTGAACACAATTGAACTAAAAATAAATCCCGATACCAATATCAGAGCATTCCCAAAAAACCATACTGTAAGAAATTTAGGGCCCGTCATATATCCCATTCCAATACCATATTCTGCTATAATGATCAATGGAATAAGTAATAAAATAATTGTCCAAATACTTATATTATAATGTTGAGGTATCCATCTAAAAAAAGTATTTCCTATCCCAATAAATAACGCTCCTAATATAGTATATAATATCCAATTCATCGTTCTATTATCGGCCTTCCAAAATCTATTCTTATTAGTTTTGCTGTCTTTTCAAATTCTTCTCTGCTACCTGCGGAAATATCATCTTTTGTGCTAACAGCAGTAAATTGTGTTTTATCGCATAAGGTTCCGATATACCCATAATAATATAATTTTAGAAACATTGCCCAATCACTCAAACGATGATATATTTCTTGAACAACAAAACCTTTTACCTTATTGATTACTTCTGTTTTATATAAACTATTTGAAGAAATATAATTTCCCACCAATAATCTTTCAATATCATATTTTTGCGGAGGAAATTGTATATTTATAAATCCTCTGTATTCAAACGGACAATATGTAAATCCAATATCTTCCTTTGTATTCACCAATGCTTCATACATTCTATCAAGAAAAAATCTACCTAAAATAATATCCCTATCAAGGATCTGAATATATTTCGGTATAGGATATTTATTTATAAACGTATCCAAACCATTTTGAACATTCTTTGCATGTTTACCATCACCTGTATAACTTACCCATATATAAGGAATTTCATTTCTTTTGATAGAATTTTTTGTATCTTTGGATATAGTATGGCCGGTCAAAAGCGGAGTAATCACTAATATTTTTGGTTCTTTATCTTCATGAATTATTTTCAACATTACAAATTTCCTTATATCGGGAAAATATAGCGAAAGGAGGTTTTTCATAATAGAGTCGCTGGAAACTATTATGAAATAAAGACACTATACTTTCCCGCTATTTTATATTATAATACCTTTTCTACTGTTTCTTCAATATTTCCTACAGGAGCATCGGGAATTGGTTCTGTTACTACTTCCGCTTCCATAAATCCTGCAAATGTAGCAGAAAATCTATTCTTTTCTGGCATAAGATAATTTATAAGATATTTTTTTCCTTCCCAAGAAAACATTGAATCATTCTTCGGCATTTCTTTAGAATGCGCTGTAAATCGCATTTTTCCAGTATTATGTGCTACAATATGAAATTTTAGTTCTTCCAAATTGATTTCTGTTCCTACAGGCGGAAGAATCATTTGTTTGAATTGTTTTCTTGAAACAACAATATTTTTTTCAGCATTATCTTTTTCTTGTTTATGTTGATGTTTATGGAGCAATTTTCTTTTCACGTTTTTTCCCCTTTTTCCACGTTTTTGTATCTATTTTACCAATAACTGCTTCTTTAGGATCATAAAAATTAGAAGACATTGTTTCACCTACACCCCTACTCGCAAAATAACTTTTATATGCAGACATAGTTTGAACATTTGCATATTGAACTCCAATTGCATCTGCTACGAAATTAGCGGTATTTGATAATGGAATATTCAAGTCTTTACTGATCTTACTCAAATCCTGATTTGCTCCAAGATAAGTAAATGTCCATTTTTTTGTTTCTGTAAGAGAAGAGATGGTTTTCTGAATATCACCATACGTATATTTTTTTGAATTATTTTCAGCACCATCTGAAATAATGATAACAAGAAATGATGTATCATTTTTTGCTTCTTTCTCTGTAATGTCTTTCATTTCAGATAAAGTATCCCCAACACAATCAAGCATTGCGGTCATTCCTTCAGGCATATATTCATCTCTGTCAAGTTTTCGTAATATATCAACTGATTTATTCCAGAATACAGGACGATGGGGGGTTGTTGAAAATGTTCTGAAAGTAACAAAGGTTTTCATATCTTTAGAACTTTCTCTAATAACATTCACTTGTTGATTGAAAGCATCAATCGCTTCATTTTGCATTGAGGTCATGGAACCTGATGCGTCAAGAAGGATCATAACATAATTTTTCTTTTGAGGGGTTCCACCACCCTCTATATCCCCTGTCAAATCATCAAACATCTTATCAATTTTGTCCATTAGAATTTCTCCTGTAATTCAAGTTCTCTCATCAAACATTTCTTTTGACAGAAATGATATTTTTCTTCTTTGATATACAATTGAGCATGTTCACCATAATAAATAATATATGTATTATCATCTTTATTCATAACATATTTTATATCTTTTACACTCAATTTTCTATCACAACCATTACAAAAATAAGTTACTTCTTGCATATTTACCCCTTTGCTCGTTTCACCCGCAATCCCAGATCATTCTTTGACATAATTCCATAAACAATATCTGCTATTTCACCATCTTTCATTATTATTGTTGTAGGAATTGATCGAATACCAAAAAATGTTGATATTTTAGGATTATCATCTACATTTACTTTTCCAAATTCTACTTCTGGAAAGTCTTGTTCTACCTTTTCAAAAATAGGTGAATACATTTTACAAGGCCCACACCAAGCCGCCCAAAAATCTATAACTTTTACACCCTTTGATTCTTTTATTGTTCCAAGTTCATTATCTAAAATTTGTCTCATATAAAAATCCCCCTGGCCTATTTATTGTCAGGAGATACCTTTTATTTTATAATATACCATATTTTATATAAAAAGTAAATCAATATCTTATTCCTTGTGCTATCGCATGAATTAGCCTTTTCCTACCTTCAGGATCAGATAAAAATTTTTCTTCTTCTGGATTTGATATAACACCACACTCTATAAGAACCGCAGGAATTTTCGATTCCTTCAAAATAAATAATTTGTCTGTACTGTAAATTCCGTCTTCTTTATCTTCCCATTTATATCCCCTTCTCTTATTACCTTCTTGATATGTTGCAACAGGAAAATTCTGGTATACCATTTGACGCCCAATATTTCTCGCAAGTTGAAAACTTTTTTTGTATTGATTATTCCATTTACCTTTACTTCTATCAATAAAAATAGAAAAACCCAAAAACCGATAAGCAGTTTTTGGATTATAAACAACAGAATCGTGATGAATTGAAACGAGAATTGATGCTTTACTATTTGCTATAAAAGGTCTTTCTTTGAGTAAAATACCATCTATTAGAAAACATTCAAATCCTCTTGCTTCAAGGTTCTCTTTCAATCCGGTTGCAACTTCTTTATTATAAGTTACTTCTGGCACTCCACTTGCGCTAATTGTACCATTACCATAACCCGCATGACCAACATCAATAGCAACAACAAAACCATAACAGGTTATGGGAAAAGTAATAAACAAAATTGAAAACAGTATAAACAATATATTTTTCATATTTTTCCTTTTTGTAGGTGAGTATTGTAACAGGTTCAGGTTAGGATTCGGTTCTATGATTAGGAGCTGATCCCTAAGATTCGTACCGAAAGGCCAAACACCCTAACTTTCAACATTATGGCTTAGTTGATTCCCCCATTACAATACCCGTTTTCTATGTTTTCCAACCAAACTTTCCAAATCATTTACCAATTCAGAATATGAATTTGGTTTAGCAATAGCCTCGTCTAAAGAACCATAATGTTGCTCCAAACAATTCAAGAGCAATTCTTTGATTTTATTTTCATCAGGCCCATATGGAAGAGTGCTTTTAGCATACACTTCTTCAAGGGACTTTTCTTTCATGGTGAAATATTCAAAAATTTGTGTTTCTGTCCATTCACCTCTACGGATAGATTTCAATTGTTCCCTGTTTCGGGTAACATCAAGATCACCCTCCGTCAAGATCATTTCCACTTCATTCAATAATCGAACAACGTGATAAGCGAATTTTACATCATAACCAAATTTTTCAACAATTTCTTTTCGCTTTCCTTCTGGCTTTTTTGTATCCATTTTATGCATCTGACTATATGCATAACCTTTGAATTTATGCCAGCATCCTTTGTGAAGGAACATTCTCCGATTCTCACGAACCAAATTTCCGATTGCGGTAGAATGCAAAACGCATCTTTGCGGAACGAAAAGACTGTCAATCATATTTGGATTATTATCCATACACAATTGAAAATATTTGACAATAGAATAGATTTGTAAATCGTATTCTTTTCTTTCGTCTTTACATTCGATATGCGCTTGCTGATATTGTTCAAACCGATTTGTTTGCTTTCCGAAGCCTGAGATTTCACCAATCAAATGAGGAAAAATCATATACTTCGGTGGAATGGCAAAACCATAAATATCCATATCAGAATTATCAGAAGAAACACCATAAGCGATACTTCCCATAATTACTTCATAATGAACATTCATTGCCAAAAATCCAGGTGGATTGATCAATCCTTTTTTACATAATCTGTCAACAAGACTTCCCATAATATTTTTCCTTTTGAGGAAGAGTTACGGAATCGAACCGTTCTTCTGAATCAATGATGTTCTCAGTGTGCAATCCTTTACACTAACTCGACCATAATTTATAAACTTCCCATAAAATCTTTTTTGAAAGAAGTTTCATTCCCTTTGAGATAATGAATAATCAATTTCGAAATACCTTCAATTTTTTCTTTTGTATATTCTCTTTTTTTCAATTCATTACAAAAATTAGAAACAGTCAAATAAAAAACATCAGGACTAATCCATTCCTTCCCCAGACAATGAAGAAAAATCTGAAAAAGTTCTGGAAGGGATTCTCTTGAAAGTCTTTTTACTTTTGTTCTATCTTCTAACGGCATTCTTCTCCAAGAATTCAAATTAGAACAACATCCTTCCCTTGCATAAAGTTCTTTCCTATAAAGTTCTCCAAGATTTCCAGGAAGTTGCATAAGATCACAAACATGTCTTTTTCCATTCCATATAAGCGCAGGACACAATTCAGCGCCAGGATAAAGTCTATGTCCGGCCTGACACATAGATTTCCAACAACAAAATCCGCATCCAATACAATCTTCGATTTTTCCAATTTCATCATTCATTATGTTATTATACCAGAATAAAGGAAATATGTCAAGATAAATGTTTATTAATAATATCAATGGGTTTGATGGGTTCGGTTCTGGCTTTCCACCTTCCGTTAGGACGGAGTTGTATAACCTATGGTGTGGCTACCGTCCTAAGTCCATAATAAGAAAAAGGATTTTTCCCCCCATCAAATCCATCGTGCTCGATTTTTATTGAACTCTTTGACAGTTGTTTCCTGTTTCAAAAAATACATATTCCCGCACTCAATACATTCAATACGGTTTTCATAAACATACCATTTATTACTTCCACAATTACAAATAAATTGAGGTTTCATAATAAATTATCTTCTATCATTTAAACTAATTCCCTCTGTCGGGGTTACTGTCATTGACACCATTTCATTTCCAAATCGTTCCAGAACTTCCATCATTCTTGATTCAGCATTTCTCAATGCTTCAATATATGCAACTGGACCTCTTTGTTGAAGCGCATCTAATTCATTCATAAGAGATAAACATTCAAGACCCCAAAGAGCATCAAGTCCGTGGGAAACTTTATCATAAACTTCAGTTGTTTTATCTACATCAATATTTTTTACTGTGATGGAAACTGCGGGCTTGATTCCTCTATAATTAGGTAAAGAAATTGTTGCTCCCCTTGATATTGTAATATCAATTTTTTGTTTGTTCATTTTCTTCTTTCCTTTTCATATTTTCAATTTGTTCAGGAGAAATTTTACCAACAAAAATATGATAAGTGTCTGCTGATTTCCCCATAATATTTTTGAACCAAGAACAAATTATTGATGGTTTAGTTACAATTACCATTCTTTCTTTTGACCAAACGGTATGTATTTCATCAGAAATTATTTTTTCTCTCCATATTTCATCAATGATAATATTTTTTACTTGATTACAAATCTCCATCATTTCTTCTGTTCCCATACTAAAAGTGTTTATGGTAGACATTTATAACTCCTTATGGATTGCCCTGATAATCCTGATGTTGATGCCCACCGCTGGGCTGCCAAATATAAACGCCGTTCCCATATTCATATATATCTGATTTACTTGATGAAGGACTCATTGTTCTTGTATCCCATACATCTACCATCCAACCATCTTCTCGATAACAGGATTCAATTGCGTTTTGTGCCATTTGATCAATAGAATGGGGGCGATATCGCCCCCTTTTCTTCAATCTTCTCTTTTCTAAAAATAACTCAAACCATTTTTTTATCAGTTTGAATAACATACATTATTCCTTTTTAGCAGAAGGATCTTTCATTTTCAAATTTACAAAAGGTGTAGCATTGCTTCCCATAAATTGAGGAAGAACACCATCCCATTTTTTCAGAGCCTCATACTCAAGAACGATAGGATTCAATTGTTCCCTGCGTAATTGAATAGATTTCGCTTCTCCCTCTGCGGCTGCTATCTTCTGTTGCGCTTTGAATTTTTCCGCTTCCAGATTTCTCTGTTCGGTCAATGCTTTCTGTTCCGCAATCTGTTTATTTTCAATCGCTTCCTCAAATTGTTTTGACCACTTGAAATTTACAATGGTAAAATCATCAACAATCATTTTATATGGAAGTAAATTTGCTTTCAAATCTTTCTTCATTTCATCACGAATAATCTCTCGTTTAGTAATCAATTCAAGAGCATTGTATCTTGCTGTTGCTTGTTTTACCACTTCTTGAGTTTTTGGTTCCACAATCTTTTGAGCATATGATAAACCTAACTCTCTATATACCCAGGAAACATCTTCTGGAATAAGGTGATAGTTTACCGTAACTGTAGTATGATTGAACTGCTGATCTTTTGTAACCGCTTCACAATCTTGTTTACTCAATAAAATCTGAACAGACATTTTGATAACATCTTGATAGATAGGTATCCTTGAAGATAAACCATCTGATAGAGGAATAGGTTTAGGCTTTCCCCATTCAAGAACAACACCTCTATGTCCTGCGGGTACAATTACCCAAGGATGAGCAATAAGAACGCATAAAAAACCAAATAGGATAGCAATAAGCGTTCCCCATTTTTTCCATTTTCCACTGATAAGATCCAGTGTTTGATTTGTCAATTCCTGTTTTTTCTCATTATGAGCATCCCAATCATTTCTCGCCATAACATTTTCTCCTTTACATTTTAGTCGTTATTTGATCCAGAATCACTTGAACTTGAATCTGAACCCGAATCAGACGATTCAGAATCAAAACTTTCGGAGGCTCCTCCACCCCCAAATTCTCCCCCACCACCAACAAATTTATTATTATCATCTAAAATATCTTGTCCAGTAGAAAGAAGAGAACTGATTACTACAGCTTCAACTATAGAAATTCCACTATCTTCTTCTTTTTGAATTATTTCTTTTTTCACCGGCCGGCCATGAAATCTTTCATCATGAGATATTTGATCTGATACAGGAACCCCCCTTTCAGGATTGCATAAATTACAAATATAATATTCGGTATTGAATATTTCTGATTCTTGTTTCTTTTTGAACGGCCACATATTATTTCCTCTTTATAATTTATTGATGAAAAGCCTTCCACCACGACTGTCTTCCATGTATTTTGCTATTGTTATTTGTAAATCTCTTATTGAATCAGGATCTCCGATAACTTCTAATTTCAGACGCCCCTCACCAATATTTACCATAAATTTTTCATCTTTTACAGTCATTTCAAATGTTGTTGTTTTTATCATATCATTCTCTAATTTTTTTTATTTCTGCATTTTTTGTCTTATCATAATATAATAAAACATATCCTATTTTTTTACCAATGGCCCATTTTGCTATAGGCGCAGTTTCAATAACTATTCCATTCTCTGCAACTATACCAAATGTTGCATAAGATGTTGAAATCCAAAAGAGTTCTTCCATATTTTCATTTATCTATAAAGTATTTTATCATATTCACGGTGTATTGTAAACTCATTTCAGGATATTTATTTTTGATAGTTTCGTGTATGTCATAAATAAAACCAAAATGTGTACTTTCATAAGAATTACAATACATTGCGATATCTATGCTTTTTTCTATTGTGGTAGGAAATCCATTGAAAAATCTATGTTCATCTGGTATTAGGGGAATACAATTGTTTTGAAGAGCATCGAAAAATGATTGATCTAAATAACCTATTTTATAATTTTGAATTGAACCTAAAATAACAGTACATTTTGCGTCTACATATGGTATCGGAGCACTATTTCCTAAACTCAATTTGGTAAAATATTCTTGTTCTTTTCCTTTGTCTATTTTTGCAGAATAATAAACACCACCAAATTTTTTATGGTATTCAAGAATGTATTTTTCAAATGAAAAAATCTTTTCTATCAAATCCCCGTTATAAACTAATGAAAATTTTCTTTTCTCATCAATGGGATTGATCGTCAAGTTTTCTTTATCTTTTATTTTGATGGAGAATGGTAGATAGGTAAATTCTGTACGGAAATTCAATGCGGGTTCAAACATAATAGTTCCCGCTTTCTTGAATAATTTATATTCATCGGTTGTAATTCCAAGATATCTGTCAAAAATCATCATTGGAATTTTCTTCGCATAACAATGAGTAACAACTTGAATTTGACGAGCTAATAGAGGCGATTTACGATTGCTTGGAGTCCAATCAAGAAAAATCGCCTCCATATTATTATCATCCTTATTGGTAATATCTAAAGTTGTAAATTCTTTTTTTAGTTCATCAATAAGGTCTTGGTTTTTTACATTATATAAGGCTAATCGGCGCATTGATTCCACCTGTTAGAGATACAATAATGTCATCCAATTTAGTTTCCCAATTAGATTCATTTTCTTTCTCTAAACTCACAAGGTAATCTACAACCGCATCGGAAAATCCATGAATAACCTTATAACCTTTATCTTCTTCAATACCTTCCTTTTCAGGAGCGACATTGATTACATATGCTTTATCTACTTTTGCTTTGGTAACTACATTTTTATCCTGCGCTTGTTCGTCTGTTATGATAATTATTCTATCATATTCACGAATCTTATTATTGATAACTCCTAATGCTTTTGCTAAATAAGTTGCGTTGTGGCTTTGGCTATGATTGATAGCATTTGCAAGGGAAAATCCTCTCAACCTGTTGTCTACAGAGGCAATATCAGAAGAAAATGAGAATACCGCAACATTCTCACAAATCTCTCTCAAAAGAAGACCAATACCGCAAGCAACATCAATACGGGTAGTTTCTTTCTGTCTGCTAAATCTTTTTTGAGTCAAAGGGGCATTCATAGAACCGGAAACGTCAACTAATAAAACAGTTCTACCTGAAAGACGATCTTTATTTTCAAGACATTTGAACATCGCCTTTTCTAACATTTCTCCCATTGAAGGAGCAAACTTTTGGGCGGTGATAAAGCGATAAGGTAATACCTTATCGAATTTGATAGTATCAAATCCATGAATAAGAACATCCTTTGTAACTCCTGCATCAATCATACCTCTCAAATTACGAATGAATGCTAAAGCACCAAGTTTACCTTCACTGATAAGCCTTTCAAAAGTTTCTTTTTTGTCTTTACCAGCAGACAATTCTACTTCCCAAGTATCGGCCGCTGTCAGATTACCGTCAATCAATTTTTTCCAAATTAGAGATTGTTCCTCATTTCTTGGTTTAGGATGAACAAGAAACATAACATCTTTTAGAGAAATACCTTTTTCTTCCCTGTATTTCGCAAGATTATAAGCATTGAACTTGCCGAAAGCATTTGCTAAACCTTTCTTTACCTGTGAAGAAATAGGTTGCTTGATCAATTTTACATTTGAAACTTCTTTTCTATCTGAAATTCTTGTATCCCAAGAAAAAATTGTACTTCCACAAGAATTTTGTGCTTCTGTTTCTAATGTAATAGGATCAAGGAAATATAGATATAGAAAATATGCTAATTCATCAGCCCTTTGAATAACTCTGTTTAGAGTAGTAGCAACCAAATGTTTATGAGTATTATGTTTTGCCATCTGGCGAACAATCCATAATGGAGCATGTCTCAAATTATATTTGGAACGTGCTTCAATTGCAAGGGAGGCAACAATTTCAGGATTTACTTGCGGGACAAGTGAAGCAATCCTATTAGAAATGGATAAACCATTTTCATAGAATGTATCTTCGAATAACAAGCAATTCAAAACGGAACGTCTTAGTTGCTGATCTTTACGTAATTCTAACATATTGACCTCCTAAAAATTGAGAATATGAAAGGAACAGGCGACAAAAGTTATGCCCTTGCGGGCGGTCATTTTTAGAGATGAAGTAACTCTCATCTATCACCACAACATATTCTCATATAAAATTGATGTTATCAGGGAATAATCGAAAGAGACTTTTTATAACAGCTGTGCTACCGTTACACTAAATTTCCTTACGAAACCTTTCGGTTGTCCTGGGGAAACTTGGGAATTGAACCCATCATGCTGTTTCCATGCGAAGTATCTCTATCTACACCACCGATAACAAAATAAACATAAAATGTAAATTAGAGGAATAAACAATAAAAGTCTTTTTTCATCAGTATAGTGAAGTAACTCTCATCTACACCATCTAATTTACAAAATCAAAAAGATGAATAAGGATCAAAAAGATAAGGCTGCCATAGGTACAACCCGATAATTGGCTTTCATACAATCATGTATACCGTTCCAAAGACGGAATATGAAGGTGCCAGTCTGTTATTGTGTGACCACTCACACCCTGGCGGTTATGGTTTCATTTTCAATTTCAATTTGAAGTATCCTTATCAACCACCATTATTCATCTAAATTCTACTTATAGTATAACATAAACTGATAAAATTGTAAACATACTATTTTTTGGGAATAACAACTGCTCCAAGTTTTTCCTTCGGCGGAACTTTCAATGCTTTTGGTGCAGGAAGCCCAAGTTTAAAAATCTGTTTCAGAACTGAATCAGAAAGAGCATCCAATCTCATCTGTGATCCGATACTTGTAAAATTACATCTTTTTCCCCAATATCTTTGAATGTAAGCCATTGCTTCTTCATTTGATCCGGCAGCCACCATTGCTGTCCACGCATTCATATCGGGTGGAACTTCATACTCAAGTCGATAAATATACACTTCTTTTAGTTTCATACAACACTCCTTGTTATTGTTTTATATCTTCTACCAATAATTCATATTTTGGAGAATATTCATATCTCGCAGGTTTTATACTTTTCACATCGGTTATAATATAATATGTAATCCACTGACCCGCTTGTTTTGTATCTTTTTGTTCTGCAAGTTTATCGGGTAAAAATATTTGTCCAACTTCTATTTTTTCAGGTTCCTTTTCTAATCTTTCAAACTCTGATATTGTCATTATCATTACCCTCTATACATATTTATATTGTTATCATTCCTCTTTTTGTTCTTTCTTTTTTCTCTTGCTGGGCTTATCTTTTTCATCATTTGGTTCAGTAACAATTTCGCTCTCTAATAATTGTTCTGCTTCTTCAACATTCTTATTTACTGTTGAATACCCTGTTGTTTTCAGCCAAACATCCAATTCTTCTAATAATTGTGGAAATTTATGTAAATTTTCTTCTGTGTTTTTTTCTCCCTGACCTAACCTTTCACCTTTATATGAAAACCAAGCACCCGCTTTTTCTACCATTCCAGCATTCACCATAATATCAAGCAAACCAGCATATGGTTCAATACCATTCGAATAATCAATTTTTACAATAGCCTGTTGAAATGGAGGATAAATTCTATTTTTCAAAGTTGTTGCTGTTATTTGATTTCCAGTGATCTTAGCATCTTTACCTACACCATCCTTTATTGATTCTTTTTTCAAAGAGATCAAAACGCTTGGAAACATTTTCATTGCTTTACCACCACCAATTTGATCCGGTAAAGGAAATCCTTTGGATGGTTGACTATACATATGACCTGTAACAATACCGATAGAATTTTGTTCAACACAAATATTGAGAAGAAGTTTCAATAATCTACGAATCCATCTTTGTAATTGTCCTTGATCACCTTTGGGATCATCATCGAGAGCATCTTCAAACATTTTATACTGATCTACACCACCCATTGAATCAATACCGATAATCATTTTCTGTTGACCTGATTCTTTTACCTGTGCAAGAATAGTCATAATTTTATCTACCCACGGTTGATAAACATATCCTATCTTTGATAGATCCATTCCCCATCGTTGACAGAATTCATTAGTAACTCCTCTTTCTGTATCAATGATCAATGCTTCATATCCTTGTCGTAATCCTTCAACCATACACAAAACCATAAATGATGATTTGAATGTATGCTCTGGTCCCACAATACCCACAAGATTTCTATTCGCAATTCCCTTGAATAAACTTCCTGAAAGAATTCTATTCAAGTCAAGCGCAGGAGTTTTTACAAAATCAGTAGATGTTGCTATATCTGAATCTGTCATCATTGATGCATGAACCCCTTTTACGTTATCATTTATTCTTTTTATTATATCACTTATTGACATTTGCTTTCTCCTCCGCCTTTTCTGCTCTCAATTTTTTTATATGTTCTTCTATATCTCTACCTTCTTTTCTCCAACCTATAACTCTTTTCGTATAACTATATTCCCAATAAGGATGATCTTTAGAATACCCTTTTTCATCTTCTATTTCAACAGGCAGATCAGGGTCATCTTGAACAGCATCATCAATTCCCCAAGTATGAATCACAATCTTTCTTCCAGATCGTGCAAATTTTGCACCTACCACACTATAACACGATTTGTTTTCAAGTTCTGGATCACGAAAAAGAATTTGAAGGGGACCATCATAATATGCAGGAAGATTATCTACATATACAATTGGTGTATTATGAACACAAACTTCTGTTTCACCATCTGGATCGTTTTCTTGTAATTGTTTTATCAATTCTTTTGTTTTCATTGTTATTTTCCCAGAGTAACAGTAGAAAAACCGTCTTTCTTTTCTACTAAATAAATATTATCAGGTTCAAACGAATCAACTTCTTGTCTATGAGTAACGATAAATGTTTTATTTTTATCATCAATTTGTTTTGCTTTTATAATACTCAAAATATTTGTAATACCAATAGAATCAATAGAACTATCTAATACTTCATCTATAATCATTATATCTGGAAATAAGGTGGCTTGTACACGTGCTGTATCAAGAAAAGCAAATTGTAATGCAAGATCAATACTTCTTTGTTCCCCTCCGCTCAAATTATCATATGTACAATTATAAATTCCTGGACCCTTTATTTCTGCTTCTAACCAATTATCAAATTTGATATAAAATCCCATCCCCCCATCAGAAAGATATTTATTTGTTCTTTCATTTACATAAGGAATATGTACTGAAATCGCATATTGTTTTGCATTTTCATCTTTACAAAGAACTTTTATATATTCAATATAATCTATAATGGATTGTGTTTGATTTATTTTATTCCTAACAGTTCTTGTTTCAATATTCAATTCTGCTATTTTGTTTTCATTTATTTTTATCAATTGTTGAATTTCTTCTTTTGCTTTTGTTTCGTGAGAAATCCTTTCTTCAAGAACCTTTATTTTACTTTCAATTTCTCTTATTTGTGAATCGAATAAACGAACTTCTTCTCTTTGCTTATTCAGTTCTTTGAACTTACCATTCAATATGTTCAAGTATGCCTGTATTCTTTCAAGTTCTTTTCTTTGTTCTTTCTTTTGTATTCTTTCCTCTTCTTCTTTTTCTTCTATTTCTACAAGTTCCTTTTCCTTTATAGATTTTGCTTCTTTCGATTCAATAAGTTTTGTTTGATACTTCTGACTTTCTAACTGGATTTTTTGTAAAATGTTTCCTGCGGATATTTCTGTTCCACAAGTAGGACAAACATCTTTACCCTCTAATCCTTTTTTCCTGGAATCACTATTCTTCAAATTTGTTTTTACTTCTGTAATAAAAATATCAATTCTATGTATTTCATTGACAAGTTTTTCTTTTTGTTCTTTCAATAAAATATTTTCCTGCGGTAATTCATTTGTTTTTTCAACAATATTATTCCATAAAATATCTATTTCTTCTTTACATAATGCTCTTTTTTCTTCCAGATCGTTCACTCTAATTTCTTCTTTTTGTTTTATCATTCTCATCAATGTATCTTTTTCAACTTCCAATTCATTTTCAGATGAAATCATTTCACTTATTTTCAATATCAATAATGTATTCTGACTTGATATAGTATCTATCATTTTATTAGAATACTCAACGGAAGAATTATAAGAAATAATTTTATCATTTGTAGTTTTTAATTTTTCATTTGCTTTATTTACAAGGCTTGTAAAATATTCTAAATTGAATATTTTTCCCAAAAATTCTCTTTTCTTATTTTTTTCCATTTGTAATATTGGGGTCATATCATTCAAATTTGTATAAAGAAGATTCATAAAAGTAAGAAAATCAAAATTCAATATTTCATTTTCTATTGTTCTTTGATATGCTCGTATATCGGGAGGGGTGGGTAAATCTTTACCATTCTCAAATACTTTCAATACATCAGGTTTCAACCCTCTCAAAAATGTATAGCGTATATCGTTCTTGATAACATCAAGATACACTTCACAATTTCTTCTATTTTTCCAATTGATAATATTTTCTTTTTTGATAGGATTTTTATGAGTTTTACCGAAAAGAGCAAAAGGAATAGTTCGTAAAAATGAAGATTTTCCGCTTCCATTTGATCTTTCTTTTTCGTGATCAACACCCAGGATCAGATTTACACCTGGAAGGAAAGGAACCTCTTGAAGTTTTCTACCGTAAGAAAATATATTTTTGAAGCGCACATTATCAAAAGTCAGTGTGGACAATTTATCACCAGAAATAAAAATAGGTATACCTCTTTATAGTATACCTATTTTTATTACAATTGTAAATATGGTATTTTTATACTGATTTACGTATACCCTTCAATGATTTTCCATTCTCAAAAAAAACAGAACCAAAGAACGAACCATTGACAGGCATCAATCCGAATGAAAGACAACTTACATTTCTGCAATAAGGCTGTCCATTTCTTTCAGATAATGGAGAACCGCATTTTTCACACTCCAAAATTGCGGTTCCAAGTTTCAAAACAACTAACTTCTCTTTGAACGGTAATCTTTCCTGAATCATTTTTCTTTCCTTTCTTATTTGTTTTTGCTAAGACATTTTGTAATTATCTCAATCGCTTTCTCACGTGACTCTGCGGCAAAAGGACGTACAATCTCTTGTACAAAATCATTTCCTTCACAATCATCGGTATAATCTTTATGATCACCAAACCACCGCTTAACTTGAATAGTTTCATTTTGATGAAGATATCCCCACCACATCAATTCATTCATTTTTATTTCCTTTCTTCTTTTGTTTTTGCTAAACCTAAAAGCGCATAACCACAAATATCACCATAAGGCGATTCTCCATTATAATCCTTTTGATTCGCAATCCTGAATAACTTATCTATAATCCTTGTAATACATAAAACATCATCATATTGTTCAGGACGAATACCATTCGGAAACATAACTCTCAAAACTTGTCCTGACATACCAAATGAATCACCATACGCTTTTTGTTTGTCATTTACCAATTTTCCAATATCTTCACCAAGTTTCTTGTAATCATAATTCAACATATCCATTTGTTCTCCTATATCTCAAATAATTCTTTATCTATTTCAAAATTATATTTTTTATATTCAATACATCTTGTGTTTTCCCTTCTTTTACCACAAAACCGTTCCCCATCCCAAATTGCTCCATGAGGATTTTTATCACCATTTGAAGACCATTCGGTATATGGTCCTTTACCAACACAGTCTCCACATAAATGATCTTTTGGGCCGTCACAAATATAATATTTTACCATATTCTTGGCTTCAACATTCTTTCAATTATTTCCGTATCTTCGGTTCTTGAATGTTTTTTCAGGGTAGTTGATTGACCATAAACATAAACTATCAACTCATAACCTTCTGGAAGGATTCTCGCTTCAATATCTACAAATCCAGCAGAAGTAACATTCAATCCCTGAACAAAAAAATTATGATCAACCATTGCAGGAAATAAAATTGGTGTATCTTCATTTACAATTACATATTTCATTCTTTCATTCATTTTTTATCCTTTCTTAGTCGTTATAAACAATAATTTTTACACCGCATTTATCACAAGTATTTTCCCAATGCGTTATATCTTCCCCGTATTCTCTTTGATCTTCCCAAAACATGGAAGTAAGAGAATTTTCACGAAGAGATGTACCGCATTTTGGGCAACTTTTAGGAAGTCTTTGTCCAGGTAATTCAGAAATTTCAGCGGTAAATAAATTGATACTCAGTGATTCCATCCATAATGACATATTATTCCCCTTTCATTTATATATATTATATCAAATTCCAGAGGTTATGTCAAGTAAAATCTTTCAGAATAATATCAAGGAGTTATATTGATAATAAGTGGTGATCCGTTTGAAATTTCCCCAGTATCAGCAGAAAGTCTTCTTTCTGAAATCAATCTGACATAAGCACAAAGTTCATTTACAATTCTCAATGCTGAATGCGTATCAAATGTTCCATTTTTATCCCAACAACGAGAAGCATAACCCACGGCTGTATGAAGATTTTGAACATAATTGTCTGAATCCATAATTTGCGGTTTCTTTTTATCACAATCAAAAATTTCAGGTTCATTTCTCAAATCGTACATATTATTCTCCCTCATCAGCTTTTTGATCATAAATAGCTGCGGTCAATTCTGCAACTCTCAATCTCCACGAAACATCATCCTGATTCAAATGAACTTCTTCTGCGAAGTCTTCAATGTCGTGAGGTAAAAGTTTATAAGGTGTTTTTTCAGAATCAGCGTCAAAAAACGCATGTCTAAGTTCATGGCGAAGCAATTTTATTTTATCAGATCTTTGGATTGCATCCCAACAAATTTTGTCTAAAAAAATGATATAGTCAACCCCCGCCTCATCCTCTTCATTTTGAGTAAAATATTTGACAAGATCATTTGCTTTTTGTATCCTGCCTAATACAATTTTACCATCATATTGTCTTTTTTTCAAATCAAAAAGCATCTTAATATTTGCATTTCTTAATTCAGGACAATATTCTGCACGAATTTCTCTTAAAAGATCATTTTCTTCTTGTGTTACATCGTCATACCTATTCATTTTGTTCCTCCAGTTTAAACAGTTTTTCATCAAAGTATTTTTCTTCTTTTGGTTTTGGTAATTCTTTCATTATAAGATCATCTATGGGAACCATATTCATTATAAAATTATGAATTCTTTCTAATAAATTATATGCATTCTCAAAACAACCTTTATTTATTTCTTCTTTCATTTTTGTTATCAATATCATCATTTGTTCTTTTGTTATATTAATTAACTCAGGAAAAATAAAATTATTATAATTAAAAGTATGGGAATGTCCCGATTGAAAAGCCCCCTCACCGGCTTGTCCATATTGAGATGGATGAATAATCCATTGCCCAGAAGCGGCATCATATATATATGATGGGCTACTAATAAATGATGATGGACTAATAGTAAATGATGATGGTGAAACTGCTGTGCCAGATGAATAAAAAGCATTTCCAGAATTTTGCACATATCCCCCAGCCGCTCCCGTACCCTCCGCTGTATTATATATACTCATTTTATTTACTCCTTTAAAAATCTTATACATTCGGCTCTTTTAATAAAATATCTACCACATCTCTTAATACAGATATTTTTAAATGAGATGGTAATTGAACACTATCTATAAAGTCAAAAAATACTTCTCTATTATCTTTTATTTCTGTATCAGTTCTTTCTTCATTATCTTTTTTAATAATTTCTGACGCTTTACTAAAATCAGTAGATAATAATAAAGGCTGCATCCTTTGAATTATTTCCATCTTTCTATTATTTTCAACGGTTCCATAATCTTTTAGATAAATAAGTTTTACAATATTTTTTTCTATTAATTCTTTTGTAGGTTTCTCTCCCGTTGTTATTTTAATAAACTTGGGGGCCCCTGTAAATTCAAGAAAACTAAGTTTATTATCATCAAGAATATAATATCCTCTTTTTCCACCGCTATCATTAAAACTTAATTGAAATGGAGCACCTAAATATATTATATTTCCTTTACGGGATGGAGTATGAAAATGTCCTGTAAGAACCAATCTAAATTTTTCAAAATCCTCTGGATTCAATGGTGAACTATGATAAACATATCCTTCATTTAATGCAAATCCATTTATTTCAAAATGACCAAGTATAATACTATCTTTATATTCATTCATTGGTAGGTCTTTATTTAATAGGAAACCGTGAGTATTCCAAGGAACAAGAATGAGATTTTCAAGTCTATGAGGAGAACTTATAATAACTATATTTTTATGTTTTTCGTAAAAAGATAGGCTTGTAGGATTAATTTGATCTTTAAAAAATGTATCGTGGTTTCCCACAATAATATATAGTTTTAAGTCTTTTAATATTTCTGCAATTTGTGACGCTATATCCATTGTTTTGATATTGACAAATTTACGATTATCAAACCAATCACCAAGACATATAACATTTTCTATATCTTTCTTTACACAAACATCAACTATTTCTTTAGCAAGTTTTATTGATGCTTCGTGCCAAATTTCAGAAGACTTATGAATCCCAAGGTGTGGGTCGGCAAAAATAAGTGCTTTCACAGTTTCAGTTTACATCCCTTTTATAATTTTCCCAATACTTTACTATTTTTGACATTTTTTATTTCTTTTTCTATTTCAGGATCAATAAAGTTTATCAAATCACTTTCTCTATTATCTAAAGTTCTTAATGATTCATAATCAATACCAATAACAGTAAATCCTGAATGATCGAATACACCATTTTCGGTCATTTGAAAACAAATATCTTTTATTTTACTGTGTTTATTTTGAGTTTTAATATATGCTTTGAATGAATTATTGCATATTTGAGTTATATATGCGAATGCATTATTTGATCTTTCAGGATCAAAATTTTTAAGGTATTTTATACAAGTCAAAACAGCCTCGGAAACCATGTCATTTCTCCAAGTATATCCTGAAAAATTACCTTTCGATGAGAAATTTTTAGCGATAGTCAGAAGCATTTTACCTAATACCTCTGATGCTTTTCCTAATTTTTTAAATTCTATTATTTCACTAATCAAATCTCCATTCTTTACGTAAAAATTATTCCCATTAGCCAAAGTCCTCTCTCCTATTTCTTATGCTTCTTCATTGCTCTCTTTGACGCTTTTAGAGGATCAACAAATTTTACATCCTCTTTTTCTTTTATAATATGAGTTGCTCGATTACATGCATAAGAAGACCACTTTACTGCGGGAGAAGCATAATTATCACAATATTTTCCGTCTGGAAATTCTTCAATATGAAGACAACCATTACATTGTTCTACTATCGGATCGCATTTTCCACCATCAAAGAAACATCCCTTTAGCGTCATGAAGATACATTCTTTTCCATTTTTTATAGTTATGCAATTTAAATTCATTATAATACCTTTATCTTCTAATTTTTTTTGTTTTTTCTTTTTTCTTTTTTGTAAAATTTTTTCTTGTCTATTTTGATGGATAATATTCAACCAAGTCTCCCGTAGAGTTATATATATTTTACTATATTTTAAGGGAATTGTAAACTACTTTGATGGGATAACTAATTTTTTTTCAATATTTTTTTTAGTTTGTTCAAATGATTCATTTACTTCGAACATTTTTAGTGTTAGCCTATCATGATTTTTCTTCGGTGCTTTGATTTTATCAATAGGTATGCCTTCATCCAAACAAAAATCAAAAATATATTTTCCACGATACGCTCTTTTCAATTCATTATTCAATTTTTCTTTCAATTCAAAAATCACTTTCTCTGAAAGAAGAAACTTCTGACATATCTCTGATACAATAATATTATAGTCTGATTTTTTATTTACCAGTTTAATACTTAATGATCTAAATATATTTGTTTTCTCATCTGTGTTAGAAAATGAGAGATACGCCAGAAGCCGCATTTTTATTCCTTATGCATATACAACCGCAACAGTATTACTAAGACTACCTATCCATATACGTACATCATTTAGTGTTGTTGATTGTATCCTTACATTTGCTAAAGTATTTGTATCCGAATTCCAAATTTGAATAATAGGTGTTCGAGTATTTCTATTATGTGTCAAATCATAAAAATATGCACCCCAATTTCCACCTGTAATTACAGCATACCCTGAAGAAGGCGCCGCAAAATTAATTGTTATTTGTGTTGGTGATGTAAAACTTATACTTGTAAACGGTAAATCTACAGGAGGGCTTCCTGCATTTGTACAAAATACAGAATATACCACAGCATCGTCAAATCTTTCTAAAAGTGTAATACCCCATGCAGAAGAAGGACTTGATTGTGTATGAATATAAGACATAGCGGGAAGTCCGTATGATGCTGATGTTTCAGCAGACCATGATCCTGATGGTATATCAAAGGTTAATGATCTAACTAAATTATCACTCCATGATTTTGCTAAAGCATTACTTACCGTTTTATTTTTTACTGTATCCGTACTTGTTATATCAACAACAAATGTTTCTATTGGTGGAGAATAACATTCAATATTATCTACTCTACCTGTGGTTATAATTCCAGGTTTTGACCAAGATATTGCAAATTTTTGTGTACTTGAATAACCACTTAATTCCGTTGGATTTCCAATCCAAAATTCAAAATAACCCTCATCATTTGAAGTTACTTGTGGGTTTGTATTTGTTGCCGTACCACCAGATTCTTGTGTAAATACATAAGCGGGAACATTTGATCCAGTTAAATAAACATTAACTTCAGCATCCGCTATCGGCTGACCTTCTTCATTGAGGATATATTGCCAAAAATGACCACGGGCCATAACTTATCTCCTTTCCATTTGATAATACTTTATCAAACTTTCTCTAATTTTTCTTTTTGTTTCTTCTGTTACAATATGATTTTTTAAACCTTCACTAACCTTTTTTCTTACGTCAGGATGTCTGTTTCTTTTCATATTATCTAATCTCTTTTTTCCATACATTGGATTTTCTTTACCAAATCTCCGAATACCATACATTGGATTATTTTTACCTTTCATTTTTTCAGAATGATCATCTCTTCTTTTTCCAAAAAAATAATTTTTTTCTCCCATATGTGCTTCACTATTTTTTTTTCTCGTATCATTCGAAGGTATCCATCCTAAATTTCCTTCTCCACCATCAGTAAGATTATATCCATATGGAACTTTTGTATTATATTCTTTTATATAATATTTTTCTTTATCATTCAATTCTTCAAGAGAATTACACTTACACAAAATTTCTTTTACAAAATTTCCCTTTCCATATTTCTTTATAGCCCTATTCAAATAAACACCGGAACCAAAATAACTTGATTCATTTCTGGAATCTTGACCTATATACGATTTATCATTTATTTTATTTACAGTTTTATAAATTATCATTATTATCCTGCTCTCTTTTCCACTCTATAATGAATAAATAAAGTAACCCCTTCAGGTTTATATAATTCACTCATTTTTGTATAGAATGCTATATCATCATTATTATCAAATACGCCTATTTCAGTCGCATCAATTTCATCAAATGTTTCAATTAAACATTCAACATAATAATATGTATCATCACTTCTTATACTTACTGGATAATTATGTGTATTAGTTGCAACTGTTTCTATATCATTTGTCGCTATCGGATCAAATGATGCCGTGGTTCCAGAACCAAGTTTAATATATGTTGTTCTTGCCATTAATGCAATCATGGCTGCTGAACTTTTACCAATCGCTTTAACAACAGCATGACCGGAAACAGCAGTTTCAAACAAAGCAACTGCTGTATTATCGTCTACAATTTGTATTGATTTAGGATATATTTCCTCATCATTTCCATCATAACATTTAACCTGGATAGCACCATAACCAAGCCCATGTCTAATATCCCATCTTGCATTTGCAAAAACTCTAATAAAAACATATTCACCTGCTTCTGCTAACGCATATCCTGATTCAGCGGATGTATAAGTTATTACCATATTCCCTTGGCTTGGAACATAACTTGTCAACGGAACAAATGTTCTATCATAACTTGTATCATCAACCTGTGTCATTACATATTGTTCTTGTAATGCTGACCCACTAACAGTATGAGAAAACGTCCATGTAATCAATGCAGATGCTTGACTATGTTCAAACTCTGCCTTTGACATAAAAGCATATCCCGCAACAGCATATGCATAATGAATAACAATATTATTATCATCTATTCTTTCAATCCATTGTGGTTCCATATATTTTAAATCAATATCATAACATTGCGTAATTATATCAGGAGAATTTAAATTATGATTTACAGCCCAACTTATTTGATTGTATTGAATTAAAAATACAGCACAATTAGGCAAAGCACCCATAATAGGCTGACAACATTTTGACGTACAATTACCTAATTCTGTCGTTGGGAATAATTCCCTGTATATACCACTAAAATCTGTTCTCGGTCCAAGTAATTCTTCATAATGAACAAATCGTGATGCAGGTCTTACATCTTCCCATTGATCCATCAAATATGATGCGGTTGCTTGATTCATAATATATGAATATCCTAATGGCTCATTTGATAAATCCATCTGAACTTTATAATGAGGAGATAAAACATTATTATCATCAACATCATACGATAACGGATATCCACTTGCCCCGCTTGTATATGAACTATAATAATATCCAACCCCAGCCCCCCCTGTAGGTGGAAGTGTTTTATATATACTATCTGTTATAGGAACAACATCCCATGATGCACTTGTTGGAACTGTTCCTGTAGGTGGAGTTGTAAAATTATCATGGTATGTATAATAATAAGGATAATTTATATACAATTGATCTTCATATGATTTAAAAAGTGTTGCTCCTGATGGGGGCCATGTTCTATGCCATTTTTCATAAACATTCAAATAATTTGTTGTATTTTTAAGAATACTTTTCCATATAATTAATAAAGAGGTATATGTTCCTTTTCTCTTCAATAAATCAGGTAAAGATGCTGTGATTCCTCTCTTTATATCAACATCAAGATTTTCTGGTAAAGTAATATTGTACATATTATCAATATAATATAGAAAATCTTGATCTACTTCAAATGGATCAGAAAGAGTAAAAACATTTTTTGTTAAATTATATGGTTCATTATGAATATAATCAAAATAAATATTCAAAAATTCTTTTATATTATCTGTTCTATTATTTTCAGGTAAGGCTGCTATCGCAAAATCCTTCATTCCTGTATACATAATTTTTACGGAACCTGCAAAATAATTACCAAAGAAAATATATAATTTATTAGGATTAATATAATTATCCCAATCTGGATTATTTCCAATATAATCGTGAAGAACACCATCTTTCCTAAACCAAATTTCCGATCCGATGTAATTTGCAACCATTGTTGCTTCAGTTAATTCTGATGCTCTAAAATTATCCGTCAATAATTTAAATTTAAATTCATTTTCATCAGGAGTTCCTGATTCTTTTTGAAGTCTTAATCTATAAAATCTATTTTCTCCTTTTAACCATACATCAAATCCTATACCGCCTTTTGCCCATATAGAAGTTTTTCCTCCACGTAAGTATCCTTTATGAAGACCACCAGTTGTATGAACAGTTCCATATGCTTCCTGATTATCAAGAAATTCTTTTAATATAAAATAAGGAACATCACTAAATTTAGCCATTTATAACTCCAATGCCAATACACATCCAGTAGAATATAATGCAGGAAATTGATTAAAACCTAATATAATATTATTTAACATATTATTATTACCAGTATATGAACTTATAGGAACAGCATACATCGGATAATTTCCATTTATATTATAATCAACAAGTGTTTTATTAATAATATGAATGTCCCTGATAATTAAATTTTGAATACCTGCTGTATAAGGAAAATCATTTGTAGCAGATACTTTTGTTGTGTCCATTATGTAATCTACAACATTTGTATGCGATATATTTTCATTGAATGATCTATTCTGCGCTTGAAAATAATATTCTAATTTTGCAAGAATATCCAATGCAACTAATGTCGCATCATATGTTCTTTTCGCTTTATATCCTATTCTGTATGTAAAATAAACTAATTCAGGAACTATATATGCTTCATACGCATTTAACATTTTTCGAGGCTCAAGATAACTTGCAATTAAATCTCTATATGTTGTTACCCATGCGGTAGGTGTTATAATCCCTGCGCTTGGTGTTGTATATGTTATCGTTCCACTACCCCATGAATCAGGAATAACGGAAACACGAACTTTATTATATTCATATATGCTTCCAGAAGGCGCAACTTCTTGTTCTCCCCAAACATTTGCAACAATAACATCCGATCTTTCTTGAAGAAAATCAACATAATCATTTTTCGTAACGCATCTTCTCTGAACACCAAGAGAACTTTCTGAATTTTGTTTAACTTCATCTATTGTTTCAGGGCTTGCACCGCCTGTTGATGCTAATAAATTTGTTACTGTAATTTGTTCATTATTACACCATTTAACTTGAGTTTGATTGTATATAAATTCTGTTTCTGGTAATGTAATTGTTGCCGATCCTGCACCACCATCTGCCCCCAATGTTTTTAATACTTTAATATAAATATTATCCGTAGCAACAGGAACATCTCTAAAAGATGCAAATTCAATTATATATCTTTCATATTTATCATATCTAAACATATAAACAGTATCAATAGTTTCTAAACCTGAAATTTCACTATAAAAATCTGGAACTCTTGACCATAAGATATCATTTACAACAACTTCAACCGATGGAACTGTATTTGAAATATCATCATCATAATCAAAATCAAAAAGAGGAAGATTGATTTTATTGTCAATTAAATCAGTACCGCTATAAACTAAACTTAAAATATTTCCTTGCCTTATATTAATATCTGATGTAAGAGTATATGGAAAGGATGCAGTTACAGGAATTGTTTCTGTAATATAATCAACTGTTGAATATTTTATAGTATTTCCATCAACATCAATTAATGAAGGAGATTCTATACTTTTCCATGCAGGAATATATAAAACATCTCCTTGAACAAAATCAGCACCAGAAACCGCAAGAGATAATATTGTTCTGTTCGATATCATTCCTTGTGGATTATATCCTCTCAATCTTGACAGAGTATGAACTGTTTCATATATATCAGCAGTTTCCATATATTGATTTTTCGCAATTTTATTCAGATAATAGGTTTGTAATGCACCTAAATAACAAACTAATTCTGTTAAAATTGTAATATTATTACCTTCATAATCATAATCTCTGAATACTGGATTTGTTCTTAACAGGTCATTTAATCGAGCCTTCATTGTATTAAAGTCCAGGTTCAAATATTGAGGAATCAGTGTATCTGCCATTTTAATTACTCCTACTTTTTATAAGTTATACACGCTTTAAAATTAAATTTAAGGTTCCCAAACCAGCATTTCTATTGAAACCAACAACCCTAAAAGTTAAATCAATATCATACTGATTATTATCATAATTAGGGAAAATATTTATATTATCAATAGAAACTCTTGGTTCCCAAACTTCTATTGAATTAAGTATTTCCGATCCTATCCAATGAGATGTTGTTTGATCCATTGGTTCAAATAACATTTGATCTAAAAGACTTCCAAAAGCAGGAAGCATTCTTCTGCTCCCTTTTTTTGTTTGTAGAATATTGACGATAGAATTTCTTATAGAATCAATATCAATATTTCTTTCTATGTCACCATTGTTTTGTCTTGGTAACTCCATATTAAAATCAGAATATACATACCCTGTTGTTGATGTTAATGTAGATAATGTTGCCATTATGCAAACCTCGCATATACTGTTATTGCACTATTATATTTATTTTTATTCGCCGTGAGTAAAGATTTTCCCTGTCCTAATTTTGTAATCATATCATTTATTCCATATGTTCCAGTAAGACCAAGAAGCAATGAAAGATGATCATATGTAAAATTAAATTCTGTTATCCTTGAAGTTATATAAACATCACTATCCCATCCAACCCCATTATACTTATATTGAGGTTCCATTGCTTTTTGAATATCAGCATAAACAAGACCACCCTGAACTACAATATCAGCAGTAGCACCCATATTTGTTACAGTTACAACAGAACAATCAACTACTGTTGTTCCACTATGATGAAGACCTAATACCATACTTGGTGAAAATAAACCTTCAGCGGAAGCAGGAACAGTAAATGTTGTAGGATTTAAATATGTAGGGGTTGTGTTTATAACTTTATAAACACACCATGCTGTAAGATTTGTTGTTCCATATCCCCCCGCACCTGCGGAAGTCGCTACATAAACAGTTCCTGTTCCTTTTGTCGGAAGATATAAATTCATTTCACTTGTGAGTGTTGCAAGAACACTATCCAATGCACCTTTTTGTAAAGTCAATTCTGCTATCTGTGTATCTATACCTGCTATACTTGCACTTAAACTTAAAACTATTGTGGGCATTTCTGCAATCCAATCACCTAATACTGACATATTTTCTCCTTATCCTGAATATACATTTCCGCTTCCCGTAAGAATTATTCCTGTATAAGAACCAGCAAACATATCTCCAACTCTTGCTTGACCCTGACCGTTTGTAATAACCGTTCCTGAACCCGTTATTATTAAACCTACATGACCACAATATCCCAATACAATACTTGTAATTGTTCCTGCACCCAGACCATTTATAAAAACATTCCCGCTTCCAGTTAGTATCATTCCACCAGTATTAATAGGGCTTGGACTATGCGAAGTACATATTCCAAAACCTTGATCTGTTATTCGTGCTGCCGATGCTCCCATATTTCACCTAATTCAAACTAATAGGGTTTCCAGTAATTGTTGCTGCCCCTGTTACTGCAATTGTCGCATTTCCTGAAACAGTAATATTAAAATTTCCTGATACACTAATTGTTTTATTTGCATTAACAGTTTCAGTTGCACTTCCAGTTATGGCTTCCGTTTTATCACTACCTATATTTATTGTTTCATTCTCTGCAATATCTTTAGTTTCGTTCTTAACACCATTAATATTAATATTTCCATCTTTATCAATTAATACATATGTTCCTGTATCATGATAAATACGTATTCTCTTATCAGTAGGTGTAGAATCAATTTCTACTATATGACCCCCATGTACATGCAAAACAAGATTATGAGGATATTGACCTAAACCTGCATCCCAATCAGGAGCACCTATGGCAGCAGGATATTCTCCTGCTGGATCATTAAATCCAAGAATTGGATTAGGAGAATTATCAGGAATACCTGGAGCAGTAGCAAAAAATCTTGGCTGTAATATATTTCCACTTTCAAAGAATACAAAAACATGTGATCCCTGTAAAGGAACACTCCAAAGACCATACAATGATACCGATCCTTCAATTAGTCCCAAACATGGTTGTGCCCACGGTAATTCATCAGTAGGTATTCCATCCAATGAACTTTTTATTTTAACAGGAGAATGGACACCGAAAATTCTTATTCTACATTTTCCTGCTTCATCAGGATCATTATTATCTTCAAACCACCCCCCTGAAGATGCCGAATAATTTTTCTCTTGGAAGTGCAAAATCTTTCAAGTCTGTTTTGATCATTCATTTCTCCTTACCATATCTGGTGGCGCCATGTATTTTTGTTCCAAATCTATAAAATCCCTATATATGCTAACATTATTTGCTCCCCATTTTTTTAGCAAAATCAAGATTCATTCTTGATGATGTAACTAATAATTTATCATTACTATCATCATAACCTGTTTTTAATAAAACTAATTTTTGTGTATATGTAGGACTTTTCATTCCAAAATGATGTGTTACAGATTTTATTAAATATTTTCCTTCAAGATTTTTATTAAAAACTTGTTCTTTATCACCGCTTGGCCATAATATGCTTGTTATCAATCCTGCACTTCTTCTCTCATGTCCTCTAACAGTTATAATCATTGCCATTTGTTTTGTATATCTTTTAATAAAATCAGAATAATATATATTATCAATAATATTTTTATCCGTTTCTCCTGTCAATTCATATCTACTATTTTTCATACTTATATCAGGAAATAAAGTTTTTCTACCAAAAACAGTATATTTGGATATTGATTTTTTATAATTATAATATCTATTAATAAAATTTTTTGTTTCAAAATCATATCCTAATCTATGTCCTCCTCTCAAAACATTAAAACTCTGTAAATCAACATGACTCATTTCCCATGTTATAATAGCACTTATATCTTGAGTTGTTGTATTGAATTTATACATTGCAACATTTTTTGTATCTTCATCCATTTCCATTTCTTTTGAAAGAAATAAAGATTCAAGTGTAGTATAATTCAATCCCAATGTATTTCCATAAAATAAATATCCAGGTAATCCAGAAACCGAACCACTTCCTTTATCCAATAACCATCTAATTGCTTCAAGCGGAGTCCAATATGGTATATAAAAATATGGTAATTTTTCATTTGTTGATTCAAACTGTTTAAAATCTTCATTCAATAAAATATTATTTGATATTTCTTTTATAATATCTGATATATAATAATTTTTCCATGATCTACTAAAAACGGCAGAGGTCATTGCGAAATATCTTGGTTCTACAAGAACTATTTCCATCATTTGCTGTGATCCTGCTTCTGCAAAACCAAGACCAGAAATATTCATTAATGAAAATATTTTAAAATTTACTTTTATATTATTTTTAACTCCATATGTTATACTAACCATCTCATTTCCGGTTATAGGAGCGAATTCCATCATACCTGTTTTATCAAGAAAAATGATTTTACCTGTCATGCAAAAACTGAAAATATCCTCAATAAAAAATACTTCAACGACATTTGCGTTATCTAATGTTACTTGTCCTGCTTGAGTATATATATCAATTTTAAATGACGAATCAAGTTCTGTAGCATATCTTGTTTCTGTTTGTCCAATTTCAGCCATTATTTCTCCGATATTGCTCTAATTTCTCTCAATAATTGAGGCATATAATCATTTTTTAATATATTTAAATTTATTCCAATATCCATATCTTCGAAAGGATTTCGTATATTATTCATCAAACAAATAGCCCACCAAAGTTCAACGATGCCATACATTTTCCATGAAATCTGTTCCCAAAAATCTACATTCTCTGTTTCATATGTACTATAATAAACAATATCCGCAAATACATTTTGATCTATTTCATATGCTCGAAAAATATTTATAAACTTTGTCCCATCATCATCTTGTAAAATATTGAACATTGTCAAAAAAGATGAGTTTCCAAGTCTAACACCAGTCAATGTAAAAAAATCATCTGTAACAACTCTTGCAGCCATTATTGACCCCCAATCTTATGTTTTACGCAGATCATTGAATGTTATTTTTGCACTTAAATCTTGATCATATTGTTTACGATATAATGGTTCTAAACTTTCAAAAGATAATAACAACTCACATGATGATGGAAGACCACCAACAAATGGACCTCTAAATGTTGGTTGAACTGTTTTTAATGCAGCATATTTTATATTAATCCACGGTATAGGATATGTTTCAATTGAAAAAACATAAGGTATATCTACACCAATTAAATTATCTGTTTGTACTGAACATGATAATGCTTGTAATGTTTTTACTGGTTCAATTATATCAGCAGTTCCACCACCTTCTTCTATCAAATTAAAATTCAATTCAAGACTTCTTCTCTCTGACCCTGTATATACTAATGGTGTATCTAATCTAAAATTATATACCTTAGAATTTCTAATTGTAGCACCAAGAGACTCGTTCAATGTATGAGCAATTTTTCCTTCTCCTTCGGTATGATTTGGATCGTTCCATATCTCTACTACATTTTCTTTAAATGATTTAAGACCTGCACCAACACCTTTACCTTCATTTACCGCTTTTAAAACTTCTGCTACTTTTTGTCCTAATCTTGAAACTAAAGAATCATAAGTTTCCCAATGATGGGATGTTGTTTCAATTATATCATTAGGCGCAATGAATTGAAATGTAGGTAATGAAGTATTTCTATCTACTTCTAAAAAATCAGTACCTCTTGCCATAGTCTGTTGTGATTTTATTTTGAATGCAGACATTTTAATCCATACTACTCCATAATCAGGTCTTGTTTGAGGAACAATACCGGCCCTTTCAGGATTTCTATAAATTTTACCTTCAATCCCCTCTGACATAAATTTATCTCCTTACATTGTATTGAATAACGGTAAAATATTAAAACCGGAAATTATTGTTGGAATATTATCCGATGATCCAGATGTTGTTGCAGGACCACCAGTTGCTGCTGATGAAGTTTGAACATTTACCATATTCGGTTTTCCTGTCGTGGTTCCTTTTTCTACTTGTATTTGAGATGCTTTTGCGTTTGCATCTTCTCCTCTTCTAACAGCATCACTTCCCCCCGCACCTGCGGGAACATTTTTCATTTCAGGTTGTGATATTCTTGTTGTACTTCCTTCTCCCGCAAACATCGAATTAAGGAGTTTTGTTTTTTCTTCTGGATTTAAAGAACCAATTTTTTTATTACCAAGGCCAGCCATTCCAAGTTTTTTTGCATTATATCCTTGATTACTCCATTTTTTTAGACCTTCATCTACTGTCATATTATTATATACACCAGAACTTACAAGTTCTTTGGCTGCTTGTATTCCCATTTCTTTATTTGGAAAATGTATAAAATGCCCACCATCAGTGGCACGTGAACCTTTTGTAGCCCCCATTTCAGAATATTTTTTTGCTACACCAGACATTGTTCCACTTTTATCGTAATCCCATTTTATATTCCCTGGATTATTATTTCTATCTGCGGCGGTTCCCGATGATGATCCGGTTGAAGTTGTAGTATGACCAGAAGCCAAAGGCGGAGAAGGTGGAATAACAGAAGGTGATGTATTTGGACCAACAGACGCTTCTGCACTTTTTGGCGCAAATAAATCAGTATTGGCCATTTTTTTACTCCAATTACTTCCTGGCTCTGTCAACCACGCTATTGCTTTACCAATCCCAGGTATTTTTTTAATATTTGTCCATAAACTTTCAAGTGTATTAATAAGACCATCTTTTATTTTACCAAGTGTTTCTACAATATTAAATTTTTTATCTAACCATACAAAAAAATCATACATTTTTTCTCCAGCCCATACAATTTTATCAACAATCCAAACTATACCGTTTGTAAGAACTTTCAACATCTTTGCTATTGTATCTGGAGATATAATACCAAATGTTAATCCACTCAATACGTGGGAAAATCCTGACATAACTTTTGCAAAAATACCATCACTACCAAAAAGACGCATTGCTTCTTCATCTTTATATCCTTTAAAAAAATCAAGGGCGGCAGTTATTGCTAAAACAATCTGACCAAGAATAGGAATCATTTTTAAAAACTTACCTGCAAAATGAAAAATTTTTCCAAAAAAACCTAAAAAGAGAACTTCATCCATAAGTTTTAATAATGATCCAGCCTTTCCTAAAACATTTCTAAATAGCGATCCTTCACCAAACCATTTTGAAAAGAATCCTACAAATTTTCCAATAAGAGTTTCTTCTCCAAAAATACCTTTTAACCATTTTAGAAACTTTCCTTCTTTTCCTAATCCAAATAATTCTAATATCTTTTGATCTAATTTTAAACCTTTTAACATGTCTAAAATTAGTTTTCCTAAACCAATACCTTTAATAGCATCTATAATACTATTTTTTATTTTTTCTATCCAACCACCAATAGAATCACCAAAAATCTTTTTTAAATCAAAACTTTTCAACCATGCAAGTAACCCTGCAATGGCTAATAATAATAAATCACTCCAACCACCTTTTTTACCAGGAGCAGTTTTACCTCTTAACCTTGCTTTATTTTGTTCTTCTGATGAATCAACAATAGCATCTTTAACTTCTTCTAATTTCTTTTCCATTCTACCTGTCATATACAAAACAGCATCTTTGACAGAAGACATTGCTTTTTTAATTCCAAGAACACCAAGAATTTTGGAAATGCCGCCCTTCAGGCCCTTCCATACTACTGAAGCAATACTTTTAGCAAGATCAAATATACCTTTTATACCATCAATTACTAAATCAACATATTCCTGTAATGGTCCAAGAATATCTCTAAAAGTTTTTACCGCATAATTTCTTAAATCAAAAAAGAATTTTTTAAAAGGAAAATATACCTTTGTATAAAGAAACTTCTGCCAGGTTCCTAACCATCTCCTTTGCATTGGTTTTTCCATACCCATAGGAGCGCCACT
>Ga0315284_10000409_pt1 | contig 58996 bp, 59 predicted proteins | sample YL17G09_16_MG_FD_203696 | JGI IMG/M metagenome (GOLD analysis project Ga0315284, IMG submission 203696) | Sediment microbial communities from Yellowstone Lake, YNP, Wyoming, USA - YL17G09_16 | ecosystem: Environmental > Aquatic > Freshwater > Lake > Sediment | place: USA: Wyoming | collected...
GCACGCTCAAAAGTTTTCTCATCCATCATGCCCTGCGGTTCATCCCAGATATTACGAATACAGGTGCGACAGATAAGGTTACACTGATTGGTCGGTTCAATGTAGACCTTTGCGAGATGGTTTATGGGCCGTCGCAAAATTATACTATGTTCATTTCCACCGATAGGCAGCTTAGCCCCGGGCTTCAACCCATGACGGAGCAACACCTCCTCAGGCAGGATTAATCTTCCCTCATCGTCTATGTGCGCGCATGAAACAGATTTATGCTTCATAGGCTTTTCTCACCCATGATTAGTAAATAATATGACACCACCTATTTTTTTGAGAAAACAGCCGCAGGGTCACTGCATCCGTTAAGATGCGATTTTAATCTATTCTCCTGGGAAGAAAGACAACGTTGGTAAATAATCTTCTTTAAAAATTGGTAGGCACCTTCCTTATCCTCATCGGTAATGATCCGCTCAAGCTCCATTATCTCCTGAGGTTCCAGTACGAAGGCTTTCTTCGTTAGTTCCAGCATATCTATCACCCACTTATATACTTACTTATCTGCTGCCTCTACCCACTTTTTAATTTCACTCTTCAAGGGAACTTTACCTACCGACTTTACCTCTCCATTGATAATCAAAGCGGGGGTTCCAAATACTCCGTACTCTTTAAATTTGCTTATATCCCTCACATGCTCGAGGTCTGCGGGAAGAGAAAGTTCCGCAAGCACACTCATTACCTCCCGCTCCAGTTTGTCACACTGCATACACCCCGGACCAAGTATCTTTATCTCCAGATATTTCCCTTTCTTCACCGGCATGCCAAGAAACACCTTATACTCATCGAGCAGGGCATCTGCGTAACTACATTCAACCGTGGGAGGAATATAATTTCTCTCCTTTACCCGCTGGATGAGCTCAGTTTTTAAACGATCATCTCCCTGTATTCCCTGTGTCTTCAATTCCTCAAAAACCTTCTCAAGGCCAATAATAGCAACCCTGTTCGCACTCACCCGTACCATTTTTACATCCTCAGGCATCGCACCTCACCACCCTTATTCGGATCCCGCACGACCTCGATAACTCTTATAGAAATAGATTAAGGTAGAATATATGGGCTGCGATATAGTAAATTCCCACCAGGATGAAGATAACACTGGTTACCCTTCGCATCCAGTACTCAAGCACCCTCACCCTTCTAAAAATCTTCTCTATATTTGTAACCCCGAAAGTAATCACCACTGCAAATCCCAGTACCGGAAGCCCCGTCCCCAACCCATAGAGCGAGGGAAGAATAAAGTGTGAACTATTTTTCAAAGAGAGTGGTATCAGACTCCCAAAGAATAGTGCTGCCGATATAGGACAAAAAGAGAGGGCAAAAAGTATCCCTAAAAGGAGTGAGCCAAAAGCGCCAAAATCCCTCACCCGCCCCACAGTCCTTTCTGAAACGGATGAGGTTAAAAAAGGAACGTGAATAACCTCCATTAATAAAAATCCTGTAACAATCAGTACCGGACCGAGTATCTTATTCAAATAGTGCTGAAGGAAAAAGGAGACCTGGGGGATACTTAAAAGTGAAAAGGTAACCAAAACCCCCAGCCCCGTATAGCCAACAACCCTCCCTACTGTATAGAGCACCCCTGAGATAAAAACGTACAAGGGGTGTTCAATCCTTTTAAGTATAAAAGATACCGCGGCAATGTTTGAGGCAAGGGGACAGGGACTGATAGAGGTAAGGATACCCAGCCACAATGCAGAGAGAAGTGGGAAACCTGTAACTTCCATCAGCTCGACCCCAGATATCCGTGAATTTCTGATTTCACATAGTCATAAAATGCTTCTCTGTCATCCAGATAATTCCATACCCCGGTGAGATTCTTCCACCTGAGCTGTGTACTACCTTTAAATTCAGCAATAATGAGCGATCTGGTATAGAGTTGATAGTCCTCAACAAAATGGGTATTCTCTGGCAACTCATAATTAATGACGTTAAAAACCAATTTCCCGTTTTTGAGCTGTGCTGCAAAATACTTCTCTATCGCCTCACGTGAGTACTGCTCTATTTTTCTGCAGTTACTGCAACGGAAATTCCCATGGAAATAGAAGGCAGTGATATTCGTTAACTCTTTTTTTTGTTCAGGACTTTTCTCTGCAGCCACTGCGGTTGAAGCAGGAATACTATTCGCTCCACCACCCACCGCAAGTGACTTCACAAAAAAACAGGGTTCTTTGTCAACAAAACACAAGCCCAAAAGGAACAGGAAAAACAGAACTCTCTTTGCTTTCAATACCATACAACACTCTCCTTTCTTTGCACCCTCTTTACGCATTCTCTTTGAGGGATCCAATCTGTCGCTTTAGCTCGTCTTTCACCTTATCAAGCATCTCCTGCTCAACTGCACCTGAATAAGCTTTTTTTTCAAACCCCAGCTCAGTAATCACCAGATAATCATTAAGGGGAAGTCCTGCATGCTCCATAGTCTTTTTCGCACAGGCAATCGGACAACCATCAATTCCCAACAGCCGGTTTCCCGCTCTGGCTGAGGCAATCATTCCAGACACATGTCCTCCAATGCCTGCGAGACAGAGCATCCTCCCCACACCCTCCTGTTGCAAATCAAGTGCTGCCTGATTAGCTACCTGACCCACATTGGAAGCACCCGAGCAGGTAAATATGAGAACCTCGGCTGGCGCACAACATTGTGTATCCATCACCAGCTTCCTCCTTTCCTTTATTGAAGATGTTTCTTTATCTCATCTACGCTGAGCACTTTTCCTGCCGACTTTACCTCGCCATCTACCGTAAGGGCAGGTGTCATCATTACTCCCGTGTTGATGATCTTCTGTATGTCTTCTACCTTGACTATCTCCGCCTGAAGATTTAAATCCTTTACTGCCTTCTCAGCATTTTCATAAAGTTTCTTACATTTGGGACAGCCAGGTCCTAAAATTTCAATCTTCATAAGTAACTCCCTTTACCAGCTTAATCCTCTATTCGCAATGCGTTCTGAATGGCCTTTTTGATATCCTGCTTTTCAGGAACATAGCCCATAAAGGCAACTTTATTATCAATTAAAAGGACTGGTGTCATGAGCCATCCCTTCTCCTCTGCTTTTCTTGTACACGGCATCATTACCTCATCCAGCTCTTTAGACCACCCTTCTGTAATAATGTTTCGAATTTGACTCCAATCAATCTCTATACCTGCCCACTCTGCTACATCATGGGCAGTTCCCACCCTACCATACCTTTGCGCCTCATCTGAATCGTAGGCAATCTTCTTCATTTCTACTTTGAGCCCCAGTTCGTTAGTCGCATCCAGCGCCAGATCATACATATGCTGACACCGCGGGCAGGGAGGAACCACTCCTATCACGGTAAGCTTCATCGCTCTACCTCCTTTTATGGTCTCACCATTAACCAGGGGAAAAAGAAAGAATAAATTCTTTCAGTTCATCTCTCACTTTTCTAAATGCTTCTTTCTTTCCTTCCTCAGTACCTTCTGTGTCTGTGGGGTTGATAAATCCCCGATGGATTCGTTTCCCCCCGCCTTCAAACAAAGGACAGGTTGTGGCTGCGTTATCACAGAGTGTCACAATGTAATCAAATGTTTCATCTGCATATTCATCCACATGCTTAGATCTCTGGCTTGAAATATCAATCCCCATCTTTCCCATCACTTCAATTGCAAGTGGATTCACCCTTGATGAGCCACACCGGCAGAGTACACCTCAAACTCATCTCCTCTCAGCTCTCTCATCAATCCTTCTGCCATCTGACTGCGAGCCTAATTTTTTGTGTAGATAAAAAGAATTTTTTTCTTTTCAGTTTTTCCCATAACGCACATCCCTACAGTACAAAAGTACCGAGTACCCAGTGATGAGTAATGAGGTAAGCGTTATCTATGCACCATTATCCCACATCTCACATCCCATCCGCCACTCATTACCCATTACTAAAGTACTTCACCTTAAACTTTAACGCAACATTGACCAGACTGATCAAGACAGGCACCTCTACCAAGGGTCCTATCACGGCCGCAAATGCCTGACCGGAGTCAATGCCAAAGACGGCAACGGCAACCGCAATGGCAAGCTCAAAGTTGTTGGAGGCAGCGGTAAAAGAAAGGGTTGCACTCTGGGCGTAGCTAGCTCCAACCTTTTTGCTCATGTAGAAACTGATTAAAAACATCAGCACAAAATAGATCAGCAGCGGAACAGCAATTCGCACCACATCCAATGGAATTTTAACAATATACTCGCCCTTAAGAGAAAACATGACCAGAATGGTGAACAATAGAGCAATCAGGGTAATGGGGCTGATCTTGGGAATAAACTTTTCATGGTACCACTTCTTATCCTTGATAGTAATGAGGGTAAAACGGGTGATCACACCAGCTATAAAGGGGATACCCAGATAGATGAATACGCTTTTTGCGATCTGACTTATGGTAACATCCACCTCAACCCCTGAGAGACCCAGCATTGGTGGAAGGACAGTAATAAAAATATATGCATAGACTGAGAAGAAAAGCACCTGAAAGATAGAGTTGAAGGCAACCAGACCTGCGCAGTATTCAGTATCCCCGCTGGCGAGCTCATTCCAGACGATGACCATGGCAATACAGCGTGCAAGACCAATCATGATCAGACCCTGCATATACGCCGGATATCCGCCCAGAAACACAATGGCAAGGATGAACATCAGTATGGGACCGACAACCCAGTTTTGGACAAGAGAGAGACCAAGCACTTTATAATTTTTGAATACCTCACCAAGCTCCTCATATCGAACCTTCGCCAGAGGAGGGTACATCATCAGTATTAAACCAACGGCAATAGGAATGTTGGTGGTGCCTGACTGGAACTGATTCCAGAAATTGACAACTCCCGGAAACAGATACCCCCAGCCAACACCGATGAACATGGCAAGAAATATCCACAGCGTCAGAAACCTATCCAAAAATGAGAGCTTCTTCGCAACTGACTCAGTCATCTCTAACCCCCTTTTAAATGATATAATTTATCGGATAATCACTTGAACCCTCAAACCCTTGACCCGGACAAAGATAACGCATTACCGAAGCCTGAAAGAGAAAGGTGGTAATGGCTCCCGCAATAAAGAGGGCAGGAATCACGCAGGCAAGGGTATGTTCTCGTGCATACTACTGCAATAATCTAAAAGCCTCAAGAATTACCTCCTTTACCTTGGGATTACTGAGTGGCAGGTAGTAGGCAATGATAAATATGCCAACAAATGCCCCAAATTTTTTAAATTCCTCCTTCCTCTCATGCCTTCCTTAATTAGGGCAACTTTGATTTCAGTTGATTAAACGCACACCAATAAGCAAATTAGCCAAATTGCTATTAGGAAACAAAAAAAAATTAATTTTTTCTGCAGATGTCCTCTCTTTTTAAAGATTTCATCCTTTTGAGATCTTCTTTCACAGTCGTATCATCATTAATCCATCCCTTAAGATGTGATTGAATCATAGTGGCATAGGGGTTAATACTTTCATCACATAGTCCATAATCTATCCAGTGACCATTCCTCTCGTCTTTCACCAAACCGGCATCCTTCATCAAGCTGAGATGTCTTGAGACACTGGGCTGAGTAATACCCAAGGCTGCCGCCAATTCACATACACACATTTTCTTATGCTGCAGCATTTTAAGTATGCGGAGGCGGTTTTTATCAGAAAGCGCCTTGAAAACCTTAACTAACCCTCTCATTCGCTCACTTTCAAAATACTATTTAGCTATTTAGCTATTTACTAAAGGATAGCATATACTTTGCATTTGTCAATATATTTACAAGTGGAGGGTAGTTCCGTTAACAAAAAAAATCACTCTACTCTTTCTTGCAATAGTTATCGCTATTTTAACGTGGTAAATTGATCTTGGAGATAGTAGTTTTACTAAAGCTTATGTTAAAGTTCTTAAAAGACATCGATTGACTGATTTCCTTGAAACTGAGCATGATAGATTAAAAAATAAATTTGGAAAGGATGTTGGAAGAGTGGACATTAATGGGAAAATTTATTCGAATGATATTTGTCCAATTGAAATTGGTTTCATTGATAATGACGGATTTATTTATGATACAAGAAAAATATGTATAGAAAAAGTTGGCCAAGTAGATAAAGAAGGAAAGGTTTCATGATATTAGCTCTATTTCTTAATGATTATCCCGCTCTCTTTTCTCTCCCACTCCTCCCTCCACAAATCAGTCAACGTTTTCTTTCTGGGGAAAATTAAGTCATCAATAAGCCTATCTCTATTTTCATCTTCCATATCCCATTACTAATAATCTCCCATATTAAAATCTTTCCTCCCACTCAAAAATAGCAACATTTATAAAGGTAAAAGTCTTCCTCCCCTCTATTCCTTCGGATTGAAAGAATGACCGAATAGGAATGGAGGAATACAATGGAAGAAAAACAAAAGCCAGATAATAAGTTTAAGGCTGGGGCTGTGACTGCTACTGTCTGGGCGAATGAAATGAGAGATAAGCAGGGCAAAATATTTTTTGTCTACAGCGTTGCCTTCGAGAGAAGCTATAAAGATAGAGACGGGAATTGGAAAAGCACCAACAGCCTGAGACTTAATGATATACCAAAACTGAGATTGGTTGCTCAAGAAGCCTATGAATATCTGGTAAGAAAAGGCAGCGATGATAATGGGAATAATATATAGGGGGTGCTCCTAAAAAAACAACGAGTATTCTTTTTATTTTTTTTTCTTTGCGACACTTCTCTTCATATCTGATTTTTTCTAAAACCAGAATTGCCAAGAACCTTCTTTTGTAAGCGGTGGTATCTAATCTAAGGCTACTTTTACATTGCCTTATTAACCTATTTCTAATATTATTCTTCAGCAGGTTCAACTGAGGAATGTTCATGGATGCTAAAAAAGAATTGATCGAAACCATAAAAAGGCTCTTATCAGCAGAAGACATGGGTCTTGATTTCTTAAATAAGCTTGAAGAAAAAGAATTAAAGATTCTAATTGCTTCAATCAACCATAGGCTGGAACCCCAAAAAGGGAAGTAAAACCATAAAAAGAAAGGAGAGATATCAATGACAAAGGCAGAATTGATAGAAAAAGTTTCTAAAGATGCTAAGGTTACAAAGGCAGCAGCAGGCAAGTCTATCGATGCTATCATTGATAGTGTCACAAAAGCCTTAAAAAAGGGAGAAAGAGTTTCACTGGTAGGTTTTGGTTCGTTCTCTGTATCTAATAGGAAGGCAAGGACAGGCAGAAATCCTCAAACGGGCAAACCCATAAAGATAGCAGCCAGAAAAGTTGCTAAATTCAAAGCTGGCTCTGCACTGAGGAAGGCTGTTCGATAATCTATCCATCTCAAAAAAAACAGGGAGGGGATCGAAAAAACCCCCTCCCTTTCTTTCCCTAATCTTCATCTGGTTTCATAATAGTAATGACCGCTTCTCCATTATCCCCAGGACCGCACGCCGCTTTGAGCGTTACCAATTCTTTTTTCGGGACGCCATCACTATCTATAAAAAAATAAACCTCAAATAACATCAAGTCTGAACTATTTCTTAGAGCATTGCACCTAAACATCCACAGCACATCCCAAAGTCTGCCATTCTCATCCTGACCGAATTCAGTCATTGCCTTGTCAGGCATAATGTATTCATGCCACACCGCACTTGTCACTGCCACAGGAAACCTTATCCCAGCTTCCCTTGCCATCTTTGAGACATCTATCAGCACACCGTCAGCAATAGCCTGCTCACGGGTATAGGCGTAGATAACTTCGCCGAATAATTCTTTCACATTGTTTTCACTTTCCATGTTCAATACCTCCAACCTCAAGGAGAGGTCACTAAGAACCTCTCCTTGAATGTGATAAGGGATTATCTTTCAAAACAAAGAGAGCTGAGCACTCTGTCCTCTCTCTTCCAAGACCTGCTCCAGCTCTGAAGCCTTTACCTCAACCCTCTCAATCTGCTTCTTCTTCCTGCTTATAAATTTGGTGAACTCAATAACAACGGTCTTGTTGGGATCTTCTTTGACCTTTTCTTCTTTTATAGCAACTTTATCTTCGCCTCTCGGTTCTTCTTCAGTAAGAGAGATTGTCTTCTGCGGTTGGTTCTTCTCATTAATCTTTCTCCATATCTGCTCCACCCCTTCTGTTTCCAACCCATCAACCAATGCTTTGGCTAAGGCAGTGGTCATATCCTCGCCAGAGGTTAAGGCAACTAAGCCTTCTTCAGTGAATTTTCCCTCAATCGCAAGGGAAGCCTCAAGTTTGCTTCCCATAAGCTGTAATGCCTTCTCCTGCATTGTATCTTGATAAAACAAGTAGTAGACTTTCACTGGCTTTTTCTGACCTATCCTCCAGCTTCTCCTTGATGCCTGCCGTAAGGTAAAGATTGAATAGCCTGTCTGAAAAAAGATGAGGGTTGGGAAGTCATAGAGGTCTAAACCTGTTTCTACAAGCTTTGGATTTGCAATAATTACATCCACACCTTGCTTAACCTTCTCTGCTATCCATTCCTCCCTCTTTTCAGGAGTAACGGTTGATTTAAGTACCTCTACTTTCAACCCTTCATTAGACAGTATCTCCTTTAACCTTCCAGTCATATCCCTTGTTCCCGTGTACTGGCAGTAGACAAATACCTTCCTGTTCTGCGATTTCTCCTCCTTTACCAGTTTAATCAACTGCCGTTCCTTATTGTAGATTTTTGACTTTAGTAGGCTTTGTGGAACTGCAATCAGCACTTCTACCCCGTCTCTGTCCTGGGTTATAGACTTACACTCAAAGGGTGAGTCAGGGTAAGCAAGGAGGTTAATGAGGTAGACGCTTAGGAGCTTTTTTGAGCCTCTCTGCAGCTCAGCCCTCATTACAGAGGCAAGTTTGTTCTCCAATTCTTTATAAGCCTCTTCCAGCTCCTCATCCATCTTCACCTGAACTACCTCTTCTGAGAGGGGTGGAAGATTTACTGAGATGTCCTCAAGCCTTAAAAACACACTGCTACTCAGCAAATGTCTTGAGAACACCGCAGGGCTTAAGCCTGGCTTTTCTCTTAACACTGTTCTGCTTTTCTTTCCTTTACTGCACCGATTATCCTCATCCTCATAGTGTCTCGTTATCCTTTCTAAGACACCATACCGCGAAACCCACTTGGAGAGCTGATGGTACCCGATGTCTTCATCCTTCATTCTTTTGGGGTTAAGCCTGAAATTGATGTAGTGGAAATTACTGGAATAGCCACCAACCAGAGTTCCAGTAAGAGCAATGGTCTTCTTTGCCGCAGAAGATAGTGCACCAAATGCGTTTCCTTGAGCGGTAGAGCCTCCTTTCAATTCATGCACCTCGTCGAAAATGCAGAAGTCATAGAAATTTTTCATATACTTCTTGATGTACTCAGAGATCGCAAACCTCCTCAGCTTCTTGTTGTCTGCCTGCCATAGTGCACTTCTACAGTTAGGGCAGAATCGTTTTGCCTTCTTAAAGTAGGCAAAATCTACAGGGATACCATCATCATTGGTAATAAGCTCATGGCACTGAGGACATCTATAGCCACTGCTGTTTTTCACTACCGCAGGTACCCATCGGTAGCTGAGCTTTGCTTTGTCTTTTGAAATGATGTAATACTCAGGTACTTTATTGGGGTGAGCTGTATCAATAGCCATAACGTCTTTGAGGGTTCGGATGATGTGTGTCTTTGCATCAGGTATAGTCTGGATTACCTCTCTGCGTAATTTCAAAATTAAATGTCCAGGAACCATTATCAATACTCTTGGCGGTCTTCCTCCATTGCTTGAGATATAGGTCGAAGCTATACTTATCAGACTTTTGCCTGCGCCACATTCTCCGACAATGATAATGCTGTTCTGTTTTTCAAGTGCTTTCACTACCCCCATTATCACATCACCCTGGGCAGGAAATGGTTTCCTTAGTAATGTGTGCATCTTCTCATCCCACTCATCCCCTGGGTTAAAGAGTGGTTCTGCTTCCTTTGTAATCTTCTCTGCCAGACTGCTTCCATACAATTTGAGATAATCACTTACCGTTCTAACTTCATCAAGCATTTCTCTATTCACCTCCTTAGCAAAAACTAATCTCTCCTGACTTAATTCCATCAGATATTAATTCATCTAATCCCTTCTCTGTAACATTCAGCTTAAGGATTTTGATATTCCCCTTAAGTTCTGTGATTGCACCAGCCTCTTTTATTCTCTGGTAGAGCCACTGAGACCATTCTGAAATTAAAGGTACAGGATAGGTCTCATTAATCTGGTTATAGACAGCCTTTATGATGTCAGTGCCCTCCTCAACATAAATCAGTTTCTCACCTGATTCATTATTGAAGAAGGTTTCACTGAGCAGAATTTGATGGAGCTGTCCGCACTCTAGCTTTGTGGTTAAGATTTTGTACTTGTTATTGTAGCCAGTATCTACATTGACTTCATCATCATGGGCGATTATCTCTACACTTTTAAAACTTACCAGTGCTGAGGTGATTGCCTTCACCGCAGAGTCCTGGCCGCACACTGAGAGAAGGTAAATCGTGTTATACTCATCATGAGCATAACCATCAGTAAACACCTCAACATCTTGTCCATTCACATAATCTACATACCTTACCTTATCCATAGCACCTCCTTTAAAACAGGTTAGAAACCTTTGACTTCTTCTCTGGCAATAGGAGATCATCTGTTTTGATTGTTAGGTTAATTTTTGGTTCTTCTCTGGCTGGTAACATCTTGTCTTTGAAGTAGCAGAAAACATCCTCAAAAATGTCTTCCAGCATTTCATTTCTCTCAATGCAGTTATTCCACCAGAACCGTATAAGGTCTTGTATTGTTATTTTCAGTCTGTGATAATCCGCATAGGAGTTATACTCTTCCTCACATATAAGCTCTACTAACCTATCTGACCACGAGTCTGCCTTAAATCTATTCCATCTGGAAGTTTCCGGATTACCGTATGAATCATCAATTTTTTGTTCTGGATCAATATAGTCATCACCAATCATATCCTGGAGGGTTATCCCTTTTTCTTTGATTAAAGATTCAATCAGCTTTACTATCTGTTTATCTGTCATGTGTATTCTCCCTTTACATGAGGGTTATAATCTCCCCATCCTGTTTCAGTATTTTGATTGACACTCTAAAACTCTCAAGCTCCCTTTCTTCCAAGTACTTATCCTGTGCTTCCTCATACTTTGTTACTACCTTCTCGACTTTTCCTCGTACAATATGCCTTTCCTCTCCTTCTCCCACTACACCATCAAGCATCCCATTTGCTAAAAGCAAACTGATGTGCCCTGTGTGGAGGGGAAGTGGAGGCCGTTCTATTTTGCTCTCCTCAACCCGTGCCATCTCTTTAAACTTCTTCCAGAGGGGTGAATTTTTTAGTTCCCTCTCTAAAATCTCAGGGTCAATCTTGGTGGATTTGAATAAGGGAATGGATTTCCCTTGGGGCAGTTTATAGAGGGGTGTATCTCTAAAGGGGATTTCTGCTAAATCATTGTTTGGAATCTGAGAGAGCTTTTCGTAAGCATTTTCATTTAAGCTATTTCCCTTCTTCTTTTCTGCAAAAAGCACAATCTGTTTAAACTGCTCGAATTCCCCATCGGGGAAACGATAGAGGTAAAATCTCTCAAACCTATAGGAGAGGATTTTTACTACTGTTTTGGTAAGCTGGTGCTGAGGGATAATGTAGATGAGCAACCCTTCAGGCTGGAGGTATTTTGCTGTATCTTTGAGAAAGATTTTTTCTTTTCTCTCTGAGCTATTAACCTCATCCTCTGTCTGTGTCTCAAAGTCATAGGGTGGGTTTAAAAAGAGGGATGAAAATACGTTGTTGCTTACTTTTGCATCTTCAATCCCGCAGTGTAAAACATGGGTAAGCCTTTTCTTTGCCTCTTGTGCCCTATACTCATCAAGCTCAACCCCATAGGCTACTGCCTTTGTCCCCTCGCAAAGCTTTCCCAGGGCTAAACCTTCACCCGCACAGGGATCAAGGATGGTACATTCGTGTTCTGGAAACTCAATAAACGTTTTTATCCTCTCTACTACAGTAAGTGGAGTCGGGTAGTAGAGCATCTTTACTCTTGATGCCAGTCGTGCCATAGCTCCTCCTTTTTAAATAAAAAAAAGAGGAGTGCAAAAAAACGCACCCCTCTTTCAGGTTGTTTTAAATTCGGAGGTTGTGAGCTTAAACTACCTTTTTTATACTCCTGGTTAGCTTCTTTTCATGCTCTCAAACTTTCTCCTTCTTATCTGGATTGAAATACCTCTTTTCCTGGTGTTAAACCCAAAGCCATATCCTTCAGTACAGCCGCAGGCACATGGCTTAAAGGTAAAAAATCCTGTTCCCTGTAGCCTGGGATCAACCCTATAGATTTGTATCTTCATTGCATCTCCTCTCAAGCTCTTTAACTTTCTGAGCTATCCTGAGTATCTTTTCATTGAGCTTTTGTTTCTCTTCCCTCAATTGCTCTCGGTGTTTATCCTTAAGCTTTTCTAAAATCTCTCGTAAGGGTGTTGGAATCTGCTTTAAGGTAATACAGTACCTCTTGAATTCCTGATAACAGGTGATAACCCTTTCTATTGCCCAGATTGTTAGATCAATCTTTTCTATCTCAGCCTGTGCATAGTCCCTCAACTTACTGAGGTGCTTTTCCTTTAGAGTCATCAGGTAGTCCGTGATTTGTTCATCAGACCAGCCGTGATCTTTCATGATAGGGAGAAGAAAGCTGCTATGCCCTGCATTCTCTATGTAGTTATTCTTAACCCTCTCTAAAACCTCCTCTCTGCTGGCGTTGTTTTGATACCAGCGTAAATCAAATATATGGCAGTCTTTTGCCCAATGGCTTTTGATGTACTCTACGCTGTGCTTTGTGTTGCCATAATCAGCAGTTGGGTTATTCACTTTCTCTAACGGTATTTTTTCTTTCTGTTCTGTATTTACCGATAAGGTGAGTTGTTGAGTCATTTTCTTTTTCTCCTCTTCTTATCCTTAGATAATTTTGTAAATCATCTCGGCAATATAATCAGCGGTCTCCTCTTTTTCACAGCGTAGAGTGATGCTGCCTGTTGCACGTATATCCATGAGCAGATTCTCTTCTGAGTATTCTTTGTCTTTTGGGAATGGATGAAGGTCAAGGTAGTCTTTTACCTTCTGTTCATCTAAAAACAGATGTTCCCAGTTTAACGCTTCACAGTTATACCCATCCCAAAGCAGATATCTTCCGTCTTTGAATGTACGTACCTTAATTCCCATAGTAATCACTCTCCTTTTCTAATACTCACTTGGAAGTAAAAAGGTTGCAGTTAATTCTCCGTAGTCATACTCATTAGCAATAACCCACACCTTCCCGTTGAGTACGGTAACCATATCTGTGTTGTGTTTAAGCGTTTCTTTTTTCTCGGTGAATTCATCAAAGGCAGATGCCTTATCTTCTTCACTTAAACTTCCAAACCCACCGGTATGTACTATGTTTGTGATTTCCATCTTCATCCTCCTCTTTTTTTGCTACTTTAAGGCAAAAAAAGAGAGGGGATTAATTCCTCTCTAATATTGCCTATAAGTGCTTGTGATTATTGTGGCTATTGTTTATTACTTAATCCTCAAAGAGAATGTGGGTGTTACACTTCCAGCAGTGGTAGACAAACACACTATCCATAATCTCCTCTGTTGTGCCAAGGTCAGTGTCAGCTTTACAGACAGGGCATTTAGGTAACTTTCCTTCCTCATCAAGAAGCTCTTTTTTCAGTTCCCATTGGAATAACACTACGGTTTCCATTGTCTTCTCCTCCTTTACTTAGTTTAAACTGGTGATATTTTTCTGCCTGAGCAAGAATATACTCTAAGGCTTTGATAAGCTTTTGGGTGTGGTCTTTGTACTCTTTGATTGCCTCCTCTCGTTTTACGTTATTGTCAGAGAATAAATCCTGCATCTCCTGAAACAGGCAGGTTACTGCATGTATAAGGCTAGTAATTATGTCTTTTCTGATCACTTCCTGTTCTCCTTTCCACGCCTCATGCCCTTGAGGTAATGATATGGGTTAATTCCAGAAGTCTTTCAGTTGCAATGAGGAGTTTTATTAAGAATGGGCTTCTCCTCACCCTGTACCTGATGTTCATGATGGTGTTTCGTACTACATGGTCTCTGTGCATGATGATTTTCGTTCTTTTCTGGTGCATGATTCCTCCTTTTTCTTAAAAGTTCTTGTTTGTTATCGTTTCTCTCCTGATTGAGAATTCTTTTTGCCTGAGTAAAAGGCACTCCTTTGAACCTTAAGAAAAACTCATCATCAAAGTTCTTATCCATAATCTTTTCCTGACACTCATGGCAATACTCAAGGAAGTACCAGTTAGGGGCGCCACAAACTCTGCATACCTTGTCATTTTCAATTACCTGCTTTTCCATTTACTCACCTCCTTTACTGACTATGAATTATTGATTTAGAGCCCGACTAGTCATTCATTAGTCGCCCTTTAGTCGTCAGGCTTAAAACTGCACTCTTTACATTTTGATTTGTCTCTGCACCCCTCACATACCTTCTTCTTGTCTAAAATCTTTGGCAGGTGCTCAAAGACCATCTCTATTGCCTTAGTCATTGGAACCTTAAGCGCCCATGCAATCCTACGTAAGGTGCATGATGAGCTAAAACTTAGCTCTGGGGTATAAGCCATTTCTCTCACCTCCTTTCTAAGTAATTAGTCTGGGTTAAGGGGTTACTATTGAGAAAAATCCTTCCTTTTGGCTGGTTTTTAAAACGCTGATGATATAAAAACCCCCTTTCCTCAGAATTGAGCTACCGCTATATAAAAAAAGCCTTCCCAACGTTACCGTCGGGAAAGCTTCTACACTTTTGGCTCACCTTTTACTTTTAGTTACCGAGCCTTATGGCAACAAAGTCACTATTTTAGTTATCTGCCTTTTTATTGATGTGTATCCTTTACGAATAGTATGGATACTTTTAGGGTTAGCATGAAATAAGGTAAGGAAGATTTTTAAGGAAGTCTTTTACGAAATGAATTGATATCTTTTCTTTATCAGGGATTAAGAGCGGAGCATAAATTCCTTCAATGGTAAGCTTTGTTTCTTTATTGGTAGCAATCATGAATTTCTTGTCTGCCTTGTATTTTGCTAATTTCCATAGGTTTCCTTCAAGGTCTGAATAGCCGGTTTCCACCTCGATGGCTGTCTTTTGGTTGAGGTTATCTGCGACCAGATCAAGTTTATCCTGCTCAATAAAGGTGAAGTGTCCTAATTTGATTAATTCCTTTTTTATCAGGTGAATATAAAAATTGTGAATGGTTCCGCCGCGGGATCTTTTTTCATCTGTTTTTATCCCCATGCCTTTAAGCTTCTCTTCACCCTTGTCAGTTAACTCAAGTATCTTAATCCCGTCAATGATTTTAGGTTTTATAAATTCAAGAGCAAATAACTCATTCTGAGCATTGTTTCCTTCGGAGGTGCCTAGTCCAAGATTTTTGTACCGTTTCACAATGCCAGTGAATGGATTAAGGTAGATATCATTGAGCAGAATCTTGCCTATGGGGGAGAGTGAATCTCTTTTTTGAATACCCTGAATACCGCTCACTTTGAGAGGGGGAGGCATATCCTTTCTTAAATCCTTTAAATACCTCTTCATATGGCTTTGTAAGTCTTGATCAGTGATGGTTCCCTTATTTAGCTTAAATTCAGCTATTGCAACAAGGAAGGGGAATGAGTATCTGCCTGATTTAACAATCGCCTCACCAATTTTAAGCATCCCCAGATATCTCTTCTGATCTCTATCCAAAAGCAAGGCATTGCTCATGGCAACAATATCCTGGGTTAATGAGAGGCTTAGGCATATCTTGGTGTAGATATTCCCTAAAGCGGTAACCGATATCCTATGGGGAAGCTGGTCAATAATGGTGATGCTCTCTCCTAGTTCTCGTATCTCTCTCATAACAATGTCGGTTATATCCTCTGTCCCCTGTCTTGTTTTATAAAAGAGGTTATGGGCTTCTTCAATGATGATGGCATGTTTTAAAACCTCTCTTTCTTGCTCACACATCCTGTAATAGTAAATCCAGAGGAGCAGGCTTCCAATTAAAAAAGCCTTATCGGTCTCAGATAATCCGTCTAGCTCTAAGATGACATTCTTTTGTAAAAGCTTCTCTATAGGATAGCCTTGTTCACAGTTTACTACCTCAGATATGCCAGGGAAGTTTATGGAATTAAGCGATCTACGCGCTGACATATACCAGAGTAATTCCCTTGCTCTCTTTCTTTGTTTCTTAAGGTACTCTTCCATCTCTTTGAAGGTTTTTGCATTAAAACTCTCCATAATGATATCCATAGCGCCATAGCCAAGGTAGTATGCCTTCTCGATGATACTACAGAGTTTCTTATTCCAGACATGGGCTTCTACCCCTGGAGGGCTTACTTTAGGATTAAAGTAGAAGGGAGATACCTCCCGTCCCACTGAAAAGATCAGGATCTCCTCATCCTTGAAATCAGGGTGATGAATGATATCGCGGTAATTTCTCTTATAGTCAAAGATCAAGAAGGGGATCTTCTTTTTGCAGAGCGCCTTGAGTAGATTTAAGCTCACTACCGTCTTACCGCTTCCGGTCTGGCCGAAGATACCGATGTGTTTTAGTAATTCATCTTTTCTCAGCTTAAAATCAAAAAGAGGTTTATTAATGTAGCTTATCTCGCCCAGCTTTAAATCCCCCTCTGCTTCATCCTTGCTTAATGGTGGCAGTTCTATTTTATCCTGAAAGGTTTTGAGATACTTTTCTGCAATGAGATTTATCTTTATCTCAACATCATCCCTCTCTCTATAGTCTGAAGACTGGTATAAATACCAGAGCGCTTCTGCTTTCTTTCCGATAAGAGGTTTAAGCTTTTGCAGGGTTTGTTTGATATCTTCTCTCATTCAAAATCCCTCACACACCACCCTCCACAGGTGCAGGGGTAATCAGCAGGATTATCTGAGATGGTATTGATATGGATTAGTTTTGCCTCTCTCTTAGCGAGATTAATCAAACTGTCATCAACTTCAATAAGCTTTATGCCATCCCTAAACTTTAAAAAATGTACTCCCACTCTATGAGGTCTTATCTTGAAATTCTCCTCATGGAGCAGTGCATAAATGGCAAGCTGAAGTTTATACTCATCTGTGATTATGGGATTCTTTGAAGTTTTGTAATCAATGATTTCTATGCTGTTTTTATCTTCCTTTATCACATCGATTATCCCCATGACTGAGTACTCGTCAGATGAGAAGAGTTTTAATTCAACCTTTTTAGAAGGTGGTGATCTACCATGTTCATTGATTAAATGAAAAAGCCAGTTGTCTAGCATCATGACGCTTTCATTATAGAAGCATCGTACATCTTCTTCACGTAAACCGAGCCTTGTCAAATCTTCTGATTTTTTATTCCACTCATCATCGAAGATATTAAGCAATGTCTTTCTTACAGTGAGATAGTCATCTGGATTGATTTTTATTATTCCCAGTTTCTCAAACGCACTGATTGTGCTGTGAATACATCCACCCCTAAGGAGATGGATATTTGGTTTTATGGGTTTTCTAAGTATGTAGTGGAGGTAATACTTCCTCGGGCATGCCTTGTACATGTTTATTGAAGAGGGGGATTGGATTCTTTTTGCCATTTTGTCTTCATGAAATTCTCCTTGTAGTTGTCCTTCACACTCCTTACATCAAGGAATTTCTCTAACACATAATCTATCTGGTAGGTTTCCATCTGGATAGCAAAGTCTAGGGGATAGTATAAAAGCTTTTTGATATCTTCTTCAGTCACATACATCTTCATTCCTCCAGACCAGATACAAGACTTTGCTTATTCTGCTCACTTAGGTACTCAATGATGGTATCCTTTAAATCCTTTTGCAGGAAGGCCAGGTCTCTAAAGTAATTTACCTCTTCCATCCTTTTCTGACTCTCTAAATCCTTCTTCATTTTCTCGATCATCATCCTTTCCCTGTGAAACCCATACCTTCGGTAAAAAGGCATCTGAAGGATCATGGTAGTGCAGTCACAGGAGTCTTTATCAATCCTATATAAGTTCTCCTGCTTTATACTTCTTCTCACCTCAATTCCTGAAAGGATCATCTCTATATTTGAGCGCAATAACTCTCTTTTTTCACCCATAAGCTCATCAATGGGGTTTGATCCAAGATAGGATTTTTCTTCAGTTATTCCCGATAATCCCTTGGCTTCAAGATAGCCGGAATTCTTAGGCATATACCAATAATTGAGCAAGTTTACGGTTTTTACCGGCGTGTATTTGTACTTTAAATCGAAGTAGGAATTGAATTGTGTGTTTTGGTACATAAGCTCACCTTTAATCTTGTTATTACCTCTCAATAGTAACTAGAAATCAGAGCTTATATATAAACTTTTCGGTTGGTTTTTCAGCATGTTGGAAAAGATTTTATGCAGCAAAAAGGAGTCTTTTTTTGCTTTTAAAGGCAATATTGCACCCTCATTCCTGACAGTAATCTTTAGATCGGGAGGAGAAAAAGCTCTCTAAAAAATTCCGCTTTCCTCAAGACTGATTAATTGAAGGGGAAAAATATCTTCGTCCTATCCCCGACAATTTACATTAAAGCAGGCAGATAGTGGTTAAAAGCCATCAATTTTGCCAGTGGAAGGAGGTGGTTATATGGCTGGCAATGCAGTCAAGAAAGAGGATTTCAGCAGTGGTGTGTTACTGAAGATCGCAAGGGAAAAAATTAAGACCTTTGATTTGAAACACACTAAAACGCTGCTTGAAATCCTCGAACTTCTGGCCAGCGCCAAGGTGAAGTCTCTATCCCATTTCAAAGAGATTATCCAGGGCACCAGACCAGAAGCGGTAGAGAAGTGGAAAGAGGAGCTGGAAGGAGGCGAAACAGAGCAACAGTAAACAATCTACAGGAGAAAGGGGGTGAGTGACATGAAGTAAGAATGATCAGTCAGAACATTTCATAGTAGGTTATGAGTAGAAACAACAAACATTAACTTAGGAGACTTTTCTATGAAAAACATTAAAGTAGAAATTGAAGCTACTGAGTTAACACCAATGGATGTTACTGTCGAACCTGGCACTACTCTATCTGAAGTTTTGAATAAAGTACAAGAGATTTCAGGCATGGATCTTACCGGATATGCGCTTTCTAAAGGAGATGGTAAGAAGTTTCGTAAGAACCAAAAAATCTATCCCAAAGTAGAGGATGGAGAAGAGTTATACGCTTTTAAAGTTTCTAAGGAAACAGCCTAACTAACAAAGGGGGGGGGCCTTAAAAAGCCCCCCTCAAACCTTATCAAGGAGGATTTACTATGAGTACAAACGGAAGAAAAACACCTGGCGGTGAGATTTCCCACCGCACACTCCATTTCATCTGGATTGTTGATTGTTCAGGTTCTATGGGTTGTGACGGCAAAATCCAGACCTTAAACATGGCCATTAAAGAAGTAATTCCCCACATGAAGAACGCTGCTGATGAGAACCCTCAAACGAAAGTCCTTGTGCGATCCATTTCCTTCTCCAATGGGGCGAGATGGCATATTGCGCAGCCTACTCCTGTTGAAAATTTCACCTGGAACGATTTAAGCGCTAATGGATGCACCGATATGGGTAAAGCCCTTGAAATGGTAGCAGAACAGCTCGGTATGCTACCTCAAAATGAACGTGGTTGTCCACCGGTGCTGGTCTTGCTTTCTGATGGGCAGCCAACTGATGATTTTGAAGCAGGACTCAATGACCTTATGAATCAAACCTGGGGTATAAAGGCTGTTCGTATTGCCATTGCCATTGGTCATGATGCCAACTATGAGCTGCTCCAGAAGTTTATTGGTCATTCAGAATTCACACCCCTTCAGGCAAATAACCCTGAAGCCCTGATAAAAAGAATCATATGGGCATCAACTGTACCCATTAAGGCAATATCATCACCACCATCTCAAATTAAGGGCACCTCTGTAACAGGAGTAAATATACCTTTGCCTGTTGCTCCTCCTGCGGAGATCACCTCCGCTAATGATGTATGGTAAAGGAGCTGTTATGATACCTAACAACTATAAATTTACTGTACAGGTTATTGGTGATTCTGTTCGAGGCGCTTCCCATGAACGCCGTGGCTTACCCAATCAGGATGCAATCTTGTGGGTTCCCGCATCGGGGAAAGACTTACCTCTCGTTCTTGCAGTCGCAGATGGTCATGGATGTTCACAGTGTTTCAGAAGCGAGAGTGGCGCTGAGCTTGCCGTTAGTGTTACAACGAAAGCCATGCAAAATTTCTTAGAGATCCTGCCCAGGACCACAAACCTCTCACTCATCAAGCAGTGGATAGAAGAGAAACTTCCCCGTGAGATAGTTCACTCTTGGAGAAATGCGGTAGCCGATAACCTTTCAGCAAACCCTTTCAGGATTTTAGAGTTAGAGAAACTTGAAGAGGTAAAGGGCTCTGAAGCACGCCGTCAAGCTGTTTTAAACCCGCCTTTTGCCTATGGGTCTACTCTCCTTGCCACCCTCGTTACTGACTCATTTATCATTTACCTCCAGATAGGAGATGGAGAGCTCCTCACTGTTTCAGAAACAGGAGAGGTATGCAGGCCCTTGCCTAGGGATGAGCGAAACTTCGCTCATGAGACCAGCTCTTTATGTCTTAAGGATGCCTGGCAGGGTTTTCGGGTTGGGTTGCAGCTCATTTTAGATAAGCCGCCCGCTCTCATCCTGCTTACCACCGATGGCTATCCTAATTCATTTGTTGATGATGCGAATTTCTTAAAAGTTGGCCCAGACCTTCTTAAAATAATCCGTGCTGAAGGCATTGAGAGGGTAAGAAAAAACCTTCGGATATGGCTCACCGAGGCAACCGAGAAAGGCAGTGGCGATGATGTGACCCTGGGTATTATATGCTTAATGAATGGGGAGGAAGATGCTTCAGATTTTCCTCCCTCCCCGCAAGGGGAAAATACACTAGAGGAGGAAAGGCATGAACGAACTACCACGTAAGAAATTGCGCCAGATTATAGGGCAGTATGGAGTGTCGGTGTGTGATAATCCCCTTTGCTTAGAAGGTCTGCTAAAAGACCTCTGCGGGGGATACCGGAGGGAAGTCTTTGTGCTCACCTGTGCCCTTAAAGAAAAGATAGTATCCAGTCTTTTAGCTTCGAAGAATGGTGTTCCCATAGGGATACTTCTTAACCAATGTATAACACGTTTAAAGGATGGTTGTGCACTGTCTGAGGATGCTGCTAGATGGGCCGTAGATTCCTGGGCGCTGGCATTGGGAGTCATCACCGAAAATGACCTGAGTAAAAGAAATGAGCATAAGCCTGAAAGGAAGATAGTGCAGCAGAGAAGTACCGCACCTCAAAGTAATAGCTTTTCAGGAGCTAGTTTACGCTGGGAAGGCAATAGTAAATTGATGTTTGATGCGCTCATTGAAGCTTCCCCAAAACCCTTTAGGGTAATAGTTGAAAAGAAGTTTATGGAGGCTATTACTAAAAGGGTAAGGGATACTCATACAATAACAGAAAACATGGTTATAGAATGTTTCGGAGAGACTACACCCAAGCCCTTTGTGCCAATGTTATTAAAGAGCATCGAGCATCTAAGAACTACCTCAGATACGAGAATGGATAGCCTGCTCTGGGAGGCAAGCAGCAGGTATATCTTTGATAAGCTTACGAAGATGTTTCCCTCGCCTATGAGTGATATGGCACGAACCAGGCTTCTTGAAGAGCTAAGAAAGAGGGTAAATGGTAAAGAGAGAGTGACAGAAAAGATGGTTATTGAGGGGTTTAAGAAGGTTACCTCAGGATCGTTTTTTATGGATGCTTTCAACGCTATCAAAGAATCAAGAAAAGTATAAAACTTAGAAAAGGAGAAACCTATGAATCAAATGCTTACCATGGGGCAGTCTGTTCAGACTGTCTCATCAAAGCTTAGTTGTAATGTAAAACAGTTTATAGGAAGTGGTACTCAGGGGGAGGTCTATGAGGCTGAGCTGGAGGGAAAATTATTAGCGCTTAAATGGTACTTCCCTCAGTGGGCTACCGCCGAGCAGCGAACCATCCTTGAAACACTCATTGCAAAAGGCTCTCCCCACGAGACCTTCCTCTGGCCGATAACGCTCGTTTCAGCGCCCCATAGTAAAGAGTTTGGGTACTTAATGCCTTTGCGTGAAAAGCGATTTAAGAATATCTCTGATTTGATGAAAAGAAGAATCGATCCTTCCTTCCGCGCGCTGGCAACCGCAGGGTTCCAACTTTCTCACAGCTTCCTTAAGCTCCATGCTCAAGGGTTATGCTACCGTGATATCTCCCATACCAATGTCTTCTTTGACCCTGCTACGGGTGATATCTTAATCTGTGATAATGATAATGTAGCTGTTGACGGATCCCCGCTCTGCAACATTGCAGGCACACCCCGTTTTATGGCCCCAGAAATAGTTAGAGGAGAGGCTTTACCTAGTATCCAGACCGAATTACTCTCATTGGCTGACCTTCTGTTCTATATACTCTTAAACCATCACCCTCTAGAGGGGAAAAAGGAAGCTGAAATCAGGTCCTTTGACCTGCCAGCCATGACCAAAATCTATGGAACTGAGCCGGTCTTTATCTTTGACCCCAATAATGATTCTAACCGCCCTCTGCCAGGGTACCACGATAATGCTTTAATCTTCTGGCCAATCTATCCTCAGTTCTTACGCAACCTTTTTACCAGGGCATTTACTGAGGGTATTCATGACCCCCAGCACGGCCGGGTACGTGAGAGTGAATGGAGGGCTGCAATGGTTAAGCTTCGTGATTCCATCATCTATTGTGGAAAATGTGGCAGGGAGAATTTCTATGATGTGGATGCGCTTAGGACATCCCCAAATCACACCTTTTCCTGCTGGTCGTGTAAAAGAAAAATTACCCTCACCCCAAGGATTCGTATCGGGGAGCATATCGTTATGCTCAACTATGACACCAAACTTTACCCGCACCATATCGATGATCAAAGATTGTATGATTTCACCCAGCCGGTTGCAGCCATAGCTCAGCACCCGAAAGACCCAAATACCTGGGGGCTAAAAAATCTCTCAAAAGAAAAGTGGGTAACAACAGGGAGCAACGGTTCAATTAAGGATGTTGAGCCAGAACGGAGTGTAACCTTAGTGTCAGGTGTCAAGATTAACTTTGGCAAAGTGGAAGGGGAAATCAGGTTCTAAAGAGCAAAGGCGTTCTCAATAAAAAAAACCACGGGGGAGCTGGGGCATTAATTAGATGTCCTGGCTCCCTATCTTATGGAAAGGAGACTTCTATGTATCAGGATAGAGATTTTATGGGAAGCAAAAGCTTTAATGAGTTTTTAATAAACATTCTGGTTTGGGAAGTAAACAGCAAGCTTATCTTTGAGGTTTCTTTATTTAAGATATAAGGAGGCTTACTATGTGCAATTATTGTTCAAAATGCAGTAACTATGACAGTTCCTTTAGCTCAAGTTATTTGCCATATTTTGATCAAGGGAATAAATATTGTTCAAAATATGGAATACCTTTATTAGCACCGTGTTTGAGATGTCATGGCAGTGGACGAGTTACACGTGGTTACTGTTCAAAATGCGGTAGAGAGTTAGAAAAGCCTTGCCCTACTTGTAGAGGCAAAGGAGAGGTAAAGGCTTTTCATTTTCATAATTGTTCCAGATGGTGATGCAGATAAAAATTAATACACATGTCATACCCCAGAATCAATTTCTAGGCGTTTTGGATATAGTCGAAGCTCTAAAAACTCATGACAAAACTAATTGAAAGGAGACCCTATGTTTAAAGAAAAGTGTCTTAAGAAACAAGGAAGACTTACTGTAAGAAGTTACTCCATAAACCCTGTCGGGATACTCATATTCATAGTTAAAATCTTCTACTATGGTGCGCTTCTCTTTGCCCCTTTTATCTTCTGGAAGGTCCTAAAATTAGAGAATATGATAGGCCAATATGAGGCATTTTATTATATCGGGGCGTATATCCTTTTAGCCCAGGAATTTATCATGCACCCTTCCCATTTTATCCTAAGGGGCGAGCCGTGGAATGAAAGGATCTTCATCAGGAGAGTTACTTTCCAAGAAGAGCGTGGCTATGATGAGTATGGGTATTAAATTCCAGCTACTAAATTCCAGAGTTATTATACTATCCCTATCCTATATTATTTTATTATTTAATCACTTTACGGAGCTCTAGCGGAGAAATAACAAAGATTTAATCCAATCTTTATTAATCTCTTCTTTTCTTTCATTTTCTCGTTTTTTCACCTATCAACACATATAGGGCGGATTTTACGCCCCTTTGTACCCTATCCCTGAGATGAACAGCTTTATGCTGGCAGATGTAGTTAACTATTTCAAAACGGAAATCTAACTTTTATTCTTTGAACCCCACCCCGAGCGGGAGCGTCACCGCTGTTCAATACAGCAGACAACTCAGATCTTCCAACCTGTCCATAAACTTTGTTTTTAAAAAATCACTTTCAACATATCCCACCCTCAATCAAGTCCAGTAAGACCCCAACTTACTCGTACCAGTCTAAATGGGCTGGCGGCTACAGCCACTCACTAACACCTTTAACTTAGCACAAAACCACTCCACACCACCGTCACCCACGACTTTAGGAGCGGGTGGCTACTACCACCCTACTTCATGAAGTTTTTCATGAACTCACTCACCCACAATAATTGCAATCTCTGTTTTCTCTCTTGCTTCAAAAGGTAGTCTCTCTCATGGCAAGTTCCATCTACATTGTTTCCATTCTCTTCTTTTCTTCCATTTTCTCGTTTTTTCAACAATCAACACATAAGAAGCGGTTAGACCGCCCCATTGTACACGACTAGTCGCCAGCCCCTTTAGGGGCTGGTACTACTACCACTCACTCTTCTCCAGCCTAATCACTATCACCTTCACCTTCTCTGGCTCCACTATCTCTGGAGCTTTGTCTACTCTGCGCATTGTTGTTTTGCACATGCACACGTCTTGGTCGCTAAATTCTACGTTCAGCCATCACAGAAGCGCTTGGTTGTGCGCAATCCTCATCTATCCCCGAAGGGTTGTGAAAGTTGTAAAGCAGTACCCACGACTTTAGGAGCGGGTGGCTACTACCACCCTACTTCATGAAGTTTTTCATGAACTCAGTCACCCACAGCAATTGCAATCTCTGTTTTCTCTCTTGCTTCAAAAGGTAGTCTCTCTCATGGCAAGTTTCATCTACATTGTTTACGTTCATTTCGTTCAACCTCCAATTTTTTTTCACTTTGTTTGAAAAAAATTGAGGTTGAAAACCACAGTAGAGAATCACTAAAGGATAGCTATTTCAGAAGCAGTCAGTGAAGCGCAAACCGCATCAGTATATCAATCTTTTTAGGCGACCCCGAAGGGGGAAAGATTTATGATTTAGTTTGCGATGAGCAAACTAAACAATAAATCTTTAGACGTGAAGAAAAGAGTATATTTTTTTCTTTACGGATCAATTATTTTGTTGTGAAAGTAATCTACAGAAGGAAGAAAATGAAATCACGTTGTGATGTTTTTCGTTTCGTTATTCCAAGCTACTCTTTAATTTTATAAGTACACAATGAATCTTGTTTTTAATGGCTAAAAGCTCACTCTCTAATGGTGCTCTGCTGTTTTTTTTATCTTTATTGAGATCTTACGTTGATAATAAATCACCTGCTCTATTGCTAACTGCTGGCACACTCCTCACACACTTCATCAATGAAATAAGGCTTAATCTTATTGCAGCAAAAGCATGTTTTGGAGTTAATAACCCTGCATCTCTTACATAAGATTTCTTCAAAATCCTTACCATCTCTAAAGGCTAAATCCATTGCCTTCAGGTAACAGTCCTTGCATAATATTTGAATCATTTTATGGTCACATTTTAGTCACCTCAGCTGGCATTTTTAAACCATGATGCTTCAAATCTAACCCCTCTTTTAAGGGAAAGGTATACATCAAAGATGCTTATAAATGGTCATCTCCATACCCTGCCTCTGCCCTGCCTTAATCTGGCCTGTCAAAAGCTTATTTAATCCTGACAATCTCTTGGTTTCTCTCTGTGTTGCTGACCTTATTGGGTATCTAATCTTTGGGAGCTTTCTTAAGTTCTCATCTACGGGATAGCTGTAATAAACCTTGTAGGTTGTCCTCCTGCTGTATATGTCCTCTGGGCTCGAATGTATGCAATCAAAACCTTCATCATAGGGCTTAATCTTGTTAAAGATATGCCTTGCTTCCCTCACCTCATTTTCCAGCGCAATTACCTTAAGCTCACCTTGTATCTCCTCCAATTCTTCCTCCTTGAAGGTCTCATAAATGTCAAAGTCCTCCTGTAGGATTTCCTGCGCCCCTCGCTCTTCAAGCTCATCTATGTCACAAAGAAAGTCACCACTGTATTTGATGTGCTCCAAGATGTTGTGCACCCTCTTTGAAGGTAGGGAATAGGTGGAGGTGGTCATTGGACCACCACCTCCTTAGTGCTCTCTTCATACTGCTCAAGCACCTGCTTAATATCCTCGATGTCACCCCTATCCACGTTGAAGAACGGAGAGGATTTCCATTCCCCATCACGTATAAAGCTCTTGTTGATGGTCACAATGCTTTGACCATCTTCTGTCCCAAACACATTTAACCAAACTCTTCCACTTTGGAAGCTTTGTTTTCGTTCCATGTCTTTCAACCTCCGAATTTTTTCTACCCTGTGACAAAAATTCGAGGTTGAAAACCTATCATCAAAGCATGGGGAATATGGGTTAGGATTGTACGAGGGCAAGGAGCAGGATGGGAATGATAAAGGAGTCCTTTTCAGCCGTCCCTGCAGGGGGAAAGATTTATGATTCTAAAAAATATCCTGTGTTTTTCAGAACAATAAATTTTTAAGGCTGAAAAGCAAAGATTTTCTTATTCTTAGAAATATGATAAAAAGCTATTTGTTGAAGGATAATTAGCAAATACCAATCTATGGAAACGAACTCAAAAAAGGCTTCTTGGCAAGGCCAAATAGTATCTATTCAACCCCGTATTCGCTATGCCTATGGTGAGCCTGAGATATTCCCCTTCTGGCAGCAGTGTGTTTCCGTGAAGACAGCGGTCAGCGCAACACCTCGGATTGATCGGCCTCTTCGACAAATGCAAGTCCTAAAGTCGGATCAATTAATCTCTCCACTACCAATGCCAGGTACGCCTGCCATACTGCCATGACATATCCGGCATGAGTGCCATACAACTCTTCGAGATAGTTATCGTCGTAGGGCTTCCTCCAGGCAAAATCAGAAAGAAGCGCAACAAAACTTCCCAATCGAGCGGTCACATCCGGTGAGGAGATAGATTCCGGTTGATAGTCCAAAAGGTTATTATCGTTAAGATACTGAATAGCGGTGCTATATTCCTGTGCCACCACTTTGGGAAAGTCGAAACCCTGGTACCAGCAGTCAGTTAAGGGGCAGAGAGTACCGTCCTCAAAGGGGCAGCCGTCGGGGCTTTGAGGCAGACCTTTCCAGACACCGGGTTGGACTTCTTCTCCAGGCCAGGAAGAAGGATTGCTCATGATGCCGGCATCCAAAAAACTCTGCGGCGGTTCGATATCACTTTCCACCCATTCTATCAGGTTTTGAAACAACTGCGCCCGTATGGCATAGGTCCTGGGATGGGCGGCAATATGCTCCGGCGCACCGAGAGGACCGTAGCCCGGAATGTTCACCATTTTGACGTATTTTTCGATGAAATCAAAGTAATCATAGTGGTAAAGATTTTCTGCCCACCATCTGAATTGCTCCCCCCTGCCTTCGCAATTGAGGCCGTCCACTCCGCCTGAAAACCACCGGTAACTGCCATCTGCATTAAATAAAACATTGCGATCGTAGTAAAGATTTTCTCCGCCGTTCAGCCCCTCCCGCTCACTGAAGAAATAGTCATATCGGGCGTGTCCGCCGATTTTCAGATGGTAGATTCTCGTCCAGTGATTCAGGTCTCTGTCCAGGGAGGAATGGGCATCAGCCAATGTCTTGGCGACATTCCAGGTTTCAAGAAGGCTACCCCAGCTGACCTGAGGATCTTCGTAGTCGCCTGACACATGGATGGCTTTGGTGGTTACCGGGTAATCGGGATCTTTGGCCTGAACGCAAAGCCCGGGAACATCAATAACGCCTGATTCCACGAAAAAGCCATCAAAGACCCGGCCGTAGGTTTCGATCAGGGAAGGGCCACTGGTACCCTTCTGGATCCCTGTCCAGTCATTAATGTCGAAATTGCCGCCTGTAAACGGAGTACGACCGTTTACCAGCATTTCAGGATGCTCATCTATGTGGACACTTGCCAGATCCAGGCCACCGTTCAAAGATGAAACCAGCTTACCGCCGTATGAATAGGCAACGGCATAGGTATAGGTGGGAAAATCGCCTTTTCTTTTTTTCAAAAAATTCTTTACCAGGTTTACCAGATTTCTCGCCAGGGTGGCATCGGCATGGATCAGAACATTATAATCATAGAGCCACCCGGGTCGTCTCTCGTTATTATTGGTATCGAGTGATAGATTATGTCCCATGTAGGCATTGTGTATACTAGTGCCGAAGGCTTTCCAGTAACTTCCATCGGCGGCATTGGGATTCTGTTGTCTGGGGGTTAGATCAAAGGCACAGGTGACGACCGCATACCCCTCCTTTAACAGGCGCACCTCATCGAAAGTAAATTGAAACGGGTATACCATACACCATTCGGTAGGTTGACCTCCACCGTGGAAATAGACCACCAGTCTTTTGTTCCAAGATGTTTTGGGGATCATCACCGTAACCGGCAGATAGGCGAGGAGACATCTCGGTGAGAAGATATTCCAGCTTTGATCATCACCGTTATGGTCTATCGGTCCGAAAACGTAGTGACAATAGGGATTGTGGGAGAGGGAATTTTGCTCACCATGAAAGCCGATGCCACTCAACAGCAAGGTGTCTTCATAGAATTCCACCCCATTTCTTTCTTTAAGCAAGGGGGTGGGGATGTCACGAGAAATACCACCCCATGCATCCGTGCGTTTCTGCCCGTCGCAAAACCGTACATCGTGAACAGCTGTCTCGATGACCAGGTTCCCTCCTTCCACATTACTAAACCCGGGGTTCAAACTGTAGGGGATATAGGTTTTCACCTTTTGATCAAGCAGGCTGGCACCGTCTTCCCCAGTCCCTTTGATATCGGAAGGATACAGATGGTTATTTGCTAAGACAGATGGTTCATGAACGGGCAACACTACCATCCAAAAAAGTACCATACCAAGCAAAAAGGTTTTTATTCTGTTCATTGAGTTTCCTTCTACCAATGGTATGCTGAATCGTCTCAAAGTTATTACAGCACCCACACCTTTAGTCAGGCTTTCCCAAGCTTCAATATCTTTCATACCTACCCAATAGATTTGTATCCACATGCTCACCAACGAGCTTCGTAATAGATGAAAGGTCGTTTCGCGCAGGGGTTGCCAGGTAGGATACTACACCTAAGAGGGAAACCCCTGATAGTCGTTTAATGACCTGGGCGTTGGTCTTGGTTGGGGGATCAGGGGTAGCACTAAGGGTATTAATGATCACACCCAACACCTTTATACCATGACTTCTCGCATATTCAACAGTGAGCAAGGTGTGGTTGATAGTTCCTAACGCATCCCGTGCGACCACCACCACGGGAATCTCCAATATTGCTAAGCAAGGGTGTGATGCTAAGGATCCAAAATGTGAGGGGTGTCCTTTGAGGGGTATTTTGGTTTGAGAAAATGAAATTGCCAACACCTGTTCTTCTGAAATTCTTAGTTTTAACATCTTCCTTATGTGCACTACCTTGCAGGGTAGGAACAATTATGTTAATTAATTTTTTATAATACCTTTAATAATGGGTACTAACTTAGCTTAGAAAAAGTAACATTATCAAGCAATGCCCCAAATTCAATACCACCAATAAATCTATTCCCCTTTTGCCTAATCCACTTTATGCTTCCCTTAACTATGACATGTTGTGTCTCACCTGGAATATCTACCATTAAGTGTATGAGAGAACCTATCTCATGCTTTTCATGAAATTCTACACCTATACCTATAGGACTGATATTAAAAATTGTGCATTCCCTCAGCTCACCTTTCTTTTCACTCAGAAAATAGTGGGCTTTCAGTTTCGTTACAAATCTGCCAGATCTTCTTTTGATTCTTTTCTGCGTATCAGCCATGGATAACGGTGCTTATCTTCTGATGGATCCCTTTTAAAGCACTATGACATAAAGTAAAGAAAATTTACCCAATCCATCTCACTAAAAAACCCTATTAATTCTATCCCTCCCAAAAGCACATCTCCCTTTCCCCAAATCCATTTCACTATCCCCCTCACATTAAGGCTCTTTGATTCATTTAATACATCTATCTGAATAGTAATGAGCGAACCTTCATCAATACCCTCCTGCGTGTGGAAGCGCATACCTAACCCCTTACGGCTTACGTTAACAATACTACATGCCTTCCATTCTTCCTTTTTTTCCTCTACATAATAGCTAGCTTTTAGCTTTGAGGTGGAGTATCGAGTGTAAGCTCTTTTATCAGCCATCTTTTACTCTTCTATCGATTATCTTCTCTCTTTTTAGACCACTCATCAAATGCGTAATCCAGCAATTCCCACTTGTCTTCAGGGTCTATCTCAACAAACTCTACCCCACCCATATAACTCTTTTCTTCTTTTACTTCTGTTAGCCATTTTAAAATACCGATAGCCCTAACCTTTTTCTCTTTTGATGGAAACATTATCTCCAGTTGAAGATAAGAATCTAGCGGTAACTTTTCTTGCAAATATACAATTATCCCCATGCCATTACGGCTAATATTGGTGACTGTGCATCCCTTCCATTTCCCATTACCCCCTATGTGATATTTTGCACTCAGTTCTATGGGAAATCGTTTGTACTTCCTTCTATCGTCCATTAATCTGCCTGTGTTTACTTTCTGTGTTGCAAGCGGGAACTATATAGAGGTTTGTAGACTTACAATCTATGCCCAGTTTCGTGTACATTGTATTTCTCGTTGTGAGAACCTCAATTTCGAGGACTTTATTCTTTTCTCTGGTCCTCTCTCTTGAAAAACTCATCAATCTGAGCTTTATCATACCTCCACCTGCTTCCGACCTTGTGGCCAGGTATTTTACCTTCACAGACATATTTATAAACAGTCACCTCAGTGAGCTTTAAATATTCAGCGAGTTCTTTAGTGGTGAGAATTTGCCCCACAGTAGCCTCTTAAAAGACTTTAATTGAAATTACGTAGTATAAAGTGATCTTTATAACTTTTCGGTGATATTTATAAATAACTTTAGTAAGCTTTGCTGATCATCACCCTGAGTGATCCATCTGCTCCGTTATAGCCAATCCTCCTGTTTTAATTCCAGGGTCATACTCAATGGGATCAAGGCGAACTCTAATCTCATTGCTCTCTATCTTTTTCCTCTGATGCCTTATCTTATCTTCCAGCATGTTCTCACCTCACAAATTTATTTTCAAAAGAGAAAATAAATTTGCTTCTATCCCCACTAATACCCATTTCATATTTTTATTGATAATTCTAAGATTTTTCTATTAAATGGGATTGGTTAACCTCTGAAAAAAAGATTGAGTTCTTTATGCTCACTGAACTTCAAGGACAAATAGAACGAATAACCTACACCAATGAAGAAAATGGCTACACTATAGCCAAAGTAAAGGTTCCTGGCCGTTATGAGCTCGTTACAGTGGTTGGAAATTTCCTTGCCCCAACACCTGGAGAAGTTTTAAAGATGACAGGGGAGTGGGTTAACAATCCCAAATACGGAGAGCAGTTTAAGGTTGTACACTATAAGTCCGTTGTCCCAGCTTCAGTCAGTGGCATTGAAAAGTATCTTGGCTCTGGTCTGATTAAAGGGATTGGCCCAGTAATAGCCAGTCGGATTGTTAAGAGATTCGGAAAGGACACGCTTGATGTTATTGAGCATGATATTGAAAAACTCGCTGAGGTTGAAGGGATAGGTGAAAAGCGGATTGAAATGATTAGGCGAGCATGGGCTGAGCAGAAAGAAATAAGGGAAGTAATGCTCTTCTTACAAGGTCATGGTGTTAGCTCAGGCTATGCCACAAAGATTTTCAAGCATTATAAAGACCAATCCATTGAGGTAGTAAAAACAAATCCCTATCGTTTGGCAACAGATATCTTTGGTATTGGTTTTATCACGGCTGATAAAATTGCTGAGAAGCTTGGGATTGCCAAGAATTCAGAACTAAGGGCTGAAGCTGGTATTCTCTATGTGCTCAATCAGCTCTCAGATGATGGTCATGTGTACTATCCCTATGAGCTGTTGATTAAGAAATGTCAGGAAATCCTTGAGGTAGACCGTGAGATCATCATAAAGGCACTTGGCACTATTTTCTTAGATAAAAGGATTGTCATTGAAGACTTAAATGAGGGTATTGAGGAGTTCCGGGAAAACAATAAAGCTGTCTACCTTGCCAAGTATCACTTCTCTGAAACAAGCATTGCCAACAAAGTTAAGACTCTTGTCAACACTCCTCCACTGATCAGGAAAATAGATACTGATAAAGCCATTGAATGGGTACAAAAGCAGCTCACCATCACTCTTGCAGAAAAACAGAAAGAAGCAATAAAGTCTGCCATAGAAAATAAGGTAATGGTGATTACCGGAGGGCCTGGAACAGGGAAGACCACCATTATCAATGCTGTTTTAAAAATATTCTCAAGGATAGGAGTTCAAATACTTCTCGCTGCACCTACCGGCAGGGCTGCCAAACGGATGAGCGAGGTTACAGGGCATGAGGCAAAAACCATTCATCGAATGTTGAAGTACAGTTTAAAGGGCGGAGGATTTGAGAAAAATGATGAGAATCCTTTGGATTGTGACCTTTTAATCGTAGATGAAGCATCGATGATAGATACCATACTAATGCACCATTTGCTCAAGGCTGTTCCAAAACAGGCTACCTTTATTCTTGTGGGGGATGTCAATCAGCTTCCTTCAGTTGGTGCGGGGAATGTACTTAAGGATATTATCGATTCTAAGGCGGTGCCAGTAGTTGAGTTAAATGAAATCTTTCGCCAGGCACAAGAAAGCTTAATTATCGTGAATGCCCATAAGATTAATAATGGGATTATGCCTTCACTAAAGACTTCTGGTGAGAAACTAGAAGATTTCTATTTTATTGAAAAAGAAGATCCAGAAGAGGTTTTGAAGCTCATTCTAGAGATTACTACAGAGCGAATACCGAAACGTTTTGGTTTTAATCCCATTGATGATATACAAGTGCTCACTCCTATGCATAAAGGAGTTGTTGGTGCTTCAAATCTAAACACAACATTACAGCAGGTCTTAAATCCACGAGAAGATGGGATTACTAGAGGTGGCAGGAATTTCAGAATCAGTGATAAGGTCATGCAGATAAGAAATAACTACGATAAGGAAGTCTTCAACGGGGATATTGGTAGAATTTTAAACATTGATACTGAAACTCAAGAGGTAACAATTTCATTTGATGGAAGAACTGTCGCTTACGATTATCCTGATTTAGATGAGATAGTCCTTGCTTATGCAGTATCAGTGCATAAGTCCCAGGGCTCAGAGTATCCAGCGGTAGTTATTCCAATTCTTACACAGCACTACGTATTACTACAAAGGAATCTGATTTATACAGGTGTTACCAGAGGAAAAAAACTGGTGGTCATTATTGGAACAAAAAAAGCTTTGGCGATTGGAGTTAAGAATAATAAAACAGAGAAGCGGTACACGTATCTGAGATACAGGCTGGCACAGGGAAACAATGTATCATGAAGCAACTGGATTTACCGTTTTTGTTAGAACACGATGTAACTCACCTTAAAAATTATTTTCAGAAAGAAGTCAATAAACCTGTCCTTCTTACCTTTACAGATAATGCTACCTCCATGATTTCAGTTAGGGAAAAGCAGAGTGGTATCTCTGTAAGGCTTCACCGTATCTTTCTCAAAGCTGACAATGAGGTGCTTGATGAAATTGTCAGATTTATCAAGAAAAAGCGTGGTAAGACACCAGTAATAAAACAATTTATACGTCAGAATCAAAGCTTCCTGAAAGAACGAAAACCTCGCACAACAACAATTAATCCCAGCGGAAAACTTTACAATCTTACCGATATATTTAATTCATTGAATAGTGAATACTTTAACAACAGCCTGTCAGTATTGATAACATGGGGGAAGCGGAGCCCACGATATGCTGTCAAAAAAAGGACTCTGGGAAATTACCAGAAAAAGACAAACACTATCAGGATAAATCCCATCCTTGACAGCAGGAAAGTCCCCCAATGTGCGATAGAGTTTATTGTCTATCATGAAATGTTACATGCCGCAATTGATATTGTGGTGAAAAACGGAAGGCGGAGGATTCATTCAAAAGAGTTCAAGAACCGTGAACGTAAATATAGGAATTATCATCAGGCTATTGAATGGGAAAAAAGGAATTTTAGAACATACCCTATCGTTCAAACTTTAGAATCCATCATATGATTACTGTATTTAAAAATCAAAAAACCTTGGTATATAGTGGCACGGTTTTGTTTGCTAAAGATTAAAGTTTCTGCTTCTTAGCTATTGGAAGTCCGAAATATTTAACACTACGATGAGTATGTTACAGTAAAATTTCGCTGAAGGCGACTTTAACAGTTTGCAAGTATGGTTAAATTTTTTCTCATTTTAGGCACCGCAACATATTGTGTTAATATTTCAGCCTTTAGATCTTTTGAATATTACATTTACCTTATCATTTTTACCCAAAGGAACAAAGAATTGTTCTATAGGTTTTATAAAACTCTGGCACATTTTACTAAAGGGAATATAGATTATGAAAAGCAATGATATCGTGAGATGATTACGGATTAGTCCAATGTAGGTAGGAGAAGTTGCGCTTTCTTCCACTCTAATTATTTCACCAATAAATCCAGTCATTGAGATAGATATGAGAAGGATGATAGCAAAATAATCTTTTGCCATATCACTAAGTTCCATCCTTTTGAACACATATCTCGCAATAATCGCAATGATTGGTCCCACCAAAAGAGCTGTTCCCCAAATGTCTCCCCATACATCAAGAAGTATTTTCCCTTTTCCTTGGTAGAAAAACTCACTTGCAGGAGAAGTTGGTAGAATAAAATGAGATAAAAATGCGAGGAAACTAGTGTGTGCAAGAAGCCCCAAAAATCCCCATAGAATAAGAATATAAGTTATCCATTTTAATATACTTTGCTCTAAAAGATGGAATTGAAATAGTATCTGGGCGAAAAGTACTTTTAGAAAACTAATAATACTTCCTTTAAATGAGAATCGTAAATTCTGCTTTTTCTTCCATCTATAGGTTTTGAATAATGTCCCTATAATAAAAAGAATGGTTGCAATTGCTGACATAATATAAAGAGCTGTGCCTGCCTTATAGTACATATACATTGTTTTTCTCCTTTATGTCTCCTATTGTTATGTTGAAAAGCTTTCTTAAAACCATAGGCAAGAGTAGCTTTTTTATCAAGAAAAAGCATCCTATCATCTGATATGATTCTAGTATCTAAATATTCTTAACTCTAATATTACTTATAAAAAAATATTAGAAAAAGCAACAATTAAAAATATCTTTAAAGACATCTTTTTGTAATATTAATACCCTTACAAACTTCAAATTGCAACCTTATCTCCCATCTATTTGAAGCCCGAAAAATTTACTACTGAGTGTATGTCAAAATAAATGTGCTCTAAAGGCGGTTGTGAGAGTTGCAAGATAGTTGTAACTTTTTTGGTCATTTTAGACACCTCAATTTCTAGTGGTCATAAATATTGGCAAATTTACTTGACGTGCTGTGAGAAAAAACTCTACAATACATATAACCACATTAGCATAGAGCTATAATTTCGTTAGTCTCTTTCACAATCCACATTCTACTCACCAGAAAGGTTCCTATGAAAAACAATCTCTTTGATACCCATCCGGCAGAACTCACTCCAGAACAATCTCTGCTTTCAAAAGAAATGAGCATATTTGCCGACATAATGGAGCAAAAGGTCTTTGAGGCAGCCAGTAAACTCAATAGCACTCAGAGCACCCAAACTAAATATTTTGAGTATGAGGCAGCAGATTATATCGTTAACGTGCTTCGGGGTGATGTAGTTGAAAAGTGTGGATTTATGAGAACTGTGGTAAAAAAGGAAATGCCTCCCTTGATGCCAGAACCACTCGTGAGCCGATATATACAAATAGATATCTACCCCAGAACTCCACTTGTAGGGATGCTTCACATTGCTATGAACTTTTCATACAACAAGGATGGGAGTAACATGGTAGGAGGAATCATGGATATAACCCCTGGCACAATCATTGATGAAGACTTGGCTTTTGTAAAGAATCACATGGATACACTCTTTACAAAACACAAACTAAATATCGTTCCCTTCAGAGAACCCCTTTTCAAGGAAAACCATAAGGAAAAACTTAAAGCCTCGTGTGTCGGAGTTAGCTTTTATAAAATGCCTTTTCTGGAGCTAGATGAAAAGAACTTTATCTTAGTAAAGGAATCTGCTGAAACCATTTTTAACGCCTACCTGCAGGTACTCATCAAAAGGAAAGATCAGCAATTCAGCGATAGTGATGTAGAAACTATGTTTGGTATGCGTAGGCGCTGGCTTGAAAAGCAGTTTTTTTGGGACCCGTTTGCCTCTTCAGGCCTGGCTCCCTACGAGGTGTGGTCTCTCCAAGACCTGCCACCAGAAGTAAGATTCTAAAGACAATCAGGGAGTGCACCATGAAAGGGAGCAGAGATGATCTCGCCACCATAAATAAGAGCTTTTTACCAACCCCTGATGAGCTTCAGGAGTGGCACGTCTTAAAAGATGCACAAGGCCCAACCTTTGCAGGGAGTCCATCCTGGAAGAGCTACTTATCCTTCCTTGAAGATGGCTTTAGAAAATGTGACCTCACTGACATGAGGAAAGACTCCATCATTTATAACCGCTGGTTCACCTCAAACTATAGAAATACACGTGACTGGTCCCTTTTCATCGAGGATAAGGAGATCTGGGTAGCATCTTACTGGCCCAATTCAGGAATTACACAACTATCAGGCATCACCGCACCGCTCATCTACTACGATGATGAAAATCCACCAGCATCCATTGAAGGGAAAATCGTTGTCTTTGAGATACCACCTTTACCTGACCCCCTTCCACCTATGTTTGACGTGTATAGTGGATTTGAATATTGCTCTGATGCTGATACACATCCCACAGACAACTTCAGTTTAAAACAGTGGTATCAAATTGCCTATCCTGCAATGTTCGGGGGATACAATGACATTTTGAAAAACGGTAATGCGGTGGGTGGGCTGGTAATTTCCGCAATGGGACCCGCGAGGGCCTCCGGAATATATATGCTTCCCTATGAATCATCTGAATTTGGTGTACCAGCTTTGTATCTTGACCGAATAGTGGGCAAACAGGTTAGGGAAGCCGCTATAAAAGGCCTTACCGCCACACTGAGGCTGTTGGCAAAAAGAGAAAAAGTTGAGACCTTCTTCCTATCCGGAGTTCTACCAGGGAAAGATTTCGTAAGGGACAATGATGAAATGGTCCTCCTTCTCACCCATACTGATGGTCCTAACGTTACCCAGGAAAACGGTGCTTTGGGCATTCTTGCAGTCATACACTATTTTTCTCACATTCCTCAAAAGGAGAGGCGACGAACACTCTTGGTAGTTCTCGATCCTCAACACTATATGCCGGGAAGACACGCGGTTGACTGGTTTGAGCAACATCCAGAAGCTGCCAATAAGATCGTAGCCAGCATGGGAATAGAACACCTAGGGCAATTAGAATATAGAGAGAAAGGGGATGACTTTTTCCCTACTGGCAATCCTGAAGTGACAAGGCTGTTTGTTCAGGATAATGATCACCTGATAAAAATGGCAATTAAAGCTGTAAAAGACAATCAGTTACCGAGTACATATATTCACTGCCCTCCGAGAAGCGGCGGAAGATGGGAAGCCATGGGTGCCATAGCATTGGAAAGAGATATTCCAGGATATGGATTCAGCACCGATATGAGTGCCCACTGGTCAATAGATGCCCACATTGATAAATTTGACAAAAATCTAGCGTGGAAACAGATTGCTGTTGCCACCCAATTAACTGGTGAGTTAATGCAGGCAGATCTTAAGGAAATTGCAATCAAAATGAGTGATAAAGAAAAAGTTTCATTTTGTTTTGCCAATGATCGGGGAACTAACGAAATAGAATAGATTATTTGATTTAACACCTATTACAAGGCAGGGTTTCGGCTCTGCCTTTCTTACTCATATCAACATATAGTGGGTGCGCCGGGAAGACCGGTAAGGGGTAATGGATGGAAGTTCCAGACGGTGAAGGAGTAACGAACCGCACCGGCCCCGAGTCATGCGTGTATACCCGTAAGGGTATGGGCGAAGCGTTGACAGGGGAGGTACGGGCCGGGCTATTGAGCCGCGAAAGATGTTGTAAACTTCGGGGTGCTGACGCTGTCCACTAGAGCGGAAGGCAATACTGGTCGTATCGTTAGTTCGCGAGATGCGGTTAGGCCCTGCGTGGTCAAAGACCCCGAGCACATACGTAAGCTCTTTACACGGGAACCGGGAGATCCCATGTTTGGCCTTGCGGGATGAAGGCAAGGTCCGCGCTGAGAATCCAAGAGGAGAAAGGCAGCGATGAACGGATATGGGAGGTCAGACAGTTCCATACTACCAAAGAAACTTCCGAACAAGGGCGGTGGTGAGCCACTACCTGCGGAGGAAGTGGAGGGAAGGGGACTGGCCAAGGGGAATCCGGATCAACAAACCAGGTTCCGGACACAGGGCCGGGCAGACCTGCAACATGCGTTGGTACGGATACGGCAGGCAGCGCGCAGGAAGAGGAAGCTACGGTTCACAGCGCTCTGGTATCACGTCTGCAAGGTAGAGCGACTTCGGGAGGCATACTATAGAGTCAAGCGGAGCGCAACACCGGGAGTGGACGGGGAGACGTGGCGAAGCTATGGAGAGAACCTTGAGGAGAACCTCAGGGTACTTTCGAGCAAGTTGCGTCGAGGAGCGTACCGGGCGAAGCCGGTCAAGAGAGTCTACATTCCGAAAGGGGATGGAAGACAGCGACCACTAGGGGTAACCGTATTGGAGGACAAGATTGTTCAACGGGCGGTAACCGAGGTACTGGAAGCGATCTATGAGACCGACTTCAAAGGCTTCTCCTACGGGTTCAGACCTAGGCGTAGTGCACATGATGCATTAGACGCCCTTGCGGTAGGGATCAGGTGGAAGAAGGTGAGCTGGGTGCTTGATGTAGACATCCGTGGATTTTTCGACACCATCGACCACGAGTGGCTGACACGGTTTATCGAGCATCGGATAGCGGATCGGCGCGTAGTGCGACACATACGGAAGTGGCTCAAAGCAGGGGTCATGGAAGAAGGTAAGCAAAGACCCACAGAAGAAGGAACTCCACAGGGATCAAGTGTAAGTCCGTTGCTGGCAAATATTTATCTTCACTATGTGCTTGACCTATGGGCAGCATGGTGGAGGAAGAAGCGGGCACGCGGTGAGATGATCATCGTGAGATACGCCGATGATGCGGTAATGGGGTTCCAACATCGCTCAGACGCAGAGAAGTTTAGGGAAGAGCTCCGTCAACGATTTGGTAAGTTCAACCTAATGCTTAACGAAGACAAAACGCGACTGATCGAGTTTGGACGTTTTGCAGCCGAGAACAGAAAGCGTCGAGGAGAGGGGAAACCCGATTCATTTAACTTCCTTGGTTTCACGCATATCTGTGGCAGGATGCAGAATGGAAAATTTGTGGTGTTGCGCCACACCATAAGGAGGCGGATGCGGGCAAAGCTCAAAGAACTCAAAGAAGAGCTCAAGAAGCGTCTGCACTCTGCCATACCTGAGCTAGGGAGATGGTTACAGTCAGTGCTGCGTGGGCACTATCGGTATTTTGGAGTGCCGCGTAACAGCAGAGCACTGAGTACCTTTCGTTACCATGTGACAAAACTTTGGTTCAGAGCTATACTGCGACGGAGCCAGAGAAGTAAAATCAATTGGGAGCGAATGGAACGCATTGCCAAAAGGTGGCTACCATACCCCAAGATCCTGCATCCGTACCCTGAGCAACGTCTACACGTTACTACCCAAGGCAGGAGCCCAGTGCGGTAGACCTGCACGCTGGGATCTGTGCGGGGGGTGCCGGGTAACCAGCATTCCTACCGCGATTGCTAAATCTACCCCCGGAGTTGATCCATACTACCATCCACACCCAACATTTGAAGACCGAATTTATCAACCATACTGAACGAATCTTCCAATAAACACCCGCCTGAAAACTAGTGGAGAGGTTTGCAAGTAGTATAAACAAAAACTTTTCTCTTTTTTTATTGCAGACACCACCACATGTTGTGCCTGTTTCGTGGCTATTGAATACCACCCCATCCCAAAATCCCACACTGGGATGATGACTGCTCAGATCCAGACTACGCTTGACCTAGCGCAGCCAGGCTACATTTTATTATAGCTTTTACCTTGACACACAAGTTTAATTTTCCTATACTTACCTCATCAAAAAGGAAGTTCTTATCAATATCAATGGACATGAAGTCACCATGAAGTCACAATGTAATGTAGCCTGCGTACTAAAATACAAAAGGGTTACTTATGGATAGATTTGAATTATCCAGAATTTTTCTAAAAACGGGGGATCATTTAAGTATGAGTTGAGGCCGGGCTGCCGAAGGGTAAACTTCGGTCGGTCGGCATTTTGTTTTGAGAAACTTCAAGCCTAATTAGGGGGGGATTGTCATGAATAATTATTCCGTATTTAAAATGCTGTCAGCGTTACTACTGCTTGTGTTTATTGGTCTCATTCCTATAGAGTCAAATGCTGGGTCTATATTGGCAACCGCAAACAGTACGCCCGGTGGTTATCAACCGGGGGAAGTATTTCTGTTTAAGTTAGAGGGTATCAGCCCTCTGACTGCTTTGCCTTCAATTCCTGCTAACCTAACGAATGCTCCTAAATATGTTGCGTTTAGCCAAAAGGGAGAGCTCTTTGTATCAAGTTTTTTTGGAAGCATTTTGCGCTTCACCTTTGATGCTGATGGAAACTTTACACCGAATGGTACGATAATAGGGAATTCGCTTGAGAACGTTCATGGACTTGCCTTCAGTTCCCAAGGTGAACTCTTTGCTGCAAATTTTAGCAACGGGACCATTTCCCGATTTTTGTTCGATGCGCAGGGAAACGCTATTCCGAATGGAACCATTAGCGTTAATGGCGGAAATCAAGGGCTGGCTTTTTCACCAAACGGTGAACTCTTTAATACTGACAATAGTCAAAGTGTGCGCCGGTTCCTTTTCGATCCAGTTACAGGAGCAGCCATTCCCAATGGATCTATCTTTATACCCGAAGCAACGCCGGGCCATGGGTTACATGGCCTTAGATTTAACAGCCAGGGTGAACTCTTCGTAGCTGCTCTGGATAATGACCTTGTTTTTCGATATACTTTTGACAGTAATGGCAACCCGACAAGAAACGGCACAATAATTGTCCCTGGAGCACCCATTGACGTTGCCTTCAGTCCTGTAGGCGAACTATTTGTATCCACTCATTCAGGTGGAGGACTTCAGCGGTTTATTTTTGATGAACAGGGCAATGCCATATTTAACGGGGTGAATCTATTTGAACACCTTTGTGGTGTGGATATCTTTGAAGTGAGCAAGGAATCAGAGCTGAGGATTATTACGCCACCATTTTTGACAATACAACTAGGGGAGTCCTTTTCACTGAATTTACAAACTGTTTCTGGGGTACCTCCATTGTCATGGTCTTTGGTCGGTGGCGAGTTACCACCTGGCGTGAATCTTAGCTCGGATGGCACCTTAAGTGGAACTCCTGAGGAGGCACAAGAATTTAATTTTACCCTCAGGGTTACGGATGCAAATAGCAATGTCGCCGAAATGAATTTTACTTTAAAAGTCCTTGTAACCCTTCCGCCTCCAGAAATTCGAATAAGCAAAGTTGGCACAACAGCCGTTCCGGGAAGGGTCTTGGGCTACTTTATTCTTGTTGAGAATGTTGGTGATGTGATCGCTAAAGACATTGAAGTTTTAGAGATCCTAAACCCCGAACAATTCTCACTGATATCTGTTGATCCTCCGGCAGTGACTGATGTATCTACCTTGGCGGATGCCTCACTAATTCTCTGGGAAATTCCAAGCTTAAATCCAGGTGAAGCAAGAATATTTTCCTATCAGGTAAGGCTTGATCCATCGACACCTTTGGGCTCTCAGGTAATTGGCGGCCCAGCATGCATCGCTTCTGACTTGATCCCCCTATGGGCAGGATGTATTCATGATGTAATTGAAGCTATACCGGCATGTTCACAGTGTGTTACCCCATGTGCGTGTATACCTTGTGGAGCAGGACCTGTCCCCCCGTGTTTCAACTGTTTAGCGGCCTGTGGAACTTGCATTGCAGCGAGTTCATGTGCCTCCGAGGCCATTGAGGCAGCACAGTCGTGTTTCGAGGCATTGACAGAATCACTGGATTGTGTGAAACACGAACAACCGGCAAGTGGGCCAAAAGATCCAAACGAAAAGGTTGTAATCGCTGAAAGATTTATTAAGCCCGACCAACTGCTTGTTTATCCGATTCATTTTGAGAATGTCGGAAATGCTGAGGCAATTGATATCTTTGTTACCGATGTGTTAGATCCTAATCTCGATGCATCGACCCTCAACATACTTACCCCCATTGGTTCTTTCAATCCTGCGTCCAGAACTCTCAAATGGGATTTTTTAGAAATAAACCTTCAACCGAATGCCACAGGGAACGCCTTGTTTTCGATTAGACCTCGACCCAACCTCCCTTCTGGAACAGAGATACGTAACAGTGCCACTATTCAATTTGAAGTGTTTGAGCCCGTCGCCACTAATGAAGTCGTGAATATCATTGATTCAGGTATTCCAACAAGCAATGTGTCACCTCTGTCAGCTACACAAACTTCACTTAGTTTTACCGTAAGTTGGAGTGGCAGCGATGACACCGAAGGCTCAGGGATTAAAAATTATGACATCTATGTATCGGACAATGGTGGCCCCTATGCCCTATGGCTGACTACGCCAGATACCTCAGCAACCTTCACCGGAGTAAATGCCCATCAATATTCATTCTATAGCAGGGCAAGAGACAATGTGGGTAATATTGAGGATGCTCCAGCCCAAGCAGATACGATTACCATATTATTAATCGATGCTGACGGCGATGGTATACCTGATGATGAGGATAATTGTCCTGATGTGGCTAATCCAGACCAGGGTGATTCTGACAACGATGGAATAGGGGATGTTTGTGATGTATGTCCTAATGATTCAGACAATGATAAAGACAAGGATGGTGTTTGCGGTAATGTTGACAATTGTCCTGAATCAAACCTTGAGGAAACCATTATTATAGATGGATGTGATAGTAAAGTTAAAAATCAGCTTCTTAATGATGGTTGTACAATAAGTGATCTTATCGCTGAATGTGCAGATGGGGCAAAGAACCATGGACGATTTGTAAGCTGTGTAGCTCATTTAACAAATGATTGGAAAAAAGATGGACTGATAAGTGGAAAAGATAAAGGTGCTATTCAGAGCTGTGCAGCAAAGGCGAATATTCCATAGATTAAATAAAATCTTATTAGAAAAAGGCAGGCAGTCAAAGAAGGCTTCCTGCCTTTTTCATTATATCTATATGTAGTGGTGCCAATTCTATCCTTAATAATTATGACATACTACCATAATCGCCCGTACTTGGAATCCAAAATATTTTTCAATATTACATCATCAATCATATAACACATCCATAATCCTCCGTTGCTTTTTTTCTCCCACCACATCCTCACTGCATAATTCATTTGAGTATTGAAAATAAATAAATCTCAATATCATCCAATGCCAACCATAACGCCGTACCTTTCCACAACCCAAACCTTTATAAATAAGCACCACGATATGTATCAGTTATACCTGATACGCCCTGATATACAGGCTTACAAGAGGTGATACCCATTGAAAAGAAGAGAGGCATCCTGAACAGCATCCGCTATTTCCTCGCCCCACGAGACTTATTTGAAACCATAAAAAAGCTAGAGGAAGAACTGAAGGAATTTAAGGTAGAAAAAGAGACAGAAATAAGGTTTACCAGGCAACTCTTAGAGGTGAGCGAAAAGAAAATAAAAGAAGGAGAACTTCTCATCACCGAGCTAAAGCAAGAACTAGCCGAGATTAAAATAAACGCCCCTGCAAAATTAGAGGAAGAAAGAAAAAGAAGACAGAGTGAAAATGTCCATATTATTCTTAGCCCAAAGCAATTAGAGCTCTTCAAGATACTATCCCAAGGTGAAAAAACCTACTCAGAAATCCTCGAATCAGCCCGCAACATCAAACTTGATATCCATGATATGGCAGCTTTACGGGTGCAAATATCGAGGTTGAATAGGAAACTTAGGCAGGAGACAAACTTTAAGGTTGAGAGGGTGCAGAGGAAAAGTGAGTTTTACTATAGGGTGAGTTGAGTTAGGCACCATGAGATTTGTTGATTTTTTTATTGGATAAGTTCGATATTTAACAGAATTTTATTTCTATTGAGTAATATTGATATAATTGTCATTTAGGAGAGATGTAACTTTTTGAAAATATTAACAATTTATCTTGACATGAAAATATATTATGATATGTAATATATACTCATTTTAGATGAGTAAAAATCATAAAAAGAGGCTGTGTATGCTCTCTTGCTCTCTCGGAGTTAGTGTACAAATAAGAGCGTAATTGAAACCTCATTCATAGAGAATGTACTATGAATGGGGTTTTTTATTTTTACTAAAAATGGTGTGAGGTAGATACTTCTTTAAAGGAGGGGGTTCACGCGTGGCATCATATTTTCGCAAGATTGCATCGTGTGATTTAGAAAGTTCCCTTTTACTAGAAGCAAGATTCTGGTGGGAGGGATTTTTGTTTTGTTAATCTCGCGCCTGCGGTGGGTGAGAGTTAATATGTTGAGTAAAGACTGTCGAAAAAGTTAAAATTTGGATTATTGTGAATTTTAAGTATAGTCAAAGCAAGTAGTTACAAAGCTCAAAATGAGGGTTTTAGGGTTTTTCGACAGTCTCGTATGTAACTCTAAACATAATTGGAATTCATAGAAGGGGGAATGAAAATGATCAAAAAAAATATTCGGAATAAATTATTTTTGGTTTTATCTGTTAGCATTCTAATATCATTCGCATTAGGCCAGGGAATCGTTTTAGCAGGCGATTACTATGTAGATGCAACGTTGGGTACTAACGATCCTTCCCATGGTGGATCAGGGGGTAGTGGAGCTTGGAAAACCATAACTTATGCTTTAAGCCAAGCAAGTGGTTCTGCAGGTAATCCTGTAACAATACATGTCGCTGCTGGAACTTATAACACAGCCCTTGGAGAAGGCTTTCCATTAGTAATGAAGGATTATGTGTCTCTGCAAGGTGCAGGGGAGGAGCAAACGATAATTAATGCTTACAATAGTACGACTCCCAATTATAGAGTCATAACTTCTGATTCAGTGAATAATTATCTTATAGATGGTTTTACAATCGAAGGTGTAGGATGTATGTTTTGTATGGATGTTGTCGGAGTTTATTTGAATAGCTCTTCCCCAACCATTTCCAATCTTTTAATAAATGCTTATAATCCTTATGGTAGTTTTGATGGTATTCGCTGTATCAACTCATCGCCTACCATCAAAAATTTTAATATAAGTGGTTGGAGTGGCGAAGGTTCAGGCATTTATTTAGATAACTCCTCCCCAACTATAATAAATTATGGAACTAAGGATAATCATTTTTTTTGGCAACATGGAGGTAGTGGTATTTCATGCGTTAATAATTCCAACCCTTCTATCACTAATAGTAATATTTCAAACAATAGTGCTTCTTCTCCTCTTTCAATAGATCTGATGCCTAATGGAATTTACTGCTCAGACTCATCTCCTATCATTACAGATTGTACAATTTCAAACAATTGTAGAATAGGAATAGTCTGTGTCAATTCATTTCCTACAATTTCAAATTGTACAATCTCATCAAATCTTAATTGTATGAGTTATGGCGGTGGTGGAATTTACTGCACCAATTCGTCTCCCACTATTAACAATTGTATAATAAAAGACAATGGGGACTCCCCTTTTGGTTTCGGTGGCATTGAATGTAGTAATTCTTCTCCCACCATAACTAATTGTATCATTACGAATAATGTGGGTAGTAATGGAATTGTTTTAAACAATTCTTCCTCCCCTTCTATAACTAATTGTCTAATTTCAAACAATTGGACATTTGATGGTGTAATTTATTGTAGTAGTTCTTCACCGGTTCTAGATAATTGTACAATAGTGGGAAATCATCAACATGAAGATTGTCATGATCCTAGTGCAGTTCTTACAACGGGAATTTACTGTTACAATTCCTCTCCTACAATTACCAATTGCATTTTATGGAATGACAAGGTACAAGAAGAAATTTCTGTTTACAATGGCAATCCAGTAGTAACTTACAGTTGCATAAAAGGAGGATTTATTGGTAATGGGAATATCAGCTTAGATCCTTTATTTGTAGCTGGTTCTTTAGGAAATTATTATCTAAGCCAAATCTCCTCAGGACAGTCTAGTGATAGTCCTTGCGTTGATGCTGGAAGTAATACAGCTCAGAATTTAAACCTTCATGATAAAGTTACTCGAACTGATTCTATTCCAGATTCGGGAATAGTGGATATGGGGTATCATTATCCCATTGATTCTGATAGCGATGGGGTTAGTGATGATCTGGATAATTGCCCTTATAATTATAATCCCAACCAAGAAGATACTGATAAAGATGGGATAGGTGACGCATGTCAATTTGATTCCGATAATGATGGCATATGCAATCCTGGCATGGCTAACCCTTCATGCAGTGGATCGGATAATTGTCCAATTGTTTTTAATCCTGATCAAATGGACTCCGATGGGGATGGGATAGGTGATGCTTGTGATAATTGCTTAGAAAGGCCAAATGGTCCAGAAAAAGGGACTTGTATTACAACCGGTGATATAAGAAATATCTGTATGAGTAATAATGATTGTGGTTATGGTGGAATTTGCAGCATGAATCAAGAAGATTCTGATGGAGATGGAAAAGGAGATGTCTGCGAATTAATTCAGGATATTAATGCTCAAAATGCTGTTCTAAATAATGGTTCAATCAGTGGGGATTTCACCAGCACTATTGATTTTACAAAATTTGAATTGGTTACCATCAATACTGGACCCTTTGCTGGAAAAGGATTTTTAAAAGGTAAATGGGGGACTAACCTTGAAGGTGTAGATTATAATGGAGTATTTCAAGGAATCATAATCTCTAACTCTGAGGAAGGAAAGATTTATTTAAAGGGTTCAATTGAAGGAGACATTGCAGGCACTGTAGAGGGATACTTATCTGAATCTACACCAGGAAGTGGTGTTTATGATAAATACCAAGCTAAATGGAAGTTGGGTCTTGTCAACAATAACGTAATTTCAGCAAACCTAGACTTAAACGGCACCCTTGTTTATCAGGAACATTTAGAATTTCCCAATACGCAGCTACACTTTTTGCAAAGAAATATTGCGGAAACAATATCTGGTGACTACAATGAACCTTTAAGTATTTTCTTAACTCACATTAGTATAGGGAATAAAAATAATCCTTACTATGGACAAGGATTTTCCATTATTTCCTATATTTCTAATTCAGGTTCTGGAGAAGGGTTTACTTATGATAGAGTTACTTCACCAGGCTTAGTAGAATTGAAGGGGCTTTTTTCTGATCCAATGTTTGGTTTTGCTACAGCAACTTTAGATGAAAGAATAACATCAGGGAATTTGTTTCTCAGTGTAAAAAGAGTTGATCTAGGTTTACCACCAATGGCAGATTTAAAGGTTAAAACATGGGGACCATCCAGAGTAAGTCCTGGACTGAAATTTTCATACATCCTTGAAATTATGAATGTAGGCCCTAAAAAGAGTGATGAGCTGTTTGTCCAAAAAAAGTTGTCACCTTATGTAAACTTTGTTAATGCCAGCCCTAGCTTCTTTTATGATCGAGAAACCCATTCGGTCTTCGCAAGGATTGAGGATCTTGAACCATTATCAAAAGAAAATCTTTTCATTAAGGTGGAAGCTATTTGGGGACTTGCACAAGGTACAATAATAGAAGATCCTGTGTGTGTTAAGGATTCGTCGCAACAAAAAAATGTGTATTATCCAGGTATCATTTGGCCAATAGGGAATTTAGATAGATGGCGTGCACGTGAGTTCTACGCAAATCAATTAGATGCAAAATTGAGAACTTCATATTTGGGTACTGGTATTATTACTGGCGCTATACATACTTGGTTGGCTTCTAAAAATTACGCTACAGTTGAAAATTATATAGGGGTTCGAGAGGGAGATGTGCAATACAACATAGGTTTTAGCCATAGTGGCGGTACACAGACCCTATACAAAAAAATAGAGAATCCAGGACCTCCCACGCAAGTCCAGCCTGTCAATGTAGATTATGCAGTTTTTTCTTCTCCAGCCTTAATAACACAAGCAATGGTGGAAAACCTTGTTGCAACCGGCAAAGTCAAAAAAGTAATTATCTTTCAGTCATCAAGGGACATTTTATCTCAGACTAAAGTTGCGATTTATCGAGATTGTTTTGATGTAACTGGGGGTGAGCTTGTAGGTCCTTGTGTAATACCTATCGAAGTACCTGACTTACCATGGAATATAGATTTCTTCATTAAGAATCAACCATTCTCTCTAGAATCTTTTATTGAAGAAAATGGCATAGACCCAAATATTATACCTTCTGAAGGAGAAGTATTCTGGATCGGAGGAGCGAGTAGATCTGAGCAGAGGTTATTCAATGGGGATGGGAATAATATTATTACCATAACAAGGGACTTTCCCGAATTTAAGGATGATGATTATAGCCTAAAAATACACAGTGAATTAAACAAGCTAATGGTACAATTTTATGTCAATGGATATCCTCCATTTGATGGAAGCATTGAGGATTTAAAGAAGAGCGAATGTCCTGAAGAACAGTCTTCAGAGTTTAATTCTGTTATTGCAGTAGGATATGACCCCAACATAAAATATGGGCCTGAAGGCAATGTTTCAGCTGGTCAGAAACTAAATTATAGAATCGAATATGCAAATGAAGGGGAGGGAATCGCTTTTGGAGTTTATTTCACTGATGTTTTAAATGAAGACTTGGATGCTTCGACGTTAGAGCTTGGTCCAGTCATTAGTACAGTAAATGGATCAGTCATAGCCAATCCTGGCACTTATAATTCATCAACTCGAACTATTACCTGGCTTGTTGGTGAGGTTGGTCCAGGCGAAGGTGGTTATGCCGACATTAGTGTGAATGTTAAGAGTGATGCTCCAGATTGTACAGAAATCATCAACTATGCCACTGTATATTTCCCAAGTGTTCCAGAAGAAACCAGAACCAATGGTATTGTATCGATTGTAAGTTGCGATTCAGATGGTGATGGAATTTATGATGATGAGGATAATTGTCCTAACGTGGCTAACTCTAATCAAACAAACAGCGATAATGATTCTCATGGCGATGCATGTGATAACTGTCCTCTTGTAGATAATGAATATCAAGCTGATATCGACTTGGATGGGAGAGGAGATGCTTGTGATAACTGTCCGAATGATCCAAACACCGACCAAATTGATTCGGATAACGATGGAATGGGAGATATTTGTGATAATTGCCCTAATGACCCAGAGAATGATAAAGATGGAGATGGCTTCTGTGGTGATGTTGACAATTGCTCTGAATCAAATCTTGAAGAAACAATTATCGTAGATGGTTGCGATAGCGGAGTTGAAAATCAGCTTTTTGATAGCGGTTGCACTATGAGTGATCTGATCATAAAATGCGCAAAAGGAGCCACGAACCATGGAGGCTTTGTAAGTTGTGTATCACATCTTACTAATCAGTGGAAGAAAGATGATTTGATCAGTGGTAAGGATAAGGGTGCTATCCAAAGCTGTGCAGCAAAAGCAAAGATTCCATAGATAAGATTAAATTAAAGAGCACAAATATTGAATGGCTTGTTATCAGTGGAAGCAATGCACAGTTCAAAGGACAAGCGAAGATCAATGGAATTGCCGGATATTTCTTCAGAGTGATTGCGAAGGACTTTGGTGAGCCAGGAGTAGGAAGAGATGAGTTTGATATCAAAATCTGGAATGGTAATCCAGATGATTCAGGTTCAAATCTCATCCACAGCTCTAAGAATGTATTGGGTGGAGGGAATATTGTAGTGCATAAGAAGTAATTTTAAAATGTTTGGATGAAAGAGGCAGAGGCCACCAACGACTTCTGCCTTTTTGTTTGGAAATATTTTGACATTCCCCACAAGATTTCCTAAAGTTCATAAAAACCTTTAATACAGAAAATCCATGAGGTTCCTATGAATCAATCACACATCACAAAAATCGCCAAAGAACTAAAGCTCAAAGACAAGCAGGTGTTAGCAACCGCTGAGCTTCTTGAAGATGATGCTTCTATCCCCTTCATTGCACGGTACAGAAAAGAAGCAACCGGCAATTTAGATGAGAATTCCATTACCACTATTCGTGACCGATTACACCAGCTTCAGGAGCTTGATAAGCGCCGTGAATCAATATTGAAATCCCTTGAGGAGCGGGAGTTACTCACAGATGAGCTAAAAGAGAAGATAATGGCAGCAGAAACCATGACTGTCCTTGAGGATATTTATCTTCCCTTCAAGCCAAAACGGCGGACTAGGGCTACTATTGCAAAAGAAAAAGGGCTTGAGCCTCTTGCACAGCTCATATTTGAGCAAGGTAATATTGACCCTGTTGCAGAAGCACAAAAATTCATTGATAAGGAAAAAGGAGTCAAAACTGTTGATGATGCCCTTCAGGGGGCTAGAGATATTATTGCTGAATGGGTTAATGAAGACCAGCAAGCTAGAGCTAAAATCAGGGAGCTTTTTGAAGAGAAAGGCAAGATAAAGTCAAAGGTTGTCTCTGGGAAGGAAGAAGAGGGAATTAAATTCAGGGAATACTTTGACAGGGAAGAGCTTATCAAAAAGATTGCATCACACAGGCTCCAAGCAATAATGCGGGGTGAGAAAGAAGAGTTTTTAACCTTCCACATTCTCCCCGAAGAAAAAGACGCATTGATGATATTAGAAAAACAATTTGTGAAAAACAGTAACGCTGCCTCAGAACAGGTAAGAATAGCCGTACATGACAGCTATAAAAGGCTTTTATCTTCCTCTATGGAAAATGAAATTCGAGCTTTATCAAAACAAAAAGCTGAAAAAGAATCAATCAGGGTGTTTGCAGAAAACGTTCGCCAGCTTTTACTTGCGGCTCCCCTAGGACAGAAAAGAGTGATGGGGATTGACCCTGGGTTTCGCACAGGATGTAAAGTGGTCTGCTTAGACAGTCAGGGTAAGCTATTGCACAATGATACCATTTACCCGCATAAACCTGAAAACCAGAAAGAAAAAGCAGCTCAAATAATCCGTGATTTATGTAAACGATTCCGAACAGAGGTAATAGCAGTAGGTGATGGAACTGCGGGAAGGGAAACGGATGACTTTGTAAGATCATTAGAGTTGCCCGATATCAAGGTGGAAATTGTAGATGAGGATGGGGCCTCGCACTACTCTGCTTCAGAAGTAGCTCAGGAGGAATTCCCTGATTATGACCTAACCGTAAGAGGTGCTGTATCCATCGGAAGAAGGCTTATGGATCCTTTAGCGGAGCTGGTTAAGATTGAGCCTAAAAATATAGGTGTAGGGCAATACCAGCACGATGTAGACCAAAAACTCTTAAAAGAAAAACTAGACAATGTGGTGATGAGCTGTGTGAATATGGTTGGAGTAGAGCTTAATACTGCGAGCAAAAAGCTTCTCTCCTATGTTTCAGGACTAGGCCCAAAGCGCGCCCAAAATATTATAGACTATAGAGATGAAAATGGGCCTTTTAGCTCCAGAGAGGAAATTAATGAAGTTCCTGGCTTAGGACCAAAAGCCTTTGAGCAGGCAGCTGGCTTTCTCCGTATCAGAGATGGAGAAGACCCCCTTGATGCAAGCGCTGTTCACCCTGAGAGCTACACCATAGTAGAGAAAATGGTAAAAGACCTTAATTCTTCGGTAAAAGACCTCATGCAGGATGAAGAGTTAAGAAAAAAGATTGACCTGGATAAGTATGTAACAGATAAAGTAGGGCTGCCCACCCTAAATGACATTATGTCAGAGCTTGCTAAGCCAGGCCGTGATCCCAGGGGTGAATTTGAGGAAAACGGCTTTAACGAAGGCATAAACAGCATAGAGGATTTAAAGGTAGGCATGAAACTGCGTGGTATTGTAAAAAATATAACCAACTTTGGTGCTTTTGTAGATATCGGAGTGCATAAGGATGGGCTGGTGCATAAGAGCGAACTTGCAGATAATTTTGTAAGGGATCCTCTCGAAATAGTGAAACTTAATCAGAAAGTGACTGTTACCGTAATAAAGGTTGACCTTAATACAGAATATATTACCCTTTCCATGAAGAGCAGGCCAAATATTGTCGCCTCTTAATCCTCAGATTTTAAAACCTGTATAGTTTGGATGCCCTGTCCCTACGGGTATTAATTTCCCAAGCATCACATTTTCTTGGATACCTTTGAGATAGTCAATTTTTCCCACTAGTGCTGCCTTTGCTAATTCTCTAGGAGTATTTTCAAAAGATGCATTCAAGAGAAAACCATCAGTGGAAGATACGAGACTATCTATTGTAGAGAGAAATTGCTCAAATACTGCTGGTTTTCGTCCATCTTTTATAAGCTTTTCATTTTCTATCTCTATGGTTATTTTTTTAACCTTTCTTCCTATGGTGAAATCACTATCTCCACTATCAATAACTATAGCATATTTAAGCAGCTCGCTTAGGATTATCTCAAAATGTTTCCTGTTTACCTCAGAACCTTGTTTTTTAAAAAACTCTTGTAGGTTGTCAATCAGGAATTGAGCTGTTGGTATCCTTCCCTTCAATTTGAGAAGTTCGTATGGATTAACTTCCCCGTCGGTTAAGGGGTCTCCGCATTTCACAACGTCACCCTCAGCTACAATAACTTCCTTTCCCTGCACCTTGTATTCTTCCTTTCCCCCTTCTGCAGTGATAATAATGCGCTTTACTTTTTCCTTTGGACATTTACCATCTTTAACTGCTTTTATTCTTCCGTCATATTCGCTAAGCACACAATTGTCTTCTTTATTATCAGCCCTAAAAAAGTCTTCAACCTTCGTAGGCTCAGTTTCCTTCGTGGCAACAATCCTAACCCCTTTTTTATAAGCACCTATGCTGAATTGAGTGACTGGCTCACCTATGGACTGAGCAGCAATAATGCCCACTGCCTCACCAATATTCACTATCTTCCTACGGGAGAGATCCCAACCATAGCAGAGTGCGCATAGCCCTTCTTTAGCCTTGCAGGTTAAGGGTGAGCGTATCTTTACCTCAGCAATGCCGGCAGACACCATTTTTTCTATTACTTCTTCATCTATCTCATTATTCTTCTCGCAGATGATTTCTCCGGTTGATTGATTTTTTATCTCCTCACATGCAATCCTTCCAAGTACTCTCTCTTCTATCCATTCCTTTAGCCAATCAATTATTTCTTCTATATTAATAATCCAAAAAGGCCAGTCTATATTAATGCCCTCATTTGTTTTACAGTCTTGTTCTGTTACGATGCAGCCCTGGAAGGCATAAACTAATTTCCTGGTGAAATGACCTGCGTCCTGGGTGGCTTTGTTTTTGTTCACAAGCGCTTTCCGTGACTCATAGTTGGAAATAAAGTACTCAATCGGATTGAGCCCTTCCCTGAAGTTTGAGGTGATAGGCTGCTCAAGAATGTTACCTGCTGCGTCGCTTGTTAACCCCTGCATCCCCGCAAGCTTATTTAGCTGGCCGAGATTACCTCGCGCCCCTGAACGTACCATCATAGAAAGCGGATTGAAGCTATCCATTTCTTCTGACAGCGCTTTTTTCAGCTGTTCAGCAATATCATCCCAAATCTTGTTTTGATGGTCCTTTGTCCCATCCACCTTATTTTCGATGCACCCCTCTTTAATTTTATTAACCTGCTTATAACCATCTTTAATCAACTTCTGTTTTTCCCTAGGTATAACGACATCTTTTATGCCAATTGATATACCAGAGTGGGTTGCATGTTCAAATCCAAGCTCTTTTAACCGGTCACAGAATAGGGCTGTTTCTTTTTGACCACAGCACCTATAGCAAAGGCTAATAAGTTCGGAAAGCTCTTTGCTCCCAATTTCCTTATTATAGTTTTTATTGTCTTTACTATTATCGAACTTCAAAGGTATGTTGGATGATACAATTTCTTTAAAAAGAATTCTCCCCGTGGTTGTTTCAACTTTCTCTCCATTATTCATTACACTGATTTTGGCATGAAGGTCTATTTCGCCCTTGTCAAATGCCCTCCTCACCTCAGTAGGGTGTGAGAAGCTCTTCCCTTCTCCAGGGGCAAGGGCTTTTTCCTTTGTCATATAATAAATGCCTAAAACTATATCCTGACTTGGCTTAATAATAGGTTTACCTGTGGCAGGAGACAAAATATTATGAGTAGACATAAGCAGATTTTTAGCTTCTTCCAGAGCAATTGGCACAAGAGGGACATGAACAGCCATAGTGTCTCCATCAAAATCAGCACCAAAGGAGGCACACACCATTGGGTGAAGCTTTATTGCCTCTCCCTCAACCAAGACAGGCTCAAATGCCTGGATGTTCATGCGATGTAAAGTAGGGTTTCGAATGAGCAGTATAGGATATCCCTTGGTTACTTCATCTAATGCTTTCAAAGCCTTTGGAGTTCTTCGTTCTATTCTGCGTTCTGCAGCAGTGACTGTTTTCACAGTTCCATTTTTTATCAATGTTCCGATAATAAGAGGTTTGAAAAGCTCCCAAGCCATCTCTTGAGGCAGGCCGCATTGGTGCAATTTGAGTTCAGGCCCGGATACAATAACTGACCTTCCTGAATAATCTACTCTTTTTCCCAGGAGGTCTTCACGGATTCTTCCTTCTTTCCCTTTAATGCGGTCTTTGAGCGATTCTAATAGCCTTTTGTCCTTGCCAGATGTTACCTTCCCTCTCACACCGTTTGCGAGCAACCCATCCACGGCCTTCTGTAATCTTTGTCTGTTCACAACACTATCAGTATACTTTTTGAGCTGGTTATTGATGCTTATTATCTTTTGATAGTGCAGGTTTAAGTCTGAGCTTATTATTTCCCCGCCTACACCTTGATAATATGGTCTCAGCTCAGGCGGAATAACAGGAAGCACTTTAAGAAATATGTTCTCTATCTTAATGCCGGATTTAACAAAATTATCGAGCTTGTTCATTCTTCTAGAAAACTTTTCTTTAATCTTCCATATTAATTTTTCACTTTCTTCGGTGGCTCTTCTTTCTGCTTCTTTTATTAATTCTTCACGTTCGCTATCCAGCTCACTACATCGCTTTTCTATGTCAGTTTCCTTTAAAAGCTCTAAAATCGCTCCTGCTCCAGTGCCAGCCTTGTAGGAATTACTATCTTGCTCTTGAGCTTTCTCATACTCACCAGCGTTTAGAAGCAGAGCTTTTTCAAACAAGCTTTCTCCAGGATTAATCACAATATAAGATTCGCAATCGATTACCTTTTCCAAATCTTTACCATCTATGTCAAAGAGAGCCTTCATGAGACTACGAAGTTCCTTAAGAAACAATACATGGCACACAGGAACAGCAAGTTCAATATGTCCCATGCGCTCTCTTCGTACCTTTGCCTCTAAAATCTCCACTTCGCATTTTTCACACCGCTCTCTCACATACCTCTTACGACCTTTGTATTTTTTCCCTCTCTCCTCCTCTGGGCAGGCACAGGTGTAATCCTTTAAGGGGCCAAATATCTTCTGGCAAAAAAGACCATCAGAAACATATTTATCTCCCCTGTGATCCATAATCTTTGCCTCTAGTACCTCTCCATGCGACCATTTTTGTATTGTATCTGGAGATGCAAGGCTAATCTTGAGTCCATAGATTTTTTCTGGAGGAAAGCTGAGGGTTTCATTAAGGCTTATCCAGTTGTTGCTATCATTCAGATTGTCGTTTGTTTTTGCATAGGAGACATCAAGGCATAACCCCTGCAATTCCTTTATAAAGACTTTAAATGATTCCGTAAGAAGTGGTGTGGGAAACTTCTTTTTACTGGTAATACTTTTGTAAAGCTTTACTCTTCCCTCTTTATCATCTGATTTTATCGTAAAGGCTTCTCTTAATGTGTGCGCTGCTCCATACCCATACAATGCCCAGGCTTCCATCTCGCCTATACGCTGACCTCCAAAACTCGCCTTTCCTGCCTCTGGCTGCTGGGTAATGGATACATAATCGCCTGTGGATCTAGCGTGCATCTTGTCTTCAGCCAAATGGTGCAGCTTCATCATGTAAATTACGCCAACGGTAACTTTATTGCTAAAGGGCTTTTTCGTTACCCCATCAAAGAGAATAGCTTTTCCATCTCGTGGTAGTCCCGTAAGCTCTAAGAGGTCTTCAATCTCCTTCTCGGATGCACCATTAAAGGAAGGGCATTCCATAGGAACACCTTTGGTCAACCTCTTTGCCAGCGTTAAAAGTTCCTCATCTTGTGCCGTCCTAATAAACTTGGATATTTCTCCTTCTCTATAGATAGACTTTAAAAATGCTCTAATCTCTTTACTATTGCAGCCATCGTTAATAAGCTCTTCAATCTTCATCCCAAGCCTTCTGGCTGCCCATCCAAGGTTCGTTTCATAAATTTGCCCAAGATTCCTTCTTGAGATAATACCTAAAGGATTTAGGATTATGTCTACATGAGTTCCATCCTCTAAATAGGGCATCTCTTCTTCTGGCACTATCTTAGAAATTACTCCTTTATTGCCATGCCTTCCTGCCAACTTGTCTCCTACAGAGAGCCTCTCCTCTATAACAAGGGTTATGGTTATGAGTTTTGTGAAGCAATCAGGAAGCCCTTCTTCTCTCACCTGCACATCAATTACTGTCCCGCTAACCCCTGGTGGAACTATAAAAGAGGTGTCATCGAAGGTTTCATCTTTCTTTTTCTCGTTTTCTTCTGTTTTCTTAATAGCTTGTCGGATTAATCGACTTTCTAAAGGACGTGCCGACCACTCTTTTCTCACTTTTTTCCCAACTAGAACATCACCTGCCATCACCTTAGAGTTAACCCTGACAATGCCATCTTCACCTAAATGCTTTAACCTTTCTCTTGCCACCCAGGGTAGTTCTGTGGTTACTTGTTCTTTTTGCAGTACCGTAATCGGGTACTCCTCAATGTGAATGGATGTAAAACTATCATCTTTTACAACCCTTTCACTTATTATTATTGCATCCTCGAAGTTGTATCCCCTCCAGGGAATAAAGGCAGCAACCAGGTTTCTTCCTAAAGCCAATTCCCCTCGGTCGGTAGCAGGTCCATCCGCAATAATCTCGCCCTTCTTCACCCTATCCCCAACCGTTACAATGGGCCGATGGTCGACACACGTCCCTTGGTTTGTCCTTTGATATTTTAACAATGGGTATGACTTTTCTTCTTTCTCGGATTGCACCACAATGGAATTATCATCTACATATTTTACTACTCCATCTTTTTCTGACATTACTGAAGCACCAGACTCCTTAGCAACAATACGTTCCATTCCCGTACCAATTAAAGGTGCCTCTGGATTCAAAAGGGGAACTGCCTGCCTCTGCATATTCGCAGCCATCAATGCACGAGTTGGGTCGTTGTATTCAAGGAAGGGTATAAGAGAGGCTGATAAACCTAAAATTTGTGAGTGAGATATATCAATATAATCCACCTGTTGAGGTGATACCCTTACCAGCTCTCCTCCTCTATGAGCATTGACTATCCCATTCTTAAACTTACCATTCTTATCAAGGGGTTCTGTTCCATCTGCAATAGTGTAATTCTCTTCTGCAAAGGGAGAAAGGTATTCAAACTCATTGGTTACCTTACCATCTTTTACCTTCCAATAAGGGGTTTCAAGAAACCCACTCTCATTTACCCTCGCATAAATACTGAGTGAGGAGATCTGACCAACACTATCACTCTCTGGTGTCTCGATGGGACAGATGCGACCATAGTGCGTTGGATGCACCTGCTTAGCGGCATTAGGAATCGCCTCCTTTTTAAATACGCCAGGGCCTAAGATAGTTAATCTTCGCTTATGGCTAATATCGGTTAAAGGATTGTCTTGCTCTAGAAACTGAGAGAGCTTGTTATAGGTAAAAAAGGAATTAATTCTATTCTGTATTGTTTGCACCGCTTCTAGGTCAACTAGGTCTTGTAATAGCGTTTTTTTAACTTTTTGTTTCTTTCCTTCCTTTAGATTCCTTTTTAATGATGACTTCAGCGATATAGCTATTCCTGGGACAGATTTGCGCAGATGAGTATCAAGCAATTCCTCTATTGTTCTTACCCTTTTGTTCCCGAGGTGATCAACCGCATCTCCTTTAACTTTGCCAGCTTTAAGATTAAAGAGATGTTTAATTGTTGCTATAACATCCTCTTTGGTGAGCGTATAAGTGTCGTAAGGTATATCTAGTTTAAGCTTCTGATTGATGTTGAACCTTCCTCCCATGCCCAAGGTGTAATTTTTGGCATCAAAGAAGAGGTCATCAAATGAGACCTTTAAGTTTAGGAGGCTGCATATTACTAATTTGGCTTCCTTCTGGGATAATTCCTTAGCTGCCTCTAAGCTTTCTTC
>Ga0315284_10000410_pt1 | contig 58969 bp, 77 predicted proteins | sample YL17G09_16_MG_FD_203696 | JGI IMG/M metagenome (GOLD analysis project Ga0315284, IMG submission 203696) | Sediment microbial communities from Yellowstone Lake, YNP, Wyoming, USA - YL17G09_16 | ecosystem: Environmental > Aquatic > Freshwater > Lake > Sediment | place: USA: Wyoming | collected...
CCTACCCCCTGGCATACCGAACATAATAAACATTATCGGACGTTGCCTAGATAGTAGGCAGTAGTGCAAGGGTATTAGGCAGTAGATATAGTGAGGATAAGGTAGGCTTACTATAAGCAGTAGCTAGCTAGTACACTAGCTAGCTAGTGTACTAGCTAGCTAGTACACTAGCTAGCTAGTGTACTAGGAAGGGGGGTCACTAGCGTATGGGTGTGCTAGTGTACTAGCACACTAGGGGGGCATCAACCTCCCGGATTATTTTTTCAAAATAATCCTACAAACCAACCTATTTGGGAATAATCCTACAAACCAGGGGACCTATCTACAGATCGGGTAAACAAGGTAATCCTCGCTACGCTCGGATTGCACAAAGAGAGCACACACGGACAGAATGTCCGGCGAGAGGCAGAGTGGCCTAGATTTTTTAAGAAATAATGACCTGTATTTCTTAGGGTCTGACTGCTAGGGAAAGTAATGAAATCCCTGTGAAAAACGAAAAAAGCCCAGGAGAGCTAGTCCTGGGCTTTAATGATACTAGCTAATGGCTAGGAACCGATGTGGTTTATTGGACCTTACGACGGTAGGTTACGCCGTATTGTTGAGGCATACCTGCTAGGCTAGATTCGATCCACCTGTCGTTTTGTCGGAATTCGTCACCTTTCTCGACTTTTTCTTTCGGATCGAGAAGCCGGTACTGCTGCTTTGCTGGTTTTTCAAGCTTTTCGACTTGGGCCTCCAAAGTCGAGACCCGGTCGACTAACGTAGGGCCAGCGATCGTGGCTGGTAGGCCCCATCCTTGATCCCATTTGAAGGCGGCGGTGACTGCTGGTAGTTCCTTGAGTTGGGCCGATGGCTTAGTTACCATCGACTTACCGGCGGCGATCTTGAGGTCTTGTACTGGGATTGGTGCAGAATTACCGAAAGTAATGGTTGCTTCTGGATAAGGTGAGACCTGCTCCGGCTTGCCTAGAGCCTCATTGCGCTCATTGGTTCGCTGGATAACCAGATTGGCAAGACGATCTATTTCGGCGGCTCTAATGGTCGCTGTTTCCTTCCATTTCTTGGCTTCCTTTGTTGCCTGCTCGAACTTAGTTTGCAGGTGGGATTGATTGCTGTTTAGTTGGGCAGACAGCAACGCATTGGCTTTATTCAATTTCCCAGCCTCCGTGGCGACCGCCAGGAGGCTATCACGAGTACCGCGAATAGTTTTCTCGTACTGGGCTTCCTTGGCCTGGAGAGCCTTGGAATACTCATCCCGTTCCTTGGCGGCACCGGATGTTTGTAGTTCCGCTATCTTAGTGGCCTGTTGGCCGACTTCGCCGTACCACTTACAACATACTCCTTCCAGTCGATGGATTTCCTTGCGATCGTCCTCTGCTTTTTTGATGTAGCTATTGTTGGAGAATTCCAACTGGCTGATCTTGGATTCGAGTTGGTGCGTTAAAGTTTCTAGCTTCAGAATCTCATCCTTCTTTGCAAGGATCATCGACGCCTGGTTTTTACGGATTGTCTCCACAAAAGCCAGCCTTTCACGCAAATCATCCTGATTTTCTCGTAGATTAGCGATAGTGCTCTCCGACGCACGTCGGCACTCGATGCCAAGCGTCGCTTGGATCGAGTTCATTGATAATGGGATTCGCAGACGTGTTCCATCTTGCTGGCACACCATGTCAACCCTCGCCGTATAGTCACGCTTCGGTAATCCGGTGATTTCGTCCGTCTCTAGAGCGTCGTAGGACACGCCTACGACGCTATAAGGTATCGGCACTTCGATAAGAGTCGGGTGGTTGTATGATTTGAACGATAATGCCATGGTTTAGTAGTTCCTGTGGTAATGAAAAGGGTTTCAACTGTAATTCTAGACTAGTCCGGCACGCCGGAATAGTCCTCTAGGGGATTTTTCTTGAAAAATCCCCCAGTCTGCTATGCTGGGAGACTTCCTTGTCCTAGTAATAGCCAAAAAGGTGTCCCATGTTAATGAGTATGGCGGAAATCTCCGCGAAGTATGGTCCTATTCGTCGCATCATCCACGTTGGAGCACATTACGGACAAGAAGTTGGTGATTATCTGCGGGCGGGTGCCTCGCAAATTGACCTGTTCGAGCCGATCGATACAAACATCGAGCATCTAGAACGGGCGTTTGGTGCCAATCCAAGCGTCATTATCCACCATACCGCACTTGGAGATCACCAAGGTACGGCTGTCATGCACGTGGCAAGCAATGAAGGTCAATCGTCTTCGGTTCTAGAACCGAAGGACCACCTAGCCCAGTATCCACACATATCGTTCCAAAGCTCCAAAACGGTACCAATGGCGCGTTTGGATGACTTTAGGCTGTCGGGAGCCGACTTTCTCGCTGCCGACGTCCAAGGGTACGAATTGGAGGTTTTACGGGGTGCCCGGAAAACCTTAGAGAATGTTCGGATGGTTTATTGCGAAGTAAACCGAGCCGAACTCTACAAAGATTGTGCCCAGATAGACGAAATCGACACGTTCTTAGCCGAGTTCGGCTTTAAACGTGTCGATGTTGCTTGGGTTGGCGGTACTTGGGGCGATGCCCTGTATGTTAAGTCTTAGTTATCGGAAGTCTTGGGAAGGCCGTCTGATTTCTGATCTGCGGCTTCCCTAGCCATCTGTTGCATCGCGATGCCAACTGCCGCCTGGATGGTCGCACCGATGGCTTGACCCGAGATCGTTTCCGCTATCGCGGCTAGTTCCTTGGCTTCACAATCGTATGGCATCGTCGAAGCGACGATGCCAGCAGCGGCGATTCCGAAGAACTTGGCAAGTTCGATTGTCACCTGCGACCTGTTCTCGGGCGACAGAGTCGCAGCTTTTCGCAAAAGCTGCGTCACGAACGCTTCCAGGAATTCAGCCAGTGGCTCAACCTTATCGTCTTCGAGGGCGACGACGATCGTCCATGCTAGTCCGTGCGTGAGTCTATTAGCGTCCTCGCTAGATAAGACTGGCTCATCTGACGTAGGATCGCTAGTCACGTCCAAGTATCCGAGTCCTGCTCCGACCATCGACGTGCCCATATCGAGCATTTCCTGAAGGTTTTCGAGTTCAAACCCCGTAGCGAATGCGACGATAGCGTCGTGAACTCTTTTTGAACTTTGTGTTTTTCCCATGACCTGATTTTTCCTTGTGGGGGACTGAAATGTGTTATGTTGATGACTGTCAACGAAACCAGTGTAGCCATAGGACCAGATAAAGATGACGAAGTTTAAGAAAAAATCCGGAAATATTACGTCGATCGCCGACGAAGTCGCCGCTCTCCATGGGTTGACTAAGACAACCATGCGGCCTTTGACTAAGTCGGTTTTCGCCGCCTTAGCCAAACAATTGTTTGAGAGGGGAGCTATTCGGATTCCCGGTCTTGGGTCCATGACCATGGAGTTCAGTATTAAGTCCGGTGCTCCGCGAGCGTTCGCCCGGTTCAAGTGGCACAAACACGTACGGGATCGTTGGAAGACGATCTTCGAGAATGCGGACAACCTAGACTTTATCAACTACATCCTCCAGCGAGACGAGACAAAAGATCGACTCCGGGAGACGAATCGTCTAAAAGAACTGGAATTTCGGGCCAGGAAGAAGGCACTACGGATCGAACACGAGCGACGAAGGGCGGCTGAGTTAATCAAAGCCGCCACTGGTCTCGACGCAGACGTGTCACAAATCGATGTCAGTATCCTTATTCCACCCCTCTTATATACGCCTCGGTTACCGGCGCACCGTATTGAAGTACGTGACTTAATAGCAGCGACCGGAGTGTTTCCCCTTGAGAAATTACATCGCCCCGCACATCTAGAAGCCGGTATCCAGTTGGACCCGACTCTAGTCGACCGTGTTCTTTCTGAATGAGTTCATCGATCGTTTCGAAAACCGGGAACATTTCGACCCAAGCATTGTCAACACTGACCGCGATATCAACCATATCGCGGGCAAGTTGAGCACAGGCACCATGTTTCGACAAAGCCAACGCTCGGTGGGCAATACTCTCGATCTGGCGTAGTTCAGATCGAGAGTATTTCCGCTTAGTGGCTTCCGGGCTCTTAAGCCCGGAAGTCACGAGAAGGCGGTGAGCACGTCGGCCTATCGAGGCCAACCAACCAGTATCGAGTTCATTTGCAGGTAACATTAGTATTCCTAATAGTGGATCGACCAGAATAACATATTCTAATCTAAGCGAGTGAATTTAGCAAGCCATGGAAATCGATTATTACAAGGAACTTGGGGCATTATGCCGTCTTGACTACTTCCAGTTCGTCAAGACGTTTTGGCCCTACGTTTCGACTGAGAAACTCCAAATCAACTGGCACATCCCGTATCTGTGCAAGGAAATCCAGTATCACAGCGAGCGAATCTTCAACGGGCTGCCAAAAGAGAACGATCTGGTCATCAATATTAGCCCAGGTACGTCGAAGTCCACGATCTTCACCACTCTTTATTTGCCCTGGTGCTGGACTCGGATGCCTGGATTCCGATATATCGGAACCAGTTTCGCCGAAGATTTGGCGTTCGAGTTGACGGTCAAGTCGCGGCGAGTGGTGCAATCGCCGCTCTACCGGAAGTTGTTCCCGGAGATCGAGCTACGCGAAGACTTGAACAACAAGTCGCTGTGGTCGAATACTCTTGGCGGTGACCGCTACGCCGCTGGTACGGGCGGTAACATCACGGGACGGCACGCTCACTGTATTGGGATCGATGATCCGCTCGATCCGAAGGGCGGGCGATCCAAGGCTAAGATTGAGGAAGCCGCCAAGTACATCAAGGAAACCTTACCTAGTCGTAAGGTTTCCAAGGAATTGTCGTGGACCTACATGGTCATGCAACGGATAGCCGTAGGCGATCCGACTGCTGTGTTCTTGGAGAACTTCCCAGGAGTTAAGCTAATCTGCCTCCCAGGCGAGGAAACAGACTTCATTCACCCGCCCGAGCTACGTCAATACTATGTCGACGGACTGTTTGACCCGGTACGGCTCAGTAGGCGTGTCCTACTGAGCCTGAAAGCGGAGTTAGGGGAATTCGGTTATTGCGGACAAATCCTCCAACAACCGATCCCGATAGGTGGTGGGGCCATCAAAACCGACCGGATTCAGATTCATCTGGCCCCTCCGCCAGACAACGCATTTCGCAAGATAGTGCGATTCTGGGACAAGGCCGCTCTGGCGGATTCTGGAGACTGGACTGTCGGAGCGAAGCTCGGTATCACGCCCAACGGAGACGTCTGGATATTAGGGATCGTTCGCGGACAGTGGTCTACTGATGCTCGCGAAGCCATAATCAAAGCAACGGGCCACCTAGACGGTAAACACGTCAGGATAGGCATGGAACAAGAACCTGGTTCGAGCGGAATCGATGCCGTTAAGGAGTCGATTAAGCGACTCCACGGATTCAATGTCACGGCTGTGAAAAGCACGGGAAACAAGCTACTTCGTATGGATACATTTGCCACTCAAATCAATGTTGGAAATGTGCATACGGCTATTTCAGGTAAGGTCTTAGATGACTACCTTAAAGAACTTCGATACTTTCCCGATGGATCAAACGACGACCAATGTGACGCCAGTAGCGGGGCTTACACTATGTTAATCCAACACGGAATGAAGCTAGGCGTTATTAAGTGATGACTGTTTCGGGGGCGTAGTCAATGCTCGTACCGGGTCCCATCCCGCCCCAACGCGATCGTGAACAGTACGGATTTTCATCTTATAGTGCCTTGCCCAGTTAGTCAATGTGTCTGTTTTATCACCGATTGTGACTAAGCGGTTGCTACGCCGATTATTGGCTTGCTCCTGGTTGGTGGACCATCTGCAATTTTCAGGGCAGTAATTCTCGGCGTTACGTTCGCGGTCGATAGAATGCTTAGGGCTTGGCTTCTCGCCCATGTCTGCGAAGAAATTCTCGAATTTCTTCCAGCGCTCACAGTAACCAATACCACGAGCGCCGTAGTCAGGGTAATCTTTACAATTCGGATTGTCGCACCTTCGTTTCATTGCCTGCCATGACCGGTACTCAGAAGTCTTCTGCATCCCGTGTGTGGTATTGCGTGCGATCATAGCCGCAGTTTGCAGGCACCCGCAGCTTTGTGTTTTTCCACTACGCAAACTACCGACACGTATTATCTTACGGTTCCCGCACTCGCATAGACATTCCTGGTGCGATCTGTGTTGTTTTCCATCATGTATCGCGAACGTAGGCCCGATTGTTTTCAATCGGCCAAAAGTTTCCGAGACAAATCCATTGCTAAAATCACCATTTTGTGCTACAATTAGTTCAGCCATTTGGAATAAGTACCTATTTTGAGTGGATAGAAAAGCCACGGGATTGAGTCCCCGTGGCTTTTTGTATTATAGCACAGTTCTCTGTATTTCACCAGACTTTGTAACAAAAACACCAGTGTTTTTGTTACAACTTTGGCGGAACCTAATTACTCTGAACTGCCTCCAATTAGAGGGCTCCGCCCGATAATTGGCCCTTTTTATTCTTTTTTGTTTTTATTCCTAGAATTCTCTTGACAAGAATTGGCCTATCGGTATAATGGAATTACTGTGTTTGAGGCGATAGCCGATAACACTAACGGGAGCTAACGCTAGCCTACATCCGATTAACTTGAATCGGCTTAGACGTTAGTCTCTAGTTTAGTGTGGTGCCGCCTTTTAAGGGCGGACACCACCAGAAGGGCAGTAGGAAGTGACGATAGGCACTTCCTTATCTTTTGACCCGAATTCCAGACTGGCCCCATGGTTGAAAGATTCAACCATGGGGAACTCTGGTAATCTTTTGCATAATTAGGGCTACTTCTGTTACAATCTGAGTATTAGCCCTAATTATGCTCAGGAGCACGACAATTGGACAGCCTAGCCCATCTAACCAGCACATCGCAATTTATCACGAATCTATACGACCGTGCCATGGCAGGTATCCCCGTTCTCGATGGACGCGACGGGACCCGTAGCATCGATCGAGAATGCGGCCACCCAGACGTAGTCACATTTTCGGATTACATGCAAATGTATCGCCGTGGCGACGTTGCCAAGCGGGTGAACAATCTCGAACCGGACGAGTGCTGGAAAGACTACCCAGAAGTCTACGAAACCGAAGAAGAACGGGAAACTCCTTTCGAGAAAGCCGTAGACAAGGTAATTACCCAGTCGCGGCTCTATAGCTACCTACATCGACTCGACCGAATCAGCGGAATCGGTCGATACGGCGTCTTATTCATCGGCTTAGATGACGGCAACGACTTCGATACGCCTGCCCCTGGATTCGAGGATGACGCTCCCGGTAGTACTCCGGGCACCGCTAGAATCCTATATTACAGAGTATTCGGCGAAGAATCGGCCCAAATACAAGAATTCGAGACCGATCGAACTAATCCCAGGTATGGCCAGCCTAAGTTCTATAACCTGATGTTCGAGGATTCGGTAGGCGACGGTCAGACGACCCTAACCCTGGCAAAAGTCCACTGGTCACGTATTGTCCACGTTGCAGACAACTTGATTGAGTCTGAAATATTCGGTGCCCCTCGTATGGAAGACGTATTCAATCGTCTTCTGGACTTGCGTAAGGTCTCTGGTGGTTCGGCTGAAATGTTCTGGAAAGGCGGGTTTCCCGGCCTTTCCTTCGAAGTTGACCCGAAGCAAGGTGAATTTGACGCAGCTCAGCGTACTGAACTGCGTGAAGACGTAAAAGCCTACGCCGAAGGACTCCAACGCTACATTACGATGGTCGGAGTCTCGGTCAAGTCGCTCGCTCCGCAGATCAGCGATCCAACCAATTGTACTACGAACCTCCTGATCCTGATCGCGATTACCAAGGGGATGCCACAACAGTCCTTCATGGGCTCGCAACAAGGCCAGTTGGATAGTCCGCAGGATACGATCACTTGGCGAGAACGTGTTATGCTCCGAAAGGAACGTCACGTATCCCCAAACATCATCCGGGTAACGCTTGACCGTATGATCCAATACGGCGTACTGCCCCAACCAACTGCCCAGCTTGACCAGCCGCTCCCGTACGTTATTCGTTGGGAAGCTATGGCACCGCTCAGCGAAGCTGAGCGTGCCCAATTTGCCAAGGATATGACTGAGGCCCTGGCTCGCTACGCGACAGCCGGTGCCGAATCAATCGTCCCGCTCGGCGAATGGCTTGGTAAGTTCTGCTTATTTACAGCACAACAAGTTAAAGCCGTAGAAAATGCTGAATCTACCCGCAAGTCGCTCGTCTTCGCGCAACTTGACGGCATGACCGGTTCCGCTGGCGGAAACGCCCCTAGCTCGATCCCGAAGGTTCCGGGCGGCGGCCAGAAGAAAGACCCAGGCAAAACTCCAACTAACAATGTACAGAAAGCCAAATAACCATGGTACGAGATTATAACCACGACGCCGCGAAGTGTTTCGCAGACTCCCTACGCGACGGGCTTCTGAACGCCGCACAGGCGTATGCAGAAGCCGTTACCTCCGACGAGAACGCCGTAAATTACGGCGTCGCCCCGGACAAAGAGTACAATGATGTAGAATTAGCCGAACTAATCGAAGCTAATCTGAAGGGCATTGACGGGGGTAGGTGGGATATGACCAACGCGGTCTTCCTACCAAAAGTCATCGGTGCTGTTCTTTATTGGCTAAACAAGGAACACGGGAACGACGATGGAAAAACTGGTAGCGAATCTTTCGAGCAAGGTGAGGCAGGAGACCCTCCAGGGTCGTAACTACCTAGTCGCTCCTATTTCTATGATGATGCCTGGAGTCTTCTCCGGGTCTGCTGGTCCCATCCTATATAAGGAACCGGACATTAAGGCGTCTGTTACCGCCTGGAACGCGAAACCAATCACCATTGGGCACCCTGAGTTGCCCAATGGTGACAAAGTATCTGGATGCACGCCCGAATCTCTGGACCGTTTATCGGTCGGGATGATCTTCAACACCAAATACAATGCTCGCTCCAAAAAGTTACAAGCCGAAGCGTGGTTTGAAATCGATCGCTTCGCGCAAGTTGCCGGTGCGGACACGGTCCACACGGCCTTACTTGCGAATCAGAAGTTGGAAGTTAGCACAGGTCTTGTCGTCGAGGCGCTCGTAGCTAACGGAACCCACGAAGGCAAGGATTTCGTTGCCACGGCAACGAATTACAAGCCCGATCACCTTGCCATCATTCTCGATGGGGAAGGTGCTTTCTCCCTTAAAGACGGTGCCGGGCTTCTCGTTAATAAGTCTACGAACCCAAAAGTACGTCCCGAACGCTCGATCAAGTTGGTCGGTAATGCGAAGTCACTTCTTGACCAAGTCGAGAACGTGACTGCGGCTATTCGCGCCAAGTACGAAGTCTGGTCACCAGATGGTCCTAATACATACGTGTATATCGAGGATATCACGTCATCTTACGTCATCTTCGAGTTGTACAACTCGAACGGCGACGAGCAGTACTATCAACAAAATTATGAAATTTCTGCTGGCGAAGTTACACTATTAGGAGAACTTATGCCAGTGACCAAAAAAGTCACCTACTCCGTTCAGAATAAGAAACAAGAAAACATGGAACGCAAAGAACTGATTTCTCGCCTTGGCGATTCGCACGCAGCCTTTATCACCAACATGACCGACGAACAGTTCAAAGCAATCGAAGCGGTTGTTGCGAAGCCTGCCGAAGTCAAGGCCCCTGAAGTCTTGGTAGTCAATAGCTTAGACAAGCTTTTGACGCTAGCAGAGCCTGGCCTTGCCAATCAAGTCAAGGATGCGATGACTGCTGCTGAAGCCACCCGAACAGAATTGATTGACACCTTGGTGGCCAATCAATCCCAATTTTCCAAAGAAGACCTCGCCTCGTTCTCCAGTACCATTCTCGGTAAGTTGGCCAAGGCGGTTGTTCCGGTACAAGCTCCAGCAAAGACCCCGGTCTATGCTGGTCAAGTTTTTGTAGGAAACGGCAAGGAAGTTGCTGTTACCGAAACCGGTTTCGCTCCACCTTCCACCCTCTAATTCACGAAGCTGAAAGACCCAGAGAACTATGACAACCGCATTAGCACGTAAGATTGCAAAAGACACTTTCGAAGGACCACGAGTCGAGCGAACCATCGCAACTGGCCAGACTCTCAAGCCCGGTCACATGGTAATTATCAATTCGTCCGGTCAGTACACCGTCCAGGCTACGTCTGGCGGCGGTGACGCTCCCCAACTGATGCTTGAAGACAAGTGGCAAGGGGACGCTACCGCAGGCGGTGGTGTCGATAAGGCGTACACAGCAGGTAATACTGCTGAGGCCGAATATCCTCCAAAGGGATCGCTTCGATATGTTCGGGTGGCTACAGGCCAGACGATCGTCGTTGGCGACCAGTTGATTTTCAATGGTGCCGGTGCCTTGATTAAAACCACAGGCACACCTGTTCGAATCATCGCAACCTCCGAGGAAGCTATCACTACGGCGTCCGAACAACTCGTACTCGTCCGTATCGCTTCCTAAGACCTTAGAAAGAACCAGCAGAAACTAAAATGGATAACGTACAAATTCAAAGCGAACAAGCAGTAGTCGGTTCCGGTTCTATCGGTAGCCGCCTTCTAGCACACGGCGGAAACTACGACGCTTTGCGTCCATTCGTAGGTTCTGACGGTCGATCGTATATTTCCGTCGCGAACGGAAAGTTCAAGGAAGACGGCTCGCCCGTCTACGAAGCCCGAGTTGTCCACAATGCGGGCGCTGTTCTCTCGAAGAACGAATGGCAGTACCTTGATAATGTGTTGGTGAAAGTCGCCAAGCCCCGCCTCAAGTTGGTAAACTTGATGCGAGCAGGCGGAATGGCCCGAACCTTCCCACAGGCGTACAACCACTCGGTCTACCAATACGAACGAATCACCGACGTCGATGCGGCTTCGATCTCCATGTCGCCTAAGTCTCGCGGGACTAACGACCGTGCGGCTGTCGATATCGTCAACATGCCGTTGCCGATCATCCACAAGGAATTTAGTTTCGAGGCTCGCGAAATCGCGATCTCCCGAAACAACGGACAGCCTTTGTCCACAGTGAACTTGGAGTTGGGTGCCGCTAGGGTAGCCGACGCCATCGAGTCTCTGGTTCTTGGAACCTGGGGAAGCTACACCTACGGCGGCGGCGTCCTCTACGGTCTAACCAACTTCCCGAGCCGAACGACTGGCGGGTTCTTGAATCCTACCGTTAGCGGTTGGACTCCATTCATGCTCTACAACTCTGTCATCAAGATGATGCAAGATGCGTTGGCCGTGAATCAGTTCGGTCCTTTCGACTTGTACTACAGCACTGGTTTGATGCAGTACATGCTTCGAATGATGACTGATCAGTACGGATCGGGCTCGTTGCTCAAGAATATCAAGGAAATCCCGAACTTGGTCAATGTCGAAATGCTCGACTTCTTGACCGGTAACCAACTGTTGCTCGTACAACGAAACCCAGCTACGGCTTCGGTTCTCGTCGGCATGGACATGAAGTTGGTACAGTGGGTGTCCGACGGCGGCGAAACGGAAAACTTCCGAATCATGGCGATGATCCTCCCATTGATTCAAACGGACGCTTCCAGCCAATGTGGCATCATCCACTATAGTGGAAATGCGACCACCGTCTAATTTCGGCGGTAGAATAGAAATCTCCTAAGCACCCGCAGTTGCGGGTGCTTTTTTGTGTCCTTAGAAAAACGAGTGTATCGTGGCAAAAAGTAAAGTAACTGCAGGCGAAGTAGAAGTCGATGGTGCCGCAACTGCCGCAGTATCGGAACCAGTGGCGAAAGCATTCCGATTTGAAGTCCTCGCAGGCGTCCATTACGTGGGCGATGTGCCCTACGGAAAAGACTCCGTAGTAGCATCTGATGACGACCTTGTGGCAATCTCCGGCAATACTAAGTTCCGTCGGCTAGAATAAAAGCACTATGGGAATCTTCAAGAAAAAACTGAATAACAAACTCAAATTGCTCGCAGTCCAAGTGGCCCGCGAGCATTTTGCCGCTGCGGGCGGAAATAAGGTAGAGTTCGAGCGACTCGTTCGCGGAGACTCGCGAGTCGCGATGATCGACCCTATGTTGATTATCCTGTTCATTAAGATTGCGTATCAGGTATTCGAGTACTTCCGCAATCGGCCAGTAAATGGTGCCAGCACAGCCGTCGAAACCGACGTGGAAATCTACACAAATTCGTTAAGGTACGAGGAATAAAATGGACCTGTCGAGCATTATTACTATCATCGGCACCCTGATCGGCGGGTCAGGCGGCATTTGGCTGATCTGGACGTTCGTCAAGGGCAAGCTCCCGGCCAATCCTACGCGAGATAAAGTCATCGAAGATATTCTTCGGCAGATCAATCGGCAGACTGTTCCGGCTGAAGGTCCATCGGTTCCCGATCGACCTACCGCTCTGCAATACTGCGAAGCAGTATTGCGGTATCTGGAAAAGAGTGAGACCAAGGCTGGCGTTGACGCCATGGTCAAAGTTATCTCCGAGATCGCAAATCCAAGCAAAGCAGCCAAGGAATAATCCCAAGTGGATAAACCATACGGACCAATTGCTGCCCTCGTTCTCGGGGGCATTTTGCTTGTGGGAGCGGGGCAGATGCCAAAGGCTGGCCCGGCACCCTCTGTAGCCTCCAATTTGGTGGGTACAACGCTCTTTTGCGTCACGGAGAAGTCTACGCCGTCCATTAACGAAACTATCGCCATACGCGATGCTAGGGCCTTCTGCGAGGCTAATAAGTTTGCCGGATTCCTTTACTTGGACGACGACGATCCGTCGATTCGACCGATGATCGTCGTGGGTGAGATCAAGAATATCCAGTCGCCTTTCCTGGCAGCCGGTAAAATAGAAAACGGCAAAGTCATCAAACTCGAACGTATCCGCAAGTGGGATACGGGATTATCGGACATACTCAAGTGATCGACATGGAACGATTCATACTATCGGACGGAACCGAAGTCGGAACTGGACTTCAGCTACCTGACGCAGATTCTATTCGCGTATCGGCGGCTATGCCCATGTACGACCCGAATCAGATTCTAGACCCTAAAGACATGGAAAAGTCCCTAGGCGGCGATAAGTACAAGACTTTTCGCCGACTACGCCAGCCTTTCGTTATCAACCAAGGCAGCCTCGGTAGCTGTAATGCCGCAGCTACGGTTGCGTGCTACCTAAATCGTCGATCGCTGGACGGTATGTCCTTCACGGCCCTATCCGTCAATCACCTATATTCCAACATCAACGGCGGCCAGGACCAAGGCTCGCAGTTAGTCCACGGACTAACTGCTTCCGCAGAAAAAGGCGTCTCCCCGGTCGAAGTCCGAGTAAACGGGACGCTGACTAAGTTTCCGCTTAACGTCTACAACCGACGCCAAGTCAACTCTGCCCTCCTAAAGGCAGCAGACGAAGCGGCCAAAACATACGAATCATTCGAAGCTTTTCGTGTTCCCACGACAAGCTACCAAGATTTTAAGATGACCATTGCCTCTGCTCTCGCTAGCGACCAGCAGTTGGTGATCGCATTGCACGTAGGCAATGCGTTCATGAACCTCCGCAACGGTTACATCCAACAAGGAAACGGTGCCGGTAACCATGCTCTGTGCGTACACAGCGGTAAATGGGTAGGCGGTGAAGACCTTGTGCATCCAGATATTCAAAACTCCTGGGGACCGACGGTCAACCCGCTACTTGGACCTGTAAAGAGCCAAGGATGGGGAGATCAAGGCTTCGGGTTAATCACGATGAGCAGCCTGTGGCAATGTGCCAAATACCACGTATTCTGGGTATTCCCCGGAAACCGCTTAATCCCAGGTGCACGATGAAATACCTAAGTTTGATTTGCCTGCTTTTTGTAGCAGGATGCAACATAATCCCCAAGGCCGACGAGTCGATCATATTGCCAGAACCGGTAATTATCGACAAAGTCGATCAAGTACCGTCTAAGCCGGTGCCCATGCCTGCACCGAAACAGGACAAACCGTCTGTTTTAGAACCGGAACAGCCGGTAAAAGTAGCGACAGTACCTACCACCAAGGCAAACACAAAACACTGGTCGTATCCAGGATCAACGTCAGACGATGCTAATCGATCCAAACTACGTGTGCATCTAGCGGGAAAGCCGCATTACTTATCTACTGAAGGTATGTCAGCAGTCCAGGTACTCGATCTACACGATGCTTTACATATCGCAGAACAGAACGGAACAGCCAGTACCACAGTAACGAGTACAGTAACTAAAACGGCACCCGTTGTTCGTAGCACAGTGCAGCAGTATACGATCGCCAGTTGCGGTATCTGTAAATCTGATATGCGTGACGTCTTACCTAACTGGACGCGACAAGGCTGGACAGTACTAGAACCGATCGACGAATCCGCGAATCCTCGCGGATTCTACCCGCGATACGAAATCCGTGGAGCAGATGGCTCATTTCGGACCCACGTTGGAACACTAAAAAACTGGAAGTAAGTAATGGCAAGAACTACTGACGATCGGGTCGCACTGTTAATCCAGTACGACCGTACGTTTATTACCGATCTTCAGCCGTTTATCGATGATGCTAGTCTCATCATCGATAACGTGGTAGCTATTGCGCCCTTACCGACCGATGCCCTCTTAGAACTCGTCGAGCGGTATCTTGCCGCCCACTTGGTTATGGTGACATCAGGCCAGGTTTCTATGGAAAAAGTCCGCTCCTTGCAAGTCCAATACGGAACTTTGCTGGACAAAGGCTTCGCCATCACACACTGGGGAACCACTGCCATGATGCTCGATACCACGGGCAGGCTGGCAGCTTTCAACACCCGCCTGATGCAAGGCGGCATAGGCAAGCAATTCTTCTGGGCCGGGACTGCATAATGGGTATCATTACCAAAGCACAGAAACAAACCCTAGTCTACTGGCCGTATACCGGTGCCGATCTGTACGGGCAGCCGACTTACGGCACGCCCGTACAGATGACCTGCCGCTGGGACGATATGCTCAAGCAAGTCTACCAAATCGACGGCTCTCCAGTCTTCAGCAAAATCGAACTAATCACCCGGAAACGGCTAGAGCCCAAGGGTCTAGTCTGGAAAGGCGTCTTAGCCAAGTTCACGGCCACACTACGCCCAGACAACAGTACCGGCGTCCACGAAATCATTGCTGTATCCTCTACTCCGAATTTACGCAACACTGAAACCCTTTACGAGGCTTGGGCATAATGGATATCGATTGGGAGAAACTAGGTTCTTTCGTCCAGGTAGTTGGCGTGCCCTTTGCCGTGCTATTGCTATTTGTAGGGCCTTTCGTTTATCTTATTTTCGGACTGGTCCGAAAATACGGTGCTCAGATCGCCGAGTCGCACATGGCATTCATGGAAACGGCATCCCAGACGCAAACAAAGAACGCCGATACACTTTCGCGATTAGAGGATGTGGTTGCCAAAAAGCACATCGATCACGTAGCTACGCATAGTGCCATCTATCTTATCGCATCGGCGGGTATCTCGCACTTAGATTCCGATCATGCAGCGGCTAGGGACAAACTCACACAAGTCGGTCGCGTTCTATCTGCACAGGATCGAAAGAGCGAGTGAAATTCAAACTACAGGGCATCGCCGCCCTTACCAAGGCACTCAAGAAGTACGATAAGGACGCCGGGCGGGCCTACGCCCGAGGTCTAGGAGGAGTGGCTAGGGCCATCTACGTCGACGCTGATTCCATGGTTCCAGTCGATACTGGTGCTCTCCGGGAGTCCGGGGACTATTGGATTGAAGGAACCGGCTGGAAATCAGTCGGTTACGTCGGTTACGGTTTTGCCGTCGAAGGATTCGCGCGTACCCCAGCCAATTATGCCGTATTCCAGCACGACGAGCCATTTCTGCGAAAATGGCTCGAAGACGCTGTCGACAACCAAGCCGACGACGCTAGCTACCTCTTTTGGCAAGAATTATCGTCCGTATGAAAACTCCAGCCGAATACCTAGAACTCGTGATCCGTACCAAGTGTGCAGCGCTCGGCTACACACTTGCCATCGACCACATGCAGGATAAACCCGACAAATTGATCGGGCTTATTAACGGAAAAGGTAAGTTACACCCCCGAAATCTCAACGGAAACCAGACTAAGTACGACTTGGTCGAGGTCCACGTCCGGGGATTAGATTACGCCGATACCTCTGCCGTCCTCCCGACACTCTGGGAAGACGTGCTCAAAAACACGTATTTAACGTCCGCATACGGCAAAATTGTGCAGTGTATCAGTATGGCTAATACAATGGGATGCTTAGGACAAGAACCCCAGAATCGCCGGTGGCGATTCTGCCAAAACTTCTACATTACGGTGATATAACCAAATGCCAAATTCGATTCTAACAAATGGACACCGTACCCTCATTACTATCCAGGGCATCACGCCCCAGTTTGAGGAAGTTTCGGTAACGCCGCCCGGTATTAAAGCAGATGATCCGATAGAGCAGTCTAATATGCGGTCTGTTAATTACCGCACATTCCAGGGCGGGGCGTTGATGACTTTGAGCGAAATGACCGTGAAGGTCAATTATGCTGTCGGGGCCTTCTCCCTCTTGCTTCCGTTTATCCGCCAAAACCGATACGTCACAATTACGTTCTTCGACGGATCGAGTATCAGTCTTTACTGCATCATCACATCGTTCACGCCAGAAGAAACACAGACCAACGAGAAGCCGACCGCGACTCTTGTTCTGACCCCAAGCATGCTTACAACCAGTGATCCACCAACGGCTACCGGCATCACTTATGCCACTGTTGCTGCGACCACTACTGTCGCTCCTTAATTTTAGAAAAGAACCATGTCCAGTTTCAAATTCTCTGTCAAAACAAAGTCCGTCCCAGTGTATCTGGAAGACGGCGAAGGTGGCGAAGTCACCTACCAAATCCACCAACTCACTGGTGCCACAGCCGACGCTTTGCGTGCGGCCCAGGCAGCCAAGTTGGTGCTTGATTCCGAAGGTAACGTCAAGGAAATTAAGGACTTCACAGGTCAGTACACCGAGCTTTTAGCTCGGTGTCTGAAAGACCCCAAGGGCGAGCTTGTCGCACGCAACGTGCTCGAATCCTGGCCTGATGAAGCACTAAAGGGCCTGTATGACATCGCCGCTGACCTCAACGGGATGAAACCCAAGGCCGCAGAGGCCGACCCAAAAAACTAATAACGGACGACGAGTACCTCTGGTACAAGTTGTCACACGAACTAGGCTGGCCACTCCAACTCGTTAAGGAACTCACGACCCTTGACGAGTTTGTAAAATGGCAAGCCTATTTTCATAGGCGAAAGCTAGAACACGAAAAACTGGATTGGTACTTAGCAAGTGTCGCACACACAGTTGCAGGAGCGCTCGGGGGATCAAAACTAGCCCTGGACAAATACCTGCTTCGCTTCGAAGCACCAGTAGTCAAAGTCCAAACCCCGGAAGAAAGCAAAGCCATTTGGTTGGCTAGCCTAGGAGTCCAAGTATGAGCGGTCCAAGCCGAGAACTTCCACCACTCGTAGTCCGTATTGATGGTGACAATAGCGGTGCTCTTAAATCATTTAAGGGCACCATCGAGGCGGCTAAAGCTACGGCAAAAACTTTGGTCGGGGTGGTTAAAGAGTATGTCGCAGGAAGCAAGGCTGCCTTCGAGCGGGATTTTACGAATTACCGCCTACTCCAAAAAGCCAAAGAAAAGGAGACGAGGGAAAACTATCGTCGCATGAAGCAGTTGGACAAGGCTGCCAGCAAAATCGTCATTGCCGAAAACAAGAAAAGCCAAGCGGCGATACGTGACGAGCAACAAAAGACCGTTAAATTCTTCAGGACTAACGCCAAGTCACTAAATCGGGATTCTGAGCAGAATTACGGCAGGTTGACCCCTACGTTCAAGGGCACGAAAGGTGTTAAAGCCGCTAAGGGCGGCGTCGACCTAAATGCTCTCGTGGGTAACGCTGAAAAGACTGCCAAGGCGGTCGCTAGCAAGGATGCCAAAGTCATGGCCAAGGCGGATCGTGATCGTGCCCAGTCTGTCATGGGAGCACGTAATGCCCAACGAGCCCAGACTGCCCAGACTAATAAGGAAGCCGCTGCCGGTGTGGCTGAGAAACTTCGCAGAGACAAACAACTAGATAAATCGGCCAAGCAAAGCCGTACTGAAGAAGATCAAGCGTCACGAAAACGGATGCGACTCTGGGGCCGTGAAAAGGCCCAGGAAATCAAAAACGACAACGAGTCCATCGCACGATCGAGACGTGGCTACGTCTCGCGTCTGCGCGATTCGACGCAAGAAGCACTTCAGAATGCGAAGCATGATGAAGCTGCGATCAGGGATACCAAGAAAAAAGAAGACGCGAAGCGAAGTGGCTACGTCTCGCGTCTGCGCGATTCGACGCAAGAAGCACTTCAGAATTCCAAGAACGATTTGGCGGATATTAAATCTACCCAAGCCGCCGCTGAGAAGAAATCCAAAACGCTGCAAGGCATCCAGGATTTCTTTAAGAGTGCCCGTAACGAACAACTGAAGGCAGGGGTAGACGACGCGCTTCAGAATGCAAAGCATGACAGTGCCGCTATCGCCTCCACAAACAGAACTACGGAAAGTCGCGCTCGCGCTGTTCAAGGCATACGAGATCACTTCGCACGTGCGAATCGTGAGCGGCTACAGCAAATGGGCCGCGAGCTTACGCAGCAGGCCAGGAATGACGCTGCCGATATTCGCTATCGGCAATCACAAGAACGCAGGGACGCTAGGGCTGCCCGCGCCGCTAATAGAGGCGGCGGAATGGGTGGTGGCATGGGCGGACGTGCCGACCTATACATGCACTCGGCTGCCGTACAGAACATCAGCGGTGGTATTCGCAGCATCGTTGAGCCATGGGCGCAACTAGAAAGCCATATCACAACCATTAAGGTGTTCACTGGTTCAATGGAGAAGGCTCGCGATGTTGCTGCGCAGCAGCAACAGTTCGCTTTGGTGTCTCCATACTCCTTGAATTCTGTTATGGAAGCAACCGGACTCCTAATGAAGTTCGGTCAGTCTTCCGTGGATGCGGTTGCGACCGTACAGATGTTGGGCGATGTAGCAGGCGGCAGTTCCGAGCGATTGAAGCACGTGGCTCTGGGCATCGCCCAAGCGGTCTCGCTTGGCCGACTCCAAGGCCAAGAACTTCGTCAGATGACCGAAGGCGGTTTCAATCCGCTGCGTATCGCTGCTGAGCAGGCTTCTGGAGTAGGTGTTAAGTCGTCTTACACCGACGAAGAAGAAAAGTTGATCCAACATAAGATCGCAGAGTTTGATCACTTGATGCGTTCCAGAAAGCTGGACGCTAAATTTGCTGTCGCTGCATTGAAAATGACCACCAGTAAAGGCGGTCGGCACTTTGAGGCCGTTAAGGAAGCTTCCTTAACGCCTATCGGACTCGCAACGCAGATCATGGAATCGGTCGAACTTGTTGCAATCGAAACAGTCAAACTGTTTGATAAAGAACTAAAGGCCCTACTCCAGACTGTGCTAGATACGGTTACGGCATTCATCAAATGGATGCGGGCTAATAAGGCACTTGTAGCCCAGATAGCTATCTTAAGTGCTAAGATAATAGGAGCGTTCCTGGTATTCCACTTGCTTTCGTGGGCTATCGCCGGGGCTAGATGGGTCTTAGGAGGACTTTGGGAAGCCATGCATGTCGGATACAATGCCATCGCCGGGTTAATTGGATTCGTAGTTTGGCTGGCAGGAGCATTCACCGCAGAGGGGGCAGCCGCCACGTCAGCGTGGCTTGCGACGTTCGGGCCGGTAGCATTGATTACAATAGCGGTAGTGGCGGCAATTGCTGCCGTGACCGCTCTCGGATTTGCTATAGCAGTGCTAGGTAACGATAACGGCATACAGGGGGTATTCGATAACATCTATAATTTCGGCATGTTTCTGGTTGGCTTTTTCTACAACTTCGGCCATAACCTGCCGCTAACTTTCGAATTCGTTGCTGCTAATTGGCAAGTCATGGCATGGGATATGATGGAGACGATAGACAAGGCAGTCGTCGCGATGGGAAAAATTCTCTACGATTTATTTGTGGTCCAATTACCCCAAATGATAGAAGCCGGAAGTGCAATGGCCGGTGAGGCGTTACTTGGTTTAGTAGGTATGGGCAGTAAAAAAGCGAGCACGGGAGAAAGCGGCACAGCGCTGTTTGGCAACGACAGTATGGTTACTAAAATCCGGGAATCGCTTTACGGGGGGAAGCCGAAGGGTGGCTACGACACTAGCATGCTTAAGTTAGACACGCCCGACCCTACGGCATTCCTTAAACCGTACATGGGCGGTAGTGCCCTTAATGAAGCTGCTGTACCTGAGTGGCTCAAGAAATACATGAAAGAAGATGGATCGTATGATATCAATTTCGAGGATTTTGTTAAGAGCGAAGCCGATGCAGGGCCGGGGGGTAAGGGTAAGGGCAAGAAGGGCGCAGTCGCTACTCGCGACCACGCCCTTGTCGGAAGTAACGAACAGGCCCAACGAACCTACGACTATACCCAGGCTATGATGGGATCAACCGGGGCAGTGACCAAGGACAATGCACCATTGAAGCAAGTTGCTCTTTTAGAGCAAATTGCGCGTAACACGCAACCTGATAACGATCGAGGCGACTCGATCGGGGACATGGATATAGACTAATGACAACATACCCATATCTAGTAGGGGCACATAGCCAACGATTCCGACGGGATGACGAAGGTCACCGCTGGTACGATGTGGACTGGCACGTACAGACAGAAACCAAGCACGACAGTCTTGCTTGGATTCTGTCGAACTGGCCTTTATTCACAGTCGGGTCGCCTTTTGATTTATCCGCTGCGTGGCCCGAAATACGGGGCACTGATCCGTGGGCATTCTGCACGCCGGAGCTTAATATCTCGGCGCACCGAGGTATTAAGGAACAGTCGCCTGTACAAGACTGGATTGTTTCGCAGACATGGTCTACGAAACAAAGTGGCCGCTGCCAGCAGATTCCTATCGCGAATCCGCTGTACGAGCCGTACGAAATGACCGGCGACTTCGTCCATGAGAACCGCGAAGCGGCAGTGGATCGCTTCGGTAAGACTTTACAGCATCCGAACTTCCAGCCTATCAAAGGCCCGGCTGTCGAATACAAATACTCGTACCCGACGATCAGCTTTTCGTTCAATTCTGGAACACTACCATTATCGACTTACGTTGAACTAATCAACCACGTGAATGATGCCCCTCTGTGGGGGCTACCTGCACGTTGCGTCCGGTTCACGGACGCAAAGTGGGCGAGGAAGATTTACGGGGCTTGCGCCTATTACTTCAACGTCTCTTACACGTTCGAATTCGACATCAAGGGATTCGACCGTGCCGTTCCGGCTGAAGGTAGTATGAAGTTGATGGACGGTGGAAATTTCGGCGATCCGCGAGCATTCGAGCCCGCAAAATCGGCATCGGGTGAAAATATCATCGCGCAACTGGATATGTACGGTAGGCAACTAAAAATCGATCGCTTTGACGAGACCGGGCAGCCGGTCTTCAACGCAGTCCAGTACATCCAAACACCGCAAGTCCACGAGCAGGGCAATCTATTGCTTTTGGGCGTTCCATCTAGCTTAGCGTAAAATCATACCATGGCAAAAGAAAAACAAACACTCCAGTCAGATAAAACCGGATTCATGGGAGATCGAGCGACCATCATCGTTCGCGCTCATTACCAGGAATACGAGACAAATGAACTAACTACGGCCCAGCACGCCTTCGACTTCGTCAACGACGCATCCGATTCGGCTTGGCAGACTTCCCAGCGGGTCAGCCCGTCTAAGGCGACACCGCTGAATATCGGGCACTTGGACCCCGGTTCCTGTATCCTAACGCTGTCCCATGAAGTGCCTAAAATGACATCTTCCGTAGATGCCATCTTGCAAAATGCACTCAAAAGGAATACAATTAGAATAACTAATGCAGACGGTGTTCAGGTAGGAATCCTCCGACCTCGCCGGGCGATGGTTGTCGAATACGGGTTTCCCGTATTCGTACAGTCCAGCGATGCCACTGCCCTCCTAAGTATCACAGCGTTTCCGGTCCACAACAATGAAGAAATTCCTACTGAGTGAGTCCGACCGTCGTGAGCTAGTCGCTGCATTAGCAAAACAACGTAAAGGTCCGCCGCCCCGCAATATCGCCCGCACGCCAGTATTCCCTTCGCAAGAAGGCGATACCTACTGGGTAATCCCGCCCTGTGAGCAGGGATTACCCGCTGCCGAAATCGTCAACGGCGTCCCTACGCCTATTGGCGTACAGGCGTGCCTGTATCGCCACAACTGGGAAACCACACAAATGGAAGCAATGGTAGGCCCTACGGGCCTACCATTGCGTGTTCCAGTATTCAATTACTTCACGCAAGCGGAAAACAAGCTTACCCAGGTCTATAAGCAGAAGGACGGGACTTGGACTAACTCCCGTCCCGAATCATACAATATCGTAGAGAGCAACGCTGCTGGTGCAAGCTCGACTGCCACGACCACGATCCCGCTACAACAGAGCACGCTTGACCCACACTGTGCCAATACATGCAAGTGGGTAGCAGATGCTCAGGGCGTCTGGCAAGGACCGACGGGAGGATGTGCCAACGGCACATCCTCGACTTCATCTACGACCACAGGCACGACTGCTGCCCCTACGACCACCGGCAGCGGCAGTGGCGGTAGCGGTAGTTACAGTACCGCACTTCCTAATCCCCCAACGCTAGCACCTTGTATCCAAAGCCGCTGTCGCCTGATGTGCGGTAAGGTTACGGGCACTGCTACTGGGACCACAGTTACCGGAACGGGAACCACTACACCTACGCCGATGATCTACTATCGATCGACGGCGACAGGTACAGGTACAGGAACAACCGGCTGCCCTGATGGTTGTTCGTGCTATGGATTAGGCGATACGTGTTGGCTACTCGACGGTGAGCTAGTCTCGCACTGTATCGGCCCGGCTCCGACACAGGCCCCCACCACAACACTAAATCCACACGCACCCGCATGCGATCTCGCCCAGGCTATTTTCGGTACGCCTGACGATATTATCTCGCGCGCTGCCGTACACGGCGGCGTTGCAGAAACCTGGGAAGTCTGCCAAGATTGCGATACCGGGAAGACTCCATTGTTCCCGCTAGGCGGGGAGGAATTCCGTAATTCTGACCATCCTAATCTAGTCACAGTCTACGAATCGATCTGCGTCGAATCCCCATGCTCGATAGACGTCCCGCCTGAAGTTCCAGGACGTGCTGTTTTCCTAGCTTACAGCTACGAAAAACAACTATTCCGATGGGCCGGTGCTGGTCAGTGGCTAAAGCGGCAGACGGGCCGGTTTAGGGCTAACTGGTTCTCATGCACGCCGTGTTTGGGACGCCCCGAGACTTCACCACCGCATTGGATATACGAAAGCACGATGCTGAATGCGGCTAACGGCGTTCGGTACGACGAAGCGGCTGGTGTCTACGTGTTCGAAGTCGAATGCAAAGACGGGCTCAGTTGCACGTCTTGCGGACGTGCTCCGTACGTCACTATCCCAACAACCATCCCAGCACCGACCACAACGGGCACTGGCACCACTTCGGCACCATCCTCCACCACTTCCGGCACTGGCACAACTACCGCTACGCCTACGACCACGCCAATCCCGTGCTCGTGTGAACGTCCGACACACTGTGGCGACCCAGGCGAATGTGCTTATACCAGATGCTCGATCGGCGGATCACTACTACCTAGAAATTCTAATCTGGCATGCTTCCCAGATTCGACTACTGCTGGCCCGTATACCACTGGTGCCGGTACGACACTAAGTCCGAATCAGTGCATTGACAGTTACGGTACTCTCTGTAATTGCGGCGGTATACCTACGACACGTCCCGCCACGGGCGGGACGTGTCCTCCGGGACAGGTATTGGTTCATGGGGCAACACCCTGCGATCCGCCATACTGTGTAGACGCCTCAAGTGGACCACCTGCAACAACATCGTTCCCAATACCCTGTCTAGGTTACTGTAGCTATGTTTCGCGGGTTGTTTCTTTCGGGCCGCCGGTGACGTATGTCTGGACCCTGGAAAGTAACGGTTGTTCTAGGATAAGCAACTGCTTCTGCGAAGCCCCTAATTTCGATCCGGGCGGGTGTAATCTCCGGTATGAGAACGGGTGCACGGCCAGGGCGGGTGCCACTACCCTGCCACCTTGTAGTTGTTGCAGCTTTGCTACAACAACTGCTGGTCCTCCTTGTCTATCTGGCCGTTGCCGATATGCCTCCAACGGGGCGGGCGGCTGGACTAAGACCATTGACACTTGTCCCACCGGGACACAGTGTCCGTGTGCTTCTGCTGCTAGTATCGGAAAGCCGTCAAGTAATGACTGTGATGCGTTCACACTAGCATGCGGACAAGAAGGTCCGACAACGACTCCGAGCGGGACCGGAACTACGATCCAGCCTACCGGATACGGATGCTGCGTAGAAGTGTGCATCAGTGGAAGTTGGTTGTACAACTGCCAGCCGGTCGCGACCGCAGCGGACTGTACGGCACTAGGCGGCACAGTTAGTACGAATACTAACTGTACTGATACAGGTGGCGTGTCGCAATGCGACCAGACGAATGCCGATGGTATCTGCTGCCGATCAAACGGATTGGGCGGTTATAACTGTTCTGAGCAGGATGCCCATAGCTGCATCGTGACCGGCGGTACCTGGCGTTCAAGACGATCAGGTGCCTATTGTGATGCAAGAAGTAATTCCTGTCCACACAGCAGTTGCCTTTCCACCACTACGGGCACCACCGGAACAGGCACCACAGCCGCTCCAACAACGACAGGTGGTGCCACAACGACCGGCGGGGCGACTACCACAGCCGCTCCAACAACGACCGGCGGGGCGACTACGACCGGCGGGGCGACTACGACCGGCGGGGCGACTACGACAGGTGGTGCCACAACGACAGCCGCTCCAACAACGACAGCCGCTCCAACAACGACAGCCGCTCCAACAACGACCGGCGGGGCGACTACGACAGGTGGTGCCACAACGACCGGCGGGGCGACTACGTCGGGCGGCCTAACCACCGATCCTCCTCCAGGATAATAATCACTAAACCACTTGCACAAAAGACCTCCATCAGCTATACTAATGGAGGTCTTTTGTATCACCTACACTAATACTACGGAAATAAACGAATGGTTAAATACACCATTGCCATGTCCACGTTCGATGACTACGATGGCGTGTTCTTCACGATCCAGTCGCTTCGGATGTATCATGATCTCACGGATACTGAGATTATTGTCCTGGACAATAATCCGACCGGCCCGCACAGTCAAGACCTCAAGAACTTCATCAACAACATCCAGACCCCTGAAGTCCCGATCTCCTACCACATAATGGAAGGACAGACGGGTACGTCGGCAACTCGGCACAAGTTGTTCGAGTTAGCCACAGGCGAACTCGTAATCGTGATGGATTGCCACATTCTCCTACAGGAAGGTGCCCTGGAAAAGCTGCATCGATTCTGGGAGTCTGCCGACGAAGATATGAAGAAGAATATATTCGCCGGGCCGCTCTTGATGGATGGGTTGAATTACACAATGACCCACTTCGATTGCGTCTGGAGAGACCAGATGCTCGGAACTTGGGCAAAGGCATGGAAGAAAGACGGTGAATACTACATCGCCATGCGTAACCCGGACGATGAGAAGACTATCTTCATTAAGGAAATCATGGGCGATAAGCCTGTGATGACCCTTAATTGTATCTGGCCTGGACACGAAGCCGCCCTAGAACGTATGGGATTCGAGGGTGCTGGCATGAACGGCGATGACGTGCCGTTTGAAATCCCAGGCCAGGGCCTAGGATTGTTCATGGCTGCCAAGGAACACTGGCTAGGCTTCCACCCCGACCATAAGCACTTTGGCGGGGAGGAATGCTACATTCATGCCAAGTATCGACAAGCAGGTCGCAAGGCTCTCTGCTTGCCTTGGATGGTCTGGAATCACCGATTTGGTCGCCCAGGCGGACCTAAGTATCCTATTACCCGCGAAGGTAAGATGCGGAACTACGTCCTTGAGTTCCTGGAACTCGGCTGGGACTTAGAGCCTATTCGCCATCACTTCATCGACGAAGTTGGCTTGCCAGCTTCGGCGTGGGAGGCTGTAGTAGCCGATCCTGTAAACTTTGACCCCTATTTCGGGTGGTCACCAAATACTGCCCCAAGCAAGATGGTCCCAGATGCCGTATCGAATCTTGGTATGTGGCTGCCTGTAGGACATGACGACTTGCTCGGCATGGCCGTAGCTACGGGAGCACACGCACGTGATTTGAATCCACACTTTACGGTATTCATGGAACATGCTCAGAAGTCTCGATCGGTTCTGGAGATCAGTAAACGCCGCGAGACCACTTTATGGCTCGCAGCGGGCCTAGCCCAGAGCCGTTGCAAGGGGTGTAAAAGTTCGGAGACATGCGACCGCGAAGGCTGTAGTATGCCCCGAATGGTCTCTTTCCAGATGGAAAGAGACACGTTAATTGACGTAGTAGCCGATCTGGCGAAAGACACGATCGACTTCGAAGATACGACGTATACGTCGTACGACGATCCGTTGTTCATGGGGGAAGATCGTTTCGATCTTCTCTACATCCACCACAAGCATACCTTCACTATGCTCAACAGCCAGCTTACTACGTTAGGTAGGCTGACTGACAAATATATCCTCTTGACTGGAACAGCCCGTGGTGCCAACGGCATTAAGGGCGAAGATGAGTCTGTGCCTGGACTACTCCACGCAGTGCGTATGTTTGTTAAGAACAATCCTGAGTGGTTTGTAAAGTCGCACACGGAGAATGCCTACGGCATGACTGTGTTGTCGCGAGTAGAGGAAGATCGGCCAGAAGTCGAAATCAAGCCGTGGCCACCAACTAACGACAAGGGCGAGGTATGTGGTGTCGGGCAAGAGATCAAGAAACTCCTGTCTATGCTGGGTATCGAATCCTCTGCCAACTGTGCTTGCAACGGCGAAGCGTTGCGGCTAGACGGCGAGGGGCCGGATTACTGTGTTGAGAATATCGAATCGATCGTCGATTGGATGCATACGCAAGCAGTCCAAAGACAGCTTGAGAAGTTCTTCTTCCGGCCTGCGGTACGGGCAACAGTCCATATAGCTATCCGGCGAGCCCGGAAAGCTATAGCAAAAAAGACTTGCTGGTAAGCAAGTCTTTAGTAGGTGATGCAAACACCCCCGGCACTAGCCGGGGGTGTTTTGTTTGGGTGCCGTAATCGGAGTTAGGCCCGAAATACCTTCGCCATTTCGTGCACTTCCAAAGCCTTCTCGCTGTACTGCGGGATCAAAGGCCCCGTAGCGGGAGATTCAGGAATCTCCCCATACTTCCAGACGCCGTTTTCGATATGCCCAGACGAGTGGTTATCGTGCGTCATATCCCACATATAAACGTAGGTAGGGCTTACCTGATGACCAGCTTCACCGTATGCGACCCGCATACGGTGGAGGAACAACTGATCGAAGGCTGGATCAAGCACGTCCCGATAGACGTGGTTGTATCCGCCAATCCCCTCCAGGGCAGTTCGGCGGTACGCCGAACTGGCCCAGAATCGTCCACCAGAATCCTCTACCCGGAACTGGTGCATATAGGTCGAGTAGACGCGACTTGGATACGACCAGACACTGTCCTTGAGAACAGCAGCGTGCTGGGAGATATGATCCTTTAGGTAGATGTCGTCGTCGTCTACGACGCAGACGGCATCGTATTGGATGCCCTGTATTTCATTGGCAAAGTGGATACCGTGGGCGTACTTCGTGAGCAAGTTAGGAGCGCGTCCAGGCATCTTAACCATGTAGACACGGCGCTTTGCGCCAGTTGGCCCGAGGAACGTATGTGTGTATCTGTGCGGTTCGAATCCTTCCTTACGGTCATCAAGTATGAGGATATCGATCTCGTCATCGTGGTCCTGGTCGATGAGGGATCGAACCAAGGTCTCGATCCAGTGCTGCTGGTGATTAAAAACTGCCGCTAGTGCCAACATTCTCATGATTTGCGAGCCTGTAGTTTCTTCAAAATTAAAGTGATTGGATTGGTCGGGCTTCGGCCTACGTTGCCGAAGCCCTCGAAGTCATCCCGATCCTTCGGGTGGAAAAGAGGCTGCCGCTTGGCTGCCCTTTCCCGGTAGACTTCGATTCGTTCTGGCGTTCCAGGTAGTGTATACGACGGAAGCATAGAATTCGGAAAATCTCCCGAAATTTCTGGGCCAAATATCAGCATCGCTTCCTCGCGGCTGAATGGCATGAAACGCTCTGCTTCAGGTAAATGGTCTTGTGCTTTGGCCATTAAAGTTCGATCACGTTCTCGATAGCGGCAAGTTCTGGCATGTGGGTAACGATTATGAATTGAAACCCAGTCTCAGTAGCCAGAGATTCCAAGAGGCCGACCAGGCGGCCTCTGTGTTCTTTAGATAGGGCGATAAACGGCTCGTCAAGGACGAGCAGTTTACGTGCCTGGGGGACTCGTAAGATTAGCGTAGCTAATCTTAACGCGAAGCAAATGATGCTGACGACCCCGCCACCGCAAGCGGTGACTGGGTCATACTCGTTACCATCGTCGTCGCGTAATACGCAACGTGCTTCGGTCTGCTCTCGTTTGCGTTCGAAAACGAGAGCAAAGGTGTACTTGTTTTCGGGGAAGATTGCCTGAAGGCAACGGGTCACTAGGTCCGCGATCGTTTTCTCGCATTGCTGCTGCGTTAGCAATGCGAGTTCTTGGACCTGTAGCATTACTGAATCTAATGCTGTGGCTTTAGATGCTAGTAATGCTTGCTTGACGCAGGCACGTTCTTTAGCAACAGCAGCGGCATCGTATTCGGCTTTTCGCCCGGCGTAGCGTTCGAGGTGCTGTTTTATGAACTGGTCGTAGAGGCTCATTGACACAGAGCCTCGTATTCTTTTTTAAGTTCTTCGAACTTAGCCAAACATGCGGCTTCAGAAGCCTCAAGTTCGGTAATCTTAACTTTAGCTTCCTTGATTGTGGCTACGCCAAAATCGGCCTTCATTCGTTTGAGGATGCTATCTCGCTGGCCGATCGTCTGATTGATTTTTGCCTTAATAGCGGCGAGTTCGTTTTCTAGCTTTTCAAGTTCTTTGTCCACAACAACGCTCTTTCTTCTGGAAGGTACACTTGCCCTTCACGTCGAATGGGCAAGGGATAGTAGAGGATAGTACCGGCTTATGGGAAAGTGCGATGATTTCATCGCACTTTTCGCAACGTATCTCAATCCGCAAGAGCGGCGTTGAGTTCTGTGTAGACTTTTCGCTGCTCTGCATCGCTGTTTTCCTCGGCCATACGTCGAAGTGATTCACGGAAATTTACCTGGGCATTATCTGCCGTCTTCAGGTATTCTACCACAGACTGCGTTTCGGCTAGCGACGAAACGGCTAGCGACGGCTGCCAGACAGCAGGGATAGAATCAGGAAACAGATGGGCGGCGTACCCATCGTCTGCGAGGACTCCTAGAAGCGGCACGTGGTTTTGCTGGTTTGAGGCGAAGCCGAAAAGTGATCCATGGTTGACGAACTTCCCCGAAGACCAGCTTTGGTGGTTGTCGCCGATTGCGATTCCTGTGAAATATTGGGCATAGCTTGATATGCCCAGCACATTGGACTCGCCGGTAGCACCCACATACTTCGTATTGTTGGTGATCCAGGTATACTTATGCAAGGCAGCCACGCCACGCTTCGCGGGGCACGGCGTATTCGGCAGGGTATACTCTCCCCAGGGCATAGACCAAATCGCCACGCCGGGGTTTATCTCGTACCATGAACCGTGCGGCAGGTCGATTATGGAACCTGCCTTGACTAATGCACCGTAGGCACCATCCATACGATCTGCGAGAACGTGGTTCTTAAGATCATGCTGCCCTGGAATACAATAGACGTCACCGATAGCCTGCTCGAACATGCTGATCGCCCACGATACCAGACTCGCAGGCGGGTCTGGTCTATCGAACAGATCGCCTGCTATTAAGATGGGCGTAATCCCGGCTATTTGAAATAGGTCGAGTATCTTGGCTTCCATGACTTCGTACCACGAAGTTTCGGCCCGCGAGCAAGGAGGCGACTGGCGTAAATGCCAGTCGCTTGTGGTGATTAGGTGCATTATCCAATATAGTCCCAGGTTTTAATCCAACTACGTTCTTGTGGGCATGGACGCGAGCCCGGAGAATTCTCCGGGCACGTTCTAGTGTCTGGTGCCATGACCGTTGGTATTCAACCGTACCGGCCAAGCCGGTACGGTTGTGTGTTAGTCGCAGTGCGGACGTATGATTCCAGAGCATTCTAGTCTTTTTCCTTGAGTAGCCACTTATTGGAAATAACCTTGAATGCATTCCCCCGTTCCAGGGCCAAATACGACTACTTCCAATTCATGCTTAGCGGGTGCCGTGAACGGAAATTCATTCGGATCGAAGTAGTTCACTGAGTTGCTTAACCTTCCGTGAGATTTCATCATTTTGCGACTTAGACAATTTTGGCATACGGCGTACACGCAGCTCAGATGTCTTAATAATCGTTCCTGAAGCGCGGACCTTATATCCCACACTCCAATAGAAAACCGCTCCCTCGGCCAGCAAGGGTCGGTCAAATGGACTGAACTCTGCTAGGTAAACGTCCGCGAATTCTTGTGGAGATGTATCGTCTGTTAAGTCAAACATCTCGCAAGACACGATATCATCGTACACTCCGACAACTACGCACTCCCATTGCTGCAATACCTTCACGCGCTTGCCGTTCATTTCAACAGCGTAAGATTCTTTATGCATGGGGCGTTGCTTTTTTCGACGAGGAAGACGAGCCATTGTTATCGGAGATACTGACTCACCGTCGGTCGCGTTAATGCTCTCTGCTTCGGTGTTTTCGATGGCCCCCACCTCTCCGGTCGGTTTACTGAACCACCAATCGTCCGCTCGAAGTTTCCTTGTCTCGATGCTGAACTCTGGGTCTGCAACTCGAGAATCCGTTGACTGCATCAAAATGCTCATGATTTATCTCTACAATTTTCTACCACACTGAGAACAGGTAGCTCGCTCCGCGAGCACCTGTTCCAGCTTCCGTTCCGTGATTCGGTATTTAGTTACTTCATTTTCGTATTCCTCATACTGGTTGACTAGGTCGCGAATCCGACTTGAGTTCGTTGGTTGTGCAAGTATCTTAGCACAACTTTGCCGAAGCGTGTCAGAAATTCTCGATTTTTGCTGAACTATTTCTAGCGTCTGCTTGCCAACTTCCAGAAAATCCGCCTCCAGCGCCCGGCGTTGTCGGCGACATGCTACCAAACCTTCCAAAGCGGCACCTGCCGCTTCCAAAGTCGATAAGGCTGCAACAGCCTTGGTTTCAGCTACGAGCGATTCTAGGTCCTGTTTTGTGGCTTTGGTGGCCTGTAGTTTCCTACCGGCTTCTAGAGCACTGTCACAGGCAGCAGATAGCTGAACTAGAGCAGTCCCGCTACCCCGCAACTGGACTAACTCCCACGTATGTAGTCCTAGATCATTTATTGCATCGGCGAGGCGTGTGATGGTATCAGCCTCTATCTGTAGTAGCGTAAGCATATCCCCCATTCGGGGGATATGCTTATTGGCTTCCAGGTACGCTTCGAAGCCGGTTAGTTCCTGCTCCGTGGCCTCTAGGAGGATATTGTTCTGCTTCGACCGTTCCTTTAGCCAGCTAATGGCACGGTCAATGTCTTCCAGAGAAACGATCTTGTTGATCTCCCGGGCTACTTGTCCGGGAGTCAACGATAGGAGAAAATGAGGATCGTGTTGGGACTGGAAATTAGTTTCCGTCAGATTCAGTACCGTCGCGATCGGCAACGGCTGGTCGCGAGCACAGGCTAAGAACTTCGGCAGGTCGTTAAGCTGGTAGCCGTAGCCCCGAGTGTCCTTGAACCGTTCGATTACGTTAGGTCCGTCCGCGATTACGTTAGGTCCGTCCGCGATTACGCGGACGGACATTTCTGATTCCCCATTGGTCGTCAGGCCCGTGGCGGTTTCATGCAAAGCAAGAAACCGCAACCCACGGACAACGGCAGACTTGCCGGTGTCCGACGGTCCTGTAATGACGTTCAGTCCTGGCCTAAGCGGCAGGACTGAACGTCGGTGGGATTGAAAGTTCGTTAGCTTGATTTCTTTTAGCATCCCAGTTCTCCTGGCCTGTGGTAGCTTTGTTTGGGTAATGTGCTGGTCCAAATCTTGGTTTGCTTGCCCGCACAGTACATTTGCTGGATTCCTAGATCGAGTTCCGCGAGGGAATCGATCCCGTTGTAAAGCATCAAATCGTTAGGATCAATTCGATGAATCGAATTGAATCCGTCAGTTGTCTCAGTTTCGAACGCCTGTTCTACGCCTTTGGCGTAGAACGGCTGGCCTAGCTCCACGAACGCTTGGAATTTCAGGCCCGATACCGCAATCTGCGGATCGGCCATGTGTGCAGAAATCATCGTATCCCAAGTCCAGCGGTTTACTTCGACGCCGTAGAACTGCCGACTCCAACGATCCTCGAACTTAAGATTGGCGGCTATTTTGTAGGAATCAGACAGTAAGTAGTTTCGCCACGCATCAACGAGCATATCGTCCATCATGAATGCGACACACTTAGGTTTGTCGCCTTCCAGCCACGCCACGGAAGCTGAATATATTTTGGCCCCAGGCTTGGTGCATTTCAAGTGGTTGGTTTCGTAGTCAAACGCCGAGAAGACAGACTTTCCCGCTTCCTGCAAGGCACGGATGATATAGTTCTTCTGCCTAGGCATTTCCACCATCTTGGCGTAGTCGGGCACTACGTCATACGGTCGACCCGTCGACCGTAAGGCATACCGTAGCCAACGGAAGTGCTGTATCTTGCTTACGTCTGGATTCAAGAGTCGTCCGTCTTTCATCCGACCGGCAAAGCCGATCGGATAAACCCAGGCGTTGAGTTCCCGAGAGGGAATACGACGCCCGTACCAGCGATCCCGCATTTCTGCGGGATGCTGCCATAGGTAATCGATAATAGAGTCGTTTGCCTGCCGCCCTAAGACGATAACCGTCTCGGGTTTGATTGATCGGAGATTCTCGATCAGCAAAGGCTGGCAATGTCTCCAGCTTTCAGGATTGTCGCCATCGCAGGATGATGCTGCCAGCAGCGTCACGTTACCAAGCATGGCCCCGTGCTGCTCCAGCATAGATGCCAGCTTGGGTTCGTTTATGAGACCGTCGGCCCGGTCTTCCGGTGAATCGATAACGATCACCGTCTTCCGGGCCGACTGCGGCATCTGCTTAGGATGGCGGCATTTGGATATCAATCCACATGCCGTACAGTCTGGGCCTAGTTTAATGGGTGCCTGGATTGTAACCTTGGGGGATAAGAATGTGAACATTATTGCTTTGTTGCTGAGACTGCGTAGAGGAAACCGTCGCCCTTGATCCGTAGGCACGAATCGCAGATTGCGATTGGTGCCCCGTGCTTCAAGATCAATGATAACACGGATGGATTTACTTGTAAATCCATATCGACCCCGTCGTAGGTAATTGGCTTTTCTTCCTCAGTATCGCCAAAGACGGATTCGGCTTTGACGATCAGGGTGTTAGCCCGAAGCTGCAACATGACCTTCTGTTCTTCTTTCTTATCCAGGACGAACGCCATGGCCCGATCGACTACTTCCGTAGCCGATCCAGGCAGCACGATCTCCCTGATCTTCGCCTCGGTGAAGATCGACGTAATGTCTGGATATTCTTCACCTAGCCGACGTACGGAGATAATCAGCCCAGAGTAAGTCTTCCAGTGAATCCAGTCACGTGTATAGCTAACGGCAGCAGCACCGATTCCGTTCAGCGCTTTGCAGCTAGTTGCCCTAGCCAATATGTGCGGTTCCGTCGCACCGGTGGCGACGACGAACCGCATAGCCTGATACTTGTTAGTCGCCTGCATCCCGCGAGGGGTGAAGTCGACGCAATTCAAAGCAAACGGTTCGGCATCCACAGCAGCACAGGCTGCCACCATACCTAGGGCCTCTGAGAAGATCGGAGGCAGGTCTGTGAAGTCTCCAGGTTCTTCGACTTCGTCTGTTTCCAGCAGAATGTCGGTAGACACTTTGATGTTCTGGCGGCGACCGGTTCCCTTGATCGTAAGCTTCCCATCCACTAAGTCGATATCGACTTCTAGATCAGGACTCTTGCGTAAGGTATCCAGTAGTGTCTTAGCTGGCACGGCACACCTATACGGAAACGGTTCCCCTAACGCATTGGTTACACCAACGCGACAGAGGATTTCCCCATTATACGTGTGTAGCGTCCCGTCCATGAACACGTAGCAACTACTTTGCTCCATGTTCTCTTTGGTGTTGAGTCCCGCAGAGCAGGACTCAAGCGTTCGTAGTAGGTCTTGTCGGTCAAACTTCATTTTCGTTCCATTCGAATTTTATGCCGATGCCTGTTTCCGTGTGCGGGAAGACGGCTTCACGCAGCGGTAACACTGCTTTGAATCCCACCGACTTGAGAAACAGTTGTGCGTCTAAATCTTCTTCAGGCACAGTATAGATCATTCGATCAACAGTTGGCGGTTTGTCCGCAATAACTCGTAGAAGTAATCGAGTTCCGATGCGTATGCGTCGAAACTCATCACCTACCAGTAGGCGGTCGATACGAATCGTATTTTCCGATGACCAAGTAGTCACAACATACCCGACAATTTGTCGGGTATGTATGTGTGCTGCTACGTGAACTACGGTATGTGATTCCTCGTCCATGTCCAGTCTATTCTGCCACCACCTATTACTCTTACGGAATTGCTTGTTGGTAGCATCTAGAGCCTGGATTGATCTCAAATCGAGTGGTCGCGCTACTCGATAATTAACGTAGTTTACTAATGCGGTCATTTGTAATCTTGTAGCCAGTCACGGTTTGCGGGGGTTAATAGTATAGACAAGAGTCCGAAGCCATTGCGACAGACTATGCCCTGGTGGGATAAGCCAAGGTCGTTGGTGACGTATATTGCAGGGTGTCTATCGCGTTTGTGGATGAGTAGCCAGTACGGCGTACCGGCAAGCGAAGCCGCTTTCGCCGACTGTGCGACGAAAGCGTTCATGCCGCCCTTACCGCCTTCGAGTATGTCGTAGATATGCAACGTATTGTACCCACGCTTAATCTCGATGGTGAATAAGTCAAGTAGCTTCTGGCCTGCGGCATCTTGGGCACAAAGATCGCCACATGCGTTGGCGGTCTTCTTGCCTTGTTTGGCCCGTTGCGTAGCCCTGCCACCGCTCTGGGATGATCTCCAAAAGAGATCATCCCGTTCGCCTACTGACCACCAGAGACTTAGTTCCTTGGCAAGGGTCCGCTCGTAGGCGGACCCTTTTGCTGCTCCGTTAGTCATTTGTATTGACCAGTCCGATCAAAAACAAGGGTACGACGTTCGCGGGCTTCTCGCTTAGCGTCGGAGATTTCTTCCCTGATCTCTTGGGGCGTGCCCGAGCCGCTCATATCACGCTCGGGCACGCCGTACTGCCTACGCCATGCCTCGTGAATCTTTATGGCATCCTCCTTCTCCAACACGCCCGACCCTGCTGCGGCGATGCAGACCTCGGTTGCTTTTTTCCAGGCTAGCATTTCGACTTCACTGGTGCATGGGATGATGTTAAGACTGCCTACCTTGATAGGCCAGCCATAATCGATCATAAGTCCGACACGGACTTCCTCACTCATCAGGACAACTAAGTCAAGATCGGATGTTGGAGTTGGGATTCCGTACATACGACTACCGGTAAAGAATGCTTCCATGGCTACAGCACCTTCAATTCTAGTTTAGATTCCTTGGGGGCGTTCGCCTCGGCAACTTGTAGTTGCCAAGACAACGTAAAAGCATCGTTGCGATCAGAGCGGATTTGCTGCTGCTCACGGATTGCTTTCAGCCAGTGGTTAAGTTGATACGGATCGATATTCCAGTTGCGGTCCAGGATACCAAGTCGTTCGGCAGTCTTCACTGGAATCTTGTCAGTTTCTTCATAGTCCAGCAATCGCTGTTCGTCACGAGGACGAACGCGAATGTGCCTAGGTAGCTTAGGCGTAGGGTGCGCTTCGGCAAACGCTTTCGCAGAAGCGTAAGCAATAGCCTTCTCGGACTTAGCAAACTTCCGCTTTTGTTCGCGTACACGTAGAACTCGTTGTCGTTTAGTTTTCTTGGAGATCATTCCACTATTCCTTCGGGGACGTAATTAGTCGAACCTATCGTCTCGGCGAGCAGGTTCCAGTTTAACCGCCGTGGCGGTTGTTCTTGTAGTACGTTAGCTTGCGTCCCTGGATAGGGGAGCGTCACTAACGGCTTGTTTCGAGTATAGATATCTAACCCATTGGAAAACAGATCATACTTTTTGTTTTCCGGTTTAATCTGGCCATTGAGCCACTTGATAGCAGTCTTCTCCGCTACGCCCGGAATGCCTTCGACGTTGTCGGAGGTACAACCAGTCCAAGCCTTGACGCTAGCCCACTGAATGGGGGATATCCCCCATTCAGTACGGAACGATTCTTCGGTGACCTGCTTATGGCTGACTGGATTATAGATCAAAACGTCGGGCCGGAGCAACTGGTATAAGTCAGCATCGGTGCTGACGATAACCAGTTGAACACTTGGATTGTTGACGATGATTGATCCGATCATATCGTCGGCTTCGTAGCCAGTCTGCCCGAACTGATTAAACGCACCCATTCGGCTAAGTAGCTGGGGCATGCGATCGATTTGTCGGTGCATGCCCTGGCGCTCCCTCTTGGCTTTAGGATCAGCCGCTTCCTTGGCTTCCCGCTCCGATCTACGCTTCTGCTTGTATGGCGGATAGGCTTCCTGCCTGATCGACTTCCGTGAATCGAAGGCGAAGGCGAAGTTATGCGTACGATAAATGCGTTCCAGTTGTAGGCAAGTTTGCCACAACTGGTAGAGAACGCCTGTATACTCGTTAGGGTTATCCGGGTGCGTAAGTTCGCCTACCGTGTGTAGGGCACGGTAGGCGAGATTGGAAACGTCTATGATTATACACTTTTTCATTTTCGCCTCATGCACCCGCAAACAAGTAATGAATACGCCACTAAGCAGGCGTAAAACCACCAAAAATCTTTTAGATCGACTATCATTCGTATCGGCTTTTCCGTTCGACTGTCATTTGATTACGCCAGTCAGTGTAGCACTTGACGAGGAACTCGCCAAGTGCTGATTCCAGATTTGATTTCTCGATATAGGAAATCAAATCCTCGTAGAAGTACGACTTATCGCCCAGGAATGGTAGCTTGTATCTGCCACCTGGGCAAGTAATGTACTTGTTTGCTACAAGCCAGTTTAGTGTCGAGCCGGTCCCATCAACACCGAAAGTCGGATAAAAGTCTAGATCAAATGGAACCTTCGATCCATTCATCCGGTTCTTCACTACCCTGACCGTGACTACATCGCCGATCTGCGTCTTTGTTTTCTGGACTTCCTTCTCGATCTTGCCGGATAGTTTAGTCTCAATCTCGATGTGGCACCAGAATTTTAGAGCCCGACCGCCAGGGACAACGTCACTCGGCGAATACTTATTCGCCTTGTTCACGTTGTCGCGGTGCTGCGATACTCCTAGGAGTATTGAGCCTGTCTCCTTTAGCTTCGGCACCAGCAACCGCAAGCGGTCGCTGTGGATGCGTCCGTGGGCCATACCGTAGCTACCGTCAGGGTCTTTGTCTTCGGCCCGTGCCTTTGCGGAGTCTTCGATATGCTTGATGGCGACGGCAGGCAGCCATGAGTCCCACGAGTCGACTAGCACGATCGCCGGTTCGCGATAGATAACATCCATCGCGTCGTACAGGTGGTCAAGGCTCTCGGCTTTCATGTGCTCTAGCCGGTTCGCCAACTTCGACCCGAAAAAGGTTTCGGTGTCAAAGTTGCTACCGTTTTCCCCGTCGAAGATCACCAAGCGGTGATCGGCGTACGCTGTATTATTGGCGGCTTCCGCCAATAATACTTTGGTGTAGTAGCTCTTGCCGCTACCGCTGGGTCCATGGAACCAGCAGTAGCGGCCAGGGCCGACTGCTTGGCCGATCTTGCCGGATACCATTAAATCAAACAGATCGCAACCTAACGATAGGTCTGGATCAGCAAGAATAGTATCCTGCATGTTCTCGACAGCTTGTGCCAATTTATCTAGTTTGTTCATTAGTTACCTCGTCTGCTATCAGTGCGTTCAGTAGTTCTGTTACCGTCGCATGCCAACTACGCAATCGGCTTTTAGGGACCATACAGTGCGGCGATTGGAATGACTCAATTTCGCTTTTGAGTTCTTGAAGCTTAGTTATCTTATCCATGTTTTCCTCAGAGTGTAAAAGAAAGTAGCCCGCTTTCGCGGGCTACTTGGCAGTCGTCCCCCGACAACTACTGTTTCAAAATGCCGGTGGGAATCATTCCCAACCGGCATCAAAGGGTGCGTCTGCCGGGACAGACGACACGACTTCAACGTCATCAGCAGGCCGGGTAGCCTCTGACTGTTGGCGTGTTCGGCTTGGTCTGGCCGGAGCATCTTCCTTTGTTTGGCTTTCTGGTGGTGCCGACTTGGTTACCGGCACACAATCGATGAAGCGTGCTTTCGCTTCATCGTAGGATAGTTTATTCAAAGCTGCGTCCAAGTTAACAACAGTTGCCATTGCCTTAGCTACTTCGCCGTCGAGTCCCTTGTGCGGACTGAAGTCAAAGACTCCGGCTTTATAGAACTTCGATCCCTCGTAGCTCCCTTCGGCCCAATCAAACTGAATGATCGATCCTTGTCTAGGATCAGCAAAGACGCCCGCATGCTCTTGGCCGCGTCGCTTTTTCTTCTGGTTCGCTGCTTCGAACAACTGCTCTGCGAAATTCGCATAGCTGAAGTCGAGCACGTAGTTCTTATTGACGTCTTGACCGTCCATGGTCAAGACGTACACGTTCATCAATCCCATGCGTTGAGCACGTTTTTTGATGCCTGCTGCTGCGAGCGCATCGCCGATCGGACACTTCTCGTTGAAGGTCTGAGCACAGTCAAAGTAGGAATCTTTGCCCGCAGGGCCAAGATTCCTGTGCCGGAAGTAGTCACGGAAAAAATACATTTTTCCGGGAGCTACTCGCGGCGAGCAGGTCGTCTTGTATGGAAGCACTACCAATTCCATTTGGCAGGCTTTTGCAATCTTCAGCCGTGGCACGGACTTCGGAATGTTAATCATGTAGAACCCAGGACCAGTGTCGCCAATGCGTGCGACTTCATCATCGATCGAGAGTACGTCAGTTTCGAGTTGTGTTGTCATTTATTCAGCCATGCCTACGGGGTTTGAGTTGGTGAACCCGCGAATGACGAGTTCTGTAAGGTACTTGCACGCCGAACGCTTTACGTCCAAGGCGTTTACGATTGCTCGTGTGTTATCCACGGCAAACTTAGCAGCGATCAAAGCTTCTTCCGCTGCGATAACCGCTGGTTGCACTACGACGAGTGTATCAACAAGATTTTCGGTCATCTTAGGAAAACCGTAAGAAAGTGGATCATTTCTGATCGCAAGTTCTGTCTTGGCTTTGATCAAGTTCAAAGCCTGGGCGGCTTTGTGTTGCTTGTTTAGTTCATCGGCCAAGGCCGATTCCCAAGTCGAGATATCTTGCGGCAGCACAGCTAGTGCTTCAGGAAGTCCGCCGACGCTCACTTCCAAATCTACATCTTCTTTTGTCATGATGACATTATACCTTACTGGGGGACACGTTTGGTCACACTCGGTGACCGTTATTGAGATTAACTATAGCTGCTTGGCAGCAATAAGCTTCCAACAAACTGCTAAAAATCCCGCTTTTTTCGAATTAAAAAACGGCTCTCGCATTTCCAAAATGCAGCGAGCCGCCAACGGAGCACTGTTTGTCTTAGCCATGCACGATTTGGCGTAAGCCAAAACGTACCAACGAGCCGGTTCTAACTGGTCATCAGGAATCGCATTTACTGTACTGTAAATCAAATCCCAAGTTCCTTGCTTGAATATAATCGCTTTACACAGATCACGCAAGTCCTGACGTGCTTCAAGATCGTCTTCGATCGACTTGAATCCTGCGATCACTTCAGTATCAAAGTCAACAGCGACGGCTTGTTCCAGCAGGACCAGAGCCGTTCGCATTGATCCATTCGCGGCTTTGGCAATAGTTGTTATCGCCTGGTCGGGTGCTGTTTTACCTTCCGATGCAAGCACGTCGGCCAATCGAGTAACCAGGGCCAATACCGATATTTCGTTGAGCGTGAACCCTGTGATTCGCGTACGGATTGCCTTGTCGATCTTTTCCGGTTGCGAGGAACATAGCACGAAATAAATATACGGGGGCGTGTCTTCGAGTAGTTTTAGAAATCCCTGTGCTGCGGCTTTGCTAATCCCGTGGAACTCGTCTAGAATATAGCAGGTATTCCCGCCGCCCAGTGGTCTAAATTGACTCTGTTGCTGAATCTCCCTGACTGCGTCGATACCGGTATCCTGTGCCATGTTGCGCTCCACGATATTCATACCAGTGGCACCGGCTTTTGCTGCCATGATACGGGCTAGCGTAGTTTTACCTACTCCGGGCGGCCCCCAGAAGCCGATGACATGAGGCGGCGTATCTCCGAATCCGCGTAACTGATTTATGACAGCCTGCTGACCGGCAACAGCGTCTAGCGTTGTCGGCCTGTATTTGTGATATAGTCCCATTAGCGTATTCTGGTTAGTGTTTTGATTGCATGGTAAACGCCGATAGTGGTTCCCATCCTCTATTTAGCCGCTTGCGAACTAGCTCAGCAGAGACATTGTAGTGTCTGCACCAATTAGCTAGCGTGTCAGTTTTATCGCCAATCATAATCAGGCGATTAGAGCGGCGGTTATTATTTTGTTGTTCGGGAGTAGCCCAGCGGCAATTACTTGGTTCGTAATTGCCATCCTTGTTCGGGAACCGGTCTAGTGTATGCTTCGGACTTGGTTTTTCGCCCATGTCTAGAAAGAAATTCTCGAATTTCTTCCATCGTTCGCAGTAGCCGATTCCACGTCCGCCGTAATCGCTGTAGCGATTTCTTGCCTTGTTATCGCATCGCTGTATCATACCTGCCCACGCTGCATATTCTGGAGTGGCTGACATGCTGTGTACGGTTGCCATAGTTGCGGTTGTTTCGCGGCGGAAGCAGCCGCAACTGACGGTGGTTTGTTTCTTTAAGCTCGCTACGCGGTACACTCCAGTAGCGCCGCACTCGCATAAACAGACTTGGTTGACGCATCTACTACCGCATCTACCGTACGCCAATGTGAAGGGTGGACCCAAGGTCGTAAGACGACCATAGGTTTCCGGGACGAATTCGGTGCATACTCGCACCGAATGGACTACAATGTACTTAGCCATTTGAAACATTCCTAGTGTTTTGATTGGATAGAAAACCCAAGCGGTAACAGCCGCTTGGGTTTTCGCATTATAGCATATTTCTCGTATATTCTTCAAGAATTCGCCCATTGGTGCAGAACATCTTCGACTTTGTCGTAGAGTTCTTGAAGTGATCCGTTATTCTCGATAGTGTAGTCCCCTTCTGCCCAATAATCTAGTTGCATTTCTGAACGATGATCAGATTGGGGAGTTTCGCGATCGGACCAGACGTAAATAAACAACGAATCGAGAGACCGGCCCCATGCGACTTCGTTTGCAAATCGAGTGTCGTAGAATGCAGTGCGGTAGTCACCGCGACTGCGTTCTTCGGCTATTTTGACCCAGCAATCCTGGCCATGGATATCTCGACCACATTCCGTGCCTAACAGTTGTAGCCATTTACGAACTTCTACGAAGTTACGTTTAACGTAGTCCACACCAAATCGCCATACCAAAGCACGATATTGCTCGTGCTGTGCTTTAGTGATCGATACGCCAGTATGAATCCAGGGATTCAAAATGGCTAGTTGTTCGTACAGTGGGTCGGCAAAGCCTCTCGCTGTGAAGTGGTGCGTATCTTCCAGGTACTTCGCAATGACGGATTTACCGGCATTGCGATTGCCCATGAGAAATACTGCTTTTGGTAGATTATTCATTGTTTCTTCTTCGGTCCTGTGGGTCCTGTTGGTGTTGACAGGGCTGTTGCTTCGGTCCAGCCTTTTCTTATCCTACGCTTTACTGTGCTGGACTGCTAGTTATTATTCGATCATTCTCGACCAGTATATGCGACTTTGTCGAACCAGGATACATCAGATATCTCAGTCTCGGTTTTAAGCGGCAGGATAACCCATGGGTTATCTTGTTTGATTTTTGTCGTCATGTGGTAATTAGCCATTGCAACATAGTCATGCAGTTCGTTTTTCGGTACTATCGCTAACAACGAATCGTGTACTTCTAGGAACAAGCGGGACCGCATTCTAGTTCGTCTGATCTCGGCATCGATCGTAGTAATTGCCCGGAGCAATAGATGAAAGGCGGAACCTTGAATAGGCATGTTGATTATGAAATTACGCTTCTCTGCTCCCCACCAAGTGAATCCAGATAACGTGTGGCAATACCCCTTCTGCTGGTACGATTGATACCAGTCACGACGCCACTGATCGTATTCTGGGTAACGCACCTTCCAGAAGTCGTGCTCGACTTCCTTGATGTGCGTTACCATCGCGTCAGGTCCGGGCTGCTCGATCCATTTCTTCTCTACGAAGTCGTAGGTCAAGCCCAGTCGTTTGATTCCCTTGCTTGCAAGGTAATCAACCATGCCCGTCTTTACGGCTGTCTTCCACAGCCGTAAAGCCACGTCGACGTAGTAGTTCCCGTAGAACCAGGAAAACACAGCGTCCGATTTAGCCGCAGTCCGTAGGACTTTGGCTAACTTTAGGTTGTCCCTGATCCAATCATCGCCGTACTTGTAGCACTGCTTACTGACTGCCGTGTGCATGTCGTAACCCGTGTTCAAGTTATCGATCATGGTCGGGTCTTTGTGGTAGCAGGCTGCCACGTGGACTTCTAGAGCCGAGTAGTCAATTTCAACGATATACTGCCCATCAGGAGGGCAGATAGTGCTCTTGACGTATCGCGTAATGCCTACATTACGCGAAGGTAGATTGTTCAGATTAGGTGCTTCGGCTGAGCCACGGAATGATTTAACCGTGTTCAGGTTCAAGCTACCGTAGACCCTACCATCGACGATTTCTCGGGAGAAAGCGTCGAGATAGGTGCCTTTGAGTTTCTGGAACTTCTGGAGTTTCAGAAATTCGGTAACGTAGTCGTTGTCCAGTGCGAGCAGGGCGTTCTCGTCTAGCTTGTATCGCCCGGCCTCTGACTTAGTCGCCCCCGGCAATTGCATGTGGCCATACAACACCCATGCTAATTGATCGCGAGAACCGAGCGAGCATTCCTTGCCGAATTTCCGTTGTTGGATTTGGTAAATCTCGTGCTTCCGTAGGATAGCACTTGATTGCCTAATCTTGTCGGTTACTTCGGCTTGGGCAGTCGCCAGCTTGGCTGGATTGACTGGGAGGCCGACGCTCTCCATACGCGAAAGGGCAATAGCCCCTTCGTGAAATAGTCGATAAGCGGAACTTGTGGCCGGACGCACGGGCTACTTACCTTTGGTTGGAGTCGATGAACGTAATGCATAAGTCCCACCGTGAACAGTCGCGGTCTGCGTTGCACGACCGCGACTATCGCGAATAGTAACAACGCCGTTAGGTCGGGTCTGAATAGACCCGACGATCCTTCCTTGGTTGTCTCTGATTTTGATAGGTGCCTGCGTCACTGGCGGTGCGTTGAAGCGGTTCCTGTTTGGATCGGGTAGATCAACCAGAGCCGGTAGCTGGCGGCTTAAGGGAGCTAGATCGCGTCCCATGGCGTTCAAATCCAAGCGAAACGTCTGCGCTTGAACCGGTGCCTTCGATGCGTCTGGGTAGCCAGGATATGGAGGGAAGCCATTCTGGCAGAATGCGGTTCCCGTTAGTAGTAAGAATGCTAGTAGTGTTTTCATTCTGGTAGACTGATCCAATCGTAAAGGTCTTGTTTAGTATAGAACACCGGTTTGCCGAGAATAAGAGCGACTCCTACGCAAATCTCCGCGACAAGTGATTTTTCGCCTTCTCTATCCATGATTAGTACTTCTTGCCTCCTGCCTTTTGGCGATTCTCTGGCTTGTGATCTGCCCGTGTCGCGTTGTACGCTGCTTTCTTCGCAAGCAGCGTACCTACGTTAATGTTTAGGAAGCCGCACAGATCGAATACTCGGATAAGAACGTCGGCTAACTCGACTCCGATCATTGTTTCATCGGTTAATTTATCATCCATCAGTCCACGTCGATGCCCTTCCAGGGCTTCGACGCACTCGGAAATAATCAGAGCGATCTTGGTGGGCACTACCAGCGGGTTATCCATCTGGTCCCACCAACCAGCGGCGACATTATCGGTGTTGATGCGTTCGCACATAGCGTCCAGCACTCGTGTTTCGAGTGCTGCGTAGTCGACTTCCGGTTCGGGCTGTTCGACTACCTTAACACCGTCAATCGGAAACGTCTTGGCAGTCGTTTCGAATTGCACGCCGTACTTGTGCTTACCGTAGTAATCGTCGATAAACCGTGCTGGTTCCGTAAGCCCGGTTTCCGGGTTAATTGCTAATCCGTTGTAACTTGACATTCTTAGTCTTGCTTCTCTGCGTAAGGGGGAACTGATTAAGGCTTCTTCGACTGAAAGTCGTTTCCAGCGTGGCCATGTTGCTATCATAGCTTTGGCTCGCTCGCCTGCTGCTATGAATTCTCCTCTTTTCTTGATTCTTTCGGCTTTTTCGCGGTTTCGGCGTACTATTTCCTTATCGGAACTAGCACCCCACTCGCGTCCTGAATCGCTCATTAAACAAACTCGCTTTTCAGGTGGTAACGTCCGATCGAAGGCGATCCCGCGACCGCAATCTGCCTAGTAGGCAGATTGAGTAAGTATTCCTGCTCACGTAGCTTGATCCAGTTGAATCTTACTACCTGTTGTTGGCGTTCGTACTGATCGAGATTTATCCCGATCACTCCGTTGCAGTGGGCGTTAATACCCTTCGATCCTTCGAAGTCAGCTAAGCCCAACCACCGAGTAGTATAGCCACTAGCCTTGGATTGGGAAGCGGTAAGTACGAGAATTTTGTATTTACTACTAATCATGCGAAGCATGGCGAAGTTATGGTCGATCGCTTCATGTGTCTGCATGGCCGGATCGCGGGCGATCAGCCCTGCGTAGTCCACTGCTACGATCTCTGGTAGCCATCCTTGCGTAGCCCAAGCATCCAGCTTGTTGTCGAGATCAGCTACGGAAAACGTCCTCGCAGGCTTCGAAATAATTCGAAGCCTGTTTGGATCGCCCTTGGAAGCAACAGCCGCCCAGGCGGCTGTTGCTTCGTCTTCCGTGTAGCCTTCCTTAGCGTATCGTTCGCTGAACGATACTTTGATTTCCTTTTCTTCGTAGCCGATTGATTCCGGTATGCAGTATTTACCGGGAAACATCGGTTTCCCGACGAATGCTGTCGTCCATCGCTTTAGGCATTGCTCACGACTCAAGTCACCTAGATTGAAGAATGCAACACGTCTGTTCTGCAACACTGCTCGCTGGCATAAGGCAGCCAAGTGACTGCTTTTACCGGAACCGTCGGTTCCGATAAAACTCACCAAGGCATCTAGGTGGAGCGATGGCCCAAACCATTGGGCCATTGCCGATCCAGGCGGGAACTGAATCACGCTCTGGTATTTGGTTTGGTTGAACGCATCACTGACTGCCGTAGCATCTTCGAGCGGACTGATGTAATCAGACTGCTCGGCAAATACTGGCATCTTGAACTGTGATAGCGTATCAGCCGCCCGCTGCGTTTCGCCATTGCTCAACGCAGCATTAGCTCGATCGATAGTAGACTTGACTACGTTACGCGAAACCGTACGTTCGATCAGGTCCACGCAGTAGTCGGCATTCATGTCGACCGGCTTGAGCGACGACAAGAACTTCTCCACGATCGCTTTGTTGGCACGGTCTGCCGTAATGCTCCACTCGCCGTAGATTGCGGTGAGCGTAGCAGGTCCGGGCGCTTCATTAAACTCCCGGTAGTGTTTGGCTGCCCAGCCAAACACTAGATTTGCCCAAGTATTAGCAAAAGGCTTCTCTGGGACGTGCTTGCATACTTTTGCAAGCACGTCCGTCTGTAGGCAACATGCGGCGACGGCGAGCCGTTCGTCTGACCCATCGTAATTTTCTACTTGCACTATCGTTCCTTTGGTAAGCCTGCGAGGGCGCGAAGTTCATTTATTTCTGCGTCACCGGCTTCACCAGGATCGGCAGCATTGAGATTCACAACTGTTGTGCGTCCGGGGAAGCCGCTCAGAGCAACGGCCAGTTCCCTGGCCTTCTGCTGTGCCGGAATCGAGTTATCGAATACGATAACTCGATTCCAGATATCGGATAGCCAAGCTACCTGTTCCAGCGTGTACGCCAGTCCGAACGTAGCCACAGCACCCCTACCGACGTTGATAGCTGATAGCGGACCTTCAGTAATGATACAGCTATCGCGGACGAATTGGTTCCCGAAAACTAGGTGCTTTTCGTGATAAGATTTTTCCTCGGTAGTCGCGGTCTGATAGCGGGGCTCCTGCCCGACGGCGGCTCTTGCAGTCCATGCAACGAGCCGCCGCCCGTGATAGATCGGGATGAATGCACGTCTCGGGTAATTTGAGAAATTACCCGTGGCTTGCATTCCCCAGACCTGTTCTAGGTAGTCTAGATCATACCCGCGATCTTCAAGGTACATGGACACCGCTGGCACGTCGCGTAACGGCTGTAATTGTGTTGGTGGTGTGTACACACCCATAGCCGTCGGGCCTTCGGCTACGACGAAGGCACGGTCCCCTAGAAGGGCGTTAATCTCGACTCTAGGTGCGTTGGTCAGTTGGTGGAGAAGTTTGGGTACAAACTTTCCTCCACACTGATAACAGGATGCCCGTCGCATGTCATCGCGGATACCTAGGTGGTAGTTCTGCGAGTGACATTGAGGACATTCGCGAATCTGGCACCAACCTGCTCTACTATGTTTATTTTGTTTAGACCAGTCGATACGGTACTTATCGAGAAATTCTGTCAGCATCATTGGGTAATTATTACCTCGGATTCAGTTTCAATCCAGACGTGGGCACCGGCAGTGTGGTTTTGTTCTTCTGGTTTGCTTTGATTACGTGCTGATTTACGTGAATTATGGTTTTCATTAGGTTTCGGTTCTTCTATCCAGTCATTACAAAAGGTAGTATTCTCACCACAGCAGAATGGCCACACGCCGTCTACTTTATCGTGGCAGGAGTACCGAAACCGGACTCCCGCGAAAATGCGTTGACACTTGCGGCATCGCATTGATCCTGTGGCCCAGCCGTGTTTGAATTTTTCGTAGTTCATTATCGTTTTCTAATCTTCTGGTACAGTTTGTAGCTATAGCCACGCACAGCAAACACCAGTACAATCAGCAATAAAGCAATGTATTCCATCCTATCCTCGTCTTGCCGCTCGGGCAGTTAGCTTGATGAATTCCTTAAACCGCGAATGTTCCAAGTGGAACCTTCGCATACGTGGCGTGCCATTTGGCATGATTTCCGTGAACCATTGCAGGATAAATAGTCTCCCTGGAGGCAGATGGTTGTAGAGAATGTCGTCCACTGGTGCATTTTTAAGGTAGTCTCGGTACTTGGTCAAGGCGTCTTGGACGTACTCGGCTTCGATTTCGCAGCCTGCGTCGGCAATCTTTATGGCCATTTCGAATGCTTCAATGGATACATTGACGCATGTCGCCATGGGGTCGCGGGATGCTAGCTCTGCGTACCACTTAGCGTTTTTGGCGATCGTTTTGGCGTGAGGAAGATCAGGCAGGCCCCCATGCTGAAGCCATCGAATGATGGCTTCAGCGTCCGAAAAAGAAACCCCAGCGGCGAGCACACTTGACCAGTAGGAAATGCCCGAATTCTGCGGCGCTATTTGCACGTACTGTTTATGTAACTTGGCCGCTGGGGTAGACCCGTTGGATTCTTGTAAGCTTTTGAATGACATTCGTTATTCTATCGTTTCGTCTCGGGGGTGTCTGATTTTGCGTTAATCGTCCAGTTCGGACGGCCTAGGCCAGAATGGTAACTTCCTGTACCATTCGATGTTCTTTTGGCGGAGTTGCCGCTGTTTTATGACCTTGACCACTATGTCCACGTCTTCCTTGATGCAGTCGAGCATGGCAATCGTGAGGACTTCGGCTTCGGTCCAGTCGTTGGTCTTGCAGAAGTTAGCGAAGCATTCGCTAACTTCTGCTGGTACTTCGTCTATTTGGCTACTGCTCATGGTTCTAGCATAGCCTCCTGGAGCATGGCAAGAGTATTTAATTGATTTTGTTTTTTTCCATCCACGATGGTATCCGAAATAGTTGATTTTTCTTGGAGAACACGGCAAAGCTTTTCTTCGATCGTATTGGCAGCGACCAGGTAGATTACTTCGGTCGCATTTAGTTGCCCGATTCGGTAGTTGCGGTCCTTGGCCTGGAGTATGTGCCTGGGTGCCCATGGAAGCTGCGTGAAAACGGTTCTTGTAGCCGCATTGAGGGTGATACCCGCACCGGCAGCCACTATCTGGCACACTATGATATCGATATCTGGATCGGTTTCGAACTGTGTGATGATCCGCGTTCGTTTCTTCGCGGGCACCGAGCCGTCTATCACTAGTGACCTACCGGGGGTAACTCTACGGTGGATCACATCAATCATCTGTGTGTTAATAGCAAAGACGATTATTTTTTCGCCTGGGCGATCTGCTAACGCCTTTCGAAGCCACTCGACGACTGCCCTGGCTTTACCACGGGCAGTCGTCATAAGCATCTGCGTAGTTAGACTGAGTCTGTTCGCCCCTTGATTACCGAAGCGGTTAAACTGCCCCGTGGCTGATTTAACGTACTGTTCGTGTAAGACCCGGTAATCGCTGTCGTTATCGAGAGGCACTGTTTCCATGCGTATGTGCTGCTCTGGTAGGTCTAGTATTTCCTTCCTGCGTCGGATCATAAACGGCGAAATACTTTTGTGTAATTCACCGAGATTCGTCGCCCCTGTATAGTCCCATCTACCTTGGCTATCGATGAATCGCGGAGCACAGTATTTCCAAGCATACTGATTGAATGAGGGGAATAGATCGGGACGAATAATGTGCAGAATCGCGAAGAAATCTTTCGGCCTGTTAGCCACGGGCGTACCCGACAATCCAAGTACTCGCGGGCATCGCCGTGCAAGCGAGATAGCGGCTTTAGTCCAACGTGCTTCAGGGTTCTGAAGTGCGTGGGCCTCATCAAACGCCAGATATTTGAAGTTTTGCTCCGCCAGCCACGGTAGTTGGTCTGCTAGAATATCGTAGTTGATAATCGTTAGCGGTTCCTCTACGTCTCCCTCATAAAGAGAGCGACCGTCAACTACGAGCGCTTTACGTCCTGTCCAGGCGTGAAATTCTTTGGCCCAGTTGTGTTTAACAGACGAAGGGCATACCACTAATGCAGGGTAGCTATTTTGCCGCTCCATGTAATTTATGGCGATCGCTGTTTTGCCAAGTCCTGGGTCGTGGGCCAGTAACGCTCGTCCGTTGGCTTTTTCGATGAATTGGATATCTTCGATCTGGTAGGGGAATAATTCCATGCTGGTTATCTATACTGATTCTGCCTTCGCGGCATTGTAAGTGCTAGTAGCGGTTCGATTCCGTTGTTTATGCGGGATTTCACTGTGGAGTAGTTGGCGTTGTAGGGTCGTGAGACGACCATATGTTTCTGGGGTGAATTCGGTGCATACTCGCACCGAATGGACTACAATATACTTAGCCATTTGAAATAATTACCTATTTTGATTGGATAGAAAAGCCACGGGATTGAGTCCCCGTGGCTTTTTGCATTATAGCACTATTTTTGCTGGACTTCAGCAAATTGATACCACCGCGACTCCGAGGTACGCCATTTCATCTGGCCGGGACGGTACTGTACTATTAAAGTATAGGTCCACGGTTCGTCGACGTGGTTCCGCACCCTGCCTTTGAGCGGCTGGTAGGCCCACTGCATCGGCCACAATTTCTGCCAATGTGCTTTACGTTGGACTATGGCTACTGGACACTCAAACGAGTCGCATTCTTCTAGTTGCTTTTCCTCTACGACTACGAGTAGCTGATATGATTCGTACTCGTATGCGATGTAATGCTCGCCTATAGAAGGTGAGCCTATTCTTACGATTTCCCAGCCGTGGGGCACTCCGACTATGCCGTTATTACCCACGCCGCCGTCCGCTTCGTGCGTTTGGTTACTTTCTCCTTGATCCCCTCGATCGTGTCCAGGAGTTTGTCCTTGTTCGTTTCCGTTGCTTGGCATAGTCGTCTAGTTAATCCTATTGCTTTCCGGCTTTCTAGCCGCTCGTACGCTTCAATGACGGCGAGTTCGTCTTTGTCGAACTCTGCCGGTATGCCAGTAACGTCCAGCGTCACGCATTCGCCGTACGCATTTGTACTGACGTATTGAATCCGTGAGCGTCGATCTGACTTTTTGATCTGGGCACGAACGAAGTTGAGTGCCACCGTACCAGCAAATGTAGTCATCTGACCACGGGTCGGATCGAACTTATGCTTGTATTTTAGCCAAATAACTACGAAATCTTGGAAATAATCGTCGTAGGATACACGATTTTGTTGGCTAGTATGCCATCCTTTGTATAAAATCTTATGTATCAAAGGACCGGCACCGCAAAACATTGGCTCGCTAAGGATTGTATTCAACAACATGATTCGACTGTCTCCGAAGGGGGATGTGGGGGTTAAGTTGCTTTGATTGTATCGAAACGCGAACTGGTGGCAAGGGGTTGCTACAAATAATTTTCGAAAGTCCGTCTAAATGCGAAAACAAAACGTACTGGTGCTTGGCGATACTCACTGCCCCGGAATGCTTCCGGGCTACCCGAAGTTCTGTGAGCATGTAGGAAAACAGTACAAATGCACCAGGGTCGTACACATTGGAGATTGCGTCGATAACGCCGCAATCTCTTTCCACGACAAGCACCCCGGACTCAGTTCCGCCGCCGAGGAATACAAAAAAGCCAAGAAACAAGTTCTGGAACTCTGGCGACGGTTTCCTAGGCTAACTCTCATCACCGGTAATCACGACGCTCTTACCGAAAGGCAGGCAACAGCCGCAGGCTTATTGCCTGAATGGATTAAAGATTTCAACAATATGTGGTTTACGCCCGGATGGACTGTTGTCCCTCGCTTCGGCCATCTTGAGATCGACGGTGTCCGATACGAACACGGCGATGCGGGCAAGACAGGTAATTTTGCTGCTGTTAAAACGAGCAGGGCACGCTTTCAGAGCGTTGTTAGCGGTCACTGCCACTCTGAAGCCGGTTGCTGGTTTACGTGCAACGGTAGGGCCAAGGTGTTCGGCATGAACGTCGGCACTGGAGTAGATCACGATCTACTCCAGTTTGAATACGGCCAGAAGTTCACCGCCAAACCCGTTGTTGGGTGTGGCGTAGTTATTCAAGGCAAAATCCCTGTCTTTATTCCAATGGACTTGTAATCATGGCAATGTGTAGTAAATGCGGCTGGTGTAACCAGTTGGTTTCGTATATCTGTGCTGCCCAGTATCGGCATGGCGGCCAGCAACTCGTGCTCTGCTCGGGTTGCTGGAAATCCGGCAAGCGATGCTTCGTGCATCCTGATTCCGGGGAGATACTGGCCGCCCCAAAGGAATCGATCTTTCAGGAGATTCCTGTCTGGTACGACGATGGCGGATACGTGACTGGTGAAGGCGGAACTTGGTGGGAGGAACCTTCGAATGCCAACTAACATCGTGGCACGTCTAGCCAACAAAATCAGGCGTAAATACCCCCATTTGAAGTTTCGGATACGGCGACAGCGCCTACTCGACGCATTCGCCACGGCTCATCTACAGGCACACGACGGGACGTACATAATCACCATCGATAGAGAGATCAAGCCTGATCTCGCAGCGTTTTTGCTCGTCCATGAGTGTGCTCATTGCGCAAGCTACAATATGGAGACGGAAGAACACGGCCCGTCATTCTGGCTGGCTTATCGCGATATGTACGCTATCTACTCTGAATTCACCGCCTAGACGAGGAGTAGCGGCTATAATCAGATAGGTCATTTACCTAAAACACCAACCGAAAGCCCCAAGTCATGGCAAAACGAGCAAGGAAAGTCCCCGATTCGCAGGTCAATGATGCCTGGGAAATACCAAAGCGAGTGACTCTATCCTCATACCAGCAACTAGCCTACAAGGTTATTGATACCAACAGCATTTCCATTTTGGGCGGAGAGGCCGGTTGTGGTAAGACTTTTACTGCCATGTACTACGCAATTGAATCTATTAAGTCTGGGCGATACGACGATCTCGTGGTTATCCGTAGCCCAGTTGAAGCCGGGCGTAGTCGCCTCGGCTTCATTCCGGGCACCGTGGGCGAGAAGATGGCCCCGTGGTGCGTTCCTATGCTAGATATCGCAAAGGAGCTACGCTTCGACCGCGAGATCAAGTTCTTACCGCCCGGATACATCCAGGGGATGACCATCAACGCATTCGTTCTAGTGGATGAATGCCAGAACTTAGATTTGTCCGAGTGGGAAATGGTTGTCACTCGACTTGGTAAAGGCGGTAAGATTTGCTTCACTGGGGATGCCCATCAGGACACTAGACGAGTCGGCGGCATGCTTCCATTTATGGAAGCAACCGCTGACGTTACCAGTATCGGGCAATACGTGTTCCCGGATGACGCTAATCAGCGCCATCCGGTTGTACGCGACGTAACTAGGGCATTACGCAAGTACCGCGAAACACACTAGAACTGCTTCAGATCGTTTGCTCTGTTGACTTTAATGTCGGTTACGCCTTTTTCCTGTAGCTCACAGACGAACGTGTGGCATGCCACACGTTCGTCTTTCTTGAAGGATTTCGACGACGGTACGTCGAAATCTGGGTCTGTGTACGCGACAGTCCAGTATTTATCTTCCATCGCCGATCGCCTTTGCTCCCATAAAAAAACCTATAACACAGGCGAATAAGGCTGTGCCGATAAGCTGGGTAATACTGAGTCCCCCTATCAGTAATGCTAGGCCGGTAGCACCCATCGCGATAAGTGCTCCAAATACAGCGCAGGCTAGTATTGCAGTCCGTGCGTCGTCGTTTATTTTACTCATTCTTTGCTGCCTGCTTTAAGTCCACGTTTTCTAAGGTTAGTTGGTTGCATAAGTCACAGAGTTCATTGACTCGTGCGTCCCGATGTTTGATTATGTTCCGCTGATCGACGGCTAGTGCCGTAATTAGCAGTAGGGCGAACAGCATTCCCCAATGCAGGGAATCGATTGATCTATTTTTCATTTTGGTAGCAAATACGAGTAGTTAAAAGGCAATTCGATATCCTGATCTTTACTTCCGGCGATCAAGTTCCTTGAGGATAATTACAGAGTTGATCTTCATTCTAGGTCCTCAGCACAAAAAGCCAGAACACAGGCAACAACACCCAGGAACCCGGTGATAGCCTCAGCCCCGACGAACCAAAGAGCAATGCATATCCGGCTCTTTGGTTCGGGTTCTCCGACTAGGTGGGCTGCAACCAGGGAAACGGTAAGTAGGCATAGGCCCAGTAAAAATGTTCTTATTCGCACAGTTGCCATCCTTTTGATGAGGCCACCCAAGGCCCCGATAGTTTTTCTGTTGATCCGGTACTAACTTCTCGGATCGCCCCGTTGAAAAATACGCCGCAGGCAAACGTCTTGCCTCTCCTGATGTGGACTAGAGCTTTGTTTGCTACCACGCAGGCAGCAATCCAGCCATCTACTTCCCACTCGGCACTATCTGGATTGAATGCTAGTTTATTCGTCGGTGGTTTGGTTGTCAACACGTTTTGGTCCTTTCTGCTTCAATGGTAGTGCATGACGCAACGATTCGGGCCAAACTTTTTTATTTAATCGCTCGGGATCGCTGTCGGAATGTGTCCATGACTCGCGGAACAATCGACTATGTAGTCGATAGTCCTTATTCTCGAACTTGGTTATCCCATCAAAAGTGATGGGATACTCTTTGTCGCAGAGGCACCAGCCACGGACTTGAAACTTGCCGTTGGCCGGATTCCATTCCCATGCGATCATCTGATCGTATACCGGACGGCCTTTCATATCGAATATATGGCTTAATTCGATGCAGTCTACGTGCGTGCTGGGATGTTCGGCAAGGCCGAACATCCCAATGCCTAGCGATAATAGCCATGCTAGTTTCATCACGGCAGTGGCTTCCATCTAGTGGGCTGGTTGTCTCTGTCCCACTCTAGGGTGCGGTATCCTTCTTCGCCAGTGGTTACACTACTGAACGCTTGGGGCACGGTTGTTCTATCCCAGCCTCCCCGTACCCACTCGCCGCCCATGAAAAGCATTACATGCCTTGCTGGATTCAGGCCGTAGTGCCCTGAGTTAGCAAGACTGGTATGTCGGATGGTTTCTATCGGATAACCATCCTCTGGAACTACTTCTACTGGGCGGTCGATCGTGATCGACCCCCAGATCGGGAACGCCTGCGACCACCACTGCGACGATGGCATTCTGCCGTACTCCACGGCGTGCCGTCGTATTATTTCTGGGGTCATTAACTGGCCCGAGAACGCAGTTTCGGGCTCACGTATAGTAACAGGTATATTTGGCATTATTTAGAGTCTTTCGGTTGGAGGATTTCTGTTGAGCAGATGGTACGATTGTTACGTCCATCGACAGTGTGTCGTAGTTAATCATAGCCAGAATCAAGTTTCCGGCAAGTACGCCCCATGTGAATGATTTCATTTGGGAGTCCCGGAAGTACAGGGGGAGGGTCAAGTTTTTCGTTTTTTAGCGTTCGCCCGCTTGCGTGCGTCCGCCTGATAGGAACTGAGACCTTGGAGCACACCGGCAGGATTTGCCAGCCTAATTGATGACTGAAGCAGGTCGTTTGTTCCTATCAGGCGTAACAGGGGCACGCCTGTGGGTGCTAGTAGTAGGTACTCCGTAAGGTGCCTGAACTTCCTAACGAGCACCAAATCAAGACCGGTCTGCGTAGCGACCTCGTCTACCCAAACCGGTCGCTGCTCGCTTGGTGGGATTTTCGGAGCACCAATCTTTTTCGGGCGGCCTCTGTGCTTACGAAGGACTTGTGCGATGAGAGGCTGCGGGAAACCTGTGAGTTCTTTGATCTTATCCCATGTACGTTCCGCAGGCGGAAGGGACATGGCGGCTGATTTTATCTCCGCGATAGCGCGGCGGGACGGCTTGATTTCTGTCATTATTGATTCTCGCAAGGTGCACTCGCGTGCCAATCGGCTGGGAATATAGGCGGTCCCGGCTTATTGTCCGTAAGCCAGTTCGTTGGATAGACCACGCCCTGGGTGGTATTGGATAGGTAGGCACCGAGCCACCCAAACGTGGAATTTCCAATGATATGGTAGTCGAACTTAATCATATAGCTCAGATCGATCCACGGGTCTCGATCTTCGACGGCAATCAATTGTATGCTACGGCTAATCTCGTTCCACATTCGCGGGACGAGGGTATATTGGCACCATTCGTAGTCGTCGGAATAGATCACAAAGCGATCTATTCCCTTGGATTGGTGGAGATTCTTAGCATGCTTGATGAAATATTCAGCAGGCATGACTCCGTGCCAAGCGGTCGAACATGGATTGGTCACGTAATCGCCACGTCTTACGTGGATACAGGCACGTTTCGATAAGCCTCGCGGACGCCACTGGATACGTCGACGGAACCAGTCCCTGACGTCTGACGTCCAGTAGTCCAGGGATTGGAAGTAACCTTCGAGACGATAGTTCTTGGCAGGATCGTAGTTTGCCGGAACTGATTCCTGGTAACGCTCGTCACAAGGCACTTGGCGTGCGCCAGGACGCACGCCAAGTGCTCCGAGCCGGAAAGGGCGGGGTGTTATACCTGGAGTGTTCTGGTACGCTTCCAGGAGGCTACAATCGGCTTCTATCAGGTGTTCGTTGCCCGGGCCGACAACCGATAGGGCGGCGGCATACTGAAAAACTTGATTACCCAACCCCCCCATTAGGGTTATATGCACTGTCATTGAATTATGCACTCCTGTACTAGGTCTAGAATTCGGGTCAAAAGATTAGTAACTGACTCACTACGTTCGTTAGTACTAGATACTGTAGCAGAGGGGAGCAGTGGTGTAAACACCACTGCTACTAGGTTTTGCTGACTTTTCCAAAAGTCATGTCAAACCGCTCAGAGCGGTTTCACGAAGGAAGCCCATACCCACGTGACTAAAAAGCACGTCGGTTGGACTCCCTGAGAACTTGCATACGGTCAAGACGACGTCGCTAGCCCCACGATCCGCTCCGCATTTTCGCGGTCGGACCAGCGAGATTTATATGGCGAAAATGCCAGTAGCCAGGGCTCTCGCTCACCTTTAGGAAGGCTTGAGTCGCACCCTTGTCGCTGAGGCTACTCCTGGTAGCGACCGGTTCTAGACTTGCGCCACGTAGATTACCCCGCCGCAAGTAAGACCAGTATAGCCACATTCAGCGTTTCGGGGCAGGAATTTAGGTGATTCCTGCCCCGAAACGGGGATTTTTCTTGAGGTCTGTATTAGTTTGTGTTATACTGGTGCCCTAGCCACGCCACTACCGTACTTATTTTGGATTGCCCATGGACTCGCCTGATATCGTAGAAGTAATTCTGGAAGGAACTTCGACCGTCGTAGAGGTCGAAGTTCCTGGTATTCCGGGTCCAGCCGGTATTATTGGCAATATTGCCAATAATACCATTGTGGGCAATATTGCCGGAAGTACGACCGTTCCTGTCGGGCTTACGGCAACGGAAGTGAAAGCGCTTCTAGCCACAACCCCCTCCGATTTAGTGGGTCTAGGTGCCGGTGTATCTGCTGCCCTAGCAGTAGCTATCGGTGTTACTGGTGGTTTAGTAGTAAAAGATGGGGATGTAGGCTCTAGCACTGGTAGTGCTCTATCCCTATCAGGATTTCTATCAGCTTCAGGTGTGAGAACGAGTTCAGGCAATGGGTTACTGCTAGCTACCAGTGGCAGCTACAATGCGGGTACTCGACTCCAAAACTTGGGAGTGGATGGCAAGGCCAGATTAGCCAATTACGCAGGTACCGGCGGGGTGTATTTAGATACGACAGTTGCCGACACGTTGTCGATTCGCAACTTGGCTGATAGTGCTGGTGGCTCTCTGGCTTGTTTAAGGGCAACAATCGGAGGGACAATACCGGCAGGTCCACCGTTAAGCCCTTTGAACATCGTATCTGATGGCGGCGGCAGGTTGGTATCGTTTGTTTACACCGGAACCGAGTACATTGATACTTTGGCTGGTGGAGTGCTCAAAGGTTTCAAGGCAACCGGAACGGTTCCGTTTGTTATTGATTCAGGGTCAGCGACACTAAATCTGCAAACGGGCGGAGCGAATCGTCTTAGCATCGATGGCACTGGTAACGTGACAGCAAGCGGAACGGTTAAAGCAGGAAACGGCACAGGTGGAGTTGGCTCAGGTGATCGTTACACGATCTACCACACTGACACGACTTTCAATCGATCAGTTGGGTTGTATCACGCTGAAGACGGTACAGAAGGTGGACTAAAGGCAACAAGCCGAATCGTGATGAAGCCGGGAGGGAATTTTGTAATTTCCCCTACTGGTCAATCAACGGTAACTGCGTCAATGGCAGTAGCCTCTAGCGAGTTCCAATGGACTACGTTCAACGGCACATTAGTATTCTTGCCAACGGCTACAAGCGTCGTCCCTGCGAAATTCAGGGGCCTTGCGAGTCAAACGGCTAACTTGCTTGAGTGCCAAACAAGCACACCGACAACGGTATTCTCGGTTAGTCCAACTGGAGACATCACGGCAAGCGGAGTAGTTGATGCGAGGACTGCAACTAGCGGACATAGGCTAGGTCATTTTGGTGTCGTAGACGCGGTTACGTTTGGGGTGCCTGGAACTAGCTATGGGAGCTTTCAAGCTGGCAGTAACGGAGGGTTCACATGGCTTAGTGGGGCATTAGGTCTTTGGTATCAGTCCGCTAGCGTGATGCAGATTAGCAATAGCTCGACTGTATCCAATGCCCTTGGCTCTCTGGCTTGTGCTAATGTAACGGCAAGCGGAACGCTAAACGTCACTGGTGCAGCATCATTCGGAACAAACCTAAGTGCTACATCGGTAACAATTAGCGGCTTGCTCGATCTTCGCCCAGCGGCAACAGCCAACATAATCCAGTTCGCAACAAATGGTTTTCTTCGCTCGGATACTTCACAGCTCACGCTTTACAACGCTGGAACAGCGACAAACGGCATTAGTTTCAATCGCAACGGAACAACCCTAAACCTATCATCTACATACATGCTTGGTTGGGGATCGGCGACGCAGGCCGATGGTGGTGTCATTGATACTACACTGTCTCGATTGGCAGCCGGAGTAATAGGGGCGGGAGGTAGTATCCAGTCAACTGCAGGAACTTGGTTGATTGAAAACTCTAACGGTTCATTCAGGTTTTGGACCGATGTTTGGGCATCAAGGCAAAGCAATGGGGTTTTGCAGATCGGGACGACGAATAACAATGCACTTGGCTCTCTGGCTTGTGCAAACGTAACGGCCAGCGGAACGGTGACAGCCTCTAGCACTGGCACCCACACGTTTGGCACGACTAATACGGTGACGATGGCTGCGGGTTCGTTAACAGCAAGCGGCAATGTTAGAGCCTCTGGAAGTAGTAGTTTTGGCTCAGCGTCCAATGGCGGAAGTGCTTTAGAGGCTTATGGCACTACAGGTATTCTCACTCCCTTTCGTGTTTACGTTAATGGCTCGCAGAGTTTCCGAGTGACGGATGCTGGGGTAGTCGAAGCTTTATCTACGGGAACTCACACATTCGGCACGACTAATACGGTGACGAT
>Ga0315284_10000411_pt1 | contig 58731 bp, 97 predicted proteins | sample YL17G09_16_MG_FD_203696 | JGI IMG/M metagenome (GOLD analysis project Ga0315284, IMG submission 203696) | Sediment microbial communities from Yellowstone Lake, YNP, Wyoming, USA - YL17G09_16 | ecosystem: Environmental > Aquatic > Freshwater > Lake > Sediment | place: USA: Wyoming | collected...
ACTCAAGTTTGTCCTGGTAATGCAACACCAGAAGTTAAGCAGTGTCTAGCTGCTGACAGGTACGCAGATATTGTAGTTCAGACACAACAAAAACAGTTTGGGATTGGTCAATGATTCGCGTTAAGTTTGAAGAAAGTTAACGTACTTCAGTGGGGTACGTGATGTCGGAGACCCAAAGAGGTGGCTCAATGGCCACCTTTTTGTTTGTGTTGTTGATCCACTTTATAAGGTTATAGTAGAATTCTTTTTGTAATTCGCATTCCATGAACTTGTCACCAACCGTAACGGAGAAATAATGTCAATCACATCTAAACCTCTCAGCTTTCGTACCGTTCTAGCTATTCTAGCGTTTATTTCATTACACGGATGTACTACAATCGGTCACAACGATTCTGCCGCTCTCAAACAGACAGATTTTGGACCACAAGAAACAGTTAACGTATGTTTGTACGTTGACGAAGGTATCTCTGAACAAGAAGGACGATCTCTTGTTGAGAAATCTTGGGTTGAAGGACCGACTACGGTTGGAATCAATATCAATATAGTTGAAGTACATCAGTGGAAACGTCCAGCATTTATGATGCAAGGAATTATGGACTCCATGCTTCAGACGATGCCCTTGGAAGCACCGTGCGACCGCATCCTAGCTCTAGTGAACCGTCACTTCGGCGATTTTATGTTTGGATTCGTCGGTATGGAAATACTTGGTGCAGTTAATGATGATACTCTTACACATGGATATGTAGTTGCACATTCTGCGACTTTAGCACAGTTGTTTATGCCTCCCTTGGAAGTGACCGAACACGAAATTTATCATTTTCTTGGTTGTGGTCATTACAGCATGTCTGCATGCTACAAACAGATTGCTTACATGAAACAGTGGAAACAGGAAAACGGTGGAGATTTCTTTCCAGCTTGGGACTTAGTGAATAAACGGCTGTTTCCCACACGTGCAGCAGTTAATGCTCACCTTGCCACAATTGACTGGAATAACAAGAAGTAACCCCAAATTAGAGGAAGGACAAAGGGGTGGCCATTGTGCCACCCCTTTTTGTTTGTGGGTTCATTCAATTTGAATAAATATCATCACACGAGACCTAATATGACAACATTTAAACAATTCCTGAACGAACAATATGATGATATTCAGTTTTCTGCCACCACACCAAAAGGAAAAAAACCACATTGGGAGTGGGATGAAGAAAATAAACGATATCTTGTTTACGACTCAAGTGGAAACGTATCTTCTGAACATCGATACGAGTTTTACTATGCTGCCAGTAAAGCGTACTATGCTGCGATTGCTGCTGTTAATAAATTAAAGGCTGAAGAACATGATAAAGAACATGCTAAATACATGCATTTTCAGCAGCACGTCCGACCGTTGACACAATACGAACTAGAATTCATTGAATTGGATAGAAAGATTAGAAAGTATTTAAGACTGATCAAAGATCCAAACATCGATGATGAAACAAAAGCAATCTACAACGAAGAACTAGAAAAATTAAGTCCAAGATGGAATAAGCTTGCTGATTCCAAAGGGGTTATTCGTCAATCAATAATATCAGGTGAACATGAAGCTACTCGAGGTCGTTAACTATACACATTGTAAGATTTGTGGAACTCGACTTGGTAAAGGGGGTCGAGATCATCGTTTTGGCGTTTGTGATAAACACGTCAATGAAGGTCAATTGGATGAGTTTAACCTTAAACATGCAGCAGCAGCTGGTGCGCTTGGGCTTGCTACAATATTTCCTACGAAAGACGTTCGTGCTGGTGGAATCCCCAATACACCAGAATATCAACAACAGGACAGTGTACAACTCAATCCAAAATGGGCTAATCTTGCAAACGCAATCGCTAAACGATACAGGATTGATACACAGTTTGCATATGATGTTGTTGAGTTAGCACATAAGTACGAGAAACCATCATTTCCTAAAGCAGAAGACATTCTGGCAAAAATTGGGATTGAGTCTAGTTTTAATCCAGAAGCTGTATCAAAACTCAAAAAAGACCCAGCACGTGGTCTAACACAAGTTCGTCCAAAAGCATCAGGAATCCCTGCCGAAGAGCTCAGTGACATTGAAAATCAAATTAAACATGGTGCTGATATTCTTCATAAATTCTACAAACGACTAAAAGACAAAAGAGCCGCACTACTTGCTTACAATGTTGGCCCAACAGCATATAAACAAGGTCGTTTTAATCCAGAGTATTTTGAGAAGTTTCAAATAGAACGTAATTTTTATCCACATAGAAAGTCTAAAAAACTTTAGGTCTATAAATCTCGTTGAACCGAATTAGAGATTCCTCTATAATTTCTTATCACTGAAAAAAGTAAAGTGCGGTGTGGAAGGACACATAGGTCTATAGTTTGTGACTATTCGCCAGACCTAATATGATGGAACATGAATACAGCATGTTTGCAATCCATCGGAATAAGCCCTGTACAGGAGTTGGTATCAAGCCCAACCACTTTATTTTGTTGTGCCGAAATTGACCACTATGGATGCGCTGGAACGATGGGACCCCAAGCTATGAGTAACGACGACAAGATTTGGCTGCATGTCCTTTTTTTCGCTGCGATCACGGCCTTATTCGTCGCAGCGATCATCTGGACCAAAGTGCAGCAATGAGTATCGAGGAGATGCTACACGCAAGGCAGAGTTCCGAAAACTCTACTCCTCCAGAACCCCTATAAAATTATGGAATTAAAGATGAACAAACTAAACGAACTGACGATCAGCAAGAAATCATGGCACTACCGTCTCGCAACGGAATATGGTAACTTTAATTACTGGAGCGGGATCCCCAATATGTGCAACTACCTAGCAAAAATTGTTCGTGGGATGATTGTGATACTCTGTATTATTGCACTCGCTTCTATTTACCTTGGTGGATTGGTAAACTTCTTCTCCTGGGTTGTTGTGTGGATGCTTCATGGTTATCCCGGACCTATTGATGTGTATGGATTAATTATATTAACATCAACAGGTTGTGCTGGTGGGGCATTCGTGGTTGCAACGATTGTTAGTGGGATTCACAGATACAAAATACGAAAGACGTTTGGTTATACGGGTCAACCAACATTTTTTAATACGATGATTAAATCACTCCAAGACAAGTATTGTCCCTTCCTTAGATTTGAGGACTCTGACGATGGAAAATAAATGTTGAGAAAAATAAAAAGTAACGCAGTTTTTGATGTCATCCATACTGATCACAGAGTGATTGCAATTGATGACCTTTATGTAGGAACAACAGTTACGAATGACGCGGAAAACGTCATTCGTGCCCTTGACCGCGATCTTGGCCTCAAAGGCCGTCGTGTTATCTATCATACAAATGGTCGATGGGATGAACTTATTCATGAAGATGGTGAATTTGTGTGTTTCGCTTTCATTGGAAAGCCAACTCTTGAGGATGCACTGGAGATACTATGACGTGTATTATTTTTCACAACTGGACTAATTGGAAAAAGGTAGAAGAAGGAGCTTTAACAAAAGAATCCAAGCAAATTGGATATTGTATTCGCCAAGAAAGAGTGTGTGAAACATGCAATTTCACACAATTGAATGTACAAGTTGTTAGCTACCTCACTGTTACAGAGTAGTCAATATGAACGCAAGACTGCTTAATTATGTTCTAGGAATTTTTTGTGGATGTTTGGTACTTCTGAATTTTGGATGGATAGACAGCAGCCAACACTGGAGAGAGTTGTATGATGCCGCAGCTGAAGCAAATTTGCAACTTGAAATTGAAAACACTAGCCTACGCAGTAAATGTAATGTGCCTAGTGACCGTCACAGCTTTTTCAAGTCCGTTGCGAGCAAACGAACCATACGATCCAATATCAAGACACTATCCTATTGAGTACGGACCTTGGAAAAAAGCTATTCCTGTTGGATTTCTCAATTTCAAGTCATTGAATTCTGATTGGGTTCTAGTACAAACAAAAGGTGCTCAAGAAACGTATGTTGATCGTTTATCAATTAAGACCAATGGTCAAGATAAACAGGTAATTTATGGTGTGTTTAAAACAACACGGCTATCAATTTGGATCGATAGTAAACCATATGTCGAAGAACTATCATATCGTGCTCTTAACTGTGAATTTGGTGGAACTGTGATTTTGAAGAGTGTGTTTAAGACACAATCAGATACACAATTCGTGAAGGTTTATTACCCTGATGATGTCCGGTATCTCACTAAAGATATGTTTCCTGTTGAAACGTCCTGTGATGCATTACAGTATGGTGCTATATGAACCAAAAAGGGTTTACACTAACAGAAATCAGCATTAGTCTCGTTGTTATTGGCCTTATTGTTGCTGGCGTATTAAAAGGTCAATCGATGATCCGCAATGCAAGAGTTCACTCATTAATTACACTACAAAGTGAAACGCAAACAGCTTTCAATGCGTTTGTTGATCGTTACCGTGCACTACCAGGAGATTATGCTGCTGCATCAACAGCTCTTAGGTGTCCCTCAACATGTATTAATGGTAACGGGAACGGTCGTATTGATATTGTTCCACGTGAAAATATTCTTGTGTGGACTCATCTCTCAGTGGCAGGGTTGATTATAGGATCGTTTACATATAATGGATCGACACCAGCTTCTACAGAAAATACACCCGCAAATCCTTATGGGGGCTTGCTCGATGTTGCATATACGGATAGTTATGCAAACAGTAATGGCGTAAAACGACATAATATTAATCTCGGATCAATGATTCCATCAGATGTCCTTAGTGAAGTTGATAGGAAGATTGATGACGGAAATCCACTTAGTGGAAAATTTAGATTCTCAGATTGGTCTCATGATGGAAACCCAATGGACGCGTGCATTGTTAGCACAATGTGGAATAGTGAAAGTCAACCAAATTGTGGGGCAGTATGGATTATGTAAAAATGATTGAGACACTGAAAAACATAAAACTATGTCCTAGCGGTCTCCCCCACAGTGTAGTTGAAAGGGTTGTAACAAATATATTTGGTCACAAGTTCTGCTGCCATAGTGATTGTGTTCGTGCAAACACGGATGAAGTTGATCCAACTTGGATAGTAAATGACAAAACTCGAACGTAATCTACTTATTTCAATTGCTCTACTTTCAATCTCATTCCTAATGTTTGCACTTGCTGTAGGAACCAACAGAGAGGGAGACTATATTGTTGGTATCGTAACGCTGTTTGCTTTTGGTTGGAAACTGGATCAAAGTATTAGACATTTCTATAAACAAACACAACACGAACGAATTGTTCTAAAAGATAGTTAGGAGATTTATATGACCGGCAATAGACGACTTGAAATTTTAGAAAGGTATCTGAACCCAGAGAATTTTGGTCCTAAAAATAATTTCAATATGAGTTATTGGTACAGTAAACTTAGCGAATGTGGATTTACTGCTTGTGTATTAGAACATGCAGCTTTGATCCCGGAGTTGCAAGACGAGGGACTTATCAACGCATCATATACGGCTGCTGAAAAGTTTTTTGGTTTGACAACAGCAGAAGCACGCTGGTTGTTTGATCCAAAGGAATATCAAGCGTTTGATGTGTTGCCATGGGTTGTTGCCAATAGAATTAAAAAGTTGCGAAATAGATGGGGAATAACACGATCTGTGTTGTGCTTGGTCGATTGACCTATTGGTACTAATCTGGCTGCTGCACCTACGTTGATCAACTGTTGACTTGAAATGTAGTAGAAATATAATACAATTAGGAGACTTGAAAAATGATCACATATACTGTAGAGATTTACGAAGCCGGCTCCGAACGTTGGTTTCACAATGACAAACTTCATCGCGAAGATGGACCTGCTATCCAACTTGCAAATGGCGACAAATGGTGGTATCTCAATGACAAACGCCATCGCGAAGATGGACCTGCTATCGAAATGGCAAATGGCGACAAATTTTGGTATCTCAATGACAAACTTCATCGCGAAGATGGACCTGCTGTCGAAAATGCAAAATGGCTGAAGTCAATCCGAACGCCAAATGGCGACAAACGTTGGTTTCTCAATGGCAAAGGATTATCCGAATCTAAATGGAAACAACAAGTTAAAAAATCTGACTGCTCAGGTAATCCTTCATTTACATATACTGTAGAGATTTCTGACACTGGCGACAAACGTTGGTATCTCAATGGCAAACTTCATCGCGAAGATGGACCTGCTATCGAAACGACAAATGGGAAACATTGGTATATCAATAACATACTTCATCGCGAAGATGGACCTGCTAGCGAAATGGCAAATGGCGACAAATATTGGTATCTCAATGGCAAACTTCATCGCGGAGATGGACCTGCTAGCGAATATGTAAGTGGCACCAAAGAATGGTATCTCAATGGCAAACTCCACCGCGAAAATGGACCTGCTATTGAATATGCAGATGGCGACAAATATTGGGTTCTCAATGGCAAACAACTTTCCGAATCTGCCTGGAAACAACAAGTTAAAAAATCAAAATCTGACTGCTCGGGCAAGGTTGTTGAAATTGATGGCAAGAAATATAAATTGATGGAGATTTAAAGTTCGGAATCAAGATCCCACAAAAGTTGAGAAAGATTACGAACAAGAAAAACTCTAGACTCTCCCTGATACTTTGAACCATTGGCGGCAATTATCTGATCTAGAATATTTCGTTTTGTGTCATCATATTGGTAGATCTTGATGATCTGTGCTTGTTGTTGTCGGATACGGTCTATTACACCATCACGTCCGTTTTTATCCAATGCTATTTCAAAAACATTTGATGGATATTGTCGATGGTGTGCAATATACAATACAGTCGTATTTGTCTTAGCTACTTCTAATTTCGCATAGATTGTCTTTCCGAGCCATTTATCCCAACCTTCCCACTCATCATAGACTATATCTGGGCGTCGTGGTATTCCTATAGGTACATGGGCTTTGTGCCAAGTGATCCACTCGTCTCTCGTTTTAAGGTTTAGCGTATGGGCAACCTTAATCGCCTCCTGATAAGGTCTATATTGTTTGTGTTTCTCGAATGGGCTTTTATTACCTGTACCAAGAAATGTCCCCCAACTTTCCCACTCATCATAAAAATGGTCTGGAAATCGTGGAACTGTTCGCGGCTTATACTTATGATGCCATCGAACCCATTCACTACACGATCTTAGTCCAAGTTTTAGTGCTTCTCGTTTCGCCTTGTCGTATGGAAAATATAGAGCTTTGGCTGTTCCAAGAAAGTCACTATCACTAACATATGTATCTCCATAAGTCTCTTGCGGATGTGATGGTATCACACTTGGTTTATACAATAGTCCTGTCTTCGGATCTCTTTGTTGAACGAATTGTAACCACTGATCGTAACATGTCAATTTTAAACGTCGCGCCCAGGTACGTGCATCTTCGTAAGGAACAAAGTTTCCCTTTGGACGACCTGGTTTTCGCTTGGGTCGTCGTTTATCATATTCTTTCTTTTTCTGACGTTTGTTTAGCCAATCACCAATTTCGTCAATGGTGATTTCTCTTTTTGGCCGACGTCGTTTAGGTTTCATGTTATGTTGATCCACTCTTGAAATCAGTGTATAATTATTTACTATGGTCAAAATAGGAGTAGATGTGATCGATTCAATTATCATGGTGGGTAAGATAACAGGTGGAATTTTGGCTCTTATTGGAGCTACACTATTCCTCGCTTACACCTCAAGTTATGCGGAGGAACTTCGTAATGTCCATCCTTTCGATCAACAAGCACAAAAAGTATTCGGTCATCCAGTACAAAAAGTAAAGCCAGAAGGTGAAGTTGAAGTTCCAGAAGTTCTGTTTGCATGTAAATCAACTCCAACATCAATCAACGGCAAGGTTTATAATTGTGCAGAGTGTGATGGCGATGCTCGTCGGAATACTTGCACAAGCATTATGAAGGATTAACAATGGCAAGAATTCCTCCCCAACTAACATTTATATAGAGTCAACTAATGGACATCCTTCTACTTCTTCTTGCATTTCCCTTGCTATGGCCTTTCATTGCAAAACAGATTTGGAGGAATGATCTGAACTGGACAGAGATTGGAATCAATACATTTGCTGCTGTATCCCTTACGTCACTTGTGTTTCTCGGCGGCAAGATGTGGCTGTTAACTGATTACGAGATTCTCAACGGTGCAATTGAGTCGAAAACACGCGAGAAAGTCTCATGCACACATAGTTATAAATGCAAGTGCGTTCAAGTGTGTTCAAATGATGCTAAAGGTAATAGAAGTTGTACTGAAATTTGCAGCACATGTTATGATCATGACTATGATGTCGACTGGCGTATACATTCGACGATTGGAACAACATTTCTAATCGATCGTATTGATCGACAAGGTATCGAACAACCACCACGGTGGACTACTACGATGCCAGGACAACCATACGCAGTTAAACACGCTTACGACAACTACATTGCTGCTGCGGATAGGTCACTGTTTAACTTTGATTCTCAATTAAAAGAAAAATATAGAGATCTACTTCCACAGTACCCACTTGATGTTTATGACTACCATTATATCAATCGTGTACTTCCTGTTGGGGTTTCAATTACTGACCTAACAGACTGGAATTACAACGTAGGATTACTGTTGAGAAATCTTGGTCCATCGAAACAAGTTAACCTTATTATAGTTGCTGTTAAATCGTCTGATCGCAATTATGCAAATGCACTTCGATCGGAATGGCTTGGTGGGAAAAAGAATGATGTTATTGTTGTTCTTGGGACACCAAATTATCCTAACATTGAATGGGTTGAGATTATTAGTTGGACCGATGCACAACTATTTAAGGTTGAATTGCGTGATGAACTGCAGGATTTAAAGGTTGTTGATAAAATTAAAGTCCTCTCTATAATAGAGAATAAGATCGGAACGAAATTTGTCCGTAAACATATGCGTGACTTCGAGTATCTCAAGAAAGACATCCAGCCACCACTATGGTTACTTATTCTTGCTGGGCTTGGTGGTGTTGTTATCAGTCTTGGTTTGACATACTATTTTAGCCGTCAAAATGTTAATGTATCGTTTGATGGCATTGGATCTACGTCATATCGTCGTAAATCATACAGGAGCTTCTAAATGAATAGGGGGTTGTTTTTCGGTTTGTTTTTCGTTGTTGATTTCTTAATCCCATTCGTTCCACTTGGAAGTTTGCTGCTTCTTATTGCAGCACTAAATGTTGATACGAACAGATGGCTCGTTAATAAACTTCAGGGAGAGTAAATCATGTGGGTTAAAATTATTCCAGGTGCGTTGAATATGAAATTCAGATATGTAGTAATATTTAATACATTACTTTTAGCTAGTGGGTTAACGTTCATAGGCTACAAAGAACGTCCACATGTAGAGCCAATGGTTGATCCGATTGAGATTGTAACTGTTGTTGAAATCGGTCAATGCACTGAAGCGATACCAAATTGGTTTTCATCACAGCGATCAAAATGTGCTGTTAAGTTATCAAACGGAAAGTTTCTAACACTTTCTGCACCAGTTATGGTAGGTATGAGTGTTGCCACCTTAGGAGATTCTAAATGAATAAGATGTATATAGGTTTTGGGTTGTTAGCGTTTCTTAGTTTGGTTATAGCAATTATATTTGCTTTTGTGTTTATATGGCTACTAAACGATTTTTCCGCCAAAATGAGTGTAAGTGGTGTTCTTGGATATTTTATTTTCGGGTGGTGCGCTCGAAACGTTAAACCTAATTAATGGGAGTTACCAATGTTTAATAAACTAGCAATTGCTTTATTGTTTGTTTCGGGTGTTGCATACGCTGCTACTGATAGTGAAACTGTCTCCTCACTGCTTGTAAGCCTTCAGACGAAATTGACAAAGTCTACTACACTTCAGGGGACAATGGATGAGTTTACTGAAGCAAACGAACGGTTGATGAAGGAAAACAAAGTTCTTGCAGACAATCGTGACCTACAACAAAAGGGGTTCGATAAGTTTAAAGCAGCGGTAACAAAAGAGTATGATATGGAATTTAGTAAAAAGCAGGCTGAAGTCGACAAAGTGATTGATGAATTCAATTCTTTCGGTTGTGTTGGCGAACTACCTGAAGCAAAGTATAACCAGTGTACATCACTACTAGCTCAATATACTGCTAGGGTCGAACAGATGAAGGCTGATGGTAATGCATACTTGGAACGTAAGGTCGCTGGATACAATGCCCAATTAGAACCACTTGCAAATGTGATTGAACGCCAGACAGCTCGCATCGATGAAATTGCTGATTCTATGAAGACAAACTTTGACGGTTTCCTCAAATCACAGGAAGAGCAACAGAAAGTCAATGCACAAATTGCAAAGATTCGTGTCAAGCTAACTGAATTGTGTTCTGCTGAAAATGTAAGTGTTGCTGCAAAGCAACTTTGTAACGGTGTCAATTGGGACGGAAAACGTACTGATCTACCAGATCTTACAACAGTACGCCCTCCACTGTCGATTGCACCAAATAAGTAATGTTTAAGGAGCTTTTGAAATGCGTTTAGCACTTGGTATTATCGCCACTCTTGTTGGTAGTCTATTGATGCTCACAGCTATATGTGTTTCTGCATATATCGGTGCAGCGAATTCAGGTAATGAATATGAGCAGGTTCTTATCGCTCAATTGAAGAACAATGAGAACATTCTCGCTCAGTATTCACAGAAAGTGATGGAAGTCGCTCAGGTTCCAGAGATGTATCGTGACGACGTTATCAAAGTCGTCACAGCATCAATGGCAGGTCGTTATGGCGAGAAGGGCAGCCAAGCAACTTGGCAGTGGTTAAAGGAGCAAAACCCAACTCTTGATGTTTCTGCGTATACCAAGATCCAACAGATCATTGAGTCTGGTCGTAATGAGTTTCAAAATGCTCAGACAACTCTTCTTGACAAAAAGCGTGTGTATCAAACCCAACTTGGTTACTTGTGGACTGGATTCTGGCTACGTACGGCCGGGTATCCAAAAATCGACCTATCGAAGTATGATGTAGTGTCTAACGACTATGCATCGGAAGCGTTTAAGGGTCTAAAAGAGCGGGGTCCAATTCAGTTGCGTAAGGAGACCAAATAATGTGGGACATTATTCTAATTAGTCTTTTTGGACTTTTACTATTCGTTGACTTTTGTGCATTCACGTTCTTCGATCGCTACATTGCTTCGTTCTTTGGACTGTTGGCAATAGGTGTAGGAGCATATTTTTTCCTACCCTGGTTTACGGAATTTATCCAAGCACGTGGAACAGACTGGAGATGGTCGGTTACGTGGATCTTGATCTATCTCGGTGTTGGTGTTGGTGTTGCAACTATTAAGTGGTTGTTCTTCAACCTACGAGTGAGGCGGAAACTGATAAAACTTCGTAGTGAGACAACATTTGATCGACAAGATTATCAATATGATGTTGACTATGCTGCAAGTTTCGAAGACCATGCTGTTCAACGTCGGAAGACCTTTTCCAAACGTGTTGAAAATTATTCTCGCGACATCTACAAAGGGAAGAGAGACCTCTTATTCTGCAGTAAAGATCTAGCCACGGAAGATGCATTTATTTCCAAGCTAACACCAAAGGCTGCAGATTACGTTGATCGTGTCTCGTTCTGGGTTCTACAGTGGCCATTCGTTGCTGTTGGATTCGTGTTTGAAGATATTCTCGCAAAGATTGGTGTGTGGCTATCAGATTTATATGATGCTGTGTTCACCAATATTGCAAGACGTATCGTTGGTAGTTCTGTGAAGGGAATGTAAACAACTCAAAATGAGGAAACGACTATGACCAGACAAGAAATTTTCAACAGAGCTTATAAACATGCTTTGTCAATGAAAGCATTAGCAAAAGATGTTGTATTTGGTGGCGGACAACATCCGACGTATTCATCCAAATATAGAGCAAAAAATGGTGAAAAATGTTTGATGGGCTCCTTCATTCCAGATGAAAAATACGACCCAAGCATTGAAGGTAAAGCAGTTGACATATTGTTTTTTGACATGGAAGGACTTGGGCTTAATGATTTGTCAGAAAACATTAGTGGCTTTCTTTTGGATTTGCAACGTTGCCACGATAGAGCGTCGTCAATAGATGGTATGCATGGTATGATGGAAAGGTTAAAACATTTTGCTGGCGATCGTGGATTAACGATACCAGAATAGAGCACATACTAATGTTCAAAACAATCGTCACTATCTGTCTCGTTGTTTTTACAACGTTGGCATTTGGTGACGATTCTATTTCTAAAATCGAACTTACCCAACCATCAATTGACTATGATGTTATCAATAGAGTTTGGCACTATCTAAAGAAACGTACTAATGCTCCTATTGATCTCCCTCCTCCCCCAATCGTTCTTGACTGGCAAGTTCCAAAGTATGCAAGAATGGGCTTCCAGTATCCAACCAAAGAGTTTCCAAACAATCTGTTACAAATAAGTATTGCTCCACGTACAATTGATCTTGAATCTAGAGACATGGTTACGTGGGGATTGCTACACGAATTAACCCACTACATATTTGTCCTACGAGAAAATAATTGGGATACGACAAGAAAAGTATATACAGTTACACTAAAACATCACTGTAATAAAGAATTCATGATGATCACACGAGAACTAGCTGATCGTATCTGGGATGTGTACCACGCAGATACCGACAAATCAAAGATGTATCAAGAAGTGATACGTTCGTGCGGAAGTCATCCGGATCAATAAATGAGTAATTGCACTTTCAAACATTTTCACGATCACGTATCATGTAGATGTCAACTATGTTCTATCTGCTATTGTCCTTCGTACTATGGTATTAACCAACTGTGGTACTGTCTTGAGTGTTGGTTAAAACTGCCCCATAACCAACGTCAAATCTAAATTTCATCTTTCAAATCTTAAAAGCCCTTAAGGAATCCTAAGGATATCCTGCGGATTTCCTTTTCCTTACCCTCTTAATATCTCAAGATGTATAATTTGGGTTTGTAAAATATAATTTTCTAGTTGTACCTAAGATAAATGATAAATATCCGTACAGTAGATTCTTTCCGAAGTCGCACATTCACAGATAAAAATAACGCAAACCCATAAATAACACAATGGACAAAAACGTTTGAGGAGATAAAACAATGAACGTACCACCAAATGGCGACACAGCAAAGAAACTCGGTGCTTACTTTGAGACACTAAAAGTAACACAACAACCAAATCCAAATATGACCGTTAAGATCTCAGAAGGTGCTTACTGGGGTTCAACTGGTGCAACATTCATAGAATTTCCTGGTGGTAACTCACCAGCGTTCACCGCGCCTGCTGTAAACACAGCAAGATGGGTCCTTGTTACTCTTACGGGTTTGGGTGTTATTACTCTCACAAACGGTACAGCAACAACAAATAACCCACCAGTTCCACTAGTTCCAACAGGACATTTGCCTCTAGCATGGGTCTATGTTACCGGTAGCACAACATCGCTTACCGATACCCAGATCTTTGATGCACGTCCAACTTGGGTAGCAGGTGCTGGTCAGCTTCCAAATCACAACGATCTTCCAAACCGTTCAGTAGCAACAGCTCACCCAATCAGTGCAATTTCCGATCTCCAAAGTGCACTTGACAATCGTCCAACTTTCACTGATCTCAATAACGGTCTTAATGCTAAGGCTGACGATGATGGATCTACAGAAACATCGTTCAAGTTGAATAGTGACGAAATTGGTGTTCCAGCTTCCAACGTACAGTACGGAGTTGAACGTGGCACTCTTCCAGACGTATTCCTCCGTTGGAACGAAGCAACAGATATTTGGGAATTTACAAATAATGGTTCAACATGGTATCCAATTGCAACACCTGCAGATATTGCAGTAGCAGCAGCTGGTTCATTTGTTGAACTTGCTGGCGATACGATGACTGGTATCCTTGATATGGGTAACCACAAGGTTACTAACGTTGCTGCTCCAACAGTCGGTGGTGACGCAGTTAATAAGACCTACGTTGATACAACACTTGCAAGTTCATACCAACCTCTTAATGCAAACCTATCTGGTTTGTCAGCCCTCGTAGCTGGTACTGGTCTTATTGTTGAGACAGTAGATAATGTCTTTACAAACCGTACAATTACAGGTACAGCTGGTGAAATCGTTGTTGTTGACGGTAATGGTGTAGGTGGTAACCCAACACTAAGTCTTCCAGACGTTGGTATAGCAGTTTCCAGTTCGTTTGTTAAGATTACCACAGATGATCAAGGTCGTGTTTCTGGTACAACAGCAGTTACAACAGGAGACATTACTCCACTTGTTGCTGGTACATATGTTGATGTGGCTGGCGATACAATGACTGGTGCTTTGGTTCATCCTGTCGGTACAGCAGCACTTCCATCAATTACATTCACAGGTGACCTTAACACAGGTATCTACTGGAGTGCTTCTGATGAAGTAAGTATTGCAGTTGGTGGTGTCAAAAAAGCAACTGTTAGCACTTCTGGTATCACAGTGTTCTCTGGATTCTTTGCACCTGGTACAGGTGGTGCAGCAGCTCCTGAGTTTACATTTACTGGTGACACAGATACAGGTATGTATCACCCAGCGGCAAACCAAGTTGGTATTGCAGCAGCAGGCGTTCAACAGCTTCTGATTACATCAACCGCAGCAACATTTGCAGGTAACCTTGTTGTAACAGGTACATTTAGTGCACCAGCAGGTGCAGCAGGCAACCTTGATATGAATTCATTCAAGGTTGTTGATATGGGACCTGGTACAGGTGCAGGTGATGCAGTTGAATATGCACAGTTGAATACAGCATTGGCTCTACGGGTTGCAAAAGCTGGTGATTCAATGACTGGCGTTCTTGCAATGGGTGCTAACAAGATTACTGGTCTCGCAAGTGGTACTGTTTCTGGTGATGCCCTACATTTTGGTCAAATCGGTACGCAGGTTCAAGCGTGGGATGCAGACCTTGATGCAGTAGCAGCAGGAACATATGTTGGTGCCGCATCCATTACAACACTTGGTACAATTACAACTGGTGTTTGGAACGGGACTGATGTTGCAGTAGCAGATGGTGGTACAGGTGCTTCAACAGCAACGGCAGCAGCAACCAACTTAGGATTGGGAACTGGAGATAGTCCACAGTTTACAGCAGTTAACGTCGGTCACGTATCTGACACAACGGTTTCAAGGTTTGCAGCAGGCGATATTGCTGTAGAAGGTAACGTTGTTTACAGAGCAGGTGGTACAGATGTTGCTGTAGCAGATGGTGGTACAGGTGTTTCCACAACACCAACTAACGGTCAGTTGTTGATCGGTAACGGTACGGGTTATACAGTAGCAGCACTCACCGCAGGTGTGGGTGTTAGTGTCACAAACGGTGCTGGTTCAATCACAGTTGCTACACAAACATTGAAAAACACCCAGACATTCACTTTCGGTGCCATAGCCACAAATGATGTTGGGGATTCTACCAACACAGTAACAGTAACTGGTGCAGTTGTAGGTGATGTAGTTACTCTTGGTCTACCAGCAACACTCCCAACAGGTTTCACATATGTTGGATATGTGAGTGCTGCCGATACAGTAACAATTCGGGCACACGGTAGTGCTTCGAGTGGTACAGGTGCCAATGCCGCTGGTGCTGCAATTAGTGTAATTGTAATGAAATACGCTAGTTTCTAATAGCTAAACGTATAATGACAAAGGTTGGTAAGTACTTTAAAAACGTACTAATAGCACTTGATCAATTTGGTAATGCCCTGGTTGGAGGTGATCCTCAAGAGACCATCTCCAGCCGTCTCGGCAAAAGTCAAGTAAAGTGCGCAACATGTCATAACATTGCATACTTCTTGTGTCGAATTCTTAGTTGGATAGACCGTCGACATTGTTTTAAATCAATCAACCCCAATGAGGGAAGTGACCAAATAAGATGAAACACTACGGAACAATTAAAATTCTAGATCTAAATAACCAGGCAGCAACAGGTTCATTTGATTTTATTACAGGTGCTGCTGGAGTAGTTGCATACATTGTTACTTCTGATAAACAAGGTACTCCAGATTTTACTTTCACTCTTGGTGCAATAACACCAAACGGGGATCATGTTGCTCTAATTTCATCCGCAGCAGTTGTCGATACAAATACGAGTCTAAGAATTTCAGTTCTTCCTGGGGTTACAGCAGTTGCAAACGTAATCGCTAATGATGTCGTTCCTGGTCGTGGAAGATTCACTTATACAAAGAACGGTGGTGGTTCTTATGACCTCAATGTTTGGCTTGCGTTCTTTGGTTAAAATATGTCAATTTATCAATCAGTCACATAAATAAGATTAAGAACTCAAAGGAGTAAACTATGGATACGCTAGAGTGGGCAAAACGAATCGCTGGAGTACAGCCAGACATCCTCGAAGAAGGCAGGAAGAATCTTTTTGGGGGTAAAAAGGCTGAACCATTCGCAAAAAAAGCGAAGGGCGGAAAAGACGACGCCAAAGTGGTCAAAGATAAAGGTGCAGACATGAAGAACAAGATGTTTGCAAAAATTAACAAAAAGAAAACCATGAAGGAAGGCTTCGAACAGTGGTCCACTGCAGATATTGACGCATTTGTTGCAGAAATGTTCGATGACGATGATAATGGTGATGACGAAATGACCTCTGCTGAACAAGAACTTGCAAAGAAGGGAGTTATGCCAAAGGGAGCTGAAAAAGTGCTTAAGAGAGCAGAAGATAGAGATCAAACACGTGCAATGCACGGTGTTGCACAAGAAGATGAGGAAAGTGGAGTTAGTAAAGCAGCAGCAGCAGCCAAAATGTCACAAGCGGGCAAAGACGCAGCAAAATCAATCACAAGGGAAGGACTCATTGCAGATACACTTGCACTATATCGTAAAGTTGGTGGTATAGAAGATACAATCGATGAAAGTGCAGACCTTTATCTAGTTGTTGAGAATATGAGCGGTCGTGTAGCTTGTTGCTTCCCTGACGTTGTTTCCGCAAGGAAGTTTGTTGATGAGCACCGAAAGGCAGCTACATTCCAAGGTTACACAATTGAGCCACGTCACTGGGCACGTCCAGCACACTTTAGTGGAAAGGGTGGTTATTAATTTTAACAACTGAACTAAGAAATCGTTCTAAATAGGGGGAGATTGAGATTCAATCTCCCCTTTTATTTGAGTTGATGATACAGAACTGATAATACATATGTAATCAATAGGAGAATTGAACAATGATTATGTCCCCAAGTGAGCTTAGATTAACTATTGTACGTCCAGTACTACAACAACTTGATGTGTGGTCACAAATAGCTGAAAATTTAATGGTTGGTACAGCTCTACAAGAATCACTACTAACGCATACACAACAAGTTGGTGGCGGTCCAGCCCTAGGATTGTGGCAGATGGAACCAGCAACACATGACGATTGTTGGCAGAACTTTCTTAAATTCAGACCTGAACTTGGTAAAAAGGTGTTACACTTTACACAACATCCAGTTGCTGCTGAAATGAGGGTCAACCATGTCTATGCATGTGCTATGGCTCGAATTCGCTACTATCGTGTATCAGCACCACTACCAACAGATGTTAATGATCTAATGGCTCTCGCAAAATACTGGAAGCAACATTTTAATACTCCTCTTGGTGCAGGAAAGCCGGAAGAGTTCTATACTAAGTACGTGAAATATATAGGATGACGAGTCTACTAAGTCTAATGAACGATCGCTCGTCGGTTATTGTAACCGAGGGGGTTAACCGTCTCGATATCCCACAACTTGACTACAAGCGTGGTGCACTTGCTCCTGTAATTAGTGAAGAAACTGTTAGAGTTCATTACGACATACTTACAAAGAACTACTTCAAGAAGTACAATGAGACTGGCGATAAGTTTCAACATGCTGGAGCAGTTCTGCACGAATTTTGGTGGGCTAATATTCGTCCCTCACGAGATGATAATAAACCATCAGGAGAAATTGAAGCTCTAATAAAAGAACACTTCAAGACGTTTGCAAAGTTCAAACAACAATTCACAGAACAAGCAACTACAATTCATGGTAATGGATGGTGTGCTCTAAAGAAAAATGGTGAAATTATACAAATACCTAATCACAAAATTGTTAGTGGAATTGTGTTATTGTTAGATGTTTGGGAGCATTCATATTGGTCGGATTATGGTGCAGATAAAACCAACTATGTACGTAACTGGTGGAAAATAGTTAATTGGGATCATGCTAACCAGCAACTTTAATGAAGACTCGTTGATCCACCAATAAATACGTAGTATAATTCAAAGAAAGTATCTACCAAAGAGGTGGATATGTCTATAGGAAGGAGGTTCCTATGAACTTACAATCGATAATCGAACTACGGACCAATAATCCAAAGATTTTTGTTGTTGATACACCAATGGATCAACATCTAGCTGCAGTAAATACGTACCCATTACCAGACGGCATTAGTAATTACAAACATGTGGGATCATTCGCTGGTATAATACATTGGATAAAATATTTTCCTCACTCAGAGAACGCTTCAATCTTTGTGTTTGCGAACAACGAATACGCTCAGAACATGAAGTGCATTCGTTCTGATCTTGATATTTGGAAGGTATCATACAGTGGGACAGAATTTACAATTAAACAACTCAACTCGTGCACTTGTTCTGAAAGTTAGCATTCAAAGGTAACCGAATAGATTGGTTACATAACACTATAGGAGGGGTTCCTATGAAGTATAATCATATTGTATTTATTGGACGGTTTGAACCGTTTCATATTGGTCACAAACAAGTAATTGAAAAGGCACTAACGCTAGCAGATGAAGTGATCATCCTCGTTGGTAGTGCAAATCAACCTAGAACGTTAAAAAATCCTTGGACATATGAAGAACGAAGAGATATGATTTGGTCATCATTTAGTGATGTACAAAGAATACTCGTTCAATCACTACCTGATCTGACATATAGCGATCAAAAGTGGGCAGCCCGTGTTCAAGATATTGTTGGTAAAATTGCTCTTGAGAACGAACGTGTTGCAATTATTGGCCACAAAAAGGACGAGAGTTCATACTATCTTAAAATGTTTCCACAGTGGGAACTTGTTGAGCACGAGATGAATGAGAATGTATCCGCAACGAATATTCGTGATCTATATTTCGAAGGACATAGTCTAAATTTCCTTAGATCAGTTGTACCACAAGGAGTATTCAAATTCCTTCAAGAAGACAAAAACGAACGTCATTACGGGGCTTTGAAGGAAGAGTACGAATTTGTTAAGGGGTATAAGGAACGTTGGGATGCAGCTCCATTTCCACCAACGTTCGTAACAACAGATGCTGTAGTTGTCCAATCAGGACATATTCTTCTTGTCGAACGTGGAGGACATCCCGGAAAGGGACTTTGGGCACTTCCGGGTGGATTTATCAAACAAAGTGAACGCCTTGTTGATGGAATGATACGCGAACTTCGCGAGGAAACACGGTTGAAGGTTCCAGGACCAGTTTTGAAAGGGTCAATTGTCGCAGAAAAGGTCTTTGATGCTCCAAACCGAAGTCTCCGCGGAAGAACAATTACAGTGGCATATCTGATTGAACTTCCACCTGGGGAACTTCCGTCAGTTAAAGGTAGTGACGATGCTGCTAAGGCTCAGTGGGTTCCACTTAGTGAGGTCAGAGAAGAAGAAATGTTTGAAGACCACTTTCACATTATCGACTACTTTGTTTCAAGGGTGTAAGATGAAACCATATGTAATTGTTTTGTTAATAGTAGCGATATGGCTTAGTATTATGTATGTTAGTGTAAAGGTATCAAGGTATATTGACCACCACATATATGGTGAAGCTTACATACAGGAAACTGTATGTCAAATGGTAAAACGTGAACATTTAAAGGATCCAAGTTTATGTCCAGAATGATCTATGTATTAGCTGTACTGCCTATATTGGGTTATGCCGATGAAGGTATGGTTGATTTATCAAAACTTCCCAAACCAGTTTGTGAAGTTATCCTTACAGAACAAGTGACGACTGTGAACCAATGGATTAACGATGGTTACACACGAGAACAAACCGTTCAACATTTTAAGACAAAGTACTACACAAGGTACTATACGGACTTCTTCTGGAACTATGCTGAACAAGTCTATGACCTTACTGTCGAGGCGACTACGCACGATGTTGATCCTGCGAAGTGGGTCAACGAAACAATTTGTTCAAAACTGGAAAGATCAATGTACTCATTCTAAGGAGACGACATGAAACGACTACTACTTGCTGTAACCCTAGCAACATCTGCATCTGTATTTGCACACAACGATAATAAAAACGAACCCAACGAACCACCATCGGTTTGTTTACGTCACGGAGCAGCCGCTACTATTGGTGCAATGGGACGATATGCTGGTACCTCTTTGGTGTTTAAGTATGCACCAATTGAAACGATTGATAAACTATATAGACGCGACGGTAGTGGCGGAAGAGTGTATAGGGATTATGACGATCTTCCAAAAGATGCAATTTATGTAGCAACGGAATATGATCTCGAGCAAAGAAAGAACTTTGAAGTGTCAGCACTCTTTGGATGGAAACAAGCTAATAGGTGGATCGCCGAAGGACGTCCTGTACCAGAACGTTACCTACTAATGCCAATATTCTACACTAACTGCGAAAAACAGATGAAGGAACAAACCAACGAGTAAGTCTGTTTTTCCAAAGGTTTATCTAACTATCTATAAATACACGACAACATACATTTTTGGAGATAAACTATGGATATGTGGACAGTTGTAGGAGCAGTCGTAGTTGTGGTCGTAGCATACTTTGTATGGAAGAAATTCCTAAGCAAGTAAGCACCCAATATGATAGGTTAGAATAATACAGAGCCACCAACCGGTGGCTTTTTTCGTTTCTAGATAAATAATCTTCAATCAAGGTGACGTAATCCCCTTGACAAAATTAGAAGACCTAAGTAAAATTATAAAACAGTTGAAGTAGATTTGAAGTAGAGGTGTACGATGCGTTCTCTCATCAGATTGTTGTTTTGGGGTTCCATGTGGATTCCTGGTTGGATCATAACTACGATAATTAGGAAAACAAGGAAGAAACCGAGACTTGATAACTGTCTGACGTGGGCATTACGAAAGTGGGATAAAGAAGGTGGTTATCTTGTTATTCGTTGGTGCACAAGTGCAAAGTATCCTTGGATGCGCTGGCCACATTTTATGTGGCTATCTAGTCAATATCACGAAGAACTAAGACACTTCATACCAAGAGATGATGTCGCAAAACCAGAACGCGTAATTCCTGCCTTGTTCTTTCAAGGTAAAGTAGTTCGAGGTGAACACGAAGAGAACGTTGATAATTGAGGAACATATGAATTATACGGTGTGGTTTGTAATGATCGTTGCAAGTCTGAGTGGTCTAGCCCTAATTTTCGAATCCTGGATTAGGCTGATTGAAAAACAACAAGCGATTGCGTTTGTCATAAGTGTTATATTTACACTGTATATTGTTGTAGTATCGACTATGGTTGGTTTGTCTGTATTTGCTGACAACAAAATGTCACCAAACATGCTTCTATTGGTTGTTACTTTTATGTCCACCTTGGGGTTCACCTTCACAGCAGCAATTGAGCGAATCGCTAACGCCATCTACGCCGACATTAGAGGACAATAATGAGTGCTGGGTTGAAATTTTAAAATTCATAGGAAAGATAAAGTGAAATTTATAGTACAATTCAACATGATAAATGAGGAGCAACTCCTCAAAATCAAAGATGCTGTGTCAAAATATCCACATGAATATGTAAGCGTCCTCCCGTTTTCACATGAGATTAAGGCAGATGAGCCTCTTATTGGGTCTGACTATATACCATATGGCTCTACTTTATTGGTAAAATTGGCCGATGAGCTTAAGTGGAAAGGCTCATATTTTGATAAGTCAAAGTTTAATTATGTAGAATCTCTGAAGAATAGAGATGATATGTTAAATGACAACATCATGACGGCAGAAGAGGCGGTTAAATTCATCCGTCAGCAAGATCAGGAAAAGGATTGGTTCATTCGGCCTTCGGAAGACTTAAAGATATTCTCTGGCATGGTAATGAATGGTAGAGAGTGTTCAGATTGGCTAGTGGATGCAATTAGTATGGATTCCTCACAAGCTCAGGGTCTTGGCCCGAAGACAGAAGTAGTTATCTGTAAGCCAAAAGATATCCAAGCGGAATGGCGCTGGTTTGTTGTTAATAGAAAAGTTGTTTCTGGCTCCATGTATAGACTTAGAGGCCAAATGAAGCAAGAAAGAGAACTACATCCAAAGATTATCCAAGAAGCCCAAGCAATGGCTGACAAGTGGCTCCCTCATGATAATTGTGTCATGGATTTGGCTTTGGTTGACAATGTTATAAAAGTCATAGAATTTAATGGCATCAATGCGAGTGGTTTCTATGATAACGATGTAGAAGCTGTTTTTGATGCCATCTGGAAGTATGAAAAGGAGCTTGCATAATGTCTTATAAAACAGAGGAAATTAATTGCAAAGCTTGTGAGGGAAGAGGATATTTGGCAGGAATTAGGGAGTTTAATTTAAAGGCTAGAATAACACTTATTGCATGGTTTGTAGCTTTTCTTATGGCTAATGATGCTTCGTCACACGATCGTAGTTTTGAGGAATGTAACGAGGGTGGTGAGTTTATCTTTCATGCAGCCCAATCACGTGATGCTGGAATGCCACGAGAAGAATTCGTCGATCAATTCGAATTCGATGTTATTGCAATTCAACAATTCCCTGTCGATTATCGTTGGTTTGTACAAGATGAGAACGACGAAACCTTACTCAGACGTCACGTCTATAGTGTCTGGGATAATCCAATCACACCAGGTGGTCATCAGCAAATCTTTCTGTTTGAATGCGTTAGGCAACCATGATACAAATGTGGGAGATTTTGGTCCCCACAGTCCGACCAGATGGTAGACCTATTAAGACACGCTACCACAGAGTGTGGGATAAAAAGATCATTGAGATTACTGGCGGTCTAATAGTTCTAACACCTGCAAAATGTGCTTGGGTTAGTCCCAAAGGTGATCTATTTTGTGAACGAATGATTCCTGTTAGAATTGCTTGCACCCGTCAACAGATTGCTCAGATCATTCGCATGACTCTTAACTATTATGAACAAAAAGCTGTCATGGCATATCGCGTCAGTGATGAAGTAATCATAACGTCTAAATAGTTGTAAGTTAGAGAAACTTATTGACTTTCGTTGAAAACCTCTATATAATAGATGTATAAATTGGAGAGTTGCCAAAGTTCGGATGACAAACTGATCAGGGATCGGACTCGCCTTGAAAGCGATGGGAGCGGCTTGCTGCTTGAGTTTCGACTACTCTGTCTTCCGCCAGGTTGGGGGATTCGTTCAATGGTAGGACGATACGCTTGCACCGTGTAGACAGGAGTTCGACTCTCCTATCCTCCACCACCAAAGTAATTTGTTGTACCTCACTCCAAGAGAGGTTATCTAAACCTGTATATTGGATATCAGGATCTTATGTCGTGCGAAGCACAGAGAGAGTGCGCGTTCTGGTAACGGAACATTATCGAAAGAGAAACACGACATCCCGCACGTGTGGCAGAATGGGTATGCTCTGGTCTGCAAAACCAGCTACGTAGGTTCGATTCCTATCATGTGCTCCAGTCTACATCATAAACCATACCGTAGACGAGGAGACCCATCCAATGAAACAACTATTACTCGCTATCACATTAACACTTGCATCACTCACCACATTCGCTCAAACTGATGAAGAAGCAAGGGATGAATGTACACTCCAAGCCAACATCGCAAGCAACATTCTCGCTTTTAAGGTGTACCAAAAAGCCCCACTACAGGCGGTTAAGCAATCATTCGCAAACTGGCTCAATAGTGGTCCAGAAGGCGTAACCCCAGAAGGTAAAGAACTTCTAAAGACCTGGTATAACAAGATGGGCGGCGAAGGAATGAACAAATGGTTTACTGATGTTTACAACAACTATTCTGATCCTCAGGCTGCATGGAACGGGGAAAAAGCAGCTTGCGAACAACAGGCGAAATAATGTCAATTCGTAAAGTTCTATCACTGGTGTTGGCTTTGTCAACACCAGTGGTTGCAGCTCCTCCATCAAATATAAGCTGGCAATGCTCATATATGATCGAGTTCTTGTCTGACATTCCAGAAATGTCCAAACGTGGCCTAGCTGAAGATAATTACATTATTGGTTGGGAGGGTAGTGAAACTCTATCAGAACGACAAACGTGGATGACTGCAAAACATATGTTGTTTATAGGTGTTCCTATTGAGAAGGTGTTTGAGTGGTGTCATGGTGCACACATTGATGGCCATACAGATGCTTGGAAATAAACAGGAATACTAGTAATGATAGATTTGGATTTATAGAAAACACTTGATACCCTAAAAAATACAATATATACTAATAGAAAATGGAATCAAAAGAGATTCCAACTCAACCTTAAGGGGATTCCTTATGACTATCAACAATAACTTTATTCTCAATACCGACTCATATAAGACGTCACACTGGCTACAGTACCCAAATGGGACAACCAATGTATTCATGTACGGGGAAAGTCGCGGTGGTGTATATCCAGTAACCGTCGTAGCGGGACTTCAACCTTATCTAAAAGAGTACCTTGTAGGTGAAGTAGTAACAACAAAAATGATCGATGATGCTGAGAAATTTCTCAAAGCACACGGAGAACCATTCAATCGTGAGGGGTGGGAGTATATTGTCCGGGTTCACAAAGGACGGCTACCATTGCGAATCAAAGCTGTACCAGAAGGGTCAATCGTTCCGACACATAATGTATTAGTAACTGTTGAAGCGACGGATCCAAATTGCTTCTGGCTTCCTTCCTATATTGAGACAGGATTGCTTCGAGCGCTGTGGTACATGACGACAGTTGCAACAATCAGTTGGGATATTAAACAACTAATTATTAAGTACCTAGAAGAAACTGGTGATCCTTCCTTGATCAATTTCAAGCTACATGACTTTGGTGCACGTGGCGTGTCTTCAAAAGAAAGTGCTGGTCTTGGTGGTGCTGCACATCTAATTAACTTTATGGGTTCAGATACAATTGAAGGTATTAGGTATGCGATGCACTACTACAATACCGACGACATGGTTGCATTTAGTATTCCTGCTGCTGAACATAGTACAATGACTGCACTTGGATGTGAAGGTGAAGTAGCACAGATGCGTCGAATGCTTGAAACATTTGGTAAGCCAGCAGCGATGTTCGCTTGTGTCAGCGATAGTTACGACATCAAAAATGCTGTTACCAACATTTGGGGCAAGGAACTACGTCAGCAAGTTATCGACAGTGGTGCAGTACTCGTTGTCAGACCAGATAGTGGTAAACCAGCAGATGTTGTTCTCGAATGTGTCAAAGAACTAGATACAGCATTTGGTTCAACAATCAACACAAAGGGCTATCGTGTACTGAACCCATGTGTTCGAGTGATCCAGGGTGACGGTATTAACAGAACATCAATTAGAGAGATCCTTTTTGGTCTCAAGATCAATGGTTACTCAGCAGACAACATTGCGTTTGGTATGGGTGGTGCACTTCTACAGCAAATGAACCGTGATACACAACAGTTTGCCATGAAAGCATCTGCAATGGAAATCAATGGCGTTTGGCATGATGTCTTTAAAGATCCCATTACAGACCCAGGTAAGAAAAGTAAACGTGGTCGTCTTGGACTATATCTCAATAATGGTGAATACGTTACAGACAAAGAGCATCTCCAGTCTGATAATCAACTAGTTCTCGTGTTTGAGAATGGTGAGATCATTAAAGAGTGGACATTCTCCGAAGTTCGTCAACGAGCAAATAACCCTTATGCGGCACGTCGATGACTTGCTTAAAGCCTATTCTACAAAAGAACGGTAATGGAGTAGTGGTACGTGTATGGGAAATAGATGATAGTAAACCATCTGTGTACCGAGAAGGAGATCAATATAAGTTCAATAGCGAACTAGTCAAAACATATATGTTTTGGTCTGTTGAACAATTTTTAACAAAACTAGATTAAAAGGAGTAAAATCATGAACATGGAAAATGTTGGTAACAAACTGATGGATAGGTTTTTCCGTCGTGTAGACGGCGTTGTATGGGATCTCATGTCCGGTCGTATCGGAGTGAAAAATAATGACGGAATCGTCACAATTGAAGGATCAGGTGATGACGCACAAGTTGTTGTCAATCTATTTGATCAATTTGGTCTTGAAGTGCCTGCTTTCGCACAAAGCACCCCAGTTGCATCAGTAGCTGTTGGTGATCTGATCTACGGTCAGAAAGGTGTCCTAGGTTGGGTAATCGATAAGACTGACAAGGCTTTCACGCTTCTGAAACCTGATGGCACGCGTAGTCATTGGTCCCCACCAAAAGTTCAAATGTTTGGTCTCGATGGTGGAGTAATGGTACTTCGCAGCCTTATCAACATGCTTCCAGGTGGTACTGGTGGTCTTGGTCAGATGCAATCACTGCTAATGCCAATGTTGATGATGGGAGATGGTGCTATTGATCTAGATAGCATGATGCCAATGCTTCTTATGTCACAAATTGGAACAGGTGATGGTACGGTTGCAGCTGGTGGTAACATGGGCAACATGATGCAGATGATGCTAATGATGCAAATGTTCAAGAAAGGTGGTGGTACTTCTGGGGGTAACAACTTCTTTGATGCCCACAATAACCGTCGATAATAGGAGGATATATGGGAACAAGAGGATGGAGTCCAGATGAGTATGCCACATACTCATCAACAGTAGCATCAAGATCGACACGTGAGATCTTTTCCAGTAGTTCAATTAAGGACTATCTGAATCCGAAAGGAATCAAACTTCGTGAGAGTTGTGACTCTGACGCACACCCAAATTCAACTGCAATCATTTTGGGATTGGATGTGACAGGATCAATGGGTATAATTGCCGATCGTCTCGCACGACAGGGTCTTGGAAGACTCGTTGAAGGAATTCTTGACAAGAAGCCCGTAACTGATCCACATGTGATGGTGATGGCAATTGGTGATATTGATCACGATCGTGCACCAATTCAAGTGTCACAATTTGAAGCAGACATTCGCATTGCCGAACAACTTCAAGATATATACCTTGAAGGAGGTGGTGGTGGTAATGATCATGAGTCTTATGACCTTCCATGGTATTTTGCTGGTCAAAGGACAGCAATTGACTGTTTCACGAAACGTGGTAAAAAAGGGTATCTATTCACAATAGGTGACGAAGGAACACCAACAGGAATTAGAGCTAGTCAAGTAAAGGGATTGTTTGGAAGCAACGAAGAAACAGATTACACACCAAGTGAACTTCTTGCTATGGCTAGCGAGAAATATCACGTGTTCCACATAATTGTCGAACAGGGTAGTTATGCATCTCGTGCATTACCACGTGTGACAAGTCAGTGGCGTGAACTTCTCGGCAAGAGAGCTGTTCTTATGTCTGATTATGAACTGCTTCCTGAAGTGATTCTATCAGTAATTGCCGTATCGGAAGGCGGTGATCCTGAACAAACAGTTACATCTTGGGAAAAGCCCCACATCCGCAATGTTATTAAACATGCACTATTTGACTAAGTGAGGAATATATGTGGCCTTTATATGACCATGAGTTGAAACTAGAACTGGAAAAAATTAGGCGGACCAAAGAAGCTCAGCCATTTCAACCACAGAATCGCTATCCAAGTACATTTCCAGACGAAATCTACAGTCATCCAAACTATATTTGGAAAAACCGAGATTATTGATGGAATACCTATGTGTGGTGATAGACAACAGTACAAACAAGACATTGGCTGAGTACGAGATTGAAGCCAGCAATGAACCGTTTGCCTGTTGGAAGGCTGATAGATTGTTCCGTACGAACAATCCAAATTTAGTTGTCGATTGGACTGTCGATTCACTTAAGTTGGAGTAGGTGTAAACTATTCACACATCCACATATAAGGGCAAGAGAGTCTTTGTCAAACTCAAAAACGGTACGTCGTTTGTAGCAAAATTTAGAGACAGCAAGAGTGGTCGAATTATGTTCTTTGACCACTCTGACGTTTCTACGTCTGATATGGTGTCAATGACAATTTACAGGAACGTAACATGGCACGAGCAAAAATAGTTGTAGGTGCAAACTTCGGAGATGAAGGGAAGGGACGAGTCGTTGATTACCTGGCACATACAACAAGTAAGCCAATAGTTGTCAGACACAATGGTGGAGCACAAGCTGGACATACAGTAATAGTTGACAACTATCGTCATGTATTTTCCCATATTGGAGCTGGTACGTTACGAGGTGCGCCAACCTTCCTAAGCAGGTTCTTTGTCGTTAATCCAGGGAATTTTCTAAATGAGTCAAATCGGCTTCATGCTGAATGGAATCCACCATCAGGTCTTCCACCAGTATTTGTTGATCAACGTGCTATCCTAACAACACCATATGATGTTTTATTTAACCAATTTCTCGAACAAACACGTGGCAACCATCGACACGGATCGTGTGGAATTGGTATCAACGAAGCAGTAACCCGCAGTCAAACACAGTTTGCAACACACGTTTCAGATCTTAACGATCTCGTTGCACTCGATAGCAAGATTGATGCAATTTATATGTCATATTTGTATCAACGAACCCAACAGCTTGGTTTTGACTTTACGGATTTTTCGTTGTGGCTTGCTAAGAAACAAATCTCACACAAACATCTCAAAATAAACTACCTCCTTCAGTGCCACGACTTCTCAAGGATCACATCGATACAACCCCAAAGTATAATTGACAAGTACGACACAATCATTTTTGAGGGTGCACAAGGTTTGTTACTTGATGAAGACCATTATTGGTTTCCCCATGTTACAAGATCAAAGACAGGATCAACGAACGCTGTAACAATTCTTGACGAACTTGGTATTTGTGCTGCTGAGGTTTACTATGTTACAAGACCATACCTAACAAGGCACGGTGCTGGCCCCCTCCCCTTTGAATGCGAGAAACCTTTTCCCGAAATTGTTGATAACACAAACATTACCAATGAGTATCAAGGATCACTTAGATTTGCTCCAATCAATCTTGATCTTCTTGGTGAGACAATTCTTAGCGACATAATCAAAAATGAAGGACGAGGTGTTACGCTAACACCTCGATTGTTTGTTACATGTGCTGACCAACTGCAGACTGTCTATGATGAATGGGGCACAGCTGACTGTCCTTATGTACAAGACAAGCAATTAAAACACTGCTACAAAGGTGATATGTTGGAAATCATGTCCAGAGTGTACAAATTTGATGTAGTCAATGTATCTTTGGCACCTTGCGTGGACTCACTGGGTTTGAACGTAACATCATTATAGACAGCATAAATACTTCCTAACAAGGGAGTATTATAATGGATAAAGAACTTCTACACGTAATGACCGTCGCTCTTCTGCATGACGATCACGAAGCAGCAGTACAAGCATTTCATGACGCTATTGTACAGCAAACCCAACATCTAACCTATGATGGTAAGACACCAGCACAGGTAACGGAAAGTGTTATTAACCCAAAAGCAGAAACACAACGTAAAGAAATGATGTCGCGTGGGCGCTCATTTGAACAACAAGCAAAACAGGTTTGGGCTACAGCTGACATTGAAGAGAAGAAAGCACTTCTACACGAAATGATTGCTGGATTCAAATTCAAGGGGAAGGCAAATCAGTTTCGCATGAAAGTTGATGCTGCAACTGATCCAAAGGTTCTTGACAAACTTGCTGCGGATCTCCATCTTGCACAACAAGGCATGGCTGTCGGTCGATAATGAAACGATGAGTAAAGAAGATAATAAATTCCCTATTATACCAGGGGAGACTGGTAGTGTTAAGTTTGTTAAATGGGACATGCTGAGCGAAGAATGGGCTCAAAAGAACCATAGCCAGACGCTAACTAGATTAGCAGAACGTGGTGGGCTATGTTGGGCAGAGATATACTGTAATTACTACAAACAGCGTTGGTCAGACCCTAGAGATCCTAAACTGCACAAGGATATGGTAGATAGGTTAGCTATCTGACGTGCACTATTGATATAATATGTAACAATGCTTACCAACAGCATTCCCTGTCACAACGTTCCAATCTGCCATATGTCGACGAACAAGATCTTGACATTCTTCCATCTGCTTATCATCTGCAAAACATAACGCAATTGCTGATGGCCCGATTCGAGACATAAACTCTCGTATCATATAGTGAATCGTGTTGAAGACCACTGGGTATTCTTCTGCACCCTTACTTTTAACTTCAACCAACCAAAGAAAGTCACGATCGTCAAGTGAAGTTGATAATGTCTCTCTAGCAGATCCTGTCATTGTTCGCAGAAAGTCTCGTACTGGATGACGATTAATCGTCACAGTAGAACTGTGTTTGTCGGTCTCAAAGTTGCCGATCCACTGATCATCATTCTTTACTGACCAAGACCAAACAGCCGATCGCCAATCTGGATAAAATAATTCATTTAGAAGCATAAAACCACCGTGAATGTCCATAGTTATTTATTTGGAATCTCTTGACATACCCTTTTTTATGTGAGATGATTAAAAGATAAAATAAGGAAGGTACTCGATGAACGTAGAACATTTGATCGATCTCACGCAAAGATACACAGAACTCCATCGTCACTATCATACCCTTGACCACATTAGCAAGATGTTAATGTTTGGTCATACAGTGACAGTTCCCTCAAAGAGTCAGATTCTTGCTATCTGGTATCATGACGCAATCTACACACCTGGTTCAAAGACAAACGAGGGCGAAAGTGCAACATTATTCTTCAATCACAACGAGGGTAAGGTAGATGGTACGACATTTGCGCAGACATTTACAATCATTAGTGATACACAAGATCACATTCCATCAATTGAAGAATCCAAACTTGTCATCGATCTTGACTTGATGGGACTTGCAAATCCTTGGAAGGATTATCATAGAGATGCCGCAAACATCCGAGCTGAGTTCAACATATTCACCGACGAGCAATGGAAAGAAGGTCGTGTAAAGTGGATTGATTCTATGTTGGCACGGAAACAAATATTCTATACAGAGTGGGGTCGACATTTGGAACTAAAGGCAAGACTCAACCTTGAGGATGAACGAAGAATGCTTGTCTATCCGATTCATGGATGATGCTATGAAATACTATGCCGGGATTGGAAGTCGCATAACACCCAAGGATGTTCTTGTGGTTATGCAAGATCTTGGTACATTGTTAGCAAAACAACAATACACTCTTCGTAGTGGAGCTGCAAGGGGAGCAGACACAGCATTCGAAAGTGGATGCGATAGTGCTAAGGGTAAGAAAGAAATCTTTTTACCTTGGGGTAGATTTAATGGGCACACATCACAATATGTTGCACCAACTCCAGAAGCATTGATTCTTGCGGAAGGGATTCATCCGGCATTTAAATTTCTAACATACAGTTCAAAGAATCTCGTTGCAAGAAACATGCATCAAGTTCTTGGTTATGATCTTAATACGCCAGTTGAGTTTATTATTTGTTGGACTCCTGATGGTTGCGAGACAATAGAACAATACACAAAAGAAACTGGTGGTACTGGATCAGCGATCACTTGTGGGGCACTTAGGGGTGTACCAGTATATAACTTACAACGTCCAGGTAGACTTCAACAGCTGCTGGACTTTATTGAAGGTACTTGATATGTTTACAAATTGGAAACAGAAGTGGATCGAAGCATTACGGTCGGGAAAGTATCGACAAGGCCAATCACTATTATCATTCACTATATTAGACGAAGAGCCACAGTATTGTTGTCTGGGTGTTCTAAGAGATATTATGGGAACAAATGATTTTTCATATAAACAAGAAAACACCACTCTATCATCTTTGCAACTTTCTGTATGTGGCCTCGATCGCGAGACACAAAGAATATTAATACAACTCAATGACGTAAAAATGTGGGATTTTAACCAAATTGCCGACTACATTGAAAATAGTTTGCAGGATAAAGTTCACCAGTAAGTAAAACAAAACAACTACAAAAAAGGAATAATAACATGCAAGTGCAACCAATGTTCGACTACATTTTCGTTAAACAAGAACAAGACGGAGAAAATACATCAAAAGGCGGAATCTTTATTCCAGAAACAGCAAACCTAGGAGATAAACCAGCAACAGGAAGTGTTCTTGCTATTGGATCTGGCAAACTTCTTCCTAATGGAGAACTTCGTCCACTAGAAGTTAAAATTGGCGACAAGATTCTCTTTGTACGTGGAACTGGTCACAAAGTTGAAATGGATAATCAACAGTACACATTCATGAAGGAAGAGGACATTCTAGGTATCCTAAGGTGACGTGCATTGTAGGCCTCCAAAAAGGTAACAACGTCTACATTGGTGGCGACAGTGCTGGAGTTGCAGGATATTCCCTTCTCGTTCGTGGCGATCGGAAAGTATTCCACAATGTATATAACTCTGAGTTCATATTTGGGTTTACATCAAGTTTTCGAATGGGTCAAATTCTTCGATACAGATTTGACCCACCACCAAATCTCTATGATTGGGATGTCGAACGATACGTAACAACAGACTTTGTTGACGGTGTTAGAAAGTGTTTAAAAGAATATGGATTTGGTCACAGTAACGATGGTCCAGATGAAGGCGGATCTTTCTTATTTGGTTACTCGGGGCGCTTATTTGCAATTCATGACGATTATCAGATAGAATGGCACACTAAACCATATAATGCCGTTGGCTGTGGTGGTGAAATTGCTCTTGGTGCTCTTGATGTTCTTATAGATACAAATGTTGAACCATTACTAATTCTCGAACGAGCACTAACTGTTGCAGAACAATTTTCAAGTGGTGTCAGAGGACCGTTTCACTATGTTACATCAACAAGACAAAAATAATTGAGTTTTAGGTTTAGAAATGATCAGACATTCAATATATGACCGAGGCAACATCTATCTCTCTGGTGGGATGCAGTTTGCAAAAAACAAAGGTGCATCGTGGAGAGTAGAATGTTCTGAAACCCTTCGATTGATGAAATACTTCCCACTTGATATAGCCGAAGTGGATCGTGCATATGCACGTATTCATGGTGAACTATATGACATGCTTGATGTTAAAAAACATCTACAGTATAAATCAAACTTCCGAAGGCACTTCATTTACACTGACATTCAACTTGTCAAAAACGATAGTGATGCGCTTATTGTGTATTATGATGAAAGTGTCCGTCGAGGTGCTGGTACAACAAGTGAGTGTCAAGAAGCGTATGACCACGATATCCCAATCTTTCTTGTTTCAGCATATCAAGATTGGGCAACAGAGGTTCCTGGTTGGCTTCAAGGGCTAACAACTAAAATCTTTGTCTCGTTTGACGATCTATATGTGTATCTTGATAATCTTCCATATGGTATTCTGACAAGAGACATTTATGGTAACCACGCCATAAAGCAACAATACCTATGTAGTCTTTGTGGTAATGTGTTCGAGAAAACCAAAAATCATTTCGTTTCACATGTATCACCACTATATTGCAAACCGTGTGTGAAACTAGTCGTAAAAACATACGAAGAGCTTGCAGACAGATACCAATTTTGTGTTGAGTATTTTTTAAAAGAACAGAACCAAGAACTGCAATCAATTAAATAGGAGAAAATTATGCACTATCACGCTGAGGTTTATATACCACCAAACGTCAATGAGGTCAAAGAATATATTGAAGAAATCATGGCACCACACAGTGAGTACTATCAAGATGATGATTGTGGTACAGAAGAATATAATAAGGTCGGAATTTATGATTGGTATCAAATAGGTGGTCGTTGGACCGGTGTACATACCAACTACAACCCCCGCACAGATCCACTGAACACGGAAACGTGTATTATTTGTGGCGGAACGGGATTTAGAAATGATGACATAGGGGTTAACCTTAGAAAAGAGAACTATACCTGCAACGGTTGTGGTCACTATAATGAAGAAACGAAACAATGGACACACGGTCAATGGGGTCCTGGAATTTCTCTAAAATGGTCAACACAATGGGTTGAATATGATGGCGATATAATTGACATTAAGCAACTCGACAATAATTTTACGTGTCACACTCTAATTGTTGGTAACGAAGTGTTTCATTGTGAGAATTGGACCGGCAACGAAATTGTTACTAATCCTGAATTTAATGGAAACGTTGCTAAGAAACTAGCTGAACTTGGAATCACAGAAGGATATGTTGCCACCGTTGATTATCACTCATGAGGAAGTGGAAATGGAAAAAATAACTAATTATTGGCTGCTTGATGGAGAAACTGGCTTCGACTTATCCGAAAAAGTAGAAAAAATGTTAAAAGAAGGATGGCAACCATATGGTAATCCTTATTATGTTGGTCTACGCCAGGTCCAAGCAATCGTAAAATATCATGCGGGCAAGGCCAACACCGGACCAAGATGAGGAAGCCAAAGAAAGCGTACAAACTTTTTCGAGTCCGTCGAGATGGCAGTCTCGGATCTTTGTTCATTAATCGATCAAATAGAATTGAACTCGGTAAGTGGTTGAAGGCTGAGACTCATCAAACAAAAGGATACGCATTGCGTCCTGGTTGGCACACTTGTTTAAAACCAAATGCACCACACTTATCAGAACATAACCGACAGTGGTATCAGGTAGAGATTAAAGACTACAAGGAACAGCAACGACCAGTTAGCCAAGGTGGGTTGTGGTACACTGCAGAATTGATGCGAGTCATTAAACCAGTAAGGACGAAAAAATGAAAATAGTACTATTTGACAATCAAGCAGCAATGGTTGAAGGGTTTACGGAAGTGTTTGGTGACGAGTTAGGTGTTACAGAAGTGTTTGGCGACGAGTTTCCATTTGTATCTGTCCACCATGGGGATTTTAAAGAACTAGCGAACTCTGGAATTGAAGCAATCGTTAGTCCAGCAAATAGTTTTGGATTCATGGATGGTGGGATCGATCTTGCATACAGTGAGTATTTCGGTTGGGAACTTCAAAGAATATTACAAAAAGAGATTCTGGAACAAAAGTATGGTGAACTTCTTGTTGGAGATGCAGTTGTTGTTGAGATTCCAAATTCAGTCACTGACTTTAAGTATCTAATTTCTGCACCAACTATGCGTGTTCCTATTAACGTTGGAAACACTACCAATGCGTATATTGCGATGACATCGATATTAAGAGTGGCGGAACAAAATGGAATTCAATCAATTGCTGTACCAGGATTAGGAACTGGTGTCGGAAACATGCTACCATACATTTGTGCAAAACAAATCTATTCTGCTGTTGCTATCAGATACAAGCTTGGTCTAGAAGAGTTTCAACTCCCTTCACTGAGGGAACAATTTGCTTTTGATGCTTGGTTAAGATCACCATACAAATATATGGTAAAAGACTTGCATTTTGTTAACTCGTTTTGGAAAAATAATGCCTCTGTTTAAAGACGTAACACAATTCTTAATTGATGTTATTGTTATAACCGCTGTGGTTGCTGTATGTGTAGTGATAATCGGTGGTGTAACAATTTGGTTATTTCCGTAGGAGAATCTAAATTGCGAACATTGGTTTAAATATAAGTATGCTGAACTATATACAAAAAGACCTAACAACAGTTGAATCTGGTATTATTGTACACGGATGCAACTGTATGGGTGCTATGGGGTCCGGGGTGGCCCTAGCGATTCGTAACAAATGGCCGATAGTATACGAAAAGTACAAGAAATGTCACGAAGCGTGGAAACCAAGAACTGACTTACTTCTTGGTACAATACTACCAGTTGAAATTGATGACAAACTTATTGTCATCAATTTGTTCTCACAGGTATATTATGGAAAGGATGGACGGAAATATGCAAGCCCAGAAGCGATTGGAACAGGTTTACTCTCGGTTGTCGATATTGTCAGGCTCTATAAAAAACGCCATGGCACAGATTATCACGTATACCTCCCCCGAATTGGTTGTAATCTTGGCGGTCTTGATTGGTACAAGGATGTCTGTCCAATAGTTGAAGAAATTGATCGGTTAGCACAAGATATAACATTTTATGTCTGTGATTTATAGGGGAAAGAGAATGATTACATATACATTTACTGTAAAGGTTTCTGAAACTGGTGACAAATTTTGGTATATCAATGACAAACTTCATCGCGAAGATGGACCTGCTATCGAAATGGCAAATGGCGACAAATTTTGGTATATCAATGACAAATGCCATCGCGAAGATGGACCTGCTCGCGAATATATAAATGGGACCAAACGTTGGTATATCAATGACAAATGCCATCGCGAAGATGGACCTGCTACCGAAATGGCAAATGGGACCAAACATTGGTATATCAATGGCAAACTTCATCGGGGAGATGGACCTGCTGTCGAATCTGCAAATGGCGACAAATATTGGTATCTCAATGACGAACTCCATCGCGAAGATGGACCTGCTGGCGAAATGTCAAATGGTGACAAATTTTGGTATCTTACTGGTAAAAAATTATCCGAATCCGAATGGAAACGATTGATTAAAAAATCAAAATCTGACTGCTCAGGCAAGGTTGTTGAGATTGATGGCAAGAAGTATAAATTGATGGAGGTTTAAAATGATCACATATACTGTAAAGGTTTCTGACGCTGGCGACAAATATTGGTATCTCAATGGCAAAATTCATCGCGAAGATGGACCTGCTGTCGAATTTGTAAATGGGACCAAACATTGGTATCTTGATGGCAAGTTTCATCGCGAAGATGGACCTGCTTACGAATCTGCAACTGGCGACAAATTTTGGTATCTTGATGGCAAACAATTTTCCGAATCTGAATGGAAACAACAAGTTAAAAAATTAAAATATTCCTGTGTCGATAAAATTATCGCCAGGCCCTCCGCGTCCGCAGCCTGCTGCTGCAGTGGCGCGGCGAGGTCGATCATCGCGTCGCTGAGAAGCTGGGCTTCTCGGCCTATGGGCGATTGATGGTAAGAAGTATAAATTGACAGAGGTTTAAAATGACAAAACTTGTATCAATCGATCCAAACCAGCTGATATATACGGTTTACAGTGGTAAGACAAAAGTGCTTCGCGTTAAAGCTGATCCCGATCGTCCATTAACTGTAGAAGAAATAGAACTATTTCGCAAGGGATTACTTGACTTCGATGAAGCTCCTCCTGAAGTTGCATAATGGCTGAAATTAATATTTACGGATACGACGTTGATCGTCTTCATAAGGTCTTAGAACAACTTGAGACTGCAGGTTGTGTACCGCGCCGAGTTGGACATACAACGGTACTAATGTATATGATTTTAGGAATTGTTGATGTTCTCGAAACACCACAATATATTATCGTTATATCGCCATCAATGAGTAGGGCTTATACACTAAAACAAACACTTTTTGCATTTCTTCGTGATCACAATGTTCCCGTGTGGCTTACTGGACACGATAATGTTATTCATTTACAGGTAAACCAATCTGTACATGCAATTAGATTTATCACAATGGAAACGGTACAAGAACAGGTTAATGGTATACAATGGACACACATCTTAACCGATCTCAATGATGTCCCTAAAGAATCATTCCCAAGCAATTTTTTCCAATACATACAAACGTTGCTACAAGATATGGAGAACAATATGTTAGTTAACGATAATCAAAACACTACAGCGTGGTGGATCAAAACATCACAAGGTACCTACGGACCATTTGGTTCAAAAACTCTGGCAGAAAGTACTTCTCTAACAGTTCCCCGAACAACCAACGAAGTGCCAGAAATTTTTGAACGCACGACAGACGGTAAACAAATTCTACTTGGATAATCATGTTCAATAAAAAACAACTGCTCGAAGAGCTAATAGGTCGCGTTGATGAAATTGTTACAGAAATGGAAGCAAGTGAAGATTCTAGTTTTGGGTTCTTTGATGTTGCACTGGAGTACGCTCAACAACTACGGGACGAACTAGAAAGTTTGTCAGAATAGTTTAGAATAATCTCTTCGTTCTTGGCTTAGATGGTTCTTTAGGAACAAGTTGGTCTGGTTCCTTTATTTTTCTTGGATCAAAAGTTTTTTGTACTATTTCTTTCTTTTTTGCAGGTAGTGCTTGATAATCCACAGGTGGTACTTGCTGTTTCTTCTCTTCTCTCGGATCAAATCCCCTCTGAACTGTTGTCCTCTTTCCAAGAGGCGTATAATCAAATAGTTCTTCTAGTGTCATAGTTAACCCTGATGTGTTGTACTATTTATTTGTGTCTAAAAAATAACAACAAATTCAGACAAAGGATAAATAGTCTCATGTGAGAATAAGGAGCACTATATGCCTGCCGTAAGTCAATCACAACAACACTTTATGGGTATGGTTCATGCCTACAAGAAAGGCGAACTGACCCTTTCAGAACTTCCAAAGAGCCTTCAGAAGAGAATCAAGAAGGCTGCAAAGTCTATGACAGGTGAAGAAGTAAACAAGTTTGCATCAACAAAAACAAAAGGTCTTCCAAAGAAAAAGAAAACCAATGAAGCACTTGATACGTCATTCAAGAAGTTCTTGGTCGAAGAAGAAACAAAGAAGCCATCTGCAACTGAACTTGTTACACAAATGCGTCGAGAAGCACAAACTGCTACCGACAGTGAAGATCCAAAGAAGAGGGCAGCTGGTACGAAGTACCTAGCGAAAATTGCGGATGCAATTAAGACAGCTGGTGGTAGTGCTGTAAAAGCACTAGAACAAGGAATTAAGGCACGTGATGCATATCACTATTCCGTTAAGGAAGGTGTTAGTTTCGATGAAGCATATGCTCTATTTGAAACAAAACACATGCTACAAAAGTATCCCGTCAAAGATATGAAGTTTGACACAAAATCACAGAACGTTGTTGTACCAAAGGGTGGATATGGGGCTAAGAAGGGACATACATCAAAGATAGGTGGTGCACCAAAGTCTGGTAAGACAAGCATGACTAACTCTAAGTACCTTATGGAACCAGCAAAGTTTGATGACGAAGATCTAGCAGATCACACAGGTGATAAGCCAGAAAAGAAGAACGTCTCCAAGAAAGGTATGGTACCAAGCAAGGGTAAAATGCACAATGAAGCCGTCAAGATTACTAAGCCACACGTAACAAAGAACGTTCCTATTAAGGACGGAACAATGGCGTGTGATACAGGTGATAAACCAGAAAAGAAGAACGTCTCCAAGAAAGGTATGGTACCAAGTAAGGGTAAAATGCACAATGAAGGTATTTCGTTTGAAGAATTAGAATTCCTCAAACTGTTTGAAGAGGTAGAAATTCCATCAGGAGCATCTGCTGATAAAATTAAGAGCATGATTCAGGCTGGTCTACGAGCAAAAGAAATTGCAGCTAAACTAAAAAACAAAACTAATCGCGACAAGCGTCAAGATGAAATCGAAGCCAATCTCAAGCAGCTTCGTAGTGCCTTTGCTGCTGCACATAAGAACGAAAAGAAAAAAGTTAGTGAAAGTGTCAAACAAACAAAACCACACGTAACACAGAAAACATCAATAAAAGGTCCACAAGTTGAACCAACAAAAGGGCGTAACATTAAGGAACCAAAGAAGGCAATTGTACCTTCAAAGGGTAAAATGGCACGCGTCAGTGAAGGTCCAAATTTCGAACGAATGACAGATATAGAGCTAGATTATATTGTTGATCGAGCAGTTAAGACTGCAGGAGGTTCGGTTATGGAACAAGATGATGAACACAATTATCAATTTGGCACAAAAAATACAAATCCAAACCAGTATAGTGGAATCATTAACCACATCACGATCGTAAGAGATGGAGGAGTTGTCCACGATGGCAACTACAAGGGTATGGACGATCTTACACAAAAAGTCATAGCAGAGTTTCCCGAACACAACGCAGCATTTCTAAAGAAATTTGAAAACAAGAGTGGTGTATATGTAATGTTTGATGAATGGGCATATGGAATTGCTGGTGAAAGAGCTCTATTACCACAAGTCGTTCAAGCACGTACAAAATCATTACAAGGAGATTAACTATGTTTAACCTACTAAAACAAATTAACGAACAAGCATTGGTTCTTGTAGAAAAGAAAGAAAAGGGTAAGAAACGTGGCGTGACAAAGGATACGGCATCTGCTGTGTACCATCGTGACTACGAGACAACAAAACACAAGAGCTACCGTCAGACCCAATAGGTATGTTACTTAACGAAATTCTTTTGTTGGAAAAGAAAAAGAAACGAAAGTCCTACTCGCGTCGTGGGTGGTGGCCTGGTTGGTGGGGTGGCGGATGGGGTGGTTATAATTCCAATACTGACACAACTGGTGGCGATGGTGGAGGCGGCGATGGCGATGGTGGGGGTGGTGACGGAGGTTAGTCACATTGTTACACAAATTCAAAAAGGATGTCGGCTCACGTTGACATCCTTTTTTATTTCCTATATTATTAAAATACGTACGATTAGCTCAGTGTGTAGAGCGGCGAGTTCTAACCTCGTGTCTGCGTGGGTTCGAATCCCACATCGTACGCCACAAACAGGAGAGTAATCATGATGTAGATTCATAATCACAGTCCACCATAAGAAGGCTAATTTGTTTTTCTTGGTTTAAACATTTACAACTTAACTCATAGGAGGACTTTAAAATGCAACAAGCCAATCTGCAACTTCAAACTAAACCACTTTCGAACGAACAGTTCGAAATATTTACAATCGCTTGGAAACAACAAGCACACGGTAAGAATATTACCGGTCGTGATATGTTGATCTACAATGCTATTCACTGTCGACCAATTGATACTGGTTTCACACCACTGACAAATCCAAAACGTATTGAAAACGGACACCGTGGAGCCTTTAGTGAGCACGTCTCATTATTAGCCAATACGATTCAATCAACATTCAGTTGGAAATCAATCTATGGTAGCGAACAACTCAACAAACTAAATGAAAAATTTGGTGGAGTGTTTACTGACCAAACTTGGAAACACATTCAAATAGAGCTACTAAAATGACACAATACACAAAAGATATGTTCAATCAAATTATTCAGGATTACGATCAATTGAAAAAACGAGCAGAAGAAGTGTTTGACATCCGTAGCAAATATCTTAAATCGTTTGGACAGGTAAGAGACATTGACCTGTGCGATGATATGGTTGAAATCACAACAGAGTACTATTGCCGTGGTGATACAGATACATTATATTATGGATTTCCAATGTCGTACCTGCTCAACACCAACGAGGAGCTTGATGGGATCTTCAACACTGAAAAACTAGCGGAAGAACTTAAAAATCAACAAGAAAAGGAAAAAGAAAAACAAAAAGAACAAGCACGTACGGAAAAATTTGAACGGGGACAACTCGCAAAGTACCTTGCAAAATATGGATTACCGGAAGACTACAATTCTAGGTTTCGTTAAACGTTGATACCCTAATAGAGTTCCCATTATAATGAAATGATGGGGACTCTATTTCGTCTTAAATACGGAATACCCTTCATTGGAGAACCATTTATGAAACATGTTGTTCTTGCACTCGCTTTATGTTTAAGTACATCCGTTTTTGCAGCATCCAGTCAGCGTCTCACAGATCCAGCAGATTTTTGTCACATTCAGGGACTAGTTGCTGGTAAGATTATCACAATGAAACATCAAGGTGCCCAAGTTGGGGAAATTGTTAAAAACTTTCACGATTGGTATGAACATGGAAAATCTGGTATTGATGAAGTCCGTCAGAGAATGGTCACTCATTGGTACACCACATGGGGTCAAGAGACGTTTGATAACTGGTTTGAATATGTGTACAATAAGTATGATGTAGACAGCGGAGAAGCGTACACATATGAAAAGATAAGGTGCCAGGAGAGAAATGGTGCAGCACCAGAATGATATCTTGGGTGAACCACTAAGGATTAGTTCAATCGTTTCAGTTGCATACGATGGCTATCACCTTTTTGGTGTTATCGTTGGTGAGGACACTGAAAAGTATTATGTTAAGTTCATTGACGAACGTAATGCAACATGGTGGCATAGTCCTTGTGATATAAGTAAACAACGGTCGATACTCTGTGTCACTCGATTGTTTTATGAAACACATGCCCCATGGAAGAATGCACTTCGTGAATTATCATTACAGCTTGTACATATAAAAGCCTCGGAAAAAGATGAAACAAACGCCGGAACAATTAATCTCGAAACTACAGTCTGATAATAAGAAACTTGTAGCTGAGAACAAGAAACTAAAGAAATATATTGGATCTTTACAAATACAGATTAATACTATTTTACGAAAGTTTCGTCGGGCAAAATACCAGTCATCGGACTTCGAATCTAACGTTGCGAGATTAACGAAACAAATCAAAGATACACCATCGGGAGAGTTTTAAGTGGCACCTAAAGTCAACCTACGATACCTTCGTCCATCACACCGACCTGTAACAGTTAAGGTACAACCGAAAGTGCCAAAATCACAACGTGGTTTTATCCCTATTGGTCTAATTATCAAGTTTCTCCCATACATTGCTCTATTTCTTATGATACTAGGTGGATACTTATATTATAAACACCTTGTCAATACAATCGAGCGTCAGAAACAACAAATCGTTGTACTTGAAGCAAACGTTAAGGACCTTGAATCGAAGTTGACTGACTGTCAGGCTGCTAACGTTCAATATCAAACAGCAATTCAAGACATTAACAAAACAGTTAATAAGTTGATTGACGTTTCTGAACAACAGCAAAAGACAATGTTAGTTCTTAAGGGACAAATTACCAACGAGCGTGCTCAGAAAAACCAACTTATTGGCGAACTGACAGATCTTAAAAAGCGTCCACTTGCACAGACTTGCGAAGCAGCAATTCAAGAACTTGTTGATGGCATTAAGGACTATACGACACCAACACCAACACCATCTGGAGGTGTACCACAATGAAGAAACTTCTCCTTATTGGACTAGCACTTCTTGTAACCGGATGTGCTCAACAAAAGTTCATTGTCAAACCAGAAATTGTTACTGTCAAGTATCCAATTCCATACTGTCCTGCTATCACAGAGATTATACCATTTCCTCCAATTGAGCTAGAAACTCTAAAGCTGACACCGGAAGATAAGAACGATCCAGGAAAGGTAGCACGTGCATATCACATCGATATGATCAATCTTACACAACGTCTCCATGAGTTGCAGTTGGTTGAAAACCAGCGCGCACAAGACTACGAATCTGTAAAAACGAAACTTGAAGAGTACCAAGCAGAAGTCAAACGTGTACATGAAGAGAATATATCAAAAGTCGAACAAGATGTGCTACAGAAGCAGAAAGAACTAAACAAATGATCAGATAACAAATAAATAGTCTCAGAGGAGCGATCTAATGGGACAATTTCATAAACCACAATCACTTGTGGCCGACAATGGTGAACGTTTATACGAGATTCGTGTACGACACTATGGCGATACAAAATGGCGTAAGCAATACGGCCACATTCGCAAATCGCAACTTCCCCAAGCCCTGCAAACAGAGAAAAGCAACCAACCGTCTCATTCGGAGGTTCGAGCTTTTCCAATGTACGACAATAAGCTTCGAAGGTCTATAGGAGAAACAGTAAATATGTCTAAATATGATCCCGAAAACGAAGTGTCGAAGAAAGCAAAACAGATCAAGTATGGCAATGCCTACGAACTCAAGAATTTTGGTGGCGATGCAAGGGTTAGACTTGATAAGGTCGTTGTCCGTGACACCAAAACAGGTAAGATATATGGATCACGCGCAATACCACAAAGGGTTATAGAGATGAAGAGACAGTATAGCTTCTTAGATGCAGCAATAGACAAAATCGATCAGGAGCAAGCCGTGCTCGAAACGATTCATACTGATGACGACAAGAAGGTTCGGTCTCTTAAGGTTAGGAGAAGCCTCCTTCGTGAATTGATTCGAAAACTCACCAATAATCAAAATACAAGTGATGAGATAGAAGTCCATCGTCAACATCTTCGCAGAGTTGAAGATGTCCTTCTAAAACTTGATCCAACGTCTGTTAGTGAAGCTCTTGAGGCTGGACAGATTCCATTCGAATCTATTGACAAGATTCGTAAACTAATTCGACAGGGTGCCCGAGATCCAACTCACAATTGGGCAAACGCAATCGAACTGGTACACGTTGCGTATGAAACAGAGAGTGTACAACGACCAACCCCATCAATGAAAAAGGGTTGGGATCAGTATGAAGAAATGCTCCTTTATGCTGTTCAACAACTTCAAAAAGCAACCGATAAAGACCTTCGTGATGATAGTTGGATAATGGTTGCATCAAAACTCGAGAACGAAGCTTCTGGTCAGGGAAACCCTCTAAACCAGAGATATAGATCCTTCTAAACCTGTTGTCTTTTAATTTTGGTTCCTTTATAATATCTTACAATATTTAATAGGTTACTAAAATGTCTAACACAATATGGAATCCTATCCTGAATTACAACCGGAAGCGAAAGCAACTAATCAAAGTAGTTGCTTACTTTGTTGCTGTTCTTATAGCCGTCCCCTTTATCACTACGTTCGTCAGTAGAGGACAAGTAGATACATTCATGTGTGGTGCATTCAGTGCAGTAGCTCTAACCAACTTCATAATAGGTATAGTGGAACTTAAAATATTTCTCAGATTATAGAGTAAGACATGAATGACATTTACGAAGCACTACAGGAACTCTGCGAAAAGTCTGAAGCATTTTTCGCCCGAGATTTTATTGTCGATGATGTCCACTATCGTATATTTGACTATCGACTAGCCCAGTATACCGACTGGTTAAATCGATTCGCTCTCGACGCTCGTGGTATTATGTTCGAAATCAAAGACGATAAACCTGTTCGCATTGTTTCCCGTCCAATGCGCAAGTTCTTTAACCTAAATGAGAACCCAATCACAATGAACCTCGATATTTCGAGGAACAACATCCACTACATCACCGAGAAGGTTGATGGTAGTCTAATCTCTACTTACCTACATAGGGGTGAACTTCGACTAAAATCTAAAGGCAGTGTTCAATCTGATCAGGCTATTGCTGCTATGAAGTGGCTTGATAAACCAGAAAATGCTGCTCTGAAAGAAGACCTATTCGAACTAGCATCAACAGACTATACAGTTGATATGGAATATGTTGCTCCAACAAATCGTATTGTTGTTGGCTATATGGAAGAACATCTGATCGGTCTAAACATTCGCGACAACTATACGGGTCAGAATTGGGGACCAATTAAAGACGGTCCAATTCCATTTCCAGCACTACAAGGAATTTGGGTTAAATCTTATGAACCGACAGATGACTTTCTTGAAAAAGCATATAGCCTAGTTGGTACAGAAGGCTATGTGTACATGTTGAAAACTGGTGAACAGTTCAAACAAAAAACTACATGGTATTCAACTCTACACAAACTGAAGGATTCTCTCAATACCCCACGACACTCACTTGCAGCTGTTATTCGTGGTACTTCTGATGATCTTCGTGGACACTTTTCTGGAGATCCTGTTGCTATAATGTTAATTGATCAAATGGAACAAAAGGTTATTCCTATCTATGACCACATTATTGCAACTGTTGAAAAGTTCTATGAAGACAATAAACACTTGTCACGCAAGGATTATGCAATTCTTGGCCAATCAATTAAGGACGATTTGTTTGGTTTAAAGATGAGCAAATATCTTGGTAGGATCAATGAGTTTACATACCAAGAGTATTGTATAGACCATCCTGAATGGTTTGATATTAAATCAAATCCTATCAAGAGTGATGGTAAGATTGTTGTATTTGATCAACAAAAGGAGTGAACAAAATGAATTTCGAAACCAGCGGATGTGAAGTATATAAAAAGGATTCAACCAATGAATAATATAATACCAGAAATAGGAATGGGAGCAACAGAATGTATTGGTTCTGATAGGTATCCTTACACAATCGTTCGTATTAGTGACAGTGGTAAGACATTCTGGATGCAAGGGGATGAATATAAACGAATTGATAAGAACGGGTTGTCAGAAATTCAGGAGTATGAATATACACCGAATACAAATGCAACTATAGTTGAAGTTCGTAGAGCGAAGAACGGTCGATGGTACACGAGTGGTGGAATGGCTCACGGAACTTTTGTCAACGTTGGCGTTCGAAGAGCATATTGGGATCCATCATTCTAAAATGAAAACTCTTGTCAACGTTATGATCGTTATTATTATTGTAGGAGCTACCATAATTTGGTTTAGCGAAGGTACTGAATATATAAAACAGTACGGAATAAAAGGAATCGTCACATACGTTTGGTGCGGTAAATCAAATTGCAAGTGAGGGTAATATGGAAACACTCGAACAGTTACTTAAAAAGTACAGTGATGGAATTGAAATTGTAATAAATCCACTCGCGATCCCAAGTAAAACTCGGCTATCGTGCTTTGTTTCTGATTATAAAGTTAACAACCTTACCATTGTTATCAATCCTGGCTATAATGGTACCAATCATGGTTATTTTATCTCTGGTGAAGGATTCGACAACGACAATGAAGTGTGGTACTACAGTCCAATCTATTTCAAACTCAAAGCCGATGATGAGTCATATCAAGAGGTCCTGAATTTCACAAAATATTTCATCGAGTTCTGTGAGATGTGTGACCGTCCGATTTCAAAGTTAAACTAACTGTTTCCTCTTGTTGTCACATAAATATCTCATCTGATAAATGGAGATATCCAATGGACTTACTAAACCAATTCAAGTATCTAGCCGGTCTCGACTACGCTATTAAAACCCAGCGTATTGTAGAATCGCAAACAGTTCTACCTACAACCCCGACTAGTGTCGTCGACCAACTTCAAGCAAAGATCATTGAAGCCGAAAGCATCGGTAATTATGACCTCGCTGCAGCATATAAGGCGCGGCTCTATTTCCACAAAGTTAAACAATATGGCGACACTGAGTACAACGTTTTGGAAGGAATTGGATCAACAAACGACCTTAAGTCAATGTCTGTTGAGGAAATTGACACCCATCTTCAGAGATTCAAAGACCAACTTCGAGAAATAGCAGAGAAGATCTGGAAAGAAACAGATACTGAACGTCTCAGTAATCTCGTTACAATTCTTGCAGGAACTAAAACTGTTATTGGTCAACTAATTGACCTTAAAAATGAAGCAGAAATGCATCAGCGAGGTAATGCATCAATTAGTCAAACTGATCTTGAACAAGATGAAGAACACACGTATGAGAATGTTGAACCTGCAAATGCAGCACCTGTATATCAAGCTGCCGGGGTTTCACATCCAGCAAAGAATTTCCATGATCAAATGAACAAGGGAACTGGTGGGATGGATATCAACTATCCTTCAATGAAAGCATTTTCAAAAGATGCACTTATATGTGGATATGATCCAGAAGTGCTTCTGCAAAGAGGTGAATACGTTAAACAACCAGGTGGTTGGATTAGTGCCAAGGAATATGCAGAACACCCTCCTGTTACAGAACAAGAAGAACATGTCCTGGCGGGTCGCCGTTGGGTTGGATCTCCATTGACAAGAGAAGCAGCAGAAGCAGTTGAACAAGCTGGAGGTAATCCCCACACTGCAAAGGTATTCATGGCTAACGACTATGAATTTAATAATATCTACTCAGGACCATCATTTCCACACGAACTCACGGAGATTCGTTCCGCAACACCTAATAATTATGCAATGTATCGCGTTGGTGATTTAAATCTTTATCTCGTTCATGTAACAAGTCAAAAAATGACAGAAGCAGAGGCGATCGTGCCAACAGCAGGTGAAGAGGATAGTCGTATGGGAGATATTCACGGGACAGGTATTCCAAGAAATCCAGAAGGTGGTGTTAAGGTTCCTGCAGAAGTGCTAAATGCTCTCAAAAACGAGATCAAGCACGTCACGGAAATTGCAGAAATTGTACCAACTGATGTTATTGCAACACACGGTTATGGTGACCGAGGTTGGTGGAGACAAACTGCTGACTATCTACAACAAGTACACGATCTTCTTGCAACTGGTGAGCCAGAGAACGTCAAGTACGCTACAACAATTATGCAAAGTTGGGAAAATGCTCGTTGGTGGAATTGGCCATCTGTAGTTGTTAAATGGATGGCTGGTGGAATTAGCAACGATATGAACTATACATCAATCAAGGATCGTATTAAGGACATTAAGATCAAAAAGAACGAGCCTTATATTCTTGGAGATATAGAGTAAAAATGTCTAAGTCTAAGTCAAAACCAATCGTTCTAAAAAAGAAAGAAGACAACAAGATTGTTATTGATCCCGAAACACCAAGGTCGTCACACCTTGGTAAGGTTCTTGGCAAATTAAGTGTAAAGGCTGGTGCTCATTCAACCGATAAAGACTTTAGTCGTGCAAAAGACAAGCGACAATTTCGAAAGGAACTTAATGAAATGTGTGGATATGAGCACGAAGAAGACGATTTGCCTGTTGATGGTAGAGATATATTCCTGCGTCCAAATGAAAGGATCATGAAAGTAGTTATTGGTGCTGACCTTGAACAACCCACTAAGGCGTATGTATCTTCACTGACTCCACCGTTTACGAAAGGAGAGACAACATTCGTTAAGACATTTACTCTTCCTGATCCTCAAAACCCTGGTCGCCGTCTTTGGTCCTCTATTCCAACGTATCATCTGTCATCAAACGCAGCCGAAGATAGTCCTTTTTGGAATGATGGCAAAGAAGAACAAGAAGATCTCTCTGAAAATCAATTTGTACCATTCAAAGCTAAATGGTACAGTGCGAAGGGATACAATACGCCCGATGAAGTTGTGGATGTCGTTAGCTACTCACCAACTCATAAGAAGTTTCAGATCCACTCACATGAGGACGGTGAAACGTTCGAATATTGGGTTACAGCTGACGAATTGAGTCGCGACACTACCAATGAAGGATTTCTCAATAAGGTTATTGAATCAATGAAACCTCAGCCAAAGATTAAGTTTTTCAGACTTGAAGAAGCTAGAATAACGCCAAATTGGGACAGTATTGAACGGGAGAATGAGAAACCACCTTATAGTGTTATTCCTGAGTTTGATGGAGTTCCATATTCTGATAAAGTATTATGTAGTGGTACAGAACGACAATGTCTTTTCTGGATGCGCGATAACTGGGACGCAATGGCCAGAAAGTACAAATTTAGAGATAATGATAATTTGGCTCTGAGAGATAATAAAACTGGTCGTTTAAGATCATTTGTTCTTCCAGAGGACGATGAAGTTTATGGTGTTACTCCTCCAAATGATGGGGTCGCCTCTGCCGGCGGACCCACGAGTGGTCTCAGTCGCGATCGTACCGTAGGTGAAACGTCACAGCCTATGGGAATGGGAACAACAAAGATGACCTATGACCAGTGGGTTAATGGGGTACATTCACATCCAGGTGTGATAATTACCAAATCTCTCCTTGCTATTGACGAAAATGGTAAGGTTGTTGGATCTTGGGATAAAGTAAACAATGATGGCTGGATAGATTATAGAGATTTGAAATTTGAATCAGCAATTGATCTTTACAACATCGACTCAGAACAGTTTATTGAAGCCCTAAAGAAAAGGTACCCACAAATGAAGGTCAATCTAGTCGGCAATCGACTGAATCTTGCAAATCCAAAAGACAAGACACTTGCAAATAGGTTCTACAATGCTTGGAGGGGTGGAATTAAAGAGTCGGTTAAATTTGAGAATATATCTTGTTCACAGTGTGGCCAAGAATTTGGTCCTGGTAATTACGGATACTCTCAATGTAAAGATTATTTTCCACCTGCAGGTCCAATGATAGTAGGCCATGAAACAGAACGTCAGGTACGTAAAATACTCAAACAAGGAGGCAATGCTGAAACAGTACTCGACAAAATGCCAAAAATTAAGAGCACAAAAAGAGCACAAGAAATAATTGATAGTATTACCCGTCGTTTTGGAAAACAATCTGTTGTCGAAACAATGTACCCCGACGAGTACAATCCAAGTGGTGAATATGGTGATGCAGAATATCAACACATGCCAGCACAACAAGAACCAAAGAATGATATTGCTGTTGCTCGTGACACGATTGAACAAGTTGAAAGTGAGATTGCTTCGTATATGGAACAGGTTGCAAAACGTATCGAACTTGGATATGGAACAGAACAAGAACTACTCATGTTTGAACAATGGGTCGATTTACTGAAAGCAGCACATGAAAAGTTGGGCAACGTTGGGATGTAGCGATGTCAAAACTACCAAGACGACTACCAACCAGTAAACGACAAAACCTTACTGGATATGTAATCACATACCAGATTACAGGAGGTGGTGGATCTGATACAGTGAAAGTTGTACGCGATGACGGTAGTGATTATGTCGATGTTGTTAGTATCTACGGAAGTACGTATAGAGTTGCACGAGCGTCAATAACCGATACGAATAAAGACAGTTCTTCTTTTGACCAAGCGTCGTACCAATTTCAGATGTATATGTTCTAGCAACCAAATCAAAGACTAGAGTATAATTGAAATATGGAATACAAGAAATTTCTTGAATGGATTGAATAATGAAACTGCATGACCTAGTTGATGATCCATCGAAGTTAGCCACATATGGGAAATTTATTTCTCCCGAAGAGGCATATGAACGACTAAAGCAAGGTGATAAAGCACCTTATTTGATTAAGGCAATTGCAAGTGATCCAAATTGTGCATATTACTATGCACGTCATGTCATCAAAGGTCGATTTCCAGAAGGCGAGAAAGCGATTGCAAGTGTTCCATATTATGCATATCGGTATGCACTTTATACCATCAAAGATCGATTTCCAGAAGGCGAGAAAGCAATTGCAAGTGATCCAGTTTATGCACACGCATATGCACGATATGTCATCAAAGGTCGATTTCCAGAAGGCGAGAAAGCAATTGCAAGTGATCCAGAATATGCAAATCTCTATGACCGATACGGTCAACGTTGACCTACAAAAGTAATTGCAAGTGATCCACATTGGGCAAAGCTATACCAGGGATTTCTGAAAGAGATTGAATAATGAAACTGCATGACCTAGTTGATGATCCATCGAAGTTAGCCACATATGGGAAATTTATTTCGCCTGAAGAGGCATTTGAACGACTAGAGCAAGGCGATAAAGCACCTTATTTGATTAAAGCAATTGCAAGTAATCCATATTATGCATATGAGTATGCACGTTATGTCATCAAAGGTCGATTTCCAGAAGGTGAGAAAGCAATTGCAAGTGCTCCAAATTATGCATATTCATATGCATATTTTATTTCAAAAGGTCGATGGCCAGAAGGTGAGAAAGCAATCGTAACTGCTCCATATTGGGCATATCTCTATGCACGTCATATCATCAAAGGTCGATGGCCAGAAGGCGAGAAAGCGATTGCAAGTGATCGACGTTATGCGAATCTATACCAGGGATTTCTGAACGGGTTGAATAATGAAACTACATGACCTAGTTACCGATCCATCGAAGTTAGCCACATATGGGAAATTTATTTCGCCTGAAGAGGCATATGAACGACTACAGCAAGGTGATACAGCACCTTATTTGATTAAAGCCGTTGCACTTGATCCAAAATGGGCATATGCATATGCACGTAGTGTCATCAAAGGTCGATGGCCAGAAGGTGAGAAAGCAATTGCAAGTGATCCAAAATGGGCATATTATTATGCACGTGATGTTATCAACGGTCGATTTCCAGAAGGCGAGAAAGTGATTGCAAGTGATCCAGATTGGGCATATGACTATGCAAATGATATCATCGGCGGTCGATGGCCAGAAGGTGAGAAATCTGGAACTGATCCCGAATGAATTACGTCGCATACGTTTTGGATGAAAGGTCTGTCAATATACTTAAGGAAGTGTTCCCTCCAAAGTATCCAGACTTTATCGGACATCATATTACATATAGATTGGGAACATCAATTGTTCCGAAACAACCTAAACTTGTCGAGGTTGTGGGATACGTTGACGACAAGGAGGGCCTTGAGGCTCTTATTGTCGAAGTCGATGGTACGATTGAAAGGCGAGATGGTGGCGTATACCACATTACGTGGTCGCTCGATAGGAGTCTTGGTATGAAGCCAAGTAATTCCAATCTGATTATCGCGCATTTCGGATATGTTCCAACAGAGAGAATACAGATTAACACATTAATAGAGACATTATGACTATGAGACTAATAGAAGTAGAACAACTGACAATTTACTGCGACCTTGATGGCGTCCTTGTGGACTTTGTCAAAAGAGCACAGGAACTCGTTCCGGAATTTCAGAGTGATTCTCATCCAGTAGACAAAGAAACGAAAAAACTGCACAATAAATTGTGGAAGATTGTTGGTGGACGAGCAAAACGTGGTGAGATGTTCTGGGGTGAGATGGACCCACTACCAGATGCGTTCGAGTTGTGGAATTACATTGGTCAATATGAGCCAAAAATTCTTTCGGCGACAGGAAGTGTCGGAAACGCAGTACAAGAGAAACATCAATGGGTTAAAGACCATCTTGGCGATGAAGTTATAGTTCATCTTGTACAGAAGGCAGCTGATAAGGCACAATTTGCGACACCAACAAGAATCCTGATTGATGACAAAATGAAAGCAATAACACCATGGCTTGAAGCTGGTGGAATCGGTGTTTTCCATACCAGTGCCGAAGACACAATCAAGCAATTAAAGGAGCTTGGATTATAGTGCATCTACATGAAATCTACCAAATGCCACAGCATGGATATATAACATCCATGCAACAAAAGAGCGGAAAAGAGACAGTATCATTAGACGATATGGGACTGGGGTACACACTTCGTGACATTCTCACGACTCAAGATGGATTTCAAGAACTTGAACAACAAGGAAGTATTGTGTATGGTGTTCAAGAAACAAAGAAATACGAGAAAGCGTACATTGCGTACGACGAAAATAAGATTAAACAGTATGACGAAAATCCTGGCTCATTTAAACAGTGGGAATATATTGCTGGTTTCCTAATGGTCGAAAAGTCCCCAACAAGAAAAGATTGGGTCGCTTGGGAGATTCAACTTGGTTGGGTTAATCCTGAATATAGAAGCAAAGGAATTGGTAAGAAACTTCACGAAGTTGCAATTCTTCAAGACAACATTATCCTGATCTCCGACGATACACAATCGACAAGAGCAACGCAATTAAAGAACTCGCTTTCTGGTAATCCAAACATTACTGCTTGGGTAATGGATATCAACCATCCAGAAAAAGCATATCCACTCCAATATAATAAGTCTACAGGTGATCTACATACAGATAAAAGGGTCTACTATAAAAAATGGGGCAATCAAGCTGAAGCCATGCGACTTGTGTTCATGAAGCGTAGTCACAGGAGCGCAGAATAATACAAAGAAGTCAACAGGGTTCAATAGTTAACAACGATAAATATAGTTTTAGAGATCGTACTATGAAACTATTTGAAATGTTTGATGTTCAGTACATCATTGCACCAGTTGGGTCCAATAAATGGACCGTTGCAAAATTTACTGACAGAAAGCATCCCGATAATGTGTATACAGTTACACAAAAGAAACCTAATATGTTTTGGACTGACTCTCCTGGATTTATTAAAGTCGGACAGGATGTTAAAACGATCAAACTTGTCAAACAGTTTATCGCTGATAATCAACCCAGAATGACATACTATGTCTATAATGATGTTTCTGGTCAAATTACACAACATAAGTTCGGTAGTCTTGATGAGAGCGACGAGTCAAAAAAACTAAAGGCAGCATTCCGTGATTATAATGGAAAGGTATACGTTGTAGGTCCAATACATAACAAAAATCTTGTTCCGGACGAAGTAAAGAAAAATGACTTGCTATTTGCGGCGTTAGAACCTGGATTTGTTACAGTTAAAGGTACTTTTCTTGACCGCGATCAAGCACTTGATTTCATAAACGATATACAACCTTCTCAATCCACAATGGGTCAAGGTAGACGCGATCACGGTGGACTTACATCATCTATGTTGGGACACAAAGAAGAACAAGAATCTGCTACGAACGTATTACAATTCCCAGACCGTAAGGGACAAATAAAGCAACAAAAGGGGGACGATTTTACAGAAAAACTTCGTGGTCTAGCAGCAGACATGCCAAATGTGTTTAGAGCACAACAAGAAGGTGAGGACAAGGTTAAACAACTTGTTGCTCGACACAGTGATACCGTTCGTAAAAGACGTCTTCCAATATCAATGGCAATTAGACCAGCAATGACACAATATAGTCAGTCTGTTGATCCAATTGACGTTTTATGGTTTGAGATGGACGAAGATCCACTTGTGCAACAGTATATTCGTGAACACATAGATGAAATTTTAGCGGAACTTGAAACAGAAAGAAACGAATTAGAGAAATTAAAACAGTATGTTCAACAGAAACTTGTTCCAACCGTAATGGCTCCTCAGTATTTGTTTAGTGATACAGGTCTAAGTGGAATGATCTTTAATACGACAAGAATTCTCGAGGTGTTCGGGGATTTTAAGAAAAAGACACTCAAATGAAACTAGATGAAATAACGCAAGGTATTCTACCAAGACGCCTACCAACATCCGTAACAGACTCAGATCAATGTGAGGTTTTTGAGGAACCCAATGTTAGATGCATAAACCCTGCAACAACAATTATGGAAGAGCCATACACACCAGGACGATTCAAAATTCGTACGTGTGACCAATGTGCAAGATATTTACAAAGCACGGGGTATCATAATAGAGGACCAATAAAATGAAACTAGATGAAGTAGTACTACCAAGGCGTTTACCAACAAGCAAGGGCAGAGAACAGATCCCAGGAGTTGATTGGTCACATAAAGTCGAAGATCTCGGCAACGGAAGAATAAGAGTAATTGTGTATGAGGATGATGGTGTAACAGTCAAAGAGATTCTTGAAGGATCACGCGAAAACATTATCAACATTCTTACAGGTGGTGAGGATGATGAAAGATTCCATCAAAATCAGGACGACTTTGAAGAAATGAATGACGATTATTCATCTGGTTACGAAGCAGAGCCCATTGGTCACGATGACGATGATCGTTTAGATTAATAAGTTACAGTTGAAAGTTTCTCGTTGAACGATATATAATAATTCATTGAGTGCGGATATAATTCAGTGGTAGAATGTTTGCTTGCCAAGCAAGATGTCGAGGGTTCGAGTCCCTCTATCCGCTCCAAATAATGCGGGTTTGGTCTAGAGGTTGGGCCTCTGCCTTCCAAGCAGAAGAGGCCGATTCGAGTTCGGCAACCCGCTCCATTTCCTAAGGAACAATATGAAACCAATAATAATCACTATTGTACTCTTTGTCGCCCTTATAGGTGTATTGTACTTCTCGTACGGAATACTCTTCTCGTACGGAATACTCCAACAACTAACAACTATGATGTGACCATCATATATTGCGTACCTAATTTGGATCCGTCCAATTTTTCAGATGCACATATTCGATTAACATAGGAAATCTTGTAGGTTCTAAAAGTATAATAATAAGGAGACCAATATCAGAATCCTTTCGTTCAACAACAAGTTTGAGTCCGGGCAATACAAAGGTACAACAGTTGATTGGGTCGTTTATTATAACCCGCAATACCTTCTTTGGGTCAATGAGCACGTTGATACTATCAAATTTGCCCCAACAGTAATCAAGGCTGCCAAAAAGCGTCAAGAAGAACAACACAAGCAGTACCAACGATATCCAAGATATGACACAGATTACGACGAACACGACTTTGAGATTAGTGCGTATGAACTTAGCATAGATTGGTGGGATGACTAGTCCCCCTTTTCGTTGAATCCAAATTTAGTTTCCCTGATAATAAAGAACGCGCTGGATCATAAGGTCCAGCGTTTTCTTTTGGTTGTTGAAAAATTAAGAGAACTATAGTAAAATAATCATCTGATTCTATAAAAAGGATAATAACATGGATCTACATACATACGTACAAGGTGCTATTAAGACTGAGAGCATTATCGAGGAATTTAGAACACAAGGAATAGATGCAGAGTTCGCAATTAGATTTGCTGTAACAGCAGCACAAATTGTTGATGTTGTCAAGAAGGCAGCATACTATAATAAACCATACGATTCGGACAAACTAAACAAGTTAATCCTTGAAGCAAAGACGTACCTAACATCAATGCCAACACTTGTAGAAAATAGAATGACGTTTGCAGTTGATACACGTCTTGCGCATTGTGCAATTGGATTGTTTACAGAGTCAGGAGAGATTTTAGAAGCACTTCTTAACCCTGATCTTGATTATGTTAATATTCGTGAAGAGTTGGGCGATTCGGAATGGTATCAGGCTATTGGTTATGATGCACTACAAATCAATCCAGAAGACAATCTCCAGAACAATCACGACAAACTGAAAGCACGTTTCCCTAATAAATTTTCCTCTGATGATGCCATCAATCGTAATTTGAATTTGGAAAGGGAAATCCTGGAGGATTTCGCTGGAAAAACGGCGAACTTATAAGAGATATCAATTGAGAAATTCAATTTCCAATTTTACAATTCCACAGATTCCACTTGTTGTCAAAACAGATGAAAGGGGCCTTTATCTTGAACACAACTGTAAGCGGTGGCGGCAACGACCCGAAACTTATGTGTCAAATAAAGTCGTTCAATGGTGGGTTAAAGAAGGCGACATTGTATTCGTGGTTGGATCTGCAGCATTCTTAGGCACTTGGCTTGTTGTTAGCAGCGAGGGCATAAAAGAGGACTGGTATGTTGACTAAATTGATATTTAAAAAGGACTAAAATATGTTAGAACTTCAAATTTTTCTCAATCGACTCAATCAAAGGTGGTATGAGCTACGTTGTCGTGTATGGGACAAATATAATGTGTTCCACGTAACGACACTTGCACCAACATATTCTGATCCCGTAGAACAACTCCTTCACGTGAACTTCTACATTCTTACCATGTTTGTTGAGAAAGAACATCCTTTTGGTCTAGAGTTCTCAAAGCAAACAATGATTGAATCAATTTCTTGGCTTCTTGAACACAATGGCGAAAATGAAGATTATGCCCGTCCGCAATTGGATCATCAACATGCAAAGAGCAAAGAGGCAATTGAACTCTATTGTTGGTGGAAGTACGATCGTCCAATTCGGGAAGAACAGCGAAATGATAATTACGACTACGACTTCGATCAAGACTGTGAGAATGAAGATCAAAAAATGCTTCACCGTCTAGTTGATATCCGCCGTTCTCTGTGGACATAAGAGATTTCTTGATAGTGTCAATATAGAGATCTTTTGGAAACCGAGTGGAAAAGATTTTGTATCTAGACTATGACGGACCACTACACCCTGATAATGTGTACCTCATCAAAGGGCGACCTACGTTAAATACTCCAGGTCTAAATCTATTTGTCTGGGCACCATTGGTCGTAAGTGCTCTTGAACAATATCCTGATGTTAGAATCGTTCTCAGTACATCGTGGGTTCATTTGAAGAGAAACTATCAGTGGGCTAAAAGTTGGTTACCTGAGGAACTACAAAAAAATGTAATCGGCGCGACATGGCACTCCTCAATGGTCAAGGGAACCCTATGGAGTCATGGATTTAACCCATTTAATGATCTTACCAGATACCAACAGATACATAGAGATTCACAACGAAGGGGTCTATTAGACTGGATTGCACTTGATAATGACGATGAAGGATGGCCACAACACAAAAGGGATCATCTTGTGCATGTCAGTGATGACCTCGGTATTAGTGAACCCGGAAAGGTTGAAGAACTTATAGAGAAGCTAGGTAGATTATGAAAGATAAACAACCATTGTTTTCACTAACAGCGGCCGACTTTAAGTGGTCGTATACGAGAGGAACTGGACCGGGTGGTCAGAAAAAAAATAAAACGAACAGTGCAGTTCATTGCAAACATGAACCATCAGGAGCACATGGATATGCCGAAGATACAAGGTCTCAGCATGATAATAAAAGCCTAGCATTTGAGCGAATGACAAACACAAAAGAGTTCAAACAATGGCTAAATCTTGAAATAATGAGACGAGTTGGTATATTGGGCGAGATAGAAAGAAATGTCGAACGGGAGATGCAAAAGGTTAAGCTTGAAGTTCGACAAGACGGTAAATGGACCGAAGTAGATAAGAACAGCCAATTGGATGAGGGAAATCAAAATGAACACAGTTAGTGAACACAATGTGCAAAAGCTGGTAGAAAAGAAGAAGGCAAAATTGTTTGATGTTCGTAGTCCTGTTGACTTTGCGAAGGGATCGTTGCCACCAGCACAAAATCTTGTTCTACGAAACATTTCAAAACTCGTCGCACTTGCAGATAAGAAAGACCATATTGTATTCTTTGGTAATACTGATGCAAAAATGGCAGCACAATATGCATTTGGTATGGGATATACTAATATTCACTATGTTGAAACACTACCAATGTGGGGAGACAAAGCGAAAACAGATAAATAGTCATATAGTAAAAGGAGATCGTAATGAGCTTACTAAAAGAAATAAATCAAACTGTTACCAACCTAGATTCACTGTGTGAAAATATTGAGGTACCATCCGAAAAGACACTCAGCAATTTTGACGTTGCACTTATTGAAACAGCTGAAAGTCTACTAGGTAAGGTCTTTGCACAAGTTGGAGCAAGTAAGGCCATTGACCAAAATACAGCAAATATCGTCATGGGGTTATATGCACTTGGTAACA